>Ga0335073_10013239_pt1 | contig 11564 bp, 13 predicted proteins | sample Lox_Sample_22_FD_207093 | JGI IMG/M metagenome (GOLD analysis project Ga0335073, IMG submission 207093) | Soil microbial communities from Loxahatchee National Wildlife Refuge, Florida, United States - Lox_Sample_2.2 | ecosystem: Environmental > Terrestrial > Soil > Wetlands | place: USA... | reverse complement strand
GGATCTCGAAGGCTCTGCGCCGCGATGGGCTCAGAATCTCGGGGGAGAGAGCATAGTCAAAGCAGACGCCAGTCCCGGAAGGAAGCCGGGCAATGGCTCCCAGAGTGGCACGGAAGGCTTCGGGGGTCAGATAGGGAACAACCCCGAGCCATCCAAAGAACGTACGGGCGTTGGAAGAGAAGCCAGCTTCGGCGAGACCCTCGGCGAGAGATTTCTCCTCGAAGTCGAGGGGCACAAAGCGAAGGTTCTCCGACGTGCCGAGGCCGGCTTCCGCGAGGAGGGATTGTTTCCATTGCTGGGTTGCCGGAAAATCCACTTCGAAAACGCGCAGACCTGGGAATGGATTGCGGTAGGCAAAGGTATCAAGGCCGGCACCGAGCACCACGTATTGCGTTGCGCCTGCCCCGACGGCCTCGGCCAGCCGATCCTCGGCATACCGGCTGCGCGCCACCATGAAAGCGCGGAAGGCGCGGGCGAAATCGCTCATCTCCGTCTCGTGATCCAAGGCAAATCGAGGACCAAGCAGGGGGACGGCGACGGGATCGCAGAGAACGCAGGGATGGTCGAGCACCTGGTGCGCCGCCCGGCGCATGGCCACTCGAAAGGCAGTTCGGCTGGCGCGGCCAGTCTCCATGCACTCGAGTGTATCTGGCGTTGGAGCGCCGCCCCCCGCGTACTATGGAACGCATGACCTGGATCGGATGGGCTATCCTCTCCGCTGTCTTCGCGGCGGCCACGGCAATTTTGGCAAAGGTAGGAGTGGCGCATGTGGATTCGAATCTTGCCACGGCTGTGCGGACCAGCGTAGTGGTGATTTTTGCGTGGGTCATCACCTTGGCGGTTGGCAAACATAGGGATCTCCAGACGCTGGATCGCCGCACGGTACTCTTTTTGACGCTCTCCGGCCTGGCGACCGGACTCTCGTGGCTATGCTACTTCCGCGCACTGCAGCTGGGGCCCGCGTCGCGGGTCGCGCCACTCGACAAGCTCAGCGTCCCGCTGGTGATGCTGTTTGCGTGGGCTTTGCTGGGCGAGAAACTCAACGCGGCGGGGCTGATTGGCGGTGCGTTGATCACCGCCGGCGCCATGGTGATGGTGCTGGCCTGAGCTTGTTCTCTCTATACTGAAAGCGGAGGATCCATCCCGGTTTAGAAAGGTGTTCTTGGGTTTGAGCTCTTCATTCCTTGCGCGTCCGGCGGCTCCTTTGCAGCGGATCGTGCTCACGGGCTTCATGGGCTCGGGCAAAACAACGACCGGCCCGCTGGTGGCAAAACGGCTTGGCTGGCGGTTTGTTGACGTCGATGACGCGATTGAGGCCGAAGCCGGATGCAGCATCGCCGCACTCTTCTCCCGGGAGGGGGAGGCGGCATTTCGCAATCGCGAACACGCCATGATCCTGCGGCTGATGCACGCCGAGGGCCTGGTGCTTGCGCTGGGCGGAGGCGCGATTGAGCGAGCCGAGACGCGTGAGTTTCTGCTGAAAACACCGGGCACGCGCCTGGTTCATCTTGAAGTGGAATTGGCCACGGCTCTCGACCGCTGCCGGGGAACCGAACTCACCCGCCCGGTATTGGCCGACCAAGCCAACCTGGCCGCGCGCTACAGCCGGAGGATACCCCTGTATCGGATGGCGCACGTGTCGATCTGCGTGGACACTTTGACGCCCGACGAAACCGCAGAGGCGATCCTCAGCGCGGTTTCGGCCTAAAATTTGCCGTCCGGCGCGACCGGCTTGTCCTTGCTATCATCATAGAGTTGGTGGTTTCTCGTCCGCGCCGCTTCCAGATTCCCGTTCCCTGATGAACCCCGTCTCCCAAGCCGCTGCTCCGGCCACGCTTTCTTCGCGAGTCACGAGCACAGTTCCCCCCGAAGCGACGATTCACGCGCCGAGTCCGGGCACCACCGCGGTCCTGATTCACGACCTGCGCGAGTTATTCAAGGTGCGGGTAACGGGGATGGTGATCGTCACCGGTTGGGCGGGTTTTTACCTTGGATCGACGCAGTCCGGTATTTCGACGCTGCAACGAGGCCTTCTCGATACTCTGGTTGGCATTGGCCTGGTTTCCGCAGGAGCGGGCGCGCTGAACCAGGCCCTCGAACGGTCCAGCGATGCCTTGATGATTCGTACCGCCGACCGCCCTCTGCCTTCGGGGCGCGTCTCGCTCGCCCAGGGCGTTCTTGCAGGGATTGGCGCATTGGCATTGGGCGCATGGTGGTTGCTTCTCCACACCAACCTTCTGACGGTTGCGCTCGCACTGCTGACCGCCTTCACGTATGTGGCGATCTACACGCCGCTGAAGCGCGTCACCTCACTTGCCACGTTTATCGGCGCCTTCCCCGGAGCAATGGGCCCCCTGCTGGGCTGGACGGCGGCTCGGGGGCAGATCGAGTGGCCGGCGGTTGCCTTGTTCGCGATTCTCTTTGTGTGGCAGTTTCCCCATTTCATGGCGATCGCGTGGCTTTACCGAGCCGATTACGCGCGCGCCGGGATTCGCATGCTGCCGGTGGTTCAGCCGGATGGCCTGTCAACCGTGGTCGAGGCGCTGTTCTATGCGGTGCTGATGATTCCGGTAAGCCTGGCTCCCTGGTGGCTCGGCTTGACCGGACCTGCGTATGCGGTGATCGCGGGCGCTCTCGGAGTTTTCTATCTTGCGTATACGATTCGTTTCAGCCGCATCCTGCGCACGCGCGACGAGACCGAAAGCCGCATGCTGGCGCGGGACCTTCTGAAGGTCAGCGTCATTTATCTGCCCTTGCTGCTGACCACGCTCATGCTCTGCGCCATTGTGAAGCGATAGGTGCTTATGACGACGATCGCGGCTCCATCGAATTCCAAATCCGGCACGCGATCGGCGATTGCGCTGATCCTTGCCATCAGTGCGGCCGCTTCTCTGTTTTTGTTCTGGCTGATCTACATTCATCCCGCGTCGGCGGCAAGCACGGAGTACGCCTTTCTCCCGGCGCTCAATGCAATCTTCAACGGCCTGGCTGCGACTTCGCTGCTGATCGGGTACACGTTCATTCGGGCGCGCCGCATTGCCGCTCACCGGGCCGCGATGATCACGGCTTTTGGGTTCTCCTCCTTATTCCTCGTGAGCTACATTCTTCACCATGCGCTTCACGGAGATGTCCGCTATCCGGTTCACGCCGCATTTCGCGGGTTCTATCTCGGGTTGCTTGCCAGCCATATCCTGCTCGCCGTGGTTGCGCTCCCGCTGGTGCTGGTGACATTTTTCTTTTCTCTTTCGGGCCGATTCCCGCAGCACAAGAGAGTCGCGCGCTGGACATTTCCGATCTGGCTCTATGTGTCCGTCACGGGCGTTCTTACCTACGTGATGCTGCGGCTGGCCCAGGGATAGGCGCGCATGCCGGCAAGGGATCCTGCATCGGATTCAGCACAACGAAGCTCCTCACTGCCGAACGACGGTACCCGTCAACTTCTCCAATGGGGCGGATCGATGGTGGGCGCGGGAGTGCTTTCAAGCCTCCTGTTGGAGACCGTGCTTGGAGGCCTGTCGCCAACGGGAGCGAGCACCAACGCGGGATGGTTTGCTCTGATTGTGGCTCTGATGTGCCTGCCTTTTGGGAGCCTGCTTCTCACCTTGGGCGTGGCTAAGTGGCTTCGCAACCGCGCCCTCGCGAAGCGGCAATAAGGACGATGGCTCGCGTCACTGCTTCCGCCCGGAATAGGAATCGAGTCGCGTCAGTTTCGCGGGCAAAGGGCAGACCATCGTCAGGAACCGCAGCTTGATTGGATGCGTGTGTTCCGGCGCCCGTTAGCTCAAGGCGAACAGTAAGAGTTCTTGGTTGCCTCAACAAACCCATTGGGGGCCAACGGGCGTCAAAGCAATTGTTCTGAACCTGCCAGACGCACTCAAGGTTATGGAACCCAGCCCCGGAGGCTTCCTTTCATCATGCGGTCGGAGGATCCGATAAGCGGAGTCGATGTATCGGCCTACACCATTCCCACAGATGCTCCCGAAGGAGATGGAACGTTCACCTGGGATTCTACGACTCTTGTGCTTTGCGAAATTCACGCCGGCGAACAGGTTGGAATCGGATACACCTACGGAAACAAAGCAATCGCGGTGCTGGCTCGCGAGCTCGGGCAACGATGTCTCCATGCGCGCTCTGCACTCGATATAGGGGCGCTGTACGAATCGATGGTCGAGCAAGTGCGGAATGATGGGAGTCGCGGGATCGCGTCGATGGCGATTTCGGCTCTCGATGTCGCGCTTTGGGACCTGAAGGCGAAATTGCTGGAGTGCTCGGTGCTCGACCTGCTGGGCGCCGCAAACTCATCGGTCGCCGCCTATGGCAGTGGAGGCTTCACGACCTACGGTCACGATCAACTGACGAGCCAGCTATCCGGATGGGTGAAGGACGGCCTGACAAGAGTGAAGATGAAAATCGGCGCGCAACCGGCAGCGGATCTCGATCGAGTGCGCACGGCTCGCGAGGCGATCGGAACGGACACAGAACTCTTTGTCGATGCCAATGGGGCGTACAGCGAGCAGCAGGCAATCTGGTTTGCACAGCGTTTTGTTGATTCCGGCGTGTCCTGGTTCGAGGAACCCGTGAGCTCAGACCATCTCGCCAGCTTGCGCGGAATCCGCGAGCGCGTGCCGCCCGGTGTGGAAATTGCCGCGGGAGAATACGGGTACGACTGTTTCTACTTCCGGCGGATGCTCGAAGCCCATGCGGTCGATGTCCTGCAATTGGACGCAACTCGCGCGAAAGGGTTCACAGGCTTTCTGCAAGGCGCTGCAGTCGCGGCGAGCTTTGGACGCCCGATTTCGGCGCACTGCGCACCTTCTCTTCACATGCACGTGGGTTGTGCCGTCCCCTTCTTTCGCCATGTCGAGTATTTCCACGATCACGCTCGCATCGAAAAGATGCTTTTTGATGGCTTCATTCCGCCATCCGCAGGGCGGTTGATACCTGACAGGTCCCGACCAGGATTGGGTCTCACCTTCAAACGGCGAGACGCAGAGCGCTTTGTAGCGAAAGGCGGGCAATGATTTACGACCTGAGTCAACCGATCTTCAATAATGTTCCGCAATGGCCGAAGTTCCGGCCCACGTCGATGACGGTTCCTCACTTAACAGCGACGGAGTCGGCAAACGTCGAGCGACTGGATCTGATGACGCACACCGGCACTCATGTCGATGCCCCCTTTCATTTCTTCCCTGATGCAGAAGCGGTCGATGCATTGCCGCTGAAACACTTTCATGGGCCGTGCGCGGCGATCGATTTGAGGCATAAGGAAGCCGGAAGCGGCATCACGGCGGCCGACTTTGAGCCGCAAGCAAAGCGGATCCAGCCGGGGTTCATCGTGCTGCTCAAAACCGGGTGGGGCGACAAGCGTGCATTGACGAAGGAATTCTTGACAGCCTGGCCGTATTTGACCCGCAATGGAGCCGAGTATTTGCTATCGAAGAAGATTCATGGAGTTGGCATCGAAGGACTCAGCATCGGTGGGTACGATGATCCCGAAAAAGAATGCGGGTCCCACGAAGTTTTGCTGGGCGCCACTAAACTCATCATCGAGGATCTCTGCATCCCGGAAGCGATGCTCGATGGGCGGGTTCGTCACTTCGCGGCATTCCCGGTTCGCATCAGACACGCCAGTGGAGCGTGGGCCAGGGCTGTTGCCTGGGACGATGGAGAGATGGCGTGAGCTTCGTTCTGACGACGGCACTGGAGCGCGCGGCGAAACACGCTCTCCCGGCTCCCTTGGACACAGCAACAACTTCTGCGCTTGAGCACCTGCGCGAGGGCTGCTTCCAACGCAGTCTCTGTCTCATCGTTGCCGCCACCAGCGTGGCAAGCGGGCTCGAAGTCGGGTACGAGCACTACAAAGGCAGCTACAGCAATCCTGTGATGTACACGCCCGTCGCGCTAAGCGGGGCTCTTGCGGGAGCGGGACTGCTGGGAGCGTTCAGCCGCCGGGGTGCGCGCACGGTCCTGCGCTGGGTTAGCGTGGTGACACTGGCCGATGGGGTCATCGGATTCTTCTTTCATATCCGCGGAGTGGCGCGCAAACCGGGCGGATGGAGCCTTCCAGTCACGAACATCGTCATGGGGCCGCCGATCTTCGCACCACTTTTATTCGGGACCAGCGCCTATCTTGGTTTGATGGCATCGTTCCTGCGGCGCGAAGAAGACCTGCATACTTCCGAGGAGACGAATCGAGAATCTGCGATTGAACCGTCAATCAGAAAGGGCTGGCGCGGGAATCTTGGTTCCGGCAAATTTCAGAAGCACCTCTCGGCGCTCGCTTTGCTCTGGGCTTTTTTCAGCGGATTCGAGGCGCTCTACTCACACTACAAAACCAACTTCCGCTATAAAGCGCAATGGACCCCGGTCCTGCTGACACCGCTGCTGATGGCGTCCGCTGCCGGAGCGATCAAGAGCCCCAAGATTGCAAATACAGCGCTTCCGATCGCTTCAACGCTCGCTCTCGCCAATGGAGCGGTGGGCTTCTACTATCATGCGCGCGGAATTCTGCGACGGCCTGGGGGCGTCAAGAAGCCGCTCTACAACATGCTCTACGGACCTCCGATCTTTGCGCCACTGCTCTTCGCTGCATGCGGATTCCTGGGGCTGCTGGCGAGCTTGCTCCGCCGGGAGCCCAAATGAGCCGAAAATCGTTCCCATTCCGCTCGACAGGAGGCGCTATCCGGGACCTGAATCAACCCGGATATTATCCCGGTTACAGCACCATGGCCCAGAAAAGGAGTTGGGATCGGGCAACGAGAGATGCTGTTACCCCGCGCGTCGAGCAGGCTCCGCCGATTCGTTTCTTTTCGCCGCAGGAGGCAGCGCTGCTCGGAGCCATCATCGACCGTCTGCTGCCTCAGGATGATCGCTCGGAAGCGCGGACCATTCCAATTCTCCCGATGATCGATGAGCGCCTGCACAAGAACGCGCTCAACGGCTTTAGGTATGAGGACATGCCGCCCGACCAGGAGGCATATCGTCTTGGCATGCAGGCGATCGACGAGATGGCACGTTCGCGATTCGGACAGATGTTTGTGGAACTCACTGTGCATCGGCAGGAACTGATCCTGAAATCCCTGCACGATGGAAAGCCCGACCCGGAGCATCCAGTCTGGCAGCGAATGCCGGTACATCGATTCTGGGCGTTGCTCATGGAAGACTGTGTCACCGCCTACTACGCGCATCCATGGGCATGGGACGAGATCGGCTTCGGCGGTCCTGCATACCCGCGCGGATACATGCGCCTCGAGAATGGCCTTCGCGAGCCATGGGAGAAAGACGAGGTGCGCTATGGATGGAGCGCGCCGGCAGATTCGCTTTCCGCGCTTGACGAACAGACCGCTCCGCCGGAGCACAGCTCTCGCCAAGGTCATGGAGGAAGCCACTGATGCCGCATCGTCTCGGCCCGATGCAGACACTGCCTTCGCCCATGCGCAGATTTGCTGCGAGCGATGTCGTTGACTATTGCATCGTGGGAGTGGGATCGGCGGGAGGTGTGCTGGTCCAACGTCTCGCACGCGCCGGATTTCGCGTCGTCGCACTGGAGGCGGGTCCTTTCTGGGATACAGAAAAGGACTGGGTGAGCGATGAGAATGGCGCGCACGAACTTTACTGGAATGACCTGCGGATCACGGGCGGAACTCATCCACTCGCATTGGGCGCCAATAACAGCGGCAAAGGCGTAGGCGGTGGTTCCGTGCACTGGGCGGCGTTTACGCCGCGTTTCCATCCTTCCGATTTTCGAATCCTCTCAGAAGACGGGGTTGGTGTCGACTGGCCCCTCTCTTACTGGGATTTGAAGCCCTACTACGAATTGATGGAGCGGGAGATGCCTGTCGCCGGGCCGGCCTGGTTTCCATGGGGCGACCCTCACGGCCATCCCTACGGCCCTCATCCACTCGGCGGTGTCGGCGATGTGCTCATACGTGGATGCTCGCGACTCGGCATCCGTTCGGTTGCGGGAGGTCCTGTCGCCATTCTCTCGGCTTCGCATGGAGATCGTCCTCATTGCATTTATCGCGGATTCTGCCTCCAGGGATGCAAGGTAGGCGCCAAGGCGAGCACGTTGATTACGCACGTGCCCGATGCCATCGCGCACGGCGCGGAGATTCGAGCTCATGCAATGGCCTCCCGCATCAGCCTTCGCAATGACGGCCGGGTGGACGGCGTCGTGTATATCGATCGCGATGGCAAGGAGCACATCCAAAAGAGCCGCGCCGTCATCGTCTCGGGTTATGCCATTGAGACTCCCCGGCTGCTCCTCAATTCCGCGTGCCCGGGTCACGGGCGCGGACTGGCAAACTCGAGCGGCACTCTCGGCAAATTCTTGATGGCGCAGGCCGGCAATGTGATCGCGGGTAGATTCGACGAGTTGATTCGCCTCTACAAGGCTCCGCCGGCACACGCGCTCTCAGAGGAATTTTACGAAACCGACAAACGCCGCGACTTTGCCCGGGGGTTCGCGGTGCAAACTGTAGGGCCGCTCCCTGTTGCCTTCGCGAAGCAAATGGTTGCGGCAATGGGCGCGTGGGGGTGGGGTATGCGGCGGGTGATGATGGACTACAACCACTGGGCCACCATCGGCGTTCTCGGAGAGATTCTTCCCTGGGAAGACAACCGCGTCGAGCTGGCGGAAGAGACGGATTCATACGGCCTGCGGGTCGCAAAGGTCACCTTCAACCTGCATGACAATGACAAGAAGCTGATTGAGTTCGGGAAAAACAAGGTCATGGAAATTATGGATGCAGCCGGTGCGAAGCAGATTGTTCAGGAATCCCGATTTGCGCACCTGGTTGGAGCCGCGCGCATGGGAAGCGACTCCTCCACATCGGTTGTCGACAAATTCGGCCGAACCCACGATATCCCGAACCTATTCGTTTGCGACGGCAGTATTTTGCCGACGCAAGGCTCCGCAAATCCCGGGCTGACCATCCAGGCGCTCGCAGCCCGGACAGCCGATTATCTGATCAAGCAGGGCGACGCGATTTTTTTCTCAAGTCGCCGCGACCTCACCGAGCCCGGAATTCGCCACGATCTCAGCCCACCCTACACCCAATTCAAAGGCAATCCACGCATTGCTTGACGCTCTTGTCAAGCGTGCAGGCGCAATGGATTGATTGGTGGACGCGGTAGGAATGGAGCCTACAACCTGTCGGCTAAGGGCCGAATGCTCTGCCCGTTGATCTACGGGTCCAAGCCAGGGGAGCACCGTGCAACGGGGGCTCGGAACACGGTCAGGCATTTCAGAAAATGCCCGAAGCGGCATCGAGCGAGGCCTTTAGATTTGCCTCTCCGAGAGGTGCGATAAAGTGACACCAACATTCTCGCTGGATTCGCTTCAGCGCGTCAAAGCCTTCCCCTTTGTCTCCAATCCAATTCAGCGCGCCACCCGTTCCTCCGACGTGTAGTGCAGGTCTACGGACCTGAATCTCTGCGGCGATCGCAGATCGGAGTGTGCAAAGTGACGCTGAAAATACCTGAAACCATCGACGGATCGTTGAACCGGCGTGGATTTCTTCTCGGCTCGAGCGTGGTTACCGTAGGTTTTCTCGCGGGGTGTGGCGGGAGTTCCTCTTCTACGACATCGACAACTCCCACCTCCCCCTCACTCACCGATACGGACTATCTTAACTTCGCATTAAACCTCGAATATCTCGAAGCCGAGTTCTATCTGCGTGCCGCCACCGGCACGGGTCTGGGGGCTGCCGACACCGGCAACTCAACCAGCAAGACGACCGGCGGAGCGCAGGTGGCGGGTGTCACCACACTTCAATCCGACTACATCAATGAGATCGCCCAGAACGAACTCGATCATGTGCGCTTTCTGCGAGCTGCGCTCGCGTCGTCGGCGGTGGCAGCTCCCGCCATCGACCTGACCAACAGCTTCAATGCTCTCGCCATGGCAGCCGGCTTAGGCAGCACCTTCGATCCATTCACCAGCTATGCCAACTTCCTCATCGGCGCGTTCATCTTCGAAGATGTTGGCGTAACCGCCTATCACGGGGCAGCTAAGCTTCTGACCAACAAAACTAACCTCACCGCGGCGGCCGAGATCCACGCTGTCGAGGCGTACCACGCGGCTTCAATTCGATCCCAGATCGTTCTCGCCGGTTCCGCACTGATCGCGACCGCTAACGCTGTCGAAGGCGTGCGGTCGACCCTCGGTGGCGGCAACGAAACCACACTCAGCGCCACAGGCATCGTTGCGGCCAACGCTACCACATCCATCGGATTTGAACGCACGACTGATCAGGTGCTGCACATTGTCTATGGCACGGGCAACGGCGCCGGCGTAAAGGGCGGAACGTTCTTCCCATCCGGACTCAACGGCAATATCAGCGTAACCAACAGCTAGCTTTGTGGAGGGTTCATGCCAACTCAGGAAACACAGCAACTAGATGATGTCATCGCATCGAGCCGTCGCCGCTTGCTTGCAATGGGAGGCGTAGCTCTGGGCAGCGTGGTCTTTTCGAAGTTCGCGTCGGCGCAGAGCGCAACTCTCACAGATGCCGACTATCTGAACTTCGCGCTCAACCTCGAATACCTCGAGGCTAACTTCTACACGCTCGCGGCATCCGGTCAGACCATCGACCAGATGGGAATCAGCCTCACCGGAACCGGCACGCAAGGCACGGTCACCGTCAAGAGTGGAGGCCCAACCGCCTGCCAAGTCCCGTTCGCCAACACGCTGGTGCAGAGCTATGCCACGGAAATCGCAATGGAAGAACGCAACCACGTCACGTTTCTCCGCGGCGCTCTCGGATCGGCGGCGGTCGCCCAACCAGCCATCGACCTCGTCAACAGCTTCAACGGACTGGCGACTCTGCTTGCGGGGCTCAACCTCTCGTCGTTCGACCCGTTCGCCAGCGACATCAACTTCCTCCTCGGCTCTTACATCTTTGAGGATGTCGGCGTGACTGCCTACACGGGCGCTGCGCCGGAACTAACCTCAAGCACAAACCTTGATGCTGCAGCCGGCATTCAGGGCGTTGAAGCGTACCATGCTGGATTGGTGCGCACCGTAATCTTCGGGCTCGATCAGGCTGCCACGACGCTGGGACCGCCAGGAACCGCAAGTGCCGTCGCCACTGCCATCTCAAAACTCCGCGCCACCGTCGATGGCTCTAACTCGATCAGTTCCACTCGCGCACAAGGTGACGACATCGGCTTGGGAACCCAATCTGTAGCACTCAACGGTACATCCGACTTTACCGCTTCGACATTGGTCAACGCCACCACGACCGGATCGATCAACGCCGCCGGTTCAACAGGCACGGCAGGCTCGTTGGTTTTCGCGCGGACTGCCGCGCAAGTGCTTGCGATCGTCTACGCCGGCGGGACCGGCATGGGGGGGTTCTTCCCGGCAGGCTTGAACGGCAACGTCAAATGACCGGTGGGATCGAACATCGTCTCGGTTTTCGGGCACGACCGGAGGCACTGGCCCACCCAACGGGTCAGTGCCTCGCGGCGCAGGTAGCGGCTGCCAATGCGAAGGCTGTCATCGCTGTGCAGACGCCATGCTGCTCATCGTGCACCGTCTGCTGAAACAGAAGGAATGTTAT
>Ga0335073_10013238_pt1 | contig 11564 bp, 11 predicted proteins | sample Lox_Sample_22_FD_207093 | JGI IMG/M metagenome (GOLD analysis project Ga0335073, IMG submission 207093) | Soil microbial communities from Loxahatchee National Wildlife Refuge, Florida, United States - Lox_Sample_2.2 | ecosystem: Environmental > Terrestrial > Soil > Wetlands | place: USA... | reverse complement strand
CCGGGTCCGCGCTGTCGGTGTGCTTGAGCAGTTCGGAGGCGATGTGCCGCTTCGCCGCGAAGAAGGCGCAGAGCTGGCGCAGCCAGGAGGCGAGGGCGGCACCAGGCGTCGGGCCGCCTGCCGTCCCCACGGCCTCGCAGATCGCGTCGACCTCCTCGATGTACAGGGCCTCAACGAGCTCACGCCGGCCCGGGAAGTTGCGGTAGAGGGTGGCCATGCCCACGCCGGCGCGCCGCGATACCTCGGCCATCGACACCTCGGCCCCGGGATCGGCGAACGCGGCGCGCGCGGCCGTGAGGATCTTGTCGCGGTTGCGTTCGGCGTCGGGCCGTCTCGTCGCCGGGCGGGGCTGGGTCGCAGGCATCGGCAATCCAAAGTGGACAGGCTATCCACATGTGGCTAGGGTAAGCGGATAGGTTATCCGCATGTCGGGCGCTCCCGATCTTATCTCACCCGCCGGCCGCGGGACCGCGACCGCGAGGAGCGGCCGGACCGCGACCGCGAGGAAGGAACCGTCGATGGAATACCGGCCGCTGGGACGCACGGGGATCTCGGTCAGCCAGCTGTGCCTGGGCGCGATGATGTTCGGCGCCTTCGGCAACCCCGATCACGGCGACTCGATCAAGATCATTCACAGGGCGCTGGACGCCGGGATCAACGTCATCGACACCGCCGACGGCTACTCCGCCGGCGAGTCGGAGGAGATCCTGGGCAAGGCGCTGGCGGACGGGCGGCGCGAGGACGTCGTGCTGGCCGTCAAGTTCGGCGTGTCCTTCGGCGGAGATCCGAACCTTCGCGGCGGGTCGCGGCGGTGGATGATGCGCGCGGTCGAGGGGTCGCTGCGCCGGCTCCAGACCGACTGGATCGACCTCTACCAGCTCGGCGCCCCCGATCCGGACACCGACATCGACGAGACCCTCGCCGCCCTGACCGACCTCGTGCAGGCAGGCAAGATCCGCTCCTTCGGCGCGTCCAAGGTCCCCGCCTCGCAGATCGTCGAGGCCCAGTGGACCGCCGACCGCCGCGGCCACGGGCGGTTCCGCACCGAGCAGCCTCCCTACTCGATGCTGGCCCGCGCGATCGAGTACGACCTGCTGCCGACCTGCCTGCGGCACGGAATGGGCGTGCTGGCCTACAGCCCGCTGGCCGGAGGCTGGCTGTCGGGCAGGTACGGCAAGGGTCAGGAGGTCAGCGGGCCGGGCTCGGCCGCCCGCACCGGGGCCGCCTACGACGCTGCTGACCCGGCCAACGCCGCCAAGCTCGAGGCCGTCAACGCCCTGGGCGCGCTCGCCGACGAGGCCGGGCTCACCCTCGTCCAGCTGGCGACCGCCTTCGCCGCGCGCCACCCCGCGGTCACCTCGACGATCATCGGCCCGCGCACCATGGAACATCTCGACGGCTACCTCGCCGCCGACGGGGTCGAGCTGTCCGGCGACGTGCTCGACCGCATCGACGAGATCGTCCCCCCGGGAACCACCGTCGACGTCGCAGACAACAAATGGCAGTACGGCACCAGAGCGCTCGACGCCGCTTCCCGCCGCCGCTAGGCCCCTGGGGATCAAATAGCCCGGCGCTGCCCCAGCGCCGGATTCAGGCCGACGGAGCGATGCGGCCAGGATATGGACGTGTGCTAGCATCGGTACATGTCCCTTAAGCGGACAAACGTCTACGCCGACGCTGACGATCTCGCGCTGATCAAGGAGATCGCTGCCCGCCGGGGCGTGCCCGAGGCAGAGATCATCCGGGAAGGCATCCACCTGGCAGCCATGAGCAACCGGGTGTGGGACAGTCCCCTCGACTGGCCCACCTTCGATGGAACCGGCGAGACTGCCACCAGCGATGAGGTCACCGAGACGGTCGCCCGGGCAGCTGCTAGCTCGTGATTGTCATCGCCGACACTTCCGGCATCATTGCTGCCTCCGACCGCAACGCACGCGAGTCAGCAGCATGCCGGGAAATCTTGCAGCAAGCTGGAACGGTGATCATCTCACCGCTCGTGCTCACCGAGGTTGATCATTTTGCCAAGGCCCGCTTCGGATCCCGTGCCCGGACCGCGATCATTGATTTCGTCATTGCCGAGGCTCGGCAGATGCGGTTCCAGATCCCCGAAACCGGCATCGAGATCCTCGACACCGCACGCCTGGTCCAGAAGCAGTACGCCAGCCTCGACCTGGACCTGGCCGCCGCGGTCAATGTTGGGCTCGCCGCCCAATACCGGACCGATGCCCTGCTTACACTTGACCGGCGCGACTTCCGGGCAGTGCACCCCCTTACCCCACATAAGTGGTTCCGGCTCCTGCCCGATGATCTCGAGCAGTAGCGCGGCTCTAGGCTGACATACCTGCTGCACTACACCGGCGCCTTGCAGCACGTTCGGGCTGAGTTGTGGAGATCGTGAATGCCCACTGATTATGACGAGATTCGCGCGGAGAACATCGCGCGCTACGGCTGGGACACGGCCGTGCTCGAATTGCTCGGGCAGCTCTACAGCGACCGCGCCCACTTCATCTTCGAGCTGATCCAGAACGCCGAGGACGCCGGCGCGACGGAGCTGACCTTTGAGCTCTTCGGCGACCGGCTGGAGATACGCCACGACGGGCGCCCCTTCACCACCGCCGACGTGCGCGGCATCTGCGGCGTCGGGCAGGGCACCAAGGCCGAAGACCTTACCCAGATCGGCAGGTTCGGCATCGGCTTCAAGTCGGTCTACGCGTACACGAACACCCCCCGGATCTACAGCGCAGACGAGCACTTCCGGATCGAGAAGTACGTCCGGCCTCACGCTGTGGAGCCGCTCGATGAGCCCGCAGCCGGGACAACTTTTGTGTTCCCCTTCGATCGGCCGGAAGTTTCCGCGAGGCTCGCCGTCCAGGAGATTTCCGCAGCCCTGAGCAATCTCGACGCCCAGACCCTGCTGTTCCTGCACAGCATCGAACGAGTGAACGTCTGCGGTGAGCAGACGCCGGACGCGGTTCTCGAGCGCACGTCAGCGCCACGTTCCAGCGCGGGCCGCCAGGTGACGCTCACCAGGAGGCGAGCTGGGCGCCGCAGCAACGAGCAGTGGCTCGTCTGGCACCGCAATCTCGATGCTCTCGGCGAGCCGGAGCTCCGGGTGGAGATCGCCTTCATGGCGCTGACCGCGATCGACGCACGCCGGCTGGTCAGGCGGGAGAGCTCACCGCTGGTCGTGTCGTTCCCCACGCAGAAGGAAACGTTCCTGGGCTTCCTGATCCAGGGCCCGTACCGGACGACACCGGCCCGGGACAACGTTCCCGATCACGACCCGTGGAACCAGGCGCTGGTTCGCGAGACCGCGAGCCTGCTCGCCGACGTGCTGGCAGATCTGCGCGACGAAGGGCTGCTCACGGTCGACATCCTCCAGGCGCTGCCGCTGGACGCCGCCCGGTTCCCGCCCGAGACGATGTTCCGTGCTCTGTTCGACGCGGCCCGCACCGTTCTCGCCCGGGACAGGCTCATTCCCGCCGCGGACGGCTACGGCCGTGCCACGGAGGTGAAGCTGGTCCGGGGAGCAGGCCTTCGCGAGCTGCTGACGCCCGACCTGCTCGGCGAGCTCTACGCAGACCCGGGCCCGGTCGACTTCGTCCACGACGAGATCACAGAAGACCGGACGCCCCTGCTCTGGCGGTACCTCCGCGAGGAGGCCGGCGTCGATGAAGTGACTCCGCAGGCCGTCGTTGCCCGGCTCACGGGCGAATTCCTTTCGGCCCGGCCCGATCAGTGGATCGGGCTCTTCTACTCGTTCCTCTACCAGCACCAGTCGCTGTGGCGGGAGCCGAGCCACCCGGGCGATCAGCCAGGCCTGGCCCGGGCGAAGCCGATCATCCGGCTCGAAGACGGCGTTCACGTGGCTCCGTTCGACGCGCGGGGCAGGCCGGCCGCTTACCTCCCGGGCCCGGTGGCGACGGAGTTCGCCACGGTCCGGCGGGCCGTCGCCGCCCTGCCCGAGGCGCACCGGTTCCTGGAGGCGCTCGGATTCGCCGAGCCGGATGTCGTGGCCGAGGTCCTCGACCACGTGCTTCCCCGCTACGACGACGCCGACGTCGCGAAGCTGGACATGGCACAGCACGAGGCAGATCTCGAGCTCGTCGCCCGCGCGCTGGCCGAGGCACCACGGGCCGGGAGGGACCAGCTGCTCGAGCAGCTGCGGCAAACCACCTTCCTCGTCGGAGAGAACGCCGGAACGGGCGAGAGCCGCCTGATGCTGCCGGGCGAGCTGTACCAGCGGGCCAAGGCGCTGGAAACCTACTTCGACGGAAACCCCGACGCCTGGCTCACGGCCGATGCCTACGGGCCCTGGCTGCCTCAGCTGCGCGCGATGGGCGTCAGGGAAACGGTCCGGCTGACGGCACGCGAAGCGGACGACCTCGGCTACGTGATCATCGCCGACGAATTTGCCCGGCACGAGCGAGGGATCGCCGGATTCGATCCGACCGCGGACCTCGACGGCGTCGAGTACGCGCTGAGTCACCCGAATTCCGCTCGCTCGGAATACGTCTGGAACGTTCTGCTTGTGCCCAACCGCCACCTCATCGCTGGCGTTGTCGAGAAGTCTCCTCGCCAGGAGTTCGTGGACGCTCGCCGCGAGAGCACCCTCTCGCCGATGGGCAAGGCCGCGGTCGAGGCGGCATGGCTCCCCGCCGGGGACGGAACGTTCCGGCGCCCGGAGGACCTGGACGTCGCGGAACTTCCGCCGGCCTACCAGCGGGACGACATGCTGGCGCAGGCACTCGGCATGGGCCGGCCCGTGATTGAGGAGGCGAACCGCCAACTCGGGTTCCCCCCAGATTTCCTGCGCAGGCTGAGCATGCATCCCGACCTCGTGGCGACGATCGAGCAGGAGCTCTCGGTCCGGGCCTCAGCCGCCGAGCAGCGATCGGAGTAACGCGGGCGGACCGACTCAGCCGACCTGAGTGGTCAGCTGTCAAAGGACTTGGTCAGCGGCGGGGCGACCACGCTGCGGCCCTTGCTGTGATCGGTCAGCGGCGGCGCGACCACGCTGCGGCCCTTCGTGTGATCGGTCAGCGGCGGCGCGACCACGCTGCGGCCCTTCGTGTGATCGGTCAGCGGCGGGGCCACCGCGCTGCGGCCCTCAGTGTGATCCGTCAGCGGCGGGGCCACCGCGCTGCGGCCCTTGCTGTGATCGGTCAGCGGCGGCGCGACCGGGCTGCGGCCCTTCGTGTGATCGGTCAGCGGCGGCGCGACCGCGCTGCGGCCCTTGCTGTGATCGGTCAGCGGCGGCGCGACCGCGCTGCGGCCCTTGCTGTGATCGGTCAGCGGCGGCGGCACTGTGCTGCGCCCTTTGGCGAAGGGATAGCCGTTCGCTTGGCGTGCTGCCTCGCGATCGTGCCCTGTGCTGCTCTCGCCAGATTCGCGCACCTGAACCGCCAGCTTTCTTTGGAGACGCTATCGACCTGCCGTGATGCGTCTCCCTACAAAGGTAACCTGCGGCCTTCGCGGCTTCCAGCCGCAAGCTGTTCAGCGCTGCCAGCCCGGCGAGGCAACGCGCACGACGGATGCTGCCCGATCTTGCTGCCACCGTGCTGCCATCCAGCAAGAAGGCCCGACCGCCGCTCCCGGCAATCAGGCCTCTGACCTGCAACTACTTGGTAGCGGGGGCAGGATTTGAACCCGCGACCTCTGGGTTATGAGCAGTACGACGCACGTCTCGTGTGTCTCTGTCTTGTCGTTGCGGCTCTCTGACCAGGACAGGTACATCTGGCGTAGTTTCCTGCAGCTAGTTACGTCTCCCCTGTTCCATCAGGTCTCGTTAGCAGATCTGTTAGCGCCACCTGCGCGTAGACGCTCTCCTTGCCATCTAGGCGCACGGAGGTCGATGAGGGTCGTTTACGCAGGTCAGAAGCTTGTCACCGTCGAAGGCGGTCGATGCGGGGCGGAGCGGTTGCTGCACTTCGCTGCTGCACTCAGTGAGCTTGGCTCCAACCTGCCTCAGTTGCTGGGTCTTTCAGAAAGAGCATCGCCGCGAGCGAGCACCTGCGTGAGTTGCTCCTGGACGTGAACTATCTGCCCACGGAGCGCTTGCAGCTCGTCGTCTGATCGGCCGATAACGAAGGTGCCTCGACCCTGGCGGGCAACGAGCAAGCCTTCGATGATCAGCGACTCCAGTGCTCTGCGTACAGTGAGGTGCCTGACACCCAGTTCGTCAGCAAGCCTCGCGTAGCATCTCGGACACGTAGTTCATGCTCCCGCCTCCCCAGGCCCAAGGGCGCGGAATAGAAATGGAGCATGCCGGACTCCGCACGCCGATTCATAAACTGAATCAGTTCTCAGACCGTTGGATGTTGACTGGTTGGAGGAGCTGCGCTGGTATCTGAAGGACTGGAATGCTCAGGGTCGATGGCCCCCACCGCAGCTCGGCGGCGGCCGATCTCTCTTCGGCTCCATGCCCAACGAGGTCAATCGACGGTCGCGATCACCCAACGGACGTGGTCGGCGTCCCATCGGTAGGAGGCTCCGGCAACGAAACTACCCGCGCGTACGCCCTCCGTCCTATTAAGCACGGTGGCCAAATCGGCCATATCCTCGTGCTCCTAGCTGCTATCGGCAAAGAACTCAACGAGCGTTTTAGACATGATTCCTCCGTTTGCCCTGAGAGGCCTACTGACTGGCGTAAACTCGTTTACGCCATGAAAGTAGGTGCCAACCTTGCTGTCAGTTTAATGAAACATACACTTGCCGAGACTACGTTCAATTTCATGACCAGTCCATGTGGCGACAGAGATAGGAAGGAGGGTTTCATGTGACGGTGCGGCATGCGCGAACGCTTGCGCCGTGAATTCCTTCGCTCGGGGCGACCTAACAGATGTTATGACCAGTGCGTTTGTTTCGTGAACGTGCCTTCCAGAGGCGCCGAGCTTTGGTGGCGCTCAGTTAGCTCTGTTGGCGAGGGGACGGTCAGCGTTCTGGCAAGGTCCACATCTGCGCGTAGCTTGCGACGACGAGGCACACCCTCGACCTCGTCGTCGCAAGTTGGCTCACGCCAGTTTCCCGAAAGTGCCACCACCACTACGACTGCTCCGCAGGGCTTGAGTCCGGGTTCTCCTAACGCCCACCGACGCCATAGGTGCCGTGGCTTGGTACCTTGCATCTGGCGACCGTCACGCTGTCAGGAAAACGGCCGAGACTCAGTCCTCGTATTACGCCATGCTAGTGGTCGATCTGCTCTTCGCCCATCAGCCAGCGTAGGGTATTGTTCAGCCTTGCCTGCTGGGCGAACAGGTCGTGCTCCGCATGGGCATTGGGGGTGCGCTGCGGATCCTTGAAGTAGAACGACAACCAATCCTGTACGCCCTCGAGCCCGGCACGCTGCGCCAGGTCCATAAAGAGCACTAGGTCGAGCACCAAAGGCGCCGCCAAGATTGAGTCACGGCACAGGAAGTTGACTTTGATCTGCATCGGATAGCCGAGCCATCCGAAGATGTCAATGTTATCCCAGCCTTCTTTTTGATCACCACGCGGCGGGTAGTAGTTGATGCGCACCTTGTGGTCGACTTCGCCGTAGAGATCGGGATAGAGTTTTGGTTGCAGAATGTCGTCGAGCACTCCTAGCTTCGACATCTCCTTGGTTCGGAGGTTGTCCGGGTCGTCCAGCACCTGGCCGTCGCGGTTGCCGAGGATGTTGTTCGAGAACCAGCCTTGGAGGCCCAGCATCCGGGCCTTCAACATCGGGGCCAGCACGGTCTTCAGCAGAGTCTGCCCGGTCTTGAAGTCCTTCCCGCCGATCGGCACTCCCATCGCATGTGCAAGTTCCACTATCGCAGGCACGTCGGCACTGAGATTGGGAGCTCCGTTTACGAAGGGAACGCCCTCCTTAAGAGCCGCGTACGCGTAAAGCATTGAGGGCGGAACGCTTTCGTCGTTAGCGTCCATCGCGGCCTCAAGCGCGGCCAAGTCCTGGTGGGCTGGTCCCGGCTCGAGATAGATCTCTGTGGACGCGCAGGAGAATATCACCAGACGGTCACAGGAGTGTGCCGCCTTGAAGTCGCGAATGTCTTTTCGGATGGCTTCGGCTAGCTCTCGCTTGTTCGCCGCAGACTTGACATTGGCTCCGTCAAGCCGACTCACGTAGTTCCGATCGAAGACGGCTGGCATGGGCTCGATGGCTTTCAGAGCAGACCCGACGGGTTCGATGTGGGTATACCGATCGAGCACACCGCAGCTCAGCGCTGCCTCGTAAGCCGTGTCCGAGATCGGATCCCAAGCACCAAATACCAATTGGTCGAGGTTGGCCAGAGGCACAAAGTCGCGAATGAGCGGGGCGGGGTCGGTCTCTTGACCTAGGCGGATGGTCCCCATCTGAGTCAGTGAGCCAATAGGCTCGGCGAGACCGCGCCTCGTTAGCTCGACGCCGGCGAAAAAGGTGGATGCCACGGCGCCAAGGCCAACTGTCAGGACGCCTAGCTTGCCGGTAGCGGGAGCGATGCGCTGCTTTGTGCCCATGAATTCCTTGCCTCCAAGTGTGAGTTCTCAGATCCGGTAAAATTCATCGGACCGATGTATCGAACCGATATATTGCACGATACGGGCCTAGACGTACGCTGCGCAAACGCGCTCGCATCCGTCGTGTCCCGCACGAGTAAGTCCGGGTCGCCGGTGTCCACCCGGACTTATGGTTGGGAGCCCATTGGCCTGTGACTACGGGTCCGGCCGACCAGGCTCGGGCTTCGTGTCAGCGGCCCGTCCCGGCTGGTTACCCGACCGTTCCGCCACAATCAGCTCCTCCAACCATCGGACCTCACGCTCACATGCCTCGAGTCCATGGCGTTGTAGTTCCAAGGTGTAGGCATCCAGTCGTTCGGCAGCACGTCCAAGCGACTTGCGCATACCCTCGCGCCGCGTCTCGACCGTTCGCCGACGTCCTTCGAGGATCCGCAAACGCGTCTCCCGGTCCGTGCGGGCGAAGAACGCGAAGTGCACGCCAAAACCGATGTCGTCGTATGTATGTGGTCCTGCTTCACCGAGGAGTGCCTGGAAATGCTCCTTACCTTCTGCGGTGATCTTGTATACAACGCGGCCACGACGGCTCGTCAACGGTGACGGCGCTCCGACATCCGTATCGCCTACGGCGGCCACGTCCTCGGCGATCCATCCGCTGGTCTCTAGCCGGCGTAGAGCCGGATACAGGGAGCCGTAGGAGATCGCGGCGCGGAAGGCTCCCAACTTGGTCGCGAGCTGCTTACGCAGCTCATAGCCATGCATGGGAGACTCGTGAAGTAGACCGAGGATCGCAAGATCAAGCACCACAACCCCCTCCGCAACTGCACGATATGTCGAACCGATACAACGACAGTACAGGACGGGGCGATGCCTCGCAAGCCAAGGCGCTGATGTATTAGGTCACACACCGTAACCAGTGCTAAAACGAGACCTGCATCACTTGGTCCGATCCCGGTCTGGTCGTCGAATCGCGAGAGTTGCCAACTCAGCTGTATCGGCACCACCAGCTCAGTTCCGGGTTGGACCGCATCCTGCTGCCTTGGGCCCACCGGAACGAGCCGCCCGAGCTTCATGCTCGCCGCCGAGTTGGCTGCGATGGAGGCCTCGAAGCCGTGCGCGTGCTCAAACGCCGTCTCTTGAGCGGTCTACACAGCGTGACACGCTGAGCGAAGTAGAGCGATGGATACCTTGGACGGCTGGCAGAGGATCTGGGGATGCTCACGATCCTGGGCGTCCGCGACGTCAACCAGCTGGCACACCGCGCCGCATCAGCGCCCAGACGCAGCGCGCCTTCTCGGACCCCTTGCGCGCGTTTGGCTTGATGTAGCAAGGTTTGGCAGCGATTCAGCGCGGTGCTGGCCGCGCGCAACCCCGCAGGATAAGGTCCATATAACCCAAATGCCACGGCTTCAAAGGGAGTCGCATGGACCAGACCTGGAGCATCTTGCTCGGCTTCACTACATTGCTCGGGTTCGGTCTGGCGATTTGGCAGACTGTCCGTTTCGAACAGCTTAACCGGCGTCAGAGAGACTTCGACTGGCCACGATTTCGAAACGCGGCGGCGGATCTTGGGCGTGCTGTCCGGCGATCGGGGTTCGCGCCGGACTACCTTGTTGCGATGAGCGAACGGGGCGCCATTGTCTCCAACCTCGTTATGCTTGAGCTCCGACGCCGAGTTCCAATAATAACGCTCGGCTATCTATTCAGGCCGGACGAAAAAGTGGTAGATATTCCTGGGTTTGTGACGCTACGCCTGTCCAAGAACACGGCTTTCCTTCCAGAAAAGATAGGTGAACTTCGCGACCACCATGTACTTATCGTGGATGACCTCGCCATGTCCGGAGAGGCGCTGGCCACCGTCAAACGAGCTCTGGAATCGCAAGGATTTGCGCCAGACAAAATCAAAAGCGCGACAATAGTGGTCACTAAGGTCGCGAACGCGGGGAATAAAGGGCCCGACTTCTTCGCGCATGAGGTATCTGATACCGACTTTAATTTTCCGTGGGGGCCAGCCGAATAATCACCGAACCTCAGGCGTCTTGCAGCTGTTAGATTGCACCGCTAGGACCGAAGGGCTTGGCAACGCCACCGATTCCGGCGTATTGGCATTCCGCCAACTCGAGCCATGGCCCTGGTCCGGCCAGGCGGGGTCGAGTCGTCGGTGTCAGTTGGTGATGCAGTTCATGGCCCAAGACAGTCAATACTTGTCATCATAGGGCGATGCGGTTGCTACCCCTTCCTGCTGCGCACTCGACTTGTCTGGCTTTGGTCGGCTGCGACGCCTCCGATCTTGCATCCATGCTTATCGCAATCTGGCTCCCTCCGTCGCCACCGTCTTCATAGCGCTGGAGGTGGTACGGCACTGCTGCAGGGTAGGGTTCAAGGCTGGAGCCCAAGACCGTCGTCAACACCCACCGGATGCTGCACCGCGCCTGGGAGGACTTCACCGTCTGGGCTGGGCCAGGCGCAACGTCGTCAGCGACGCGCACCCGCCCCGCGCGCAAGAGCCGCAAGGTATGGACTGTGCCGCAGCTCCAGACTTTTCTGCAGCACGCCCGGCCAGACCGCTTCTTCGCGCTGTGGGTGCTCGAAGCCACCTCCGGGATGCGGCGCTGCGAGCTAGCCGGTGCCCGCCGCGACCTCTTGGACCTGAACGCCGGAACGCTCCAGATGGAGTCCACGCGCGTAGTCGTTGATGGCAAGGTGATCAGACCGAGAACGCACAGCACGTCCTGGCGCTCGACCCGTTCACGCTCGCCGTCCTGACGGCACACGTGACAACGCTCGATCTCGAGCGGGCAGAGTTCGGAACCGGTTACCAGGATTACGGAGTGCTGTTCTGCTGGGAGGACGGCAGGCCGCCGCACCCCGACACCATCACCCGCCGGTTCAAGCGGCTAGCCGCCTCCGCCGGCCTTCCCGAGATCGACCTTCACGATGTCCGGCACAGCTACGCGACCGCCGGGCGGGACGCAAAGATCGACTGGAAGGCACTCAGCAAGCGAATCGGCTACGCCGACGTCGCCTTCACCATGAAGCAGTACGTGCAGACAGACCTGGAAGCCGACCGGCAGGTCGCGGCCACACTC
>Ga0335073_10013236_pt1 | contig 11565 bp, 10 predicted proteins | sample Lox_Sample_22_FD_207093 | JGI IMG/M metagenome (GOLD analysis project Ga0335073, IMG submission 207093) | Soil microbial communities from Loxahatchee National Wildlife Refuge, Florida, United States - Lox_Sample_2.2 | ecosystem: Environmental > Terrestrial > Soil > Wetlands | place: USA... | reverse complement strand
ATTTGGCTGGTTTTGTCGATAGCACCGTGAAGGAAATCGACGACCGTCTCCGCGAACTCAAGGACGAGGTCTCGAAGCTCGAGGCGGCACGTTCGGCGCTCGTCGGCACCCGGCGCAGCCCGGGTCGCCCACGCGCTGCACGTTCCGCTGCAGCGACAGCTACCACCACCCGGCGTCGCACGGGACGCCGTCCCGGTCGGCCGCGTGGCCGCAGCCGCGGTGGCACCCGGGCCAACCAGGCGCTGGAGCTGGTGCGCAGCACCCCCGGCATCACGATTCCGCAGATCGCGGAGAAGATGGGTATCGAACCGAACTACCTATACCGCGTCATGCCCCGGCTGCTGAGCGACGGTCAGGTGAAGCGCGAGGGCCAGGGCTGGCATCCGGCAGGCTAAGTGGAGCTCCCGTCAACGCTCACCGTGCTGTGCGGCTGCAAACCTTTGCCTGGCTCTGTCCTCGGATGCTCTCGTAGCGGTAGCGCTGCTACGCGTCGCATCCTGCGTCCTCGCCATGCTCGGTTTTCGCTCGCCCAACCCGGCAAGCGTTGCCGGTCACCCCACTTGTTCGCGTAAGTTCGGAGCAAGGACCGGGAGCGCCGCCTCGCAATTCTCGAAGCCGGCGGGTCAGCGCGAGGCGGCTCCCAAGCTTTTTGGACGTCCTCTTAGAACCTCTGTTTGGACGGCCTCTTAGATCAGATCAGGTCGAGTTCCTTCACCGTCTCGCGCTCGTCCTTGAGTTCGTTGACAGTAACGTCGAGCCGCGACTTCGAGAAGTCGTTCAGGTCGAGTCCCTGGACGATCTGGTACGAGCCGCCCGAACAGGTGACCGGGTAGCCGAAGATCACTCCTTCTTCGACGCCGTAAGAGCCATCGGACGGGATCCCCATCGAGACCCAGTCTCCGTCAGACGTGCCCATCACCCAGTCGCGCACGTGATCGACCGCCGCGTTGGCGGCGGAGGCCGCACTTGATGCACCGCGCGCCTCGATCACCGCCGCGCCGCGCTTCTGGACGGTCGGAAGGAAGTCGTTCTCGAGCCACTCCTGATCGCTCACGACCTCGGCGGCGTTCTGGCCCTTGACCTTCGCGTTGAAGATGTCGGGGTACTGGGTCGGGGAGTGGTTTCCCCACACCGTCATGTTGGTGATGTCGCTCACCGTAGCGCCCGCCTTGGACGCGAGCTGGGCGACCGCGCGATTGTGATCGAGCCGCATCATCGAGGTGAAGCGCTCGGCGGGAATGTCCGGCGCGTGGCTCTTGGCGATCAGACAGTTGGTGTTTGCCGGGTTGCCGACGACGAGCACCCTGATGTCCGACGCGGCGTGATCGTTGAGCGCCTTGCCCTGCGGCTTGAAGATGCCGCCGTTCGCCTCCAGCAGATCACTGCGCTCCATGCCCTTGGTCCGCGGCCGCGCCCCGATCAGCAACGCGACGCTCGCGCCGTCGAAAGCCTGGTTCGGGTCGTCGGTGATGTCGACCCCGGCGACCAGCGGGAACGCGCAGTCATCGATCTCCATCGCGGTGCCCTCAACCGCCTTCAGCGCGGCCGGGATCTCGAGCAACGACAGGTGAACAGGCGTGTCGGCACCCAGCAGCTGACCGCTGGCGATGCGGAAGAGGATCGCGTAACCGATCTGGCCGGCGGCCCCGGTGACGGCTACTCGTACGGGCGAATCAGTCACTTCGGTTCATCTCCTTTTCGGGTTCTCCAGGCCAAGTTAGCGTGCCGGTCGCCGCGGAGTCCCCGCGGTTGCCCATGGCCGTGCGACACTCAGCGAAGCTGCACGTCGTACACCTGACCGAGCTTGGCCTTCAGGTAGTCGACGAACGGACCCACGGCGATCGGGCCGCCGACGAGTCGATCCAGCAGTTCGGTGGTCGAGAACTTCGCGCCGTGGCGATGGACGTGCTCGCGCAGCCATTCGCGGAGTGCGTGCAGATCGCCGGCGGCGATCTGCACGTCGAGCTCCGGCAGGTCGGCGCGGGCACGCCCGAACAGTTGCCCGGCGATCAGGTTCCCGAGCGCGTAGGTTGGAAAATAGCCGATGAGTCCGGCCGCCCAGTGCACATCCTGGAGCACGCCGTGGGCGTCGTCGGGCACCTCGACTCCGAGGTACTCCCGGTACCGGGCGTTCCACGCCTCAGGTAGGTCGCGGATCGCGAGTCGCCCCTCGACCAGTTCCTGCTCGAGTTCGAACCGGATGATGATGTGCAGTCCGTAGGTGACCTCGTCGGCCTCGACGCGTATCAGGGAGGGTGCGACCCGGTTGACCGCGCGGTAGAACGAGTCCGCGTCCAGCGCGGACAGGCCGTTCCCGAACACTTCCGCGATCTGCGGCGCCAGCACGCCGCAGAACGGTCGGCCGCGTCCCACCAGGTTCTCCCAGAGACGGCTCTGTGACTCGTGCATGGCAAGCGACTCGGCATGGCCTAGAGGCGTCCGCTGCAGCGACTGCGCGATGCCCTCCTCATACAGGCCGTGACCACATTCGTGCATCGCGCCGTACACAGATGTAGGGAGGAAGCCCTCATCCCAGCGTGTGGTGATGCGTACGTCGTGATTGCTGAACCCGGTGGCGAACGGGTGCACGGCATCGTCGATCCGCCAGCCGGCGCGGTCAAAGCCCATGCGCGCGAGCAGCCAGCCGACGAGTTCGCGCTGACGGTCGACCGGGAAGTGACCGTAGAGCAGCGAGTCGTCGACCCGGTCCTGGTGCTGTTCCACAACCGCCAGCAGCGGCAGCAGTTCCGCCTTTAGCTCGTCGAACAGGGATGTAACTTCGCTCGTGCGTCCACCCGGCTCGTAGTCGTCGAGCAGCACGTCGTACGCGCACTCGAAATCGTCGAAGCAGTCGATGTACCGCTGCACAAGTTCGAAGTTCCGCTCCAGGTACGGCATGAACGCGGCGAAATCCGAGGCTTCGCGCGCCACCACCCACGCCTGGTGACCGATCGACGCCGCACGCGCCAGGTCGCCGGCAAGCTGTGGCGGCACGCGGCGCGCCTTCTCCCATCGGCGCCTCGTGACCCGCACCAACGAGGAGTCGTCGGAATCGGCCGGGGCCCCGTTGAGCTGTGCCTCCGCGGCCTCGAGCAAGCGGCCGGTCTCGCCGGAGACAAACATCTCGTGGCTGATCTTCTGGACGGTGGCAACGGTCTCCGCGCGAGCCGGCGCGCCGCCCGGCGGCATCATCGTCTGCTGATCCCAGTCGAGCAACTGGGCGACGTTCCTGAGATCCGCGAGCGCCGCCAGGTGCTCGCGTAGCGGTTCAAATGGATCTGTCATCTGTTCTCATCGATTCAACCTAGCCCCGTTTTGCGCCTGTGCGACCATTGCAGCATGTGGCGGCGCCCCTCGTCGATCAAGCTTATGGACCTCTTTGGATTTCGGATCGGGGTCGACCGCAGCTGGTTCCTGATCCTATTCCTGATGATCTTCCTGTTGTCAGGGGAGTTCCGGTCGACGCTCCACAGCTCCGACGCCGTCGCCTACCTGACGACCGTGGTGACCGTATTGATCCTGTTCGGGTCGCTGATCGTGCATGAGCTCGGTCACGCGCTGGTGGCACGCCGGCTGGGGATCGCGGTGCGCCGGATCGATCTGTTCCTTTTCGGTGGGCTGACCGAGATGAGCCGCGACGCCGCGACGCCGGGCGAGGACTTCAAGATCGCCGTGGCCGGGCCGGCGGCGACCTTCGGATTCGTGCTCCTATGCCTCGCCGTCGACCTCGCGCTCGTCGGGCCCCATCGGCTCCTCGACGCCGCCACGCTCGACAACTCGGTCAAGATCACCCCCGTGCTGCTGTCGCTGAGCTGGCTGGTGGTCTGGAACATTCTCCTGCTGGTGTTCAACCTCGTGCCGGCGTTCCCGCTCGACGGCGGCCGGATGACGCGCGCGATCGTGTGGCGGGTCAGCGGCGAGAAGGCGCGCGGCACCCGGACCGCGGCCAAGCTCGGGCAGGGCTTCGGCCTGCTCGTCGCCGGCCTCGGCGTATGGCTGATGCTCGCGTATCGCAGCTTCACCGGGCTGTGGTTGATCGCGATCGCGTTCCTGCTCTACCAGTCGGCCCGGGCGGCGCTCGTGCAGACCGCGCTGAGCTCCCGGATCGAGGGGGTGCGGGTGGCTGACATCATGGACCGCCAGCCGGTCGCGATTCCGTCGCGGACCGCGGTCGCCCAGGCGCTCGACGAGTTCTTCCTGCGCTACGGCTGGTCGTGGTTCCCGGTGGTCGACGAAAGCCGCCGGTTCCTCGGGATCGCCCGCCAGGAGCGGCTGGCCGCCGCCCAGGATCGCGGCGAGGACTGGCTGACGGTCGAGGCGGTGCTCGAGCCCGAGCAGGACGGTGCCTGGCAGGTCAACGAGGACCGGCCGATCAGCGAGGTCCTGTCCTCGGAGAACCTCGGGCGGCTCGGAGCGCTGATGGCGGTCGACGGCGACGGCGTGCTGCGCGGCGTGGTCACGGTCGAGCAGGTCCGCAGAGCGCTACAGGCAGCTTTCGGCCACCCCGGCCGGCTGGCCTGAGCACCGCTGCCTAGCCTGCCGTCGCGTGGGACACGAGCTCCTCGGCGATGGCCAGCGACGAGGTGGCGGCCGGTGAGGGAGCGTTACGGACCCACGTGACGTTGCCGTGAGTCGCCAGACGGAAGTCGTCGACCAGCGACCCGTCGCGGTCGATCGCCTGGGCCCGGACGCCGGCCGAGGCGGGGAGCACGTCCGCGACGCTGACCGGCGGAACGTACCGCGCCACATCGCGGACGAACTGTCGCTTCGAGGCCGAGCGGACGATCTCGCCCACGCCTGCCCGCCAGTGCTTCCGGAGCATCCGAAACGTGCCCGGCCAACTCAGCGCGTCGTACGTATCGCGCGCGACAAACCGCCGGCGTTCGTACGCGTGACGCGCCGTGGACAGGATCGCGTTCGGTCCGAGGAGCACGGTCCCGTCGATCTTGCGGGTTAGGTGGACGCCCAGGAACGGAAGGGCGGGATCGGGCACGGGATAGATGAGACCTCTGACCAGGTGCGTACGCTCGGGACGCAGCTGCCAGTACTCGCCGCGGAACGGCACGATCCGAGGCTCCGCCGGCTCGCCCGACGCCATCGCGAGTCGGTCCGATTGGAGGCCGGCGCACACGATCACCTTGTCGCCGGCGATCGTCGTGCCGTCGGCCAGATCGACCTGCGGGGTCCGTCCGTTCTGGTGCACGCGCGCGACCGCTGCCCCGGTCCGGATCTGGCCGCCCGAGGCGCTCACGTCGCTCGCATACGCCCGGGCGACCGCGGCGAAGTCGGCGATCGCGGTCTCCGGCGAATGCAGCCCGGCGACGCCGGTCACATATGGCTCGACCTCGGCGAGCTCGTTCGCCTCGAGCCACCGCAGCCCGGGCACGCCGTTCGCGGTGGCCCGCTCCTGGAGACGCCGCAGCGGCTCTATTTCGCGGTCGTCGACGGCGACCACAACCTTGCCGCACGCGTCGTAGGGCAAGCCTCGGTCGAGGCAGAAATCACGCAGCAGCCCCAGGCCGCGCCGGCACAGGCGGGCCTTGAGCGAGCCCGGGGCGTAATAGATCCCGGCATGCACCACGCCGCTGTTGTGAGACGTCTGGTGCTGGGCGAGCGCCGTCTCTCGCTCGAGCACCACCACCTCGGTGTCCGGCTGGGAGACCACGAGCTGGCGTGCAGTGGCCAGCCCGAGGATCCCGCCGCCGACGACGACGAACCGCATGCCGGCGCTGTCAGCCCGCGTGCACCACCTCTGACGCCTTGCGGCCGATCGTGTCGAGCAGGTCCTGGTAGGACTTCGCGAACGACTCGACGCCCTCGTCGACGAGCTCGTGCAGCACGATCTTCTCGACGTCGACGCCGGCGGCCTCGATCTGCTTCATCTCCTCAACCGCCTGGTCCACGTCGACGTCGACCGTCCGCTTGGCGGTGCCGTGATCGCGCGTGGCATCGATCGTCTGGTCGGGCATCGTGTTGACGGTGTCCGGCCCGATCAGGTTGTCGACGTACAGCGTGTCCGGGTAGTCCGGGTTCTTGGTCGAGGTCGAGGCCCACAGCGGGCGCTGAGGGCGCGCGCCCTTGGCGGCGAGCGCCTCCCAGCGCGGTCCGCTGAAGAGCCGCTGGAACGAGGCGTACGCGATCTTCGCGTTGGCGACGGCCGCCTTGCCGCGTAGATCCTCGCGTCCGGTGCCCTCGAGCGCGGCGTCGACCTTGGTGTCGACGCGCGAGACGAAGAAGCTCGCGACCGACGCGGCCGACTCGAGCGACTCGCCCTTCTCGGCGCGGCGCTCGAGCCCGCGGATGTAGGCCTCGGCGATCGCCTCGTAGCGCGACACGGCGAACAGGAGCGTCACGTTGACGTTCAAGCCGATCGCGGTCAGCTCCTCGAACGCGCGCACGCCCGGGTCGGTGCCCGGCACCTTGATCAGCAGGTTGGGCCGATCGATCTGGGCGCGATGATGCTTGGCGGCCTCGATCGTCTTCTCAGCGTCGAACGCCAGCGAGGCCGCGACCTCGAACGACACGTGGCCGTCCGCTCCCTTCGTCCGATCCCATGTGGGCCGCAGCAGGTCGGCCGCATCGCGGATGTCGCGGTAGGCCAGCTGATTGAAGATCTCCTCGACGTCACTGGTCTCGCCCAGCAGCTCGCGGAAGGCGTCGTCGTAGCGGTCGGAATGGCCCATCGCCTTCTCGAAGATCGTCGGATTGGAGGTCACCCCGCTGATCCCGTCGTTCTCGATGCGGCCCCGCAGGACCCCCTCGTCGAGGAGCTGGCGGCTGATGTTGTCCTGCCAGATCGACTGACCGAGTGCCTCGATGTCGCGCAGTGGGTTGCTCATCTTCTCGCTCCGTTCGTGGGGTACGTCTCAGAGATTAGTTACCCGGTCGAGCCGTCTGTGATTTCTGGCTGATCCGCGCGCCACGCCATGATCAGCGTGCTGCGCAACCGTCCGTCGCGCCGGCGGTAGTGGTCGCGCCGGAGACCCTCGACCTCGAATCCGCTCGCCGCGTACAACGCGATCGCGCGCGCGTTGTCGGTCCACACCTCTAGCGAGATCTTGTGAGCGCCGCACGACCGCGCGTGCTCCTGAACCGCTGTCAGCAGCGCCCGACCCCCGCCCCGTCCGCGCGCCGCGGCGACGATCGCCATCCCGAGCGACAGCACGCCGCTCACGCTCTCCTGCACGACGGCGTGTCCGACCACCTGGCCGTCGTCGTCCTCGAGCACCCACATCGCGGTCGGATCCCCGCGGTCGATCAGCTCGCGAAAACGTTCGACGCGGTCATCGACGTCGACCGGCGGCTGACCGCCGAGGAAGCCCTCGGCGGCGACCGCGGCATACCCTCGCGCCAGCTCGTCGAGGTCGTCGTGGCGTGCGCGGCGAACGATCACAGCCGCAAAGGTAACGTTGCGGGCGATGTCGCCGAACGAGGAGTCACCGGGCGCGGGCGCGGTCGAAGCGGCGTTTCGCGAGCACCGGGCGCGCGTGCTCGCCGCGCTCGTCGGCGGGCTGCGCGACTTCGAGTTGGCCGAGGACGCGCTCCAGGATGCGTTCACGCTGGCGCTCGACCGCTGGCCGCGCGAGGGCGCGCCCCGAACCCCCGCCGCGTGGCTGTACACGGTGGCGCGCAACCGCGCGATCGACCGGCTGCGTCACCGGCGGACCGCCGAGCAGAAGCTCGAAACCCTCGGCGTGATGCGAGAAGAGGACCCCGGTGATACCGGCGATCCGCTTCCCGAGAAGCTCGCCGAGCTCGGCGACGAGCGCCTGTCGCTGCTGTTCACGTGCTGCCACCCGGCGCTCGCGCCCGAGGCGCGGGTCGCGCTGACGCTCCAGGCGGTCGGCGGGCTGACCGGCGCCGAGATCGCGCGCGCGTTCCTGGTCCCGGACGCGACGATGTCGCAGCGCCTCGTGCGCGCCAAGCGCAAGATCCGCGACGCCGGGATCTCGTTCGACCTGCCCGGGGACGCCGCGTTGCCCGACCGCCTCGAAGCGGTGCTGTCGGTCATCTATCTGATCTTCAACGAGGGCTACGCCGCGACCGCCGGCGCGGACCTGGTGCGGACCGAGTTGTGCGCCGAGGCGCTGCGCGTGGGCAAGCTCATCGCCTCGCTGATGCCCGATCAGCCCGAGGTCCTCGGGCTGCTGGCGCTGATGCTGTTCCACGACTCGCGGCGCGGCACTCGCACGGGTCCCGAGGGCGAGCTGATCCTGCTCGCCGACCAAGACCGCACACGCTGGGACAGCGTGGAGATCGAGGAAGGAGTCCGGGTGCTCAACCACGCGCTCCGGCTGCAGCGTCCGGGCCGCTACCAGGTGGAGGCGGCGATCGCCGCGCTCCACGCCTCGGCCTCCTCGGTCGATGAGATCGACTGGGGGCAGATCGCGGCGCTGTACGAGCAACTGCTGGTGTTCGTGCCGTCGCCGGTGGTCGCTTTGAATCGCGCGGTGGCGGTCGCCGAGGCCGGACGTCCGGAGGACGGGCTCGACCTCGTCGACCGGATCGAGGGACTCGAGCGCTACCACCTGCTGCATGCGGTGCGGGCCGATTTCCTGCGCCGGCTCGATCGACCCGCGGAGGCCGGCGACGCCTATCGCCGCGCGCTCGAGCTGACCCGGAACCCGGCCGAGCAGGAGTTCATCGCGCGGCGCCTCGAAGAGCTCGCGACCTAGACTGCGCGCCCATGGACGCGAACATCCACCCGAGCGCCGTGATTCACGAGGGCGCCCGGATCGGAGAGGGGTCGGTCATCGGCGCGAGCGCGGTCATCGGCGCGGGCGCGGTCGTCCACGCCGGCACCGTGGTCGGCGAGCGGTGCGTGGTCGAGGAGGGCGCCGTGCTCGGCAAGCGGCCGCGCCTTCGACCCGGGTCGAGCGCGGCCGGAGGCGAGCTGGCGCCGCTCGTGCTCGAGGCCGAGGTGACCGTGTGCTGCGGGGCGGTCGTGTACGCCGGCGCATACGTGGCCGAGCGGGCGATCATCGGCGACCAGGCCCAGGTGCGCGAGCGGTCGCGGATCGGGGCCGGGTCGGTCGTCGGGCGCGGCTCCTCGGTCGACTTCGGCGCCGAGGTCGGCGACCGCGTGCTGATCCAGACCGGCGTGTACGTCACCGGCGGCTCCGTGGTCGAGGACGACGTGTTCCTCGGCCCCGGGGTGTGCACCACCAACGACAACACGATGGGCCGCCACCCTCGTGGGGAGCCGCTCCAGGGTCCGACGTTCCGGCGCGCGTGCCGGGTCGGCGGCGGCGCGGTGCTGGTCCCGGGCGTGGAGATCGGCGAGGAGGCGTTCGTCGCCGCCGGAGCGCTCGTCACCAAGGACGTGGCCGCGCGCCAGGTCGTGATGGGGGCGCCGGCGCGGGTCGTCCGCCGCGTCCCCGACGAGGACCTGATCGAGCGGTGGCGCTGACCGCGCGAGGCTAGTCGCCGAGCACGGCGGCGAGCGCGGCCACGACCTCGCCGACACGCTCGGAATCGAGCGCCGCGTTCATCGGCAACGCCAGGTTGGTCCGCGCGAGCTCGTCGGTCGCGGGCAACGACCCGGCCGGTGGCGCCCACGGCGCCATCGCGGGCTGCTCGTGCAGGGGCTTGCGGTAATACGCGCGCGCCTGGACGCCGTGGTCGGCCAGACCGGCGATCAGCTCGTCGGCGCGGGGGTGGCTGGCGACGTACAGGTGCCACGCGGGCTCGGCTCCCGCCGGCACGAAGGGCGGCGTCACGTACCGGTCGATGCCCGCCTCCGCGTAGGCCTCGGCGGCCGCGCGCCGGCGATCAGACCAGCCGTCGAGCTCCGGGAGCAAGACCCGCAGGACCGCGGCCTGAAGCTCGTCGAGACGCGAGTTGTAACCGATGTACTCGAACGTCTGCTTGTCGCGCGAACCGTGGAAGCGGAGCGCGCGCGCCAGTTCCGCGACACGGTCGTCGTCGGTCGTGATCGCGCCGGCGTCGCCGAACGCTCCGAGGTTCTTCGACGGATAGAACGAGAACGTGGCGACGTCGCCGAGCGCGCCGGCGCGGCGGCCGTCGAGGCTCGCGCCGGCAGCCTGGGCGGCATCCTCGAGCACGGGTACCCCGAGCGAGCGAATCGAGGCCACCGGAGCTGGACAGCCGAACAGGTCCACCGCGACCACAGCCTTCGTCCGCGGCGTGAGCACGGCCCGCACACTCTCAACCGTGACGTTGCGACTCGCAACGTCAACGTCGCAGAACACCGGGCGCGCGCCGGCGTTGACGATCGCCTCGGCCGATGCGTAGAACGTGAACGACGGAACCACGACCTCGTCGTCCCTGCCGACGCCGAGTGCGCGCAGCGAAATCGTGATCGCGTCGGTGCCGTTCGCCACGCCGATCACATGGCGAACCCCGAGGTACTCGGCAAACTCCTGCTCGAACGCCTTGACCTCCGGTCCGAGGATGTAGACGCCCCGCTCGACCACCTCGGTGAGGCGCTCGGCGATCCGCTCGCGAAGCGCAAGCAGCGGGGTCTCGGTGTCGAATAGTCCGATCGGCATGACCGACCGGACGTTACCGAAGAAGCGTTACGCGGCCTTGGCCGTCGGACCGCAGTCCATGTCGGCAAGCTCGCGCCGGAGCGTGAGCCGGCCACGGTGGTGCAGGCCGTGAATGGAGGATTCCGTGCGGCCCATCCGGGTGGCGATCTCGCCTGGCGTGAGGCCCACGAGATGACGGAGAACGACGACGTTGCGCTGCTCCTCGGGCAGCGTCTCGAGCGCCGTCTCGAGACCCCAGCGGCACTCCCGGCTCGACTCGTCGGTCGAGCGGGTCGGCTCGAAAACCTCCTCGCGCGGGACCGCGCGACGCTGGCGCAGGTGATCGATCGCGATGTTGCGGGCGACCCGGAGGATCCAGGCTGTGAACGGGACCGTGCGCGCCTCGTACTTGTGGATGGCCGAGATCAACTTCATGAACACCTGCTGGGTGCAATCCTCGGCCTCGTGCTGCTCGCGCACGATGCTCAGCACGTAGCCGTAGACGTTGTCCTTGTAGCGGAGGTACAGGAAGCGGATCGCCTCCATGTCACCGGCTTGAGCCGCCACCACCGCGCGGTCGATTGCCTGGTCGCGGTTGTTGTGCTCGAGCGTCGTGTTGACCCGGAAAGTTGTGTTCATCGTTGTTAACAGCCGGCCGGGTACAACGCTTGCGCCCCGTGGACCCGACCGGCTGGCCCCCTATCGATCTAGAAATCCGTTCTGGTGAAATTCGTGCCCCGCATCAACATCTGTCCAGGTTGTGCGGTGCTCACTAAACTACTCCGCAGGGCGCCGTTCGCACCAGGGAGCCGCCCTAGCCTTTAGTGCGGTTCGGCAGGGAAATTGGGCTAGTTGCCGCTCCCGGACGGGGGCGAGTCAGAGCCGCCGGCCGCGAGCATACGCACGACCCTCGCGGGATTGCCGACGACCACAGCGAACGCGGGGACGTCTTTGACCACGACCGCGCCGGCGCCCACCATCGCGCCCTGGCCGACCGTGACGCCCGGAAGGATCACCGCGCCGGCGCCGATGCTCGCGCCCCGGCAGACCGTGGTCGGGGAGCATTGGAACGGGC
>Ga0335073_10013232_pt1 | contig 11566 bp, 10 predicted proteins | sample Lox_Sample_22_FD_207093 | JGI IMG/M metagenome (GOLD analysis project Ga0335073, IMG submission 207093) | Soil microbial communities from Loxahatchee National Wildlife Refuge, Florida, United States - Lox_Sample_2.2 | ecosystem: Environmental > Terrestrial > Soil > Wetlands | place: USA... | reverse complement strand
CGCGCACGCCGGGAAAGCCGAAGCCCTTGGCTCGCTGGTACAGCGGCGTCCGGCTCTGCCGCTCAAGGGGCTCGGAGATGGCCCACTGGTTGTTCTGGCAGAAGAACACCACCGGCGCGTTGTTCACCGACGCCCAGATGAATGCCTCGTTCACGTCGCCCTGGCTGGTGGCGCCGTCGCCGAAGTAGGCGATCACGGCCTCGCCGTCCTCGCCGACGGCACCGTCACGCTGGATGCCCATGGCGTAGCCGGTGGCGTGCAGGGTCTGGCTGCCGATCACGATCGTGTACAGGTGGAAGTTGTGCTCCGTCGGATCCCAGCCGCCGTGGCTCACGCCGCGAAACAGCTCAAGCAGCTTCACCGGGTCTAGGCCACGGCACCAGGCGACGCCGTGCTCCCGGTAGGTCGGGAAGGCCATGTCGCGCGGGTTGAGCGCGCGTCCCGAGCCGATCTGCGCAGCCTCCTGGCCAAGCAGCGAGGCCCAGATCCCGAGCTCGCCCTGACGCTGCAGCGCGATCGCCTCGAAGTCGATCCGGCGGACGATGACCAGGTCGCGGTAGAGCGCCTTGATCTCCTCAGCGGAGATTTCCAGCGGGTAATCAGGGTGCTCGACCCGCTCCCCTTCTGGGGTCAGGAGCTGAATCAGCTCAGCGGGGTCCGCCTGTCGTTCTGGCTCACGGGCTCGTGCCCGTTCGGCAGAGCGGGCGGCGCGTCCGGCATCTTTGACGGCCACGTACCACTCCTTGGATTCTCATGTCCGGTCCGGGCGAGCCCTGACCGGTCTGTCGTCCCGTCCATGACGGTGCGAACAGTACTATCGCGGCGCCTGGGACCGTCAAGCGCTGCGGGTCCCGGCGCGACCTTATGACGGATGTCACGAAATCAGGGCACCGGGGACCTATCTCAAGGCTACTGCCCGGCGACCCCCTTCCCTATTCGCGAGCTCAGCTTCCCTATTCGCGAGCTCTACGATCGCCTCGCGTACTGTTCGGGTGTGCGCAGATTCGTCGTCGAGGTGATGCTGAAGCCCGAGATCCATGACCCTCAGGGCGACGCCATTGCCGGTGCGTGCCGCCGCCTCGGCTTCAGCCAGGTCACTGGGGTTCGGCAGGGTAAGCGGTTCGAGATCGAGCTCAGCGAGCCGACCGCCGAGGAGCGGATCGCCGAACTGGCAGCCGAGCTGCTCGCCAATCCCGTCATCGAGGAGTTCTCGGTACATCCCTCCTGAGTCGACGCGGACTTTCGAGAACGGCCCGTGCTCGCGGGTGGCGAGTGGCTGGGGCCTGCATACAAGATTGTTATCTTCGCCCAGTCGTCGCCTTCTCGTTGTTGCGACCCTGCAGCGATCTATCGCAGATCGCATTTCCGCAGGTCAGCGGCGCCGTGTGGTCGCTGAGGGGCCGTCTGACGGTAGCGCACTGTTCGTCCAGAGATCGCCTAAGTTCAGGATTACCCGGCGTCGTCTGGGGAAGCCTTCAGAATGTGAGCTGACTGTGACGCCGACGGGGCTGAGGAGCGGATGCGATCTCGGGTGTTCCATTCTGGGGAACCAGCCGCAGACGTAGAGTTCTGCCTGGTGTTCCCGAGGGAATCGCTCAGCGTACCGGTTATGCGCCGGGTGCTTGGTGACACCCTCAGCCGCCTGGGGATTCATCAGAGCTGCGTCAACGACCTCCTGCTCGCGGTCACCGAGGCATGCACGAACGTGCTGCGGCACGCCGGCTCAGGCCGGCGGTACGAACTGGTCGTGCACGTGGGCAGCAAACGCGTGCTGCTGGAAGTGCTTGATACTGGCCGCGGTTTCGACCCGGCGAAGGTCGCCCGTCGTCGGCCGGGGCTGCGCTACTCGGTCCGCCCGGTAGCCAGGCTGCGCCGGCAGCCTACCCCGCCAGCGTCTACCGCTCCTGGCTCGCCGAGCACCCTGCGCAGCCGGATCGCGACGTCACGCCGGCAGGCCAGGGAACGGGTTATTGCTGAGCTGCCGGAGTCAGGTCGCGGCATGGCAATCATGCGAGCCTGCGTGGACGACGTGACGATGCGCAGCAGGCCGGGCCAGGGCACCGTGGTCTCGCTGCAGAAGCGGATCGAATGGCGCACTGACGCCCCGCTTGCGCAGCGTGCGACCCCCCAGCTCAGGGACGCAGGCTAGCCAGAAGCCACTCGGCTCAGCGGAGCGGACACTAGGCGGAGTGCCGGCTAGGCGATGGATGCTGAGCGGGTAACCTGCGAGCATGCGCCGCTCAACAGGACGCCCATGACGGCCCGGATCGGAGTCGTCACCTTCCCTGGTTCTCTCGATGATCGCGACGCACGCCGCGCGGTGGAGCGGGCGGGCGCCCAGCCAGTCGAGCTCTGGCATGACGATGCCAGCCTGCACGGGGTCGACGCTGTCGTCCTGCCCGGCGGCTTCTCATACGGCGACTATCTGCGCTGTGGCGCTATCGCCCGGTTCGCTCCGGTTATGGGCGAGCTCATTCCGGCGGCCACTAGGGGCCTGCCGGTGCTCGGCATCTGCAATGGATTCCAGATTCTGTGCGAGGCGCACCTGCTGCCAGGGGCGCTCACGCGTAACGCCGGCCTGCGGTTCGTGAACCGGGATATCACCATCAGGATCGAGAACCAGACGTCAGCGTGGACCGGACGGTACCGGGCTGGCGAGGAGATCACTGTGGTGCTGAAGAGCGGTGAGGGCGCCTATATGGCCGATGCGGAGACGCTGGCCAGGCTTGCCGCGAATGGCCAGATCCTCGGACGCTATGTCAGCGGCAACCCGAACGGGTCAGTCGGCGATATCGCGGGCGTCGTCAGCGAGGAAGGCAACGTGGTCGGCCTGATGCCGCATCCCGAGCACGCCATCGAGGAACTGACCGGACCGTCAGCTGACGGCCTGGGATTCTTCACCTCGGTGCTGGAGGTAGTCGCCCGTGGCTAAGGAGCCCGTGGTTCAGGACACGGTGGTTCACGACACGGTGGTTCAGGACACCGTGGTTCAGGACACGGTGGCGGACGCGGCTACCACGCCGGATCGCGCCCAGCCGTTTGCCCAGCTTGGACTCACCCGCGATGAGTACGCCCAGATTCGCAGCACTCTCGGCCGCCGTCCGACCGACGCCGAGCTGGCAATCTACTCAGTGATGTGGAGCGAGCACTGCTCGTACAAGTCCTCCCGCAAGCACTTGCGGCAGTTCGCGGATAAGGCGCCTGCCACCGATGTCCTGCTCGCCGGTATCGGCGAGAACGCAGGCGTCGTCGACATCGGCCACGGGTACGCCGTGACTTTCAAGATCGAGTCGCATAATCACCCGTCTTACGTCGAGCCGTTCCAGGGCGCTGCCACCGGCGTTGGCGGCATCGTGCGGGACATCCTGGCGATGGGCGCCCGGCCGGTCGCAGTGATGGACGCGCTGCGGTTCGGTCCAGCCGATGCACCCGATACCCACCGGGTGCTGCCGGGAGTCGTTGGCGGGATTTCCTTCTACGGCAACTGCCTCGGCCTGCCGAACATCGGCGGCGAGCTTGCCTTCGATCCGTGCTATGCCGGGAACCCGCTGGTCAACGCTCTCTGCGTGGGCGTACTTCGGCACGACGACCTGAAGCTGGCCGCTGCCACCGGGCCGGGCAACAAGGTGATCCTTTTCGGCTCGCGGACCGGGCCGGATGGGATCGGCGGAGCATCGGTGCTGGCCAGTGCGTCGTTCGGCGGCGCTGGCGAGGGCGCCAAGCGCCCGAGCGTGCAGGTCGGCGACCCGTTCATGGAGAAGCTGCTGGTCGAGTGCTGCTTGGAGCTCTACCGGGCCGGCCTGGTCGTCGGCATCCAGGACCTTGGCGCGGCTGGCGTCGCCTGCGCGACGACCGAGCTGGCAGCTGGCGGCGGCACCGGCATGCGGGTCAAGCTCGATTCGGTGCCGCTGCGCGACGCATCGCTCGGCCCGGCCGAGATCCTCATGAGCGAGTCGCAAGAACGCATGATGGCGATCGTCCGGCCCGAGGACGCTGCCGAGTTTCTCGCCGTCTGCGCTAAATGGGACGTTCCCGCCACGATCATCGGCGAGGTCACCGACACCGGCCGGCTGGAGATGAGCTGGCATGGCCAGACTGTCGTTGACATCCCGCCCGCTACCGCCGCCGATTGCGGGCCCGTCTACGAACGCCCGGTTAGCCGTCCGGCGAGCCAGGATCAGCTGCTTGCTGCCGATGCCGGGCAGCTGTCCAGGCCGGCCAGCGGCCCCGAGCTGCGGGATGACCTGATGCTGCTGCTCGGCTCCCCGGAGGGCGGCGACAAGAGCTGGGTGACCGAGCAGTACGACCGTTACGTCCGCGGCGACACCGTGCTCGCCACGCCGCACGACGCCGGCGTGCTGCGCATCGATGAGCAGACCGGCCTCGGAGTCGCGCTGGCGACCGACGGCAACGGGCGCTACTGCCAGCTTGATCCTTACGCGGGCACTCAGCTTGCGCTGGCCGAGGCGTACCGGAACGTGGCGGTTACCGGTGCTCGGCCACTGGCGGTGACTAACTGCCTTAACTTCGGCTCCCCCGAGGACTCGGCGGTGATGTGGCAGTTCCGCGAGGCGGTCCGAGGCCTTGCCGACGGTTGCCTGCAGCTCGGTATCCCGGTGACCGGCGGCAACGTCAGCTTCTACAACCAGACCGGCGGTACCGCAATCCAGCCGACGCCCGTCGTCGGCGTGCTCGGCGTCCACCAGGACGTGCGCCACCGGGTCCGGTCCGGGTTCAGCCAGTCTGGGACCAGGATCGTGCTGCTAGGCGAGACCAGGCCGGAGTTCGGCGGCTCACTCTGGGCCTGGCTCCGGCACCGCCACCTCGGCGGCCGCCCGCCCGCGGTCGATCTGGAAGCCGAGCGAGCTCTGGCAAACGTGCTGGTGACCGCGGTAGCGCGCAGCCTGGCCGTAGCGGCCCATGACCTCTCCGACGGCGGGCTTGCGATGGCTCTGGCTGAATCCTGCCTCGCAGGCGGTACCGGCTGCCTGGTCACGCCGCCGGCCGATGCGGCCTCGTTCCTGTTCAGTGAATCAGCAGCCCGCGCACTCGTTGCGGTGCGGCCGGGCGCGGAGGCGGAACTGGCCGCCCTGTGTGAGGAATCCGGGGTACCGACTGCCGTTATCGGTGAGACGGGCGGATCGGCCTTGGAGATCGCGGGCCAGTTCGCCATCCCGCTTGCTGAGCTGGCTCAGGCACACCGTAGCGCGCTGCCCGCGCTCTTCGGCTGACCCGCCTCATCTGCCCAAGACGCGGCGAGGCCAATGGCAGGCGGGCGCTAGACCGACGACCACCAGAACGCGATGAGCTGGACCACCGGGGCTGACGGCGAGCATGCCGCCAGCGCCGCTTCGAAAACCTGCCCGGCCTGTTCACCGGACTGGGTCAGGCAGTCTCCATCGCCGAGATTGGCGTACTGGTAGAAGTCGTGCCCCTGGCTCACCACCCCCGCCTTCGTCCGCCGCCAGCGCTGGGCCGCCTTGAGGTCGCAGTGCTCCAGTATCAGCTTGGGGTGACGCGCAGACCCGGTGGCGGCCAGGCAATCCTCGGCGGGCAGGAAGATGAAGATGTAACTGTTCCCGGCCATCAGATCCGCCGTCCACTGCGGGGAACCGACCTGCTGCTGTGCCCGGTCGACTGGGCTGAACTGCAAAGTTCCCTGTGGGCCCAGGAGCTGCAGCAGCTTGCTTCCGGATGTGGTCTGCTGGGCACTCTGGGCTACCAGGCCGACGGTCTGATAGCTCATTACCCGGTTGGGCAGCGGCGCCGCCACCCGCGCGGCAGCGGGATGCAGCTCGACCAGATAGGCGGTCACCCCCCCGGCCGCCAGCAGCACGACGACGCCGACCCCGGTCATCCTGGCCAGCCACGATCCCCTGGATCGTGGGCCTGCCGAATGGCGCTGACCGGGCATACCGAACGAATACCCGTATCGGGTTCGCGATGCGGCCAAGATGACTCGAAAATCTGGAAGAATTTCTGGCCAAAGCCGTAGCCAACTAGTGTCATCGGGAACTATTGCGGCATTTCGCCGGTAAGGCCGGGCATACCTCGGTGCACCGGCCTTCGCGCTGAGGCGTAGGCGAGGTACACGCCGGGTAGTGCCGGTCGATAGGAGAGTGCTTAGCCGTGCCACCGCGCGGTCCAGATCTCGGACGCCTGCTCGGCGCAGTGAATGAGCAGCGGGCCGCTATCGGCGAGCCGCCCTGGACCGGGCTGCGCACCGAGCGCGGGCTCGGCGCTGCGAGCCTTGCCGCAGTGGAAGCCGCGCGGGCGGCGGGCGCCGAGCCGCTGCGCGGTGCGCTGCGCGCCGCTGTCCGCTACAGCCTTGGCCTACTGGCCGAGGAAGTGCCGGGCCGCACAGTGGAAGTGCGGGTCCCCCCGTTCGCCGCCGTTCAGTGCGTGCCGGGCCCTCGCCACACCAGGGGCACGCCGCCGAACGTGGTCGAAACCGACCCGCTGACCTGGCTGGACCTCGCCTCGGGGCGCCTCAGCTGGGCAGCGGCGCTGGCAAGCGGCCGGCTCCGAGCCAGCGGCCAGCGAGCCGACCTCACCGGATATCTGCCGCTATTCCCCGCCACGGACGGCTAGCGGGAGCCAGACGGCAGGCGCGGCGCTTGGGCGCGTCGGCGCGAGGACGGCACTTATGGCCTGTGGGGTTACTAGACTCAAACAGTGATCAGACCCGATGGCGTGTTGTCACATGATCCAGATCCAGCCGACCAGCCACCGCGGGACGCCTGCGGGGTCTTCGGGGTCTGGGCTCCCGGTGAGGACGTGGCCAAGCTCGCCTACTACGGCCTGTACTCGCTCCAGCACCGCGGCCAGGAATCTGCGGGCATCGCCGTCAGCGATGGCTCCCGGATCGTGGTCTACAAGGACATGGGCCTGGTCGCGCAGGTCTTCAATGAGTCGGTGCTCAACACGCTTCAGGGACACGTGGCCGTCGGGCACTGTCGCTACTCCACCAGCGGCTCCTCGGTCTGGGAGAACGCACAGCCGACGTTCCGCGCCACCCCGTCCGCCAGCCTGGCGCTTGGCCACAACGGCAACCTGATCAACACACTCGAGCTAGCTGGCCTGCTGGGTCGCGATGCCGCTGGGCTCGGCAACAAAGCCACCTCCGACACCGATGTGCTGACCGCGCTGTTCGCAGCCAACGGCGCCGCCTCAGGCGACGGCGAGCGTCCCGGCGTTGAAGGGGCTGCCCTGGCGGTCCTGCCCCGGGTCCGGGGCGCCTTCTCGCTGGTGTTCATGGACGAGCACACCCTGTACGCAGCACGTGACCCGCAGGGCTTCCGGCCCCTGGTACTCGGACGACTGACGCGCGGGTGGGTGGTGGCCAGCGAGACTGCCGCCCTCGACATTGTCGGCGCAGCGTTTGTCCGCGAGATCGAGCCTGGCGAAATGGTAGCCATCGACAACGGCGGTGTCCGGTCGCACACCTTCGCTACGGCCGCACCAAAGGGATGCCTGTTCGAGTACGTGTACCTGGCCAGGCCGGACACGGCCATCGCCGGCCGCAGCCTCCATGCGGCCAGGGTCGAGGTCGGCCGGCGGCTCGCGGTCGAGCATCCGGCCGACGCTGATCTGGTCATCCCCGTGCCAGAGTCCAGCACGCCTGCCGCGATCGGGTACGCGCAGGCCAGCGGCATCCCCTACGGCCAGGGGCTGGTCAAGAACTCTTACGTGGGCCGAACGTTCATCCAGCCAAGCCAGACGATCAGGGAGCGCGGGATCCGGCTTAAGTACAACCCGCTCCGCGAGGCGATCGCCGGGAAACGGCTCGTGGTGGTGGACGACTCCATCGTCCGCGGCAACACCCAGCGGGCGATCGTGGCTATGCTCCGCGAGGCCGGGGCGGCCGAGGTTCACGTCCGCATCTCCAGCCCGCCGGTTGCCTGGCCGTGCTTTTTTGGCATCGACTTCGCCAGCCGGGATGAGCTGATGGCCGACAACCTGACGATTGACGAGATGCGCGAGTCGATCGGCGCCGATTCGCTCGGGTTCGTCTCCCTGCCCGCGCTGATCGAGGCGACTACGGTTCCGGCCGACCGACTCTGCCGTGCCTGCTTTGACGGCGAGTATCCGGTCTCGGTGGCGGAGGCCGAGAAGGGCAAGCACGTGCTGGAGATGGTCGGATCGAGGGGCGAGGGGCCAGGGTGACCAGCGGGCGCCTGCCCGGCAGCTACGCCTCGGCCGGCGTCGACATACACGCGGGCGATCGGGCGGTCGAGCTGATGAAGGCCTCGGTGGCCAGGACCGCGGGCCCCGAGGTCGTCGGTGGCATCGGCGGTTTCGCTGGCTTGTTCGACGCCTCCAGGCTTACCCGGATGCGGCGGCCGCTACTGGCCACTTCCACCGACGGCGTCGGCACCAAGGTCGTCATCGCCCAGCGGCTTGCCCAGTACGACACCATCGGCCTCGACCTGGTGGGCATGGTGGTCGACGACCTCGTGGTGTGCGGCGCCGAGCCGCTGTTCATGACGGATTACGTCGTGTTCGGCCGCGTCACGCCAGAGCGCGTCGCCAGTATCGTCGCCGGCATCGCCGAAGGCTGCGCCCAGGCCGGATGCGCCCTGCTCGGCGGTGAGACCGCTGAGCACCCCGGCCATTTTGCCGCCGACGACTTTGACATTGCCGGCGCCGCGACAGGGGTCGTTGACGCTGACAGCCTGCTCGGCGCTGACCGCGTGGTGGCCGGAGATGCAGTGATCGCAATGGCCTCGTCCGGCTTGCACTCCAATGGCTTCTCGCTCGTCCGGAGCATCATCGATCAGCCCGGAACGGCGCTTGACCTAGCGAGCCAGCCCGCAGGTCTCAGCCAGAGCCTCGGCGGCGAGCTGCTGACGCCGACGCGGATCTACGCCAGGGACTGCCTCGCCCTGGCTGAACACACCGCGGTCCGCGCCTTCGCGCACATCACGGGCGGCGGGCTGGCCGCGAACCTGGCGAGGGTCCTGCCGCCGAACGCCGATGCCGTCCTCGATCGTGCTACGTGGCGGCCGGCGCCAGTGTTCGGGCTCCTGGCCGAGCACGGGAATGTCGCCGCGGATGAGATGGAGCGCGTTTTCAACATGGGCGTCGGCATGGCCGCGATCGTCGCCAGCGAAAACAGCGATCTGGCGCTCCGGCTGCTGGCTGAGCGGGGCGTGCCCTCGTGGGTCGTCGGCGAGATTGCCGACGGCACCGGATGCGCGCGCCTAGTCGGCCAGCATCCGGTTTAGGCCGCACTAGCTCATGCCGACACAGCTCATGGCGGGTCGGCCTGACCCGCCATCGGCTCTGTCGTTACCGTGCTCTACGCGCCGGGCGATCCGGACTGACGGACGAGACCATCGGAGCCGTAGCCCTCGTAGTCGTCGTCTTCTTCCCAGTCCTCGTCGTCATCATCCGGTGCGTGATCAGAGTCGTCGTCCGCGGAGTAGCGGTCGCCCAGGTCCGCGTATGCGGACTCCCCGTTGGCACCATGCTCGCCCGAGTCGACGCCCAGCTCAGCCCGCAGCCGGTCAAGGTCGGTCCCGCCGCCGCTGTACTTCAGCTGGCGTGCCACCTTGACCTGCTTGGCCTTGGCTCGGCCGCGCCCCATTGGCTCGACCCCCTCTAACGTACGGAACCCGACGGGTCCCTGGTCGCCGCACTCTCAGTTGCCCGTTACCACACCAGTGCTTTGCGGTTGGGTGCATACAAGACTAACCCGCCGCCGCTCCGCCGATCGGAGTGCGACGCGCTCGCCCATGACGTACAGGTACAACCGTACCTGCTTTAAGCGGCTGGCGCTTCCGATGATTCCGGCGAACCCTCAGGGAACCCTCAGCGGCCGAGGTATATGCCCCGGAGTCTGCCCACTTCGGCGATCCGTCGCTCGGCCAGCCGGTCCGCGGCAACGGCCGGCGGAACGCCATCGGCGTCAGCCGCCGCGAGGATCTGCCGGGTGGTGCCGAGGATCTGCTCCGCCCGTGCCCGTGCCCGTTCGAAGCTGAAGCCGTGCAGCTCATCGGCGACCTGGATGACGCCGCCGGCGTTCACCAGGTAGTCAGGCGCATACACGATCCCGAGGTCGGCCAGCATCTTCTCGACGCCTGGGTGGGCAAGTTGGTTGTTGGCCCCGCCGCAGATGATCTTGGCCCCAGCCGCGCTGAGCGCCCCGACAGTGTCGTCGTCCACGGCACCGCCGAGCGCACACGGGGAGTAAACATCCAGCGCGCCGCCGAACAGCCCGGCCCGGGTGTCCGCCACGGTCACCTCTGGGTGCTGGGCGCGGACTCGCTCGACGGCCGCAGGGCTGGTGTCGAAGATCACCACGCGAGCGCCGTCAGATAGCAAGTGGTCAACGAGCCGGTGGCCGACTTTGCCGACGCCCTCGATGCCGACGGCCCGGCCGTCGAGGCTGGTGCTGCCCCACACGTGCTCGGCGGCTGCGCGCATCCCCTGGAAGACGCCGAACGCGGTCAGCACCGATGAGTCACCGGCCCCGCCGTTCGGAACGGTCCGTCCGGTGACGAACGAGCTCTCCCGCGCGATGACGTCCATGTCCTCGCTGTAGGTCCCGATGTCACAGGCAGTGATGTAGCGGCCGTTCAGTGACTGCACAAACCGGCCGTAGGCACGCAGCAGAGCCTCGGACTTCAGCTGATCCGGGTCGCCGATGATCACCGCCTTGCCGCCGCCGAGGTCCAGTCCTGCCAGGGCGTTCTTGTACGCCATGGCCTTGGAGAGGTTCAGGACGTCGGCTAGGGCCGCGTCCTCGCTGGCATAGGGGTAAAACCGGGTCCCGCCAAGGGCGGGACCGAGCGCCGTGGAGTAAATCGCCACGATGGCTCGCAGGCCGGACTGAGCGTCCTGGCAGAAGACAACTTGCTCGTGTCCGGCAGGGGCCTCGTGTCCGGCCCCAAAGACAGTGGTCACTTGCGTGAGCTCCCGCGATCTGCCCGCGTCCCCGTTGACGCGGGATCCGCCACCAGCCTATAGCGGCCCGCAGGACCAGAGGAGACTCGCGCGGATCCTACCGGCGCGTAAGCCTTTGCCCGGACGGGGTATGGCATGTCACGATTAGTCATGCCGCAGCGTTGCGCGACAAGTGCCGGATTTTCAGGTGGTTTAGTCGGACCGAACCGTCGGTAAGTATCTGATTGGCTACAGAGCGTGGGGACAGGGCGCTACTCGGCCGGTCAAAGGTTATCGAAGCCGATTATCTGCCAGTAGTTCGGGGATTATTGCAAGACTGGTACCGGTTACACCGAATCAGCGCAGTTGTAGCGCATTCGGCCATCTCGGCCGATCGCGCATCGCGCAGCCGGCTGCCAGCGGCAAGGTCGCCGTTAGGCGATGGGGCGGGAGGGAGGTTCAAGAGCGCTCTCAGCGCGTGGGCCCGCGTGGCTCATGGCCCGATTCTGGGCCCCCGCTACGTGCCGACCTGGAGGAGATCGGCAGGTAGAGCGGGGTGCGCAGGACGTGGGGGCGGCAATCGAAGCTAAGTGACCGATGGGAGGCGCGGATGACTTTTCCGAATCTGCCCGTTGCGACGGTGCGTGTCGCTAGAATCACGCTGCGTGACAGGTCGCAG
>Ga0335073_10013231_pt1 | contig 11567 bp, 12 predicted proteins | sample Lox_Sample_22_FD_207093 | JGI IMG/M metagenome (GOLD analysis project Ga0335073, IMG submission 207093) | Soil microbial communities from Loxahatchee National Wildlife Refuge, Florida, United States - Lox_Sample_2.2 | ecosystem: Environmental > Terrestrial > Soil > Wetlands | place: USA... | reverse complement strand
GAAATTCTCCACCAGCACGTCGGCGCGGGCGAGGAGCTTCTCGAACACCGCCTTGTCGCCGGCCGCCTTGAGGTCGAGCGCGATCGACTGCTTGCCGCGATTGACCGAGATGAAATAGGCCGACTTCCCCTTGAGGAACGGCCCGTAGGCGCGCGCGTCGTCGCCCTTCCCGGGCGGCTCGACCTTGATCACGCGCGCCCCCATTTCGGCCATCAGCATGGTGCAATAGGGGCCGGCGAGGATGCGCGAGAGATCGACCACGAGGATGCCGGACAGCGGGCCTTTGACGGTCATGGACGCTCCTTGGGGCGACGCGGGACGGTTGGGCTTACAACAGCTGCCGGGCGGGATCAACCGCTTGAACCGGGTGCGAGGCCGGTGCGATGCTGCGGGCCCTAGCGCAAGGAGCTTCCATGGAGCCTCGAGAGGGACGCTATCTCGGCGTGAGCAAGGACGGGTTCCACCGGCTCGCCTATGTCGAATGGGGCGATCCGAAGAACGAGCGCGTGCTCGTCTGCGTCCACGGGCTCACGCGCCAGGGGCGCGACTTCGATCCGATCGCGCGCTCGCTCGCGGATCGCTATCGCGTCGTATGCCCCGACATCGTCGGGCGCGGCAAGAGCGACTGGCTCGCGGACAAGAGCGGCTATAATTACCCCCAATATTGGTCCGACCTCGCTTCGCTCATCGCGCGCCTCGAAGTCGAGACGGTCGACTGGCTCGGCACCTCCATGGGCGGGCTCATCGGCATGACCATGGCGGCGCTGGCGAAGACGCCCATCCGGCGCCTGGTCGTGAACGATGTCGGCCCGCTCATCGCCAAGGAGGGGCTCCAGCGCATCGGAAATTACGTCGGGAAGATTCCCGACTTCGCGAGCCTCGACGAGGCGCTCGGCTACATGGCCGGCGTCACGGACGAGCTGCGTACGCTGGATCAGGCGGCGAGGCGCGCCTTCGCGCTCCATGCGTTGAAGCAACGCGCGGACGGGCGCTGGACGTTGCGTTACGATCCGGGCATCGCGTTGCCGTTCCAAGAAGGCCCGCTCGACGACATCGACCTTTGGGCGGTGTGGGATCGGATTCGTTGCCCGACCCTCGTGCTGCGCGGCGAGACGTCCGACCTGTTGCGCCCCGAGACCGCGTCCGAGATGACGCGCCGCGGGCCGCGCGCTGAGCTCGTCGAGGTGCCCGGCTGCGGCCATCCGCCGCCGCTCACCACCACGCTCGAGATCGGCGCGGTCCGCGCCTTTCTCGACGCCTGAGGGCGTACGTGAACGGCATGAATCGAATCCGCCCGGATCCTCATCCTGAGGAACCCCGCCGCCATCCTTCGAGACGCTTCCTGCGGAAGCTCCTCAGGATGAGGGCGCAGCGGGCAAAGCCCGCCTCTTTTTGGGCAAGGGGCGCGCTTCGCGCGCCGGGTGTCTCGAAGGATGAGGAACCCCGCCGCCATCCTTCGAGACGCTTCCTGCGGAAGCTCCTCAGGATGAGGGCGCAGCGGGCAAAGCCCGCCTCTTCTTGGGCAAGGGGCGCGCTTCGCGCGCCGGGTGTCTCGAAGGATGACCGGGTCCTCGAAACGCCTGCCGACCGGCTTGCCTTTGCCGGCCCCGGTATCAGATCATGGCCTGAGACGCCTGTCCGATCCCCTTGCCGAAACGAAATCCGGGAGAGACCTCGATGATCGACGCCTATAGCTGGGCCACGCCCAACGGCCACAAGGTTCACATCATGCTCGAGGAATGCGGCCTTGCCTACAAGGCGCATCCCATCAACATCGGCAAGGGCGAGCAGTTCGCGCCCGACTTCCTCAAGATCAGCCCCAACAACAAGATTCCGGCGATCGTCGATTCCGACGGGCCGGACGGGAAGCCGATCTCGCTGTTCGAATCCGGCGCCATCCTCATCTATCTCGCCGAGAAGACCGGCAAATTCCTCCCCAAGGTGCCGCGCGCGCGCTACGCGACCCTCGAGTGGCTCATGTTCCAGATGGGCAGCATCGGCCCGATGTTCGGCCAAGCGCATCACTTCCGCAATTACGCGCCCGAGAAGCTCGACTACGCGATCAAGCGCTACACCAACGAGGCGGGCCGCCTCTACGGCGTCATGAACAAGCGGCTCGGCGAGAGCAAATATCTCGCGGGCGACGACTACACCATCGCCGACATCGCGGTCTGGCCCTGGACGCGCTCGATCGCGAACCAGGGGCAGACGATCGAGGATTTCGCGAATTTCAAGCGCTGGTTCCTCGAGATCGAGGCGCGCCCGGCGGTGCAGCGCGGCATCAAGGTGCTCGCCGACCTGCGCCCGCCCCAGATGGACGACAAGGCCAAGGAGACCCTGTTCGGCGCGACCCAATACGCCAAGCGCTGAACGCCGAACGCCGAGCCTCCGACGCCGAGCGCCCGACGCCGAGCACTCGACGCCCGGTGCTCGACGAAATGCGCCGGGTCGCGATCAGCCGGCGTAGCCCTCGACCGCGACGACGTCGGTGAAGGCCGCGCTTTGGCGCAGCTTGATCAGCGCCACATACTCCGCCGACGCGTACCAGCGCTTGAGGGCATCCATGTCGGGGAATTCGAGCAGCACGAGGCGCGTCGGCGTCCAGGTGCCCTCGAGGCGCTCATGGGCGCCGCCGCGGACCAAAAAGCGGCCGCCGAACTTCTCGATGCTCGGCTTCACCTGGGCGCGGTAGGTGTCGAAGGTCTTTTGGTCGAAGATGTTGAGATTGGCGATCATGTAGGCGGCCATCGTTCGCTCCCTGGTCTTGCGGCATTGCGGATTTCGTGCCCGATTATGCCGCCCGATTATGCCGCAAGCCCGCGCCGTTGCCAGCGCCCGATAAGCACCCGACCCGTTGTCCCCGCGCATTGACAGGGCGGGGCCGCGCCCGCTAAACAACGCCTCCGGCCCGCCGCCTTCGAGCGGCGGGGCCGGCTTCGGCCTGGAGTGGTGGGTGAGCGGCTGAAACCAGCGGTTTGCTAAACCGCCGTACGGGCTTAAACCCGTACCGAGGGTTCGAATCCCTCCCACTCCGCCACTCGAAGACAGAGCCGGGCCCGGCGATCGGGCGCCAAACGCGGGCGCGGCATCGCGCCAGAGACGCGCAAAGCTCGTGCAATCGGACGAACGATGGACGCCCTTCCTGTCCTCGGCCGTGGAGATCACGCCGCAGTGCCAAGCGCCTTGGCGCGCTCGATCCGCGCGCGCTCGCGGGGACTGTTCATCGCCTCCCACAGATCGGTGCGCCGCTGGACGTTGAGCCAATAGTCGGGGCTGTTGCCGAACACGCGCGCGAGGATGAGCGCCGTCGCCGCCGTCACGTTCCGGCGGTCGTTGCACAGCTCGTTGACGTGCTTGCGCTGAACGCCCATCGCCTCCGCCAGCGCGGCCTGGGTCAGCCCCATGGGCTGCATGAACTCCTCGGTCAGGATTTCGCCTACCGTGGCCGGCTTGCGCTTCGTGGTCAGCATGGCTCGCCTCATCGATAGCTGTGGTCGTCGAGATAAACGCCTTCGGCCTCGCCTCGGCTGCCGTCCCACCGGAAGATCAGCCGCCATTGGCTGTTGACGCGGATCGAGTGGAAGCCCACGAGGCTGCCGCGCAGCTTCTCGAAATGATTGCTGGGCGGCGCCCGCAAGTCCCGGTCGGTCGTCGCGTCGTCGATCATCTGGAGCTTGCGAAAGAGCCGACCCTCGAGCTCGGACGGGATGTGCCGGGAGCGCGTATCCTCGACGAAGAACGCCCGCAGCCATGCGTCCCGAAAGCTCACGATCATCCGGTCGCTCCGTGTGTGTCTATGTACCACTCATTGGTACAAAACGCAACCGCGCGAGCGCGCCCCGCGGCCGCTGGCGCTCGGATCGTTGATATCGTTGATCTTGCGCCCGAATCCGAGAGCGGGCGGCGCGCGGCGCGAGTCCGCGAATCCGCTTCGGCTCACGCCCGGGCGCCCGATCGACAGTCGGCCTTTCTCTCGATATCACGGGCCTATAGCTTAGACATCGTGCTCATCATTGTTGGGCGGGGCCTGCCAGTATGCTGTCGACCGAGCCGGCCTCGACCCCAGCCCCCCCATCGACGGAGGCGTCCCGCATATGGCCCGATCCCGCACCGAGACCGCATCACCGCCCGACGCCGACGCGCGACGCGCGGCACGGCCGACGATCGTCTATTCGGTCGCGCAGCTGGCACCCTTCGACGCTGGCTTCTACGCGCAAGCGCGCGAGGGTGCGGCCAAGATCGCCGAGCTCACGGTGCCGCCGCGCGACGCGCGCGCGTTCGAAGTGCCGGCGGGGCATTTCTTCCGCGTCCTTTCGATCGAGGGACCGCAGGTGGGCGACCTCAATCTGTGGAACGCGCGCGATCTCGGCGAGCGCTTCTTCAGCGGGAAGACGCGCGCGTTGCATGCGACCCACCTCTCGACCGGCGACCGGCTTTGGAGCACGCTGCCGTACCTCCGGCCGCTCGCGACCATCACCCGCGACACGCTCGGCTGGTACGGCTGGGACGCGGACGGTGCGGGCGTGCACGACGTGATCGGCACGCGCTGCGATCCCTATACCAACTTGCTCCTGAAGCACGTCGAGTATCACCAATGCTGCCACTCGAACTTGACGCGGGCACTCGCCGCCGCGCGCGCCCTGCCGCTCGCCGAGGCCGAGCGTCACGTGCACGACGTGCTCAACATCTTCATGTGCACCGGCTTCACCCGCGACACGCACCAGTATTTCATGAAGGCGAGCCCGGTGCGGCCGGGCGACTTCATCGAATTCTTCGCCGAGATCGATCTGCTTGCGGCACTTTCGGCCTGCCCGGGCGGCGATTGCGGCGCCAGTCATTCCGACGACGCGGCGCAGTGCTACCCGCTCAAGGTCGAGATCTACCGTGCGCGCGCGGGCGCGCTTGCGGGCTGGAGCCCGGCCGAGCCCAACGCCTATTCTCGGACGCACGGAGCCGGGTGACGCAAGGGGCCGACGCGGCGTGCAAGCGCCGCATCATAGCTTCCGGCTGTCGTAGGCCCAATGAAGCAGCGCCTGGCGCTGCACGCGCCGGCAGTCGAAATCGCCTCGATCGCAATTGTTGCGGATCTGGGCCACGTGGCGGCGCATCGCGATCCAGCGCTTGATCTGGCGCGCGTCCTCGGCCGGGATGCGTCGGCCCATATAGTAGCGGCAATACCATTGGAACCAGCCGCGCGGGTCGCAATCGGCGATCCAGCCTTTGGCGCGCCAGACCGACAGCGGCTGGCTCGCGTTGACGCCGAAATAGTTGAGCGTCGGGTCGTGCGTTTTGACGCCGTCCTTCTGGAGCCTTGCGCGCGCAAACCAACTCTCGGGAAACTCCTTGCGGCAATCGCGCAGATAGACGCCGCCGAATATCCCGAGGGCGAGCATCTCCTTCGGGCTGAGCTCGGGCTTGAAACGCGGGTTGAATTGGCACCCCGCGGGCGCGGCGAGGCGATAGCGATAGCCGCGCTGCATCCGGTCGCGGACGATCACCAGCGTGCCCGTACGCACCCGCTTCACGGCGATGCGTCGCGCACGCTTCGGTCGAACAGCTCGTCGAGCGAATAGCGGCGCGGGATCAGGTCCTGGCGATAGGCGAACTCGACGATGGTCTCGAGCGCTTTCCGGTTCGCCTCGCAGCCGAAGGGGAACATGTCGATGGCACCCGGCTTGGCAATGCCCGACGCCGCCTTGGCCTCGGACAAAAGCCGATAAAGCTCGCCCGCGACCCAGGGCTTGGCGCGCGCGACCGACTCCCTGATCGTCACGTAGTGATTGACCGGCACCACGCCGTATTTCCGGTACCAGGCTTGGGCCGCCTGGTCCGGCTCGGGGATGAGCGGCTTCAGGCGCGCATCGGTCGAGAGCTCGCCGATGGAGGCGTCGATCTCGCCCGCGAGCAGCATGCCGGTGAGCGTCTGTCCCTCCGGCGCGCGCTCGACGTTCTTCGGGTCGCGATACTCCGCGACGTGCGCGTCCTCGAAGGTGACCCAAGTGACCTTGCGCCAATCGAGGCCGTATTCTTGCTCGAGCACGCCGCGTAGCCAGGCACCGGTGGTCTGGGTGAAGGCGCGCACGCCGACGCGTTTTCCGTGGAGGTCCCTCGGGCCGAGCGCGCCGCGCTCGGCGTTGTAGAGCATGTGGCCGTGCTGGAACCGGCTCAGCATCGCGGCCGGCAGCAGCAACAAAGGCTTTCCCGCGGCCTTGGCCTGGAGGAAGGTCACGATCGCCATCTCGCACGCATCGTAGCGCAGCTCGCGCACCATGGGCTTGAAGGCGCTGAAGGTCGGCTTCATCTCGACGAAGTCGAGGGCGAGCCGGGGCGAGCGGAGCGCGCCGGACTTGAGCGCCTCGGTATGGGGATAGGTGCCGAGCACGATGCTGAGCTTGGCGCTCTCGGCGGAACCGGATTCGGGCATGACTTCGCTCCTCGCTCCTCGTCTTTTCACATACGCCCGTTCACGCGCGCCCGCTCACGCGCGCCCGCTCATGCATGTTTGGCCGCCGCACCCTTCGCGAGCCGCGCATCGAGCCGGCTATAGACGCGGCGCGCATTGCCTTCGTAGATCGCGCGCCGGTCCGCATCCCTGAGCCACGCGACCGCGTCGACGTAACGCTTGGTGTCGTCGTAAAAATGGCCGGTCGTGGGATCGATGCCGCGCACCGCCCCCACCATCTCCGACGCGAACAGGATGTTCTTGACCGGCACGACCTTGGTCAGGAGCTCGATGCCCGGCAAGTGATAGACGCACGTATCGAAGTACACGTTCTCGAGCAAAAGCTCGTCGAGCGGCGGGCGCTTCATGTCCTGGGCCAAGCCCCGATAACGGCCCCAATGATAGGGCACGCCGCCGCCGCCATGGGGGATGATGAATTTGAGCGTCGGGAAATCCTTGAACAGGTCCGAGGTGAGGAACTGCATGAAGGCGGTGGTGTCGGCGTTGATGTAATGGGCGCCGGTCGCGTGGAAGTTCGGGTTGCACGAGGCGCTCACATGGACCATGGCCGGCACGTCGAGCTCGACCATCTTCTCGTAGATCGGATACCACCATTTGTCGGTGAGCGGCGGATCGGTCCAGTTGCCGCCCGAGGGATCGGGATTGAGGTTGCAGCCGACGAAGCCGAGCTCGAGGATGCAGCGCTCGAGCTCCCCGACCGAGCGCTTGGGCTCGATTCCGGGCGATTGCGGGAGCTGGCACACGCCGACGAAATTCTCGGGGTACAACCCGACCACGCGCGCGATCATGTCGTTGCAGAGCTTCGACCAGTCGAGGCTCACGCCGGCGTCGCCCACATGGTGCCCCATGGCCGAGGCGCGCGGCGAGAAGATGGTGAGGTCGGTGCCGCGCTCGCGCTGGAGCTTGAGCTGCGCCCCCTCGAGGCTCGCGCGAATCTCGTCGTCCGCGATCGCGAGTGCCATGCTGGGCCGCGGCTTGGACTTGTCCGCGAACGCCGCCACCTGCCGCTTGCGGAACTCCTCGAGCGCCTTGGGTGCGGTGGTGTAGTGGCCGTGGCAGTCGATGATCATGCGCTCCTCCGGATTTTCTTCGTGGCCTCGTGCGCCGGCGCGCCGGGCGGCGCGATGGTAGCACGCTCGCGGCGCTCGGCAAGCTTGGGGCTGTGGGATTTTGGGCCCGCGCGATAGACTGGCGGCGCGGACGTTCCGCATGGTGAAAATATGCGGCTTTCGGCGATCTCACGGGGCGCGGGCGTGCCGGGGCCGAGCTTCGACGGCACGGTGCAGAGCGTCTTTGCGCGCGCGGCGAACCTCGAGCTCGGGTCGGGCGCGCTCGTCTCGCTGGTCGCGGCCGAGCTCGGCGATCATCCGCGCGCCTGGCGCGTCGACGCACATTCGGGTTTCAACTTCGCGCATCTGCTTGCCGCCGGCGACCGGGCCGCATGCCGCGCGGGCGTGCTGCGCTTCGAGGGCAGGGCGCTTTCGATCGATCTCGGCGCCGCGCGCCCGTGGCGTTGCGGCATCGCGAATTTGGCGCTCGACCCGAGGAAGCCGGCCGTCGCGCGCGCGCTCGAGGTGGCGCGGCGCAAGCTCGAGGCGCACCCGCAATACGCCGAGCTCGAAAACATCGCGCGCACCCGGATCGCGCAACTCGCCGACGCGACGCTTAGGTTCGACGATGACGCGGCCGCGCGCGCGATTGCAAGACTCGTCGGCCTCGGTCCCGGGCTGACGCCTGCGGGGGACGATTATCTCGTGGGCTTTCTCGCCGGTCTCTGGAGCCTCGAAGGGAGCGTCGCACGCGCCGCGTTCCGCGTCGGCTTCGCGGGCCACGTCGCCGCCGCCGCGCGCGCGACGAACCAGATCGGCCGCGCGTTTCTCGATGCGGCCGCGGAGGGCGAGGTCTCCGCGCGGCTCGCGACGCTTGCCGGCGCACTCGCCCACGCGCGTCCCGATGGCGAGATCGACGCCGCGTGCGACGCAGCACTCGCGGTCGGCGCGAGCTCTGGCGCCGCCGGCGTCGCGGGTCTTCTCGATGCGGTCGCGGCCTTCGGAACGGAGCGCGCCGCCGCGCGCCCGCGCGTCACTTCTTCTTGAGAGCGCCCTTGCTCGAGCCCGGCTTCGCCTTGGCGAGGGCCGCGACCACCTTGGCCGAATCCCCGACCCAGCCGAAAATGCCGCCTTGGGCCTTGATCATCTCGAGTGCCGCCTTCTGGAACGCCGGGAAATAGGAGGCGACGCAATCCTCGGGCACCAGGCAATCGAAGCCGCGATCGTTCGCCTCGCGCACGGTCGTGTTGACGCACACCTCGGTCGTGACGCCGCATACGATGAGCTGCTTGATGCCGCGGTTCTTGAGCATGGAATCGAGGTCGGTCGCGAAGAAGGCGCCCTTCCCCGGCTTGTCGACCACCGGCTCGCCCGGCTTTGGCTTGAGCGCGTCGATGATGTCGTGGCCGTACTCGCCGCGCACGAGAATGCGCCCCATCGGCCCCTTGTCGCCGATGCCGGCCTTGAGCTTGCCGCGCGCCTTCTTGGCGGGCGGCAGGTCGGCGAGGTCGGGCCGGTGTCCCTCGCGCGTATGGATCACGAGCATGCCCGCCTTGCGCGCGGCGGCGAGGAGACGCTTGATCGGGTCGATCGCCTTCCGGAGCAGCGAGACGTCGTTGCCGAGCGCCTCGCCGAAGCCGCCGGGATCGACGAAGTCGCGCTGCATGTCGATGATGACGAGCGCGCAGCTCGCCGGGTCGAACGCGAAGGAGTAGGGCTCGGCTTTGACTGACAGCATGTTGGCCTCCCGTGTCTCGACGGTTGAGCCTCCCTACGCTTGTTTTTGTCGTTGAGTCATTGTTGCTGTTGCTGCATCTGCGCCGCCTCGTGGGATGCGAGATAGGCGCGCCAGCCGCCCAACGCCGTGATGTCCTGCGCACCCGCGACCGCGTAGCCCTCGCACAGGAAGCCGCGCACGTAGCTCCCGTCCTCGAGCTCGATGGTGCCGATGCCGAGCGGGGCCGGAATCGCGTCGACGAAGCCGCCGAAGCGCTCGGCTGGCATGTCCCAGATCTCGACCTCGATGGCGCCGCCGCGCTCCGTGCGCACGAGGCCGGGACGCGCGGGCGGCCCGCCGGGAAGCGCGTAGAGCCGGTAATGGCGCGCCGTGTGGCCGCGACGCACGAGCTTGGCGCCGCGCTCGGTGAGCTGATGGTTGAGCGGCAGTCCCTGCATATGGGCCCCGCACACGGCGAGGCGCACGCTCGCGGCTGCGGGCGCTCGCACCTTCGTTGCCGGCGCTTCCGCGGGCAGGGCCGCGTCGGTCGCGCCAAGCGAGACACCCGCCGCGCGATGGAGCGCTGCGCCCAAGGCCAAAAGCGCTTCGTCCTCGAAGGCGGGAGCGGCGAGGGTGACGCCGAACGGAAGCCCGCTCGCCTCGAACCCCGCGGGCACCGCGAGTGCGGAGAGATCGAGGAGGTTCATGAAATTCGTGTAGTAGCCGAGCTCGCCATTGAGGCGCAACGGGTCCGCGCGCAGCTCGGCGATCTTGTAGCCGCGCCCCGCGGTCGGGGTCAGCAGCACGTCGACCTTGCGCCAGGTCGCCTCGGTCGCGCGCTCGAGCTCGCGCAGGCGATAGAGGCCCGCGAAAGCGTCAGCCGCGCTCGGCTTCGCCCCGCCCAGGATGATCTTGCGCGTGACCGGGAACACGGACTTCGGATGGCTGCGCACGAACGCGCCCACCGCCGCATAGCGCTCGGCGACCCAGGGGCCTTCGTACAAGAGGCGCGCCGCCTCGAGGAAGGGTGCGAGCTCGATCTCGACCGGCTCGGCGCCGAGGGACGCGATGCGCGCGACCGCCTGCTTGAAGAGATCGGGACCCGACTTCCCGCCGAAGAATCGAAGCTCCTTCGCGCGCGGGACCCCCACGCGCAGTCCGGCAAGCGCGTGCGGCAGCCGGCCGCTCCCTTCGGGCCGCGCGCGCGAAAAGGGATCGTTCGCGTCGTAGCCCTCGGCCACGTCGAGCACCGCGCGCGCATCGGCGGCGGTGAGCGCGAAGATCGAGACGCAATCGAGCGAGCGGCAGGCCGGCACCACGCCCGCCGCACTCAAGAGACCGCGCGTCGGCTTCAGGCCCAGGATGTTGTTGAACGACGCCGGCACGCGGCCCGAGCCCGCCGTGTCGGTGCCGAGCGCGAAGCTCGCGAGCCCGGCCGCGACCGCAACCGCCGAGCCCGAGCTCGATCCGCCCGGCACATAGTCGGCGTTGAAGGGCGAGAGCGGCACGCCGTAAGGCGAGCGCGTGCCGTTGAGGCCGGTCGCGAACTGATCGAGATTGGTCTTGCCGACGGGAAGCGCTCCCGCCGCGACGAGCTTCGCCACGACGTGTGCCGAATCTTTGGGCACATAGGCGAAATCGGGGCAGCCTGCCGTGGTGGGGATGCGCGCGAGATCGATGTTGTCCTTGATCGCGAAGGGAATGCCGTAGAGCGGCTTGCCCTTGGGGCCGGCCTTCGCGAGCGCCTCGGCCATGGCACGGAGCTTGCGAGGCGGGAGCGGATGAATCCACACCGCATCCTCGCCGCGGCGCGCGATGCGCTCGACCAGGGCGTCGACCAGTGCCACGGGATCGAGGCTCGCCGCGCGATAGCGCGCGCCGAGGGTGGCAATGTCCAAACTGTCGGATGGGCCGAGCACCCTGCCTCTCAACGTCCTGCCGGGCGCCCGCGATGCGCGCCAAGCACCCCCAAGCGCTCCAATCGGGCGCCGAGACTTGCGACGCGGCGCCGCCTGAAATTAGTATACAAAGTGCTCCCCGCCTTGTCAGGCGGAAAGCGCCGCGCACCTTGGCTCGCGGCATCCTTCGAGACGTGCCGCCGCCTCATCCTGAGGGCGAGCGGAGCGAGCGTCTCGAAGGATGGCAGCTTGGCTCCTCAGGTTGAGGGTGTTCGGACGATGCGCGGTCGATTTCGGGAAAGCGAAGGCTGAAGCATGGCCGGTATCGTCAAGGTGATCCGGAGCCTCTATCGGGATTCGGTCTCGCTCATGCAGCTCTCCTCGCGCCTCGCGTCGCTCGCGGGCGTGCGCCAGGCGTCTGCCGTGATGGCGTCGGAGAA
>Ga0335073_10013230_pt1 | contig 11567 bp, 7 predicted proteins | sample Lox_Sample_22_FD_207093 | JGI IMG/M metagenome (GOLD analysis project Ga0335073, IMG submission 207093) | Soil microbial communities from Loxahatchee National Wildlife Refuge, Florida, United States - Lox_Sample_2.2 | ecosystem: Environmental > Terrestrial > Soil > Wetlands | place: USA: Florida... | reverse complement strand
GCATTCTATCGCCGCTGCCGGGCGAACTGAGCCGCCAGTATTCGAACTGCGACTACGACGTGCGCCACAATATCTCAGCGTTTGGGCTCTATCAGATTCCTTTTCACTCAAGCCATCCAGTCTTGCGGCAGATGCTTGGGGGCTGGTCATTTTCTGAAACGGCGTTCTTTCACACCGGGCTGCCTTTCACCGTTCTCAGCCAGCCTTACACGCAGAATAACGACGGCATTTTCCAGGCAAGCGGACCGCAGTATGCGCGCAGAGTTCCGGGCGTGCCGGTCTATCGCAGAACGCCGTACCCCGGCGTGACGATTTCGGGAACGAAGCAGTGGCTTAACCCGGAGGCATTTGTTTCGGTCGTCGATCCCACAACGGGAGCATGCACCGGCGGCGACTCGGTGGCGAACTGCCAATTCGGCGACTCGGGACGCAATAGTGTCCGAGGGCCGCACTTTGCAAATTCGGACATTTACATCACGAAACGGTTTTCGATGGGCGAAGGTGTTTCTCTGCGCATCGATGGCCAGCTGTTCAACGCATTTAACCACCCGAATTTCGCGCTGCCCAGCGATGTTGCAGCAGGCCTTCCGGGGAGTTCTATCCCGGCGAGGTTCGGCACGCTCGAGAGCACCATTTCTCCGCCTACAGGGTTGCTTGGCGTTGGGCTTGGCGGAGACAGCGCGCCTCGGATGATTGCATTCCAGGGAAGGATTGAGTTTTAAGCCGACATGGCAACAGGCGGGGAGCGCGGCTTGTGATCTATTGCTTTGAGTTATAGCTCTAATCTGCTGATTCTAAGTTATCTAGACTATGCTTGAAATATGTAATCCAAAAGCGGCGAGCTTAAGTTGTAGTGACAGGTAGTGGTGCCTTTTGATCTTCTGCCAATACTTATCGGAAACCGTAGAGTGGTGGATACAGGCTATAACTCCGAGACACTATCTATGCCGCAAGCCTGATATAAGAGATAAAATCCGTTTTGCTCATTCCGATGCCCGGCTACAATCTCGCAGCATTGCTCAATTCGACGCCTGCTTTCTCGGAATTGTCCTTAGATATCCGCCAGCGCATTGCGTCCTTGCTCAGGGAACAGGTGCTTGCCCGGGGTCATGTGCTTGTGAGGGAAGGCGATTACGGCAACGCACTCTTTCTAATCGTCGAAGGTTCCATTGGGCTCAGAAAACTGCCACATAATTCCTCCGAAGATGCATATCTAGGAAGCGTCGGACCAGGTGATGTCATAGGCGAGCTTGCTCTGCTGACAGGCCATCCTCGCGCGGCGACAATGATCGCTGAAGAGGCCAGTATTGTCGCCAGCCTGTCGCGCGCCGATTTCGATTCGCTTTGCCTGGAGTTTCCACAAGAGATGGAGAGTGTTATCGCGTGGATGCGGAGACGGCTGCATGCCTATCAGATCAAGGCGGCTATCGACGAGAGTCCGCACTTTAAGAACCTGGGCCAAGAGGCGAAGTCGGAACTCGAGGCCGGGTTCCGGTGGACAGAGCTTCGCTCGGGGGAAATCTTGTTTCGCCAGGGAGAGCCTGGCGATGCTCTTTATTTGATTGTGAGCGGCCGCGTCCAGTTGCTGCAGACGCAGGACGATGAAGAGGCAGGCGTTTCCACCACGACGAATTCAGAAAGCGTCCTAAAGGAGCTTGGCAGGGGAGATATGCTGGGCGAGATGGCTCTGCTGACGGGCGAACCTCGCTCGGCAACGGTCTGGGCAGTCCGGGATACACAGTTGGCATGCCTGGATCGCGCGCCTTTCGATCGAATTGTCGCTGCATATCCCCAGGAGATGCTGGGAATGTTCGTGTACCAGATGGCGGGTCGATTGCGTGAGCAGAACCTGGGAAGGCCACCCACGAGCAGGCCTCCGGCTTCCATTGCGGTCCTTGTATGTTCCCCACTTGCAGGAGATTTTGCAGGTCAGCTTGCACACTGTCTCTCCGCGTTTGGGACAACGCTGCATTTGAGCCGTACACGCGTCCATGCATTGTTCTCAGATCGCCCCCTCGCGGCTGACGCTGCTGAAACGAGGCTCCTGTCATGGCTTAACGACCAGGAGATGCGATATCAATATGTCGTATTTGAGGCCGATGCAGCAGAGAATCCATGGACATTTCGTTGTCTGCGCCAGGCGGATGTCCTATTTGTGGCGGCCGGCGGAAACGAGGACCCGTTCGCTATCGCAGCCCGGTTACAGCCGTTTGTGCAGCAAGCAGGATGCCACATCCGGCCCAATCTTGTTATCTACCATTCGAGTCATTCTGCTGTGCCGACAAATACAAAGACATGGCTCAGTGCAACGAAAGCCAGCCGACATTGGCATCTTCGAACAGGAATCATGGATGATGTAGCCCGCATCGCGCGTTTCCTGACGGGCAGGAGCGTTGGGCTCGTGCTGGGCGGCGGATTCGCCTTCGGTCTGGCGCATATCGGAGTCATTTCGGCATTTCGAGAGCTGGGCGTTCCGATTGACTATGTAGGCGGCACCAGTATGGGCGCCGTCGTTGGCATGGCGTGCGCTTTCCACTTTTCGCGCGAGCGGATGCTGGAGATTATGCAAGAGGGCTGCGCAGGCAGCCTGAAGCGCGATTACACGTTTCCGATCGTTTCTTTGCTGACCGGCAGGAAGGCAGCGCGCTCTATAGGACGTTATGTCGGCGATGCAGATATTGAGGACCTCTGGCTACCATATTTCGCGATTTCATCCAGCCTGGTGCACGCCAGAATGGTCGTCCACGTAAAGGGAAATGCGTTGCGCACGATTCTCGCAAGCTGCCGGGCCCCGGGCATGTTTCCTCCTCTTGGATGGAATGACGATGTTCTGGTCGATGGAGGCCTGGTGAACAATGTGCCTTGCGATGTCATGCGCAATGAAATGGGGCCGGGCACGATCATTGCAGTGGATGTATCCCCCGAAACAGATTTCTCCGTGAGAGGACAATTCGATCTGCATCTCTCTGGCTGGCGAGTCGCTATGCGCAAAGTAAACCCATTTTCGAGTCACCCGAAACCCGCCACCATCATCGGCATTGTTGCGCGGCTTGTGCGGCTCGGTGGAGCAGCGCAGCTTAAGCAGATTCGCTCCAGCGCCGACCTTTATCTATTGCCTCCGCTTGAACGCTTCTCTTTTCGTGATTTCCACCGGGGTGAAGAGATGTCGCTGGTTGGACATGACTATGCACTTACAGAAATGCAGCAATGGATAGCCCGGCATGGCAGACCGTGGGCGGGCGAGGCAGAAATTGAATAGCCTCTGTGCGACAGCTCACCCGCCATTTACAGGAATGCGCTGCGTGTCCCAAAACTACCGCAGGGCTGCCAATTCCCTTTTCGCCGCTACGAGCTGTGGAAGGCTGGGATCAGCGCTGTTCCAGGTGGTGAAGAAGCTCTGGTAGGCCTTCTTTGCTTCTTCCGTGTTGCCTGTCATCGCGTATGCGCGGGCCAAGCCGAGTTGAGCCAGAGGGTAGTTCTGGCAGCACAGAAATGCGGCGCCACGGTATTGTGTGGCTGCCCGAAAAGCCGGGATGGCGTCCGCCCCATCGTGAAGCTCCAGATATGCCAGTCCGCGCAGATATGCTCCCGGCGAGACCAGATCGAATTTATTCGAGCCTTCCAAGGTATGCAAGGCGTCCTCAGGGCTATGGGCAGCCAGAGCAAGGGCGGCACGGCTTTGAGGAATCGTCACCTGGTTGATGAGTGTGTCAGAAGGGTAAGTTTTTGCGAGATCGGCCAGAATCGGCAGGGCTATTTCCCCATCATTGCAGAGCGCGGCTGTAAAAGCCGCCTGCTTGAGTGTGTCTTTACTCTTATCGAGCGTCAGCGCTGTCTGGATCTGTCGGGCAGCACTGTCGCATTGTCCCAGGTTGGCCCGTCCGGTAATACTGGACAGAAGGATGCTCGCTTCAAGGTCGCGAGCCTTTAAAGCCTCTGCCTGCGCTTGCGCGCGTTCCCAGGAAGCTCTTGCCTCTCGATAGCGGCCCTCAAATTCCTGCGCGAGCGCTAATGATGAGACGATCTGGAATTGATCGGGACGGCCTTCGGTTCGGGCCACGGTTTGCTGCATGCCCGCTTGATCGCCCTTCAGGAAGTCTAATGTAAATTGTTCCTGCAGAACGTACGTCGTCCCGTCATCGAGCCCCAGCTGCTTCATATTTGCAAGCGTTGCAGCAGCGTCCTGCAACTTATCCAGAGTGAGCTCCGCACCCATGACGTCGTCCTGCGCGATGGCAGCATGAGGGTTGGCATTTACGGCCTTTTTGAATTCGGAAAGATATTCTTCCATCTGACCGTTGGCGGCATATGCAATTCCGAGGTTGACAGGATTACTAAAATCCAGGGGATATGTCCGAGCGGCAAGTTGAAGCGTCGCGATCGCCTTCGGCAGGTCTCCGAGGCCGTACTGATAATAATGCCCGGCAATATAGAGCCTTTCGCGCTCGCTCACGTTCTTTGATAACGCATAAGCTTTGCCAAAGTACTCCAGAGCTTTATTGTGCTGGCCGAAGTTGAGGGCGATCACGCCCATCCGCGCCCAGGCCATGGCGAAGTTCGGGTCAATCTTCACCGCCTGCTGATAGTGCGCAAAGGCCTGCGGAACGTCATGGCCTTTCTCATGCTCTGCGTCACCCAGCGCATAGGCCCGGAAGGCGTCTAGGGACGGCGTCGTAGCTTGTCCCAATGGGGTGTCGAGCTCTTGGATCGAGCCGAGAGATTCGCCAAGACGGCTGCGCATTTTCGTCGCTACTCTATCCAGTGCCGCCTGCACGTGCTCTTTATCGGATGCCCGGGCTTCTTCCGTGACGATGTCGTCTCCCGTCGAAATGTCGTGAGCCTCGACTTCGATGATGTAGCCGTTGCCAAGCCTGGCGATGCTTCCCGCAAGATAGGCCTTGATTCCCTCGCGAATGCCGATCTCGCGAACCGCCGCAGGCGTAAGCGGTGCGTCGGGCGACTTGTCCAGATACTGCATGCTCTGGCGGAGACGCTGCTGACTGACAAGTTGGAGAACCGGCGATTGTTCGAATTGAATGACCAGCGCACGGTTGAGGGTGGCATCGAAGATCGGGTCGCCGGTTCTATTCTGAAAATCGGCGAGGATGATGGAGCTTTTTGCGGCTGCGGCCAGGATGGCCGCCTGCCGCTGCAGATGCCATTCCCAGACTCCGCCTGCAGCCAAAGCGGCGACTACGAGCAACGCAATGACAAGCGTAGTGGCTCGGTTTCGGCGCTTCTGTTCATTCGAAAGCGACAGTGGCTGGCGTATCCCCTGCTGAGAGTAATCGGCGTCCCAGAGTTTTACATTGCCTACACCCTTCAGAAAGAAAGTGCCGAGTGGACGGAATGTGATATCGGGGAGATTGCCTACAGCTTTGCGCACGGCCTCGGTGACGATGACCTGTTCAGGCGACCCTGCGGACTCGGCGCGCGCGGCGGTATCGACATCGACACCATGCCAGCTATTTTCGAAGTACTCGGGTGTTCCGATGTGAATCCCAATACGCAGCTTCATGGGGCCCTGGCCGGTATCGATGGGATGGGAACGCAATTCCTTCTGGATGGAGGCAGCGCAGCGGACCGCATCGGCAGGATTTTCAAATGTGACAAAGAAGGCATCGCCGATGGTCATGACTTCTTTGCCGTTATGTTCGGCGATTGCGCTGCGGACGAGCTGCAGGTGCCTGGCCTGGATGCTTGCGAGATAGGCCCGGTCGCGCGTGCTGGCATCGGGGCCGAGTTCTATCGCGCGCTTTGCGGCGCTCGACCCAACCATGTCTGTAAACATCAGAGTGATGGGGGTTGCCAGCGTCACCATGAAATTCCCGTCTTTCCGCAACTCTTCAGCATGTGCAAATTTTCGTTCAGTGGGCCGAGCGGTTTGCCTACTCTAGCGCGGATGCCGCTGGTTTATGAGTGTGGGCGCAGATGGCTGTTCAAGTTTGACGGTCAAACCGTCTGTGGGCGCGTTGTCTATGACGGCAACGCTGGTGCTGTTTTCCAAGTCGGCTACAAACTGGTTTGCTGTGCTGGCTAAAACCGCGGCTACCTGGTCCTGCCGCAATCTCTGGCCCGTGCCATTCACCAGGGCAATGGCTCCAAGGATGAACGCGACGCTGGTGGCCATCCGTCTCCGACGCCGTTGCTCAATGGAAGTGATTGCAGCCCGGCGCAGCTTATGCCGATTATAGTCAACGTCACAGAGTCCTATATCGCCAACGCCTTTCAGGGCGAAAGTTCCAAGCCGGCGGAATTTGATGTCTGAATGGCAGCCCAGGGCTTTGCAGGCGGATTCAGTAACGATGATCTGCCCGGGCAGGCCGGCGGATTGGGCTCGCGCAGCGATATCAACATCGGTTCCGTGCCAGCTGTTTTCGAAGTACTCAGGTGTGCCGACGTGAATCCCGATGCGAAGCCGCATTGGTCCGCTGGGGGTATTGATGGGCTGAGCGCATAGACGCTGCTGAATGCCGGCGGCGCAGCGGATCGCATCGACCGGCGCATCAAAGGTAAGAAAGAAAGTATCGCCAATGGTCAGGATCTCTTTGCCGTTGTGTTCGGCAACCGCGCTCCGAACCAGCCGCAGATATTCTGCATGGAAGCCTTCGGGACCAGTGTGATCCGGAGCGCCAACACCTGCATCGAGCGCCGCTCCGCGCTTGGCTGGGCTTAAATCAACGACGTTGGCAAAGACCAGAGTGACGGTCGGATTTGCAGTTGAGGCGATCTTCTCGTCATTATTCAGCGGCGTAATCACAGGGTTCTCCTCAACTTGGTTAATCACGATCCACAAAAGGCATGTTCCGGGCTGCGTTTAGGTTGAGTTATCAGGGTCACGGAGGCGTAGTTTCTCTACTGGAAAGCGCCTCTCGCGGCAGTTTTACTGGCGAGGCAATGCAGAGCCGTCTTTGTTTCCGGGCGTCGTCGAGCCCGCCACTGTGGTCACTACTCCGCCCGGCGTGATCTGACGGATTTCGTTGTTACTGGTATCGGCAACATAGACGGTGCCGTTGCCATCCACAGCGACGCCAAACGGGCTGTTGAAACTCGCGCCTGCACCAGTGCCGTCGGCGGATCCGCTCTTGCCCGAGCCTGCGAGCGTGCCCACTATCACCAGTCCAGTCGTTGAGATTTTTCTGATCTGGTTGTTGCCGCGGTCCGCAACGTAGAGATTGTCATTGCTGTCTATTGCAATACCCGCGGGAAGATTGAAGGTCGCCACGGTACCGTTACCATCGGCGTCGCCTTTCTGTTTTGAACCGGCGAGCGTGCTCACTGTCCCCGAGGGAGTGATCTTTCGAATCTCGCTATTGCCGTAATCGGAGACATAGAGGTTATTGCTGCTATCGATTGCGATGCCAAATGGCCAATTGAAGCTTGCCTGGGTGCCGACGCCATCGGCGGAGCCCGCCTTGGTCGAACCTGCAAACGTGCTCACGTCGCCGGAGGGAGTGATTTTGCGGATCTCGTTGTTGTCAGTATCCGCGACGTAGAGGTTGCCGCTGGTGTCCATGGCAATGCCGGCCGGGCTGGAGAAGCTGGCGGTAGCGCCGTTGGCATTGACAGAGCCGGAGTCATCTGAACCAGCTATGTCTGTTACCGACCGGTCCGACGCGATCTGAAGGATTTCGTTTGAGCTTCCGACATAGACATTGTCATAGAGATCTACGGCCGCGCTCACCGGCTGCTCAAGCCCTGCGCTCACGCCGTCCAGTGTGGTCACTGAACCCTTCGGGGTGATCTCGCGGACTTCGTTGTTGCCTGCATCCGCCACAAAGAGGTTGCCGGTGGTGTCCACTGCGACACCATACGGATATTTGAATCTTGCGGTTGATTGGAACGTGCTGCTCGATGACCCGAGCGACTGGCTTACCGACTCATTGGATGATACGTTTGGCGCTGTCCCGCAGCCGACCACTATCAAGAGCATGAGCATCAGCGAAAAGAGATAGTAGCTATATGTGTTGGTAATGTACCTGATCAAAATGGCTTCTCCTTTTTATCGGTCGCTGTTGGCTGTGCGCTCCCGACGTTCATGCAAGTACTATGCGGGTTCGCAAACCCAATACACATCACGAGATAAGAGGTTTTCTAAGTACCACGGCGGGGCATTCAGGAGGTAACACGAACGGAGGTTTCGTTGTGTACCACGACAGCCGGCGCAGTGAGATACCACTATCGAGTAGGTCAGAAGCAGCGCCGACGAAGTTAGAGCAGCGGCTCTGGGCTGATGAAGTGGGTCACACCGCAATTTGTTTTGGCGCTGGTTCCCTGCCTGGACCCAGAGCTCGCCGCTCGGAGCGAGTTCTGGGCTGCGGGTTACTTGGCCGGCTTGAGGGTCCAGTCTACGGGAATGTTCCCATTAATGCCCTTAGTCATGAGGGTCAATCCAGATGTGGCTGCTTGAGCCCCGACGAAGTAACCAGGATTGTTTAACGGCACGAAGGTTACATGTCCTGCGCCATCGCTGGTCAGCGTGAAGCGCTGGTTGTCCCAGTTCTCGTTTTTCCCTTTACACGAGTACTGGATGAGGAAGGGGGTGGTTGGATATTTGTTGAGCGCGGTCACATCGGCGCACAGGCCGCTGTTGACGTTGACCAGTTGCACCACCTTGCCGTCGGAAGTTGTCGGCCAGATATGCCACAGCTGGCTGGTAGCGCCATCGGCATTCATCAACTGAAGGGATGTCGAGGGTTGCTTGCTGTCACCAGGCACGCTCCACACCGTACCCCAATTTGCGGACGTGATTACTACCTCGGGAAAGGTCTGCGAACGATCTACGAATCCCATCTCATGTACCCAGACGTATGCATGTCCGTCAGGCAGCGCGGCGATGCCGGTCACCGGAGAGCCACCGTCGTCGCCGCCGCTGGAACCCAGGAAGTGAGCGTCGCCATAAGTAAACACGCCACCGTCCTTACCGACCATCCAATAGCCGTTGATTTTCCCGCTGGCGTCGAAACTCGCCGCGAGGCCTGTGACACTCTTTCCGCCGGGTTTCTTTCCGCCGGTAGAGCCGTGGAATACGGCGTCGCCGAAGCTGTACACCCCTCCATCATCCAGGACGATGTAGTATCCTTTGCCGGATGGAGTCGCGACGATCCCGGTAGGTGTTTTGCTGTCCTTGGTAACGTCGCCGTACGGGTGGGCAGAGCCCGCCGTCCATACAGCGCCGAAGCGGCCCACTGCCCATAGACCCAGACCATCCGGAGTCGCCGCAGCAGCAACTATCGTGCCCTTGCCTGAAGGGTCAAAGCCGGAGCAATTGTTTAGCTCACCCCCGCAGAGTTCGGGCGCAGAGCCTCGCGCATAAATTTTTCCCTTGGGCGTCACAACCCAGTAGCCTTCCTGGCCGGGAATGGAAACGATCGTCCCCCGCTCGGCTACGTTTGCGAACTGCGGCGCGCCGAGCGTGATTGTCCGTGAACCGCCGTTATCCTTGTTGGTTCTCCCGCCGTCTACCTGAACCCAGAACCCGCCATTCGGAGCTGCGGCGATGCTGGTCAAGTTGACGTCATCGCCTATCGGCAGGCTGGCGCTCGCCCGCGTCATACTGAAAACCAGGCCGAGCCCCGCAACTATCAACACACGCGACGCAGCGGTAAGCGTGGGACTAGAGAAGTGCAGGCGATGCGTCTTGATGTTGTGTCCGGTCATATAGTTCTTCCTTAGGCCTGCAGCCAGCAATCGTTACAGAGGCATGACTCGGTTTCCCTCGTGGCGGAAGCTGCATTCACCACGCTGGAAGGCCGCTCCTTAGGTTTACCCAGCAGATAGACCGTGCCGGAATTTGTCACGGCGACGTCATCGTGAAGGTCTTTCAGAACAGAAGTCGTCACCCTTTTCCCGTTCGGGTAACGAGGGTGGCCGAATACTTCACCCTGGAGAGAATGCCTGCTCTCCCATGGAAGGGTGATCACTTCCCAGTTCTCAATGCGAATCGTCTGGCTTTCCATTGCTTCACCGCCTGAATAGGTTTCAAAACTCTCTTTGGGTTCCATGCAAGTACTATGCGGGTTCGCAGCAGAGTTGCACATCACGAGATAAGCGGTTTTCTAACTACCTCTGCCGGGTCACTCAGGATATAACGCGAATAAGGTTCGCTCCTGTACCGCTAAACCGGCACAGCGAAATACCACTATCCGGTAGTCCATAAGCCAGCGCGGGATCAGCTCCTGACCACGACTGTGTAGAAGAAATGTTCCAGAATTGCTACGAGGTGGTTCAGATCAGAGAAGGCAGCGACACTTCCTCGGCCGCGCCATGAGTTGAACGTCGTAAGATGGACACGCGAGATCCACCTTGAAACTGCTTTGCTAGCGCAGCCGCGCGCTCTGGTTTCCGTTAACCACGATGAATGAGTCCACGCGCAGGCCTATGGGCAGATGCGCGCCCGGATCCAGTTCCACCATGGCCTCTAGGAATTTCCTATCCACACGCTCGGTCGGTTCATCCGTGTGAACTGTTTTGGGGCCGAGCAGTTCGCCGACCTGCGCAACGTGTCCCCAGAATTTCTGCTGCCCGAAGGCATCCGCGGTAACGTAGGCTTTTTGCCCCATGCGGACTTTGTCCACATCTGATTCGTCAATGTCCACCCGGACCCGCAGTACTTTGGTATTGCCGATGGTCAGGATCGGGTCAGCGGCGTCTGCCATGTTGGAGACACTCTCGCCGGCGCGGTGATTGATGCGGAGAACAGTCCCGTCGATAGGAGACCTGATGATGGTCTTCTCATACTTGGCCTGCGCTTCCGCTACGTTCGCCTTCGCCAGTTGCAACTCCGCCTGGGCAAACGCAACGTCCTCTTCGCGAGGACTGCCGTTGATCAGGGAATATTGATCGTCATCCTCCTGATACTGTTCTTTCGCGACGTCGTACTCCTTCGTATAACGCTCCAGTTCTTCACGCGAGATCACCCCGGCTGCGAATAGCTCTTGCCGCCGCTTCAAGTTCGCTTGCGCATCCTCCATCACCGCGTTAGCGGCGCGAGCAGACTCCGATGCTTCCGACCGCTCCTGCCGTTGCGCGCCATTCATGACTTTATGCAGCATTGCTTCTTTTGCCTGCATCTCCGCTGTCGCGGACGCTAACTCAGCGAGATAGTCGTCGTTTTCCAATACCGCCAACACCTGACCCTTGTGAATGACATCACCTTCGGCCACATTGATTGACTTCAGCTTGCCGCTCAGTTCCGAACCCAGCTTGATGTCTTCTGAAATTGGTTCGACACTTCCCGGTCCAGCGATCAAATCCAAACCGGCAGGCTGCACAGCAACACCCGCGTTCCTGGCGCTATGGCGCGTCAAAGACTGCAGTTTCATCGATATCAAGACAGTCAAAATGACCGCGCTGAGAACTACCAATTTCTTTTTCACAAATCCTCCATCGAAAATCGCGGCAACGGTCCAGCGCTCATGCAATACCGGCTTTGCACTTACGATGTTGCGTGCAGGTACTATGCGGGATCCAGACGCAACGCGCATCACGAGATGTAAGGCTTTTTTGCTAATGCTGCCGGGGCATCAGGAGGCTGATGCAATCTGGTGTCTTTGAGATACCACCAT
>Ga0335073_10013229_pt1 | contig 11567 bp, 13 predicted proteins | sample Lox_Sample_22_FD_207093 | JGI IMG/M metagenome (GOLD analysis project Ga0335073, IMG submission 207093) | Soil microbial communities from Loxahatchee National Wildlife Refuge, Florida, United States - Lox_Sample_2.2 | ecosystem: Environmental > Terrestrial > Soil > Wetlands | place: USA... | reverse complement strand
GACCGGACCGCGACGCCGAGTTCCAACTGGCGACCCATATGCGTGCGTGAATAGGAATTCACCGCGGGGCCGGCGTCGAGTTCGTAGTTAAGCCCCTAGTCCGGAGCGCGCGGACACGGGCCATGGTCTGGCGGACCAGGGCTCAATCGCGGCACGCTGGCAGTCGAGTGTCCCCAAAGCCGCGGGCGTCACGTACTGGTCACTCGGCCGCCACCGCGGGCCGGGTGAGCCGACAACCGCCACTGATCGAAATCTCGTTCATCTAGTCGGCGACGCCGAGGCCCCAGCCGCCGTCGATCACGATCTCCTGACCGGTGATGTACTCGCACGCCGGCGAGGCCAGGAACAGCGCCAACGACTTGATGTCGTCGGGCCAGCCGACGCGGTGCATCGGGATGGCCTTGCACATCGCGGACTGTACGTCCGGATGGTGGGCGTGGCCGCCGCCGATGTTGGTGACGAAGAACCCGGGCGCGATCGCGTTGACCATGATCCCGTCGGCCGCCAGCTCGAGCGCGAGCACGTGCATGAAGTGCCGGGCACCCGCTTTCGCAGCCATGTAGGCCGACCCGATGGCCCCCTCGGCGGTCGTTGCAGCCAGTGAGGTGGTGATGACGATCCGCCCGAATCGCCGTGGGCGCATGTACCGGGCGGCGGCGCGCGAGGTGCGGAAGATCCCGTTGAGGTTGATGTCGATCACTCGGCTCCAGCGCTCGTCGGTGTAGCGCTCGATCGCACCCGCGGGCACGCGCGGACGCGTGTCGCCCGCCCACGCGCCGACGAAGCCGACGCCTGGGTCGATGCCCGCGTTGGCGAAGGCCACGTCGAGACGGCCATACAGCCCCGCCGCCTCGTCAATCACACGGTCCAGGGCCGCCTGGTCGGTGACATCGGCGGCGGCGCCGCGGACATCGAGGCCCTCGTCCTGCAAGCGTTTCGCCTGCTCGGCGACCCCGTCGGCGTCGACATCGATCAAGGTGACGCGCGCGCCGTGTGCGGCCAGGACCTCGCCGTAGGCCAGGCCCAGGCCGCTCGCGCCACCGGTGACGATCACACCAAACCCGGCCACGTCGAACCGCGAGGAAACGTTCACGCTCGTTGCTCCTGTCGTTCTCGTTGGGGGCGCGAGCCTATCGTGGGGGTAGGTTGTGGGATCGACCGGATTCGTCAAAGACTGAACAAGGAGCCGACGGCGTGGAATACGTGAACCTCGGGAGGACGGGCCTACGCGTCTCGCGCGTCTGCCTCGGCATGATGAGCTACGGCAAGCACGAGAGCCGTCCGTGGACGCTCGACGAGGAGGAGGCCGAGCCGATCCTTCGCCGCGCGGTGGAGGGCGGGATCACCTTCTTCGACACCGCCGACGTCTACAACGGCGGCGAGAGCGAGGTGATCACGGGGCGGCTGCTGCGCAAGCTGTTCGGGATGCGGGAGGAATATGTGCTCGCCACCAAGGTGAACGGACGCACGATGCCGGGGGAGAACGGGCGCGGCCTGTCTCGCAAGCACATCATGGCCTCGATCGACGCGTCGCTGACCCGCCTCGGGCACGACTACGTCGACCTCTACCAGATCCATCGGTGGGACACGAGCACTCCGATCGAGGAGACGATGGACGCGCTCCACGACGTTGTGGTCGCCGGGAAGGCGCGCTACATCGGAGCAAGCAGCATGTTCGCCTGGCAGTTCGCCAAGGCGCAGTACGTCGCCCGCACGCGGTTCGTGTCGATGCAGGACCACTACAACCTGATCTACCGCGAGGAGGAGCGCGAGATGATCCCGCAGTGCCTGGACCAAGGGGTCGGGATCATCCCGTGGAGCCCGCTCGCGCGGGGACTGCTGGCCGGCAACCGCACACGGCAGGGCGAGCGGCTGACCACCCGGTCACAGACCGACACATTTGGCGACAACCTTTACAAGCCGGATCTCGACTTCGACGTGATCGATCGCCTGGTCGAGGTGGCCGGGGAGCGTGGCGACGCGCCGGTGCAGGTGGCGCTGGCCTGGCTTCTGCACAAGCCCGGGGTCACCGCGCCGATTATCGGCGCGACGAAGCTCTCGCACCTGGAGGACGCTCTCGCTGCCGAGCAGCTGTCGCTCACCCCCGGGGAGATCGAGCGGCTGGAGGAGCTCTACGTTCCCCACGGGATCGCTGGACATCAGTAGAAATGTGCACGGAGGGCTGGTCGGGGTCGTGTCGAACAAGCAGGCGACGTGCGCGATCGTCCGCGCGCGAGGAACCGCCGAGAACTCGAATCCGGAGAGCGAACATGACCGAGAAGTCCACCAAGCCCGCCGTCCGCCGCACGCGTGCACGCAAGCCGAAGGTCGAGCCGCGCCAGCCGTCTCACACCGAGATCGCCGAGCGCGCCTACTTCATCCACCTCCAGGAGTCCGCCGCCGACCCACTCTGGAATTGGCTGCGGGCCGAGGCCGAGCTGGCCGCCGCCTGAGCCCGGACTCGAAGGACGGCCCGGCGCGATTGCTGGCCGCTATTTGCGCGCGCCGGGCCGGCGCTGAACTGGTGGGTATTGCGTCTGGGCGATAGATTCTTTCGCCGGGCGCGGGCGACTGACTTAGCGAAGAGCAGACGTCTGGAGCTAAAGGTCTGCCGCGCGGCTTTGCCCCTCGAGGGCCTGGATTGGATGCGCGCTCCGGTGTCGCGCTCGCGCCCGCCTCTCTGGCTAATAGGCTCGGCCGCCGGCCGTGGCGATGGAGCGCGTACAGACGATCCGCCTGTCCGCTCAGTCGAAGGCCGAGAGGTCGAGTTCGCTGAGACGCGCGGGGTCGTTGAGAACGTTGATCTCAACGATCCTTCCGTCGGTGATGGTGAAGGCCATGATCGCGAACACGCGGCCCTCGGGAGCCACGACGACGCCGGCGGCGCCGTTGACCAGGGCGGGGCGCGCATAGGCCCCGAGATGGGCAAACATGAGCGCCCGCTCGGTCACGGCGCGCGCGCCGCGAACGACGAGCGACGCGCGTCCGGGTCGCGTGCCGTTGTCCTCGCGGAGCAGGATGTCCGGATCGAGGACCGCGACGAGCGCGTCGAAGTCGCCTTCTCGGCTGGCGGCGGAGAACGCCTCGACGACGCTCCACTGGCGAGTCAGGTCCGGATCGGGAACGCGGGCTTGGCCTCGCACGCGGCGCCGGGCACGGCTGGCCAGTTGCCGCGCTGCGTCGGGAGAGCGTTCCGTGATCGTGGCGACCTCCTCGAACGGCACGCCGAACATGTCGTGAAGCACGAAGGCGACTCGCTCGGCCGGAGCGAGCGACTCGAGCACAACGAGCAGTGCCAGCCCGACCGAATCGCCGATCAAGGCCTCGTGCTCGGGGTCGGTCCCGTCGCGCGGGCTGACGATTGGGTCCGGGATCCGGCCCTCGAGCGGCTCCTCGCGCTTGGCCTTCCGAGCCCGGAGCATGTTCAGCGACACGCGCGCCACGATCGTCGTGAACCATCCCCCCAGGTTCTCGACGCTGCTCGCGTCGCTGCGGCTAAGGCGTAGCCACGCTTCCTGAAGCGCGTCGTCAGCCTCGCTTACCGACCCGAGGATCCGGTAAGCGACCGCCCGCAGGTGCCGGCGCTGCTCCTGGAAACGCTCGGCCAGCCATTCCTGGTCGTCCATCGGTCACATTCTCCGTTCGGGGCGTGTCATGTGGGTATTGACCCGCCAGATGGGGCGAATGTGACAGACCAGGACGCCCGCGTGGGATACGCCTGTTGACCCGCGGCCCAAAGACCGGAAGGAGCATCCTATGACTACGCCGCTCAACGCAGTTTCCTCGGGCATGGGGCCGTTGCTCCCGGAGGGAGCCTGGAGTGTCAACCCGCAACGCAGCGAGATCGGGTTCGCCGTCAAGAACTTCTGGGGGCTACAAACCGTTCGCGGCGTCTTCGGCGCGTACGACGGCCGCTTGATGGTTGGAGCGGGCGGCGCCGGTGGCGAACTGACAATCGAGGCCGGGAGCCTCGACACCGGGCACAAGAAGCGTGATAGGCACCTGCGCTCGGCGGATTTCTTCGATGTCGAGCGATACCCGCGGATGGTGTTCACGGCGACGGGCGTCGCTGCGCGAAACGGCGCTCTGACGGTCGACGGGGATCTGGCTGTCGGCTCCTCGCGCATCCGCCTCGAGGTTCCGGTGACCGCGGAGCAAGCTGCCGGCGGAGAGCTGCGCCTGGAGGGAAGCGCGACCGTGTCGCGCCAGACGGCCGGCATGCCCTGGAACAAGCTGGGGATGATCGGCGGCGATGCCGTGCTGCACGCGCACCTCACGCTCAATCGGGCAGCGCCGTAATCCGCGCGCTAATCACGCGTCGAACCGGTTCGGCCCGGCTCCTCAGCGAGTTCGCTCGCGGCTGGCGGCATGTGCCAGCAGAGACCGGACGACGTGTCGGTGGTGGGGTGTGATCACCGCCCACACAGCGCGCGCGGCCGGATTTGTCTGCTCGACGAACGTGGCGAACAGCAGGCCATCGGGCTCACGTCGGAACAAGAGCTGACCGCGGAACCCAAGCCATGAGTCGGCCGCGAGAAGAACGAAGGCTGGATCGCTGTGCTCCACCTTCCAGCCGAGCACGCGGTTGGCAGACCATGGCGGACCAAGCTTCAGGCCGAGGGCGGTCCATCCCAGCACGAGACGCCGTCGCACGCGGCGCGGAGCCTCCTGCACGGTTGCGCTGAGCCACTGCTGCGGAGTGCGCGTCGCCGCGCCGACCACGGTGAAGGCGTCTGCGTAGTCGATCCGCGAGAGGGTGCTGAGCGCCCGCGCGTCCGGCGGCAGCGGGATTTCGCTGACTGTGGGCGCCAAGACGCGAGACGGTTGCGTTTCGTTCATAGGTCAGGCTCCATATATACAGTGCTGTATATATGGAGCGTAGGCATTATCGGTGACCGTGTCAAGCCCACGGTCAGAGCCCTAGGAACGATGGCCCCCCCAACCCGGACGCCACGCGAGGCCTGGGTCGATGCGGGATTGCGCGCGCTAGCTGCGGGGGCCGGACCTGATGCGGTGCGGGTCGATTCGCTGGCCAAGTCTCTGGGCGTGACCCGCGGTGGGTTCTACGGCCAGTTCAAGGACCGCGGCGCCCTGCTCGAGGCGATGCTCGACACCTGGGAACGAGCGGCCACAGACGAGGTCCTCGAGCAGGTCGAACGCCGTGGCGGCGACGCGCGCGAGAAGTTGCGCCGAGCCGGTGCGCTCACCTTCAGCCGCGAGCTGCTGCCGGTCGACCTCGCAATCCGCGATTGGGCCCGCCACGACGCCGCGGTCGCGGAACGGCTACGCCGGGTCGACAACCGGCGAATGGAGTACCTACGCGAGCTCTTCTCGTCATTCTGTGCCGAGGAGGACGAGGTCGAAGGGCGCGCGGTGCTCGCCTTCGCGCTCGCGATCGGATACCACTTCATCGCCGCGGACCACGGCGCCCGGGACCGGAGCGACGCGCTCGAGCTCGCAGTCCGGCAGTTACTCGCCTGAGCCCCGCGGGTTCGTATGGCGTGGTGATGCCAAAAAGTGATCGGGTATGGCGCATCTCCCGGCGCAGGTGAACACGTTGGTGGCGTCATCGCCCGACCCGGAGCAGACGTAGGGCTCCGCGCGCTCACCAACAGATCCGAGCGAGCTAGGACGCGAGTCCGCCGTCACGATGGTCAACCAGCCGCGCGACGGTGGCGGTGCGGCGGTGCCTGCTCCGTTCGCGCGCGCGGGTTACGGCCGATGCGATCGACAGCCCGTCCTCGAGGCTGTCGCGTAGGGCGAGCACCTCTGCCTGGTTGTATCGCCTCTCCAAGGAACTCGACGTCGGGAAGCCGTAGCGCGCGTCCCACTCCAGCACCGTGTGGGGAGTAACCCCGAGCAACGTCGCGGCGCGATCAAGGCTCAAGGTACGAAGCGACCGCTCGGATGGAGGTAAGCGCGTGCTATCGACGTCGCAGTTAGCCGTTGTCGCATTCACCAAAGCGGCGTCCGCCGCTTCATCGCTCAGCTTTGAAGCGCGGCACAGCGATATGACCAGGAGCAGGACCCCAATCCAGAGTCCGATTGCCACCGAGATGATCATTTCCAACCGCATCGCCGCTCCCAGCCGGTGACTGGTGTCATCCTCTCCCTGGCGTCGCGTCAAGGGCATACGCTTCACCCCGAAGTCTCCTGTGAAGATGGGAGACCGGTCGTGAGACTTCCTGTCACTGGCGTGGATACCCACGATGAGCGGCGATGGTCCCGACGTGGACGAATGATCGAGCCCTGCGCAGGGCGAGGCGCCGGGGGGACGCGAGCAACGGTGGCTCGGTGAGGCTCGGGATCACCGCCCTGACGGGTCTTTGGCCTCCAGGGATACGCGGGCAGCCTGTTTGGGTATGAGGTCGGCCATGAGCAAGCGCTACATACGTGCGATCCTGCGAGGCGCCACCGCTGTCGGGCTGCTCGCCGGTTGGGACGGTCCGTTTGTCGACGACAGCTATTGCCTGGTGGAAGATGGCCGAGCCCTCATGTATTCCCGCGCCGGCGCGATTGACGCGTGCCTGCGGCTGCGTGTGCTCGGCGTTCAGCCCGTCTATCGGGCCTCCGAGCCGACAGATCTCTGATTAGGCCCAGGCCGCCCGGTCGTCCGCGTCCGGTCGGCGTGGCCAACGCGTGCTAACTACGTACGTGGCTCCGTGGTGGGGCCGGATGCGCGTGGATCGATAGAGGTGCCAACTTCTGCTTTTGAGACGCGTAGCCGGCTGAGGAAGGTGGAGGAAGATGAGCCTGAACCTTGCCACGATGCTGCGTGAGTCAGCGGTGGCGCATCCGACCAAGCCGGTCGCCCTCTACGATGGCGGCCGGCTCAGCTACGCCGAACTCGATGCGCTATCAGACCGGTTCGCCGCCGGGCTGCGTGCGTCCGGCCTGGACCGCGGGGACCGCGTCGGGCTCCAGCTGCCCAATATTCCCCAGTTCCTCATCGCCTACTTCGGCATGCTCAAGGCCGGGTGCGTCGCCGTGCCGCTGAACGTTCTCCTGAAGGCGCCGGAGCTTGCCTACTGCCTCGGTGATGCGCAGGCCCGGATGCTGGTCACATGGGCGGGCATCGCGGACGAGGCGATGCTGGGTGCCGGAGAGGCGGCGGTGCCGGCGGCATACGTCGTCAACACGCCCGGTCTTCCTGAGTCTTCGGCTGGTCGCCGGTTCGAGGAGCTGCTGGCCGTAGAACCCAAAGCGCCTCCAATGGTGCAAACCGACCCCGGAGACACGGCGGCGATCGTCTACACATCCGGAACGACGGGGAACCCCAAGGGCGCCGAGCTGACGCACTTTCAGCTGTTGATGAATGCCGACACGCCGGGTCGTGTGTTCGGCATCCGCGATGACGACATCGTCATGGTGGCGTTACCGCTGTTCCATGTGTTCGGCCTGAGCAGTCAGCTCAACGTCTGCGTTCGCTTCGGAGCGACCATGTCGCTGGTTCCTCGGTTCGACGCCACCAAGGCGCTCGAAGTGATACAGCGGGATGGTGTGACCATCTTCGAGGGCGTCCCGACTATGTACGTCGCCATGCTGCGCGCGCCGAACCTCGGAGCCTACGACGTATCGACGCTGCGCATTGGGATCTCCGGGGGCGCACCCCTGCCGGCGGAGGTCCTGGACGCGTTCGAGAGGAAATTCGGAATCTTGATCCTCGAGGGGTATGGACTAACCGAAACGGCGTCAACGACCACCTTCAACGTCAGTGCTGAGGAGCGCAAGATCTACAGCGTCGGGAAGCCGATCTGGGGCGTGGAGGTGGAGATCTGGGATGAAGCGAATCGACCGCTACCGGCCGGCCCGGAGAACGTCGGCGAGATCGTGATCCGCGGTGTGAACACGATGCGCGGCTACTTCCGAAAGCCGACGGAGACCGCCAAGGCTTTCACTGACGGATGGTTTCACTCGGGCGACCTCGGATACCGCGACGCGGACGGGTTCTACTTCATCGTCGATCGGAAGAAGGACCTGATCATCCGAGGAGGTTACAACGTGTATCCCCGGGAGGTGGAGGAGGTCCTCTACACCCACCCAGGCGTCGCCAATGCGGCGGTGATCGGCATCCCGGACGAGCTTGTGGGTGAGGAGATCAAGGCCTTCGTACAACCCAAGGCCGGCGCCACCCCCACCGAGGAAGAGATCATCGAATACGTCAAGGAACGGATTGCGGCGTACAAGTATCCGCGGAGGGTGGAGTTCTGCGCCGATCTTCCAATCGGGCCGACCGGCAAGGTTCTGAAGAAGGCGCTCAAGTCCTCCGTGTCATGACCGCGGCACCCGGCCTGCGCGGCGGGCGTCGCGCGCCATCGGACTTCCACCTCCGTTAGAGCGCGTCGTCATACTGTGCGAGTGTCCGCGTCGACGCAAACCGGAGAGCTCCTCGCCACCGCGTTACGTCGCGAGGGTCGCGTGGTCAGACTCCGCCGGGGTCACGCGCTGTTCACCGAGGGGGACCGCGGCGAGCGTGTGTTCGTGATCGAGCGCGGGTGGGTGATGATCACAAGCGTGGCCGCCGGTGGGAGGGAGATCGTTCTTGGCTTGCGCGGTCCCGGCGACGTGATCGGCGATCTTTCCGCACTGGACGGCCACCCTCGGTCGGCGACGGCGCTCGCGCTCGGCGACGTGGAGGCGACTGTCGCACCGGGCTCTACTCTGCTCCGGGCGTTACACGATCACGACACCGCCATGGACCTTCTCCAGGTGCTCGCGAGCCGGCTGCGCGACGCGGATCGGAAGCGTCTGGAGTTCGCGACGCTGGACACCCTGGGACGCGTGGCATGGCGTCTGGAGGAGCTCAGCGAGCGCTTCGGGGAGCAAACCGCCGACGGGATCGACGTCGAGCTTCCGTTGTCTCAGGAGCAGCTCGCGAGCTGGTGCGGGGCCTCCCGCGAAGCCACGGTCAAGGCGCTGGGTACGCTGCGCACGCTGGGCTGTATCACCACCGGCCGGCGCACCCTGCTCATTCGCGACATCGACGCGCTGCACCGGCACGCCGACGGGGCCGTGTAGCCGACGTAGGCTGCGGCGGTGCTCCACCCGAGGCTCGTCAGACAGTTCAATGTCCGGATCCCGATGCGGGATGGGGCCGCGCTCGCGGCCGATGTGGTGCTGCCAGGTGAGTTGCCCGCGCCGGTGGTCGTGATGCGTACCCCGTATGGGCGCGGGGGCGAGCTGGCGACCAAACGAGCTGATGCGTTCGCCAAAGCCGGATACTGCGCCTGCTGGGTCGATGTGCGCGGACGCGGAGATTCGGACGGGGCGTTCGACCCGTACCGTAACGACGGACTCGATGGGGTCGACACGATCACCTGGGCTGCCGCCCAAGAATGGTGCGACGGTTCGGCGGCGACGTACGGCGGCAGCTATCCGGGCCGGATCCAGTGGCTGACGGCTCTGCATCATCCACCGACGCTGAAGGCGATGATCGTGCTGGTTACCCCGTCGGATCCGTTCGTCGAGAACCCGACGGGCGTGCCTGGACCGATGCACATTCACTGGTTCCGCATGACCGACGGACGAGCGATGCAGTACACCGAGGCCATTGACTGGATGGAGGTCTACCGCCACCGGCCGCTGATCGAGCTTGACGAAGCGGCGGGCTTTCGCTCGGCGCTGTGGCGCGAGGAGTGCCGGCATCAGACTCTCGACACGTGGTGGGAGCCGATTCGTTATCAGCACCGCATCGCTGACGTGGACGTCCCGGTCTTGCACATCTCAGGCTGGTATGACGACGAGGAGATCGGCACGCCGGCGAATTTCGCGGCCATGAGCGCGGCCGGGCGGACGGGGCAGCGGCTGCTCATGGGTCCGTGGGGTCACCAGGTGAACACGGGGACGAGTCTTGGGGAACTCGACTTCGGCCACGACGCCGTGGTCGACCTCAACGCTGCGATGACGGACTTCCTCGACGAGGTGGTTCGCAGCCGGGTCCCGGCCGATCCGCCACCGCCCGCTCGGATCTTCCTCATGGCCGCAAATGAGTGGCTTGACCTGGCCGCATGGCCCGCACCCGAGAGCACCGAGCTGTCGTTGTATCTGGAGAGCGATGGCCATGCCAACTCGTGCTACGGCGATGGGCGCCTCCGTGATCGCCCCGCGCCTGCGGAGTCTCCTCCGGATGCCTGGGTGCACGACCCCGATCGCCCAGTCCCGTTCATCACTCCGGCGTCATCGGCTCAGATCGGCGGCCCCGACGACTACTCGGGTGTGGAGACGCGCGGTGATGTGCTCGTCTACACGAGTGAGCCGCTGACCGAGCCCGTTGACGTGGTCGGTCCGGTCCGGCTGGTGGCGTTCGTATCCACCTCGGCGGGGGATACCGACATAACCGCGAGGCTTGTCGACCTGCACCCCAATGGGTTTGCGCAGCGGCTGTGTGATGGTCTGGTGAGACTCCGGTATCGCGCGGGACACGAGCGGGCGCAGCCCGTACGGCCCGACACGGTCTATGAGGTTGAGGTTGGCATGTGGGACACGGCACAGCGGTTCCTTCCGGGCCACCGCATCCGCCTGGATGTCGCCTCATCCGCGCACCCCAAGTTTGCCGTAAACCTTGGGACGGGCGCCGACGAGAGCACGGCCACGAACGCCACCGTCGCGCACAACCGCCTCTATCACGATGCCACGCGGCCGTCGCGCCTACTCGTGACTGTCCTGGGCGGCGCGGCGACGGGCCCGGGGTGATCAAGCCCGGGGTCGCCCGTTGCCGCCGGTTGGACCGCGATGTCGCGGAACGATGGCGTGGCTGGCTCGCGTTCTCTCACTCGGATCCCGGGCGCCGTGCTCACGCCCGGGCGGGGATCTCAGTCGGCCGGTAACCAAGGAGGCTCCCGAACATCGCACCGATCGTCAGCGCCGTGCGCTGGCACCACGCCGGCGGGAACGGCAGGCGCACGGTGTCGAAATGCGACCGCGCGATCACGGCAAGCCGCAGCATGTTTGGCATACCCCTACGGTTCGTCTTGCCCTCGGCCGCGAGCGTGAACATCGTCTCGATCAGCGACTCGAAGTCAAGGGCGGGGCGGACCTCACACACGAAGCGTGCCTCGTCCTTGCCCGCGTTCCAGAAGCGGTGAGAAATGCCCGGCCGGACGGTTGCGACGTCCCCCGGTTGGGCGAGGAACTCCCGATCGCCGACCCGCAGGCCAAGCTGGCCGTCAAGCACCTCGAAGCGCTCCGTCTGGTAGGGATGCACATGCGCGGTGGCGACGAAGCCGCCCGGGCGGACGATCGTCTCGACCTGCACGACCTCGCCTCCCGTCTCATCGGACGTACGGTGAAAGATCATGACCTCGCCGGTCACGGGGTTCTCGAGCCTGTCTCCATTGCGAATCATTGGCTGTCCTTTCATGTGGTCAGTGCGGTCTCGCGGGTGACCAGGACAGCCTGCTGGGAAATCGCCGATCCGTCGTCGCCCTACGGCTGGATTCGGCTTCACTCTCGGGAGTGATCCTCGCGTCCTCCTCAAGGAGCACACGGGCCGCTGGGCCAATCAGCGTGGCCGCGGCCGCGGCGCTCTCACGAACTCGAGCTCAACCAGCCCTTGCGGCGAAAGAAGA
>Ga0335073_10013228_pt1 | contig 11568 bp, 11 predicted proteins | sample Lox_Sample_22_FD_207093 | JGI IMG/M metagenome (GOLD analysis project Ga0335073, IMG submission 207093) | Soil microbial communities from Loxahatchee National Wildlife Refuge, Florida, United States - Lox_Sample_2.2 | ecosystem: Environmental > Terrestrial > Soil > Wetlands | place: USA... | reverse complement strand
GTCATGATCAGCGGCAGCGGCGACGGCGTCCCATCGGAGGCCTCGCCGCGCAGGTGGACGAAGTGCACGCGCCGCCCGGCAACCTCGGCAACGTAGTGCGGGTAAGCGTTGAGCGCGCGCTCCGCAGCACGCCAGTCGAACCCCTCGGCCCAGTAGGTGACGAGCTCGCGCAGGTAGCCGGGATCCGTCCCCGCTGCCCAGAACGCCGCGTCAGACGCCGCAGTGAACCGCGTCCGGGCCAGGCGCACGCGCAGGTCGTCCAGGACATCATCGGATACGCAGATCCGGAAAGGCGTTACCGTCATTGTTCCTTGCCATCCTCATTGGCTGACCATCCGGCTTTATTCCCAGCGGAACAATCTGGCCGCTGCCGTCGCGAACGCTACCGCGTAACCGGCCAGGATCAGCAGGTACAGCGGGTGCCAGTGGCCCTGCCAGGCGTCGGTCATGGCCTGGACCGCCGCGCCGAGCGGCGTGGCGTGGCTGACATGGCGCAGTGCGGCTGGCATCGCCGCTATGGGCAGCCACAGCCCGGCGAAGAACATCATCGGGAAGAACAGGATCGCCCCCGCCGCGTTGGCGCCCCGGCTCGTCGGGAGCACCGACGCCAGCAGCAGCCCCAGGCCGAGCAGACCGAGGCCACCGAGCGCGACGGCCAGCGCGAACTCGGCCGGCTGGCGCGGGAACGCCACGCCGAACGCCAGCCTGGCCACCACCAGCAAGGCGATCATGGTCACCGCGGTCATCCCGGCGTCCACAATGAGCTGCGCAGCGAGCACCCGGACTGCGCCCACCGGCGTGGCGGACAGCCGGCGCAGCACCCCCTTCTCGCGGTATCCGGCCAGCACCGGCGGCAGCACGTTGAGCGCGATCATCGCGAGAACGAACGCCAGCAGGACCGGCACATAGGAGTCGAGTACGGACACCCCGGGGGCGGCCGGGCTGACCGGCTTACGGAACCCGGGTATGTTCCCGAAGATGATCAGCAGGGCCAGCGGCAAGCCGATCCCCCAGAGGATGCCGACTCGCTCGCGTATGAACAGGGTCAGCTCGGTGAGCGTAAGGCGGCGCAGGGCCGCCTTGTGCGGGCGCGGGGCCGCGGGCAGCGCGGCGGTGTCAGCGGACATCGCTACTCTCCTGGCTGCCGGTGGTTTCGTCCTGGTGCCGGCCGGTGAGCGCGACGAACGCGTCCTCCAGGGTGGCCTGGTCCACGCGCAGCTGGCACGGCACGATGCCGCGCCCGGCCAGCAGCGTGGTGACCGCGTTGAGCACGGCACCGGTGCCGGTCACCGTGACCTGATCGCCGCGCCGCTGCACGCCGCGGACCGCGGGCAGCGCGAGCAGCTCGGCCTCGTCGAGCCGCCGGTCCGGCCGGAACATGATCCGCTGGCCGGCCTCGGCGCCCGAGGCCAGGGCAGCCGGGGTGTCCAGGGCGACGATCCGGCCGGAGTCGATCACCGCGATCCGGTCGCAGAGCCGCTCGGCTTCCTCCATGAAGTGGGTGACCAGCACGATCGTGGTGCCGCGCTCCCGGACGCCCTCCATGAGCGCCCAGGTGTCGCGCCGTGCCTGCGGGTCGAGGCCGGTGGTCAGCTCGTCCAGCACGACGACCTCTGGCTGACCGACCAGCGCCAGTGCGATGGACAGCCGCTGCCGCTGGCCGCCGGACAGCTTGCCGAACTGGGTCTTCTCCTTGGCGGCCAGGCCCAGCGTTTCCATGAGCGGCCGCCAGTCGCGCGGCGCGGCGTAGAAGGAGCTGTACAGCCGCAGCGCCTCACCGACCTGCAGTCGCGCCGGCAGCTCGGCGTCCTGCAGCTGGACGCCGAGGCGCTCGCGCAGCTCGGCCCGGTCGCGTCCCGGATTCAGCCCCAGCACGCTGATGCGGCCGGAATCCGGACTGCGCAGGCCCTCGATGCACTCGACGGTGGTGGTCTTGCCGGCCCCGTTGGGGCCGATGATGCCGAAGATCTCGCCCTGCTCCACCATGAACGAGACGTCGTCGACCACGGTGCAGCCGGCATACTGCTTGGTCAGCCCCTGGACCTCGATTGCCGTTGTCATGCGCCCTCCTGCGTTTGCGGCTCCAGACTCGCCGCTATGACGGCCAGTCCCAGCCGAGCTGGGCGAACAGGCCCAGCCGGTCGCTGACTGCGCGTATCTCGGTGACCTTGCCGCGGTCGAGGGTGAAGATCCAGATCTGCTCGACTTCGAAGCGCCGGCCGGTCGGCTGAGGCATTCGGGGATGCGACCCGGTGTGCGTCCCACTGGCCACGAACCGAACGACCACCTGGTCGCCCTCGGCGATCAGCTCCTGGGGGGCCATCGCGATGTCACGGAACGCGGCGAGCTGCTGGGCAAAGCCGTCGAAGGCCGCGCCCGGTTCGTCGGCCTCGCCATGGATGATCTTGTTGTGGTCGATGACGTCCGCAGCGATGTAGTCGCGCAGGTCGCCGACCCGGTGCTCGTTCAGGGCCTGGACCAGGCTGCGGATGGCCTGCTTGTTTGCCTCGGCGGTGGTCAGGTTTGCCTCGGTAGCGGTCACGATGATTCTCCTCCTTGCTCATTCTTACAGTGTAAGAAGATATACTTACGTCGTAAGAAGCGTCAAGCGAGAGGAGAGGTGGGTGGCCAGCCGCGGTCAGGGAGAGCGTGCCGGGCTCAGCCGCGGATTGGTCCTGGATGCTGCGGTCGCCCTGGTGGACACCGGCGGTTTGGACGGGCTGTCCATGCGCAAGCTCGGCGCGGCGCTCGGCGTGGAGGCAATGACCCTCTACCACTACGTGCCGAGCAAGGCGGCCCTGCTCGACGGGCTGGTCGAGTGGGTTCTGCAGCACAGCGCCACCGCCCCGGCACTCGCCAACGGCCTGCCCTGGGACTCGATCCTGCGCCGGTACGCGGAGACGCTGCGCAGGACCCTGCTGGGCCATCCCGGGGTCCTGCCCCTGTTTTTCACCCGCCCGGCAGCGACCCCGCAGTCGCTCGAGGCGGTCGAAAACGGTCTTCGTGTACTTACCGAAGCGGGCTTCGCACTCCCGAGGGCACTCGACATGATCAACGTCCTCAGCATTTTCGTGGTCGGCCACGCCATGGCCGAGGCCGGCACCGCCGAACTCAGCCGGCGAGGCGGCCCCGGATCGGCCGCCGCCTTGGCCCAGCTCGACGTCAGTGACCTGCCGCTCGTCATCGAAGCGGCGCGCCTCGCCCAGGACGCCGATGACCAAAGCCGATTCTTGTTCGGTCTCGATGCCCTTCTCGACGGCTTCGCCCGGTGGCAAGAACCAGGCAAGCAGGCGTGATCAGCCGAGGATCAGCTCGGCGACCTGGCGCAGGATCCCCGGCCGCGGCGGCACGTAGACCACCAGCGTCGTGACCAGCGAGTGGCGCCAGGCTGGCAGCTCATCGCGGATCTTGCCCGGCGGGCCGATGAGGGCGAGCTGCTCCACCACCCACGTCGGGATCGCTGCGGCCGCCTCCCGGTAGCTCCCCTCGCTCCACAACGCGCCCACCTTGGCGGCGACGTCACCCAGGCCCATCCGGTCGAACGCACGGGCGTGGAAGTTACGGCCGGCAGCGCCGATGAAACTCGCGAACAGCGGGCGGAGCTGATCGGCGGCCGCCTCGGTGTCGTCGCTCAGGATGAGTGGCACCGTGCCGACGATCTCGAAGTCCCCGTCCTCGCGGCGGGCGCCCGGGCGACCGGCCCCCTCGGCGAGCGCCGCGCGGTAGTGACCGTCCCGGTACGGCGAGTAGTAGGTGGCGATCCAGCCGTCGGCTATCTCCCGGGCCAGTGCGACGTTCCTCGGGCCCTCGGCGCCGAGGAGGATCGGCAGGTCGGGCCGCAGCGGCCGGACAGTGGAGGCGAGCGGCCTGGCGGCCTCGTTTCCTTCGCTTGCCGGCAGTGAGAGGTGCCGGCCCGCGTACGTGACGGGCCCGTCCGCGGCCAGGACTCGCCGCACGATCGCCACGTAGTCCCGGCTGCGGCCGAGCGGCGGGTCGAACGGCTGCCCGTACCAGCCCCGGACGAGTTCCGGCCCGGACAGGCCGAGGCCGAGCACGAAGCGGCCCTGCGACAGGTGGTCCATGCTGAGCGCCGCCATGGCGGTGGCCGCCGGCGCCCGCGCCGCCATGTGCATCACGGACGTGCCCAGCCGGATCGTGCTGGTGTGCGCGCCAACCCAGGCAAGCGGGGACAGCGCGTCCGAGCCGTGCCCCTCCGACGTCCACACCGACTCATAGCCGATGGCCTCGGCCTCCCGGACGCCCGCGACCAACCCGGGGGGCGGCCCGCCGGCACCCCAGAATCCCAGCAGCAAGCCCAGTTTCATGCGGAGATCACCGTCACCCTGCTGCCGCCCATCTGCGGGCCTCCTCTGGCTGCGAACAGTGTTAGCTAGCGAACATTGTTCGTTGGCGAACAACGTGCGTAAGCTTACGGCATGGAGCCACGGCAACGCGAGCCAGTGAGCCGCGAGCCGGCGAGGCGTGAGCCCGTGAGGCGTGAGCCCGTGAGGCGTGAGCCCGTGAGGCGTGAGCCCGTGAGCCGCCGGGGCCAGCCACCCCGCCCGGCGCTGAGCCGGGCCGTCATCATCGAGGCCGGCCTGCGGATCGCCGACGGTCAAGACCTGAACGCCGTCACCATGCGCCGCGTCGCGGCCGAGCTGGAGACCAGCGCGTCAGCGCTCTACGTGTACATCCGCGGCCGCGAGGACCTGCTGGACGCCATGTTCGACCACGCCATGGCCGCGGTGGCCGAGGCGGCGCTCGCCGGCCGCACCTGGCGCGAACGCTTGAGCTCACTGCTGATCAGGTCGGTCGAGGCCGCAAGCGGCCACGGTGGTCTCGCCGAGGTCGCGCTCTCCCGGGTCCCCTCCGGGCCCAACGCCCAGAAGATCACCCACCGGGTACGGGAACTGCTCGCCGAGGGGCAGATCGCCGGGGCGGCCGTGCCCGCAGCACTAGACCTGCTCGCGCTGTTCGTGACGGGCGCGGCCCTGGACCGCGTGCCCACGGACTCCGTTACCTCCAAGCCGCGCCAGGACCTGCTGCGCTGGGAGATCAACGTGATCCTCAACGGCCTGGCCGCCACCGAGCAGGGTCCAGCGGTCAGCGCCCGGTGAGTCCCGTCTTCCCGTCGAGCAGTTCGCGTGCGATCTCGAGGTGGCCGGAGTGCGTCGCCGTCTCCTCGATTAGGTGCAGGACGATCCAGCGGACGTTTGTGATCTGGGGAACGATCTCCGGGTCGGGGTGCACGTCGGGCCTGGCTGGGGCCGCGGACAGCGGGGTGACGGCCAGCACCTCATCGGACATCCCGCACACCTGGCGGTAGGAAGCGATGATCTCAGCGTTCGGGTAGCCGCATGTGAAGGCGGCGTCGGGGCCGTACCCGCCCTCTTCTCCTTGGTCCTCGTCCGGTTGAGGTTCCGCCACCCGTCCTGCGGTCACGCGCTGGAACCAGTGATACTCGGCGCCGCCGATGTGCGCGAGCATCCCGGCAACCGTCCAGCCGGACGGCACGACCGGCTTCTGCCAGTCCTCCTCGGGGAGCCCCTCCACGATCTTCAGCACCGCATCACGCTGACGCTGCAAGAAATTCAGGAGCATGCGCGACTCGTCGTCCTGATTAACCGTCTGCGGCACCGGTGCGAGGTTGTCAGCGCTCGTCATGTCGTCCGCCTTCCCTGGTCCGTCGCATCCTAACGACGGCGGCGGACACCGTGACTCATCGCGACGGCCAGTCCAAACGCAGCCGTGGCGCGGCCCGGCACCAACGACAAACCCGGCAGCGGCCGGCCGGTGACCGGGGGCCGGCCGCTGCCGGGCATCTGGCGCCTTACGAGGCCGTCTTCGGGCTCGTAAGGTCGTAGACGGTGGTGCCTCCCACGGTCTTCGACGTGAAGTGGGACTCGACCCAGGCGGTGATCTGCGACGCATCGCCGGAGCCGCCGAAGCCGCCTCCGCCCATGCCGCCGCCGACGAAGTAGTGGATCTCGTGGTCGGCGACCAGCTTCTTGAACTCGGCGAGGCTGGGCGCCGGGTCGTTCCCGGTGAACCCGCCGATCGCCATGACCGGGACGCCGTTGCTGCTCAGTTCCAGCGAGGCCGCGCTCGTGGAGCTGATCGTGGCGGCCGCCCAACGGTAACCGGACGCGCCGTTCTCCAGGAGCTTGCTGAGCGCGGCGCTGGTTCCGGCCGCCCCGCCGGGACCGCCAGCGGTGCCGCCGGACGGGAACCCGGCCCTTCCGTCCGCCGAGCGGCCCGTGCCGCCGGGGAATTCACCGGACCCCACCCGGCCCTCGCCGCCAGGGAACTCGCCGGAGCCCGCCCGGCCTTCGCCGCCGGTACGTCCGGGCATGGCGCCCGAGCCCGGCTCTCCCCCGCTGCCCGGGCGGCCGGAGCCGCCAGGAAGCTCACCAGCACGCGGGGCGCCCGAACCACCGGTACGGCCCGGGAACGTGCCGCCGTCTGGCAGCTTGCCGCCGCCGGGGAACGTGCCACCGCCGGGGCCGCCGAACGAGCTGGCCACGGTGGGGCCGGCCGACGGGATCGAACCGGAGTGCGCGGTGGCGGCGGTGTCCAGGCTGTAGGCGAGCGGGCCGGCCAGCCCAGCAACCACCGCGAGCGACCCGGCCGCGGCGGCGAGCATGGTGCGACCACGCGCGGTCCCGACCCGGAGCGCGGGGCCGGCGAGGATCAGGCCGGCCGCGGCCACGGCGGCAACGACCACCAGAACCCGCAGCCAGGGCAGCCAGCCCGGGCTGCGGTCCAGCAGGACCCAGGCCACGGCCGCCGTGACGACAAGCCCCGCGGTCAGCGCGATACGGGCGAGCCAGGTGTGCCGGATCCGCCAGAGCCCGGTCGCGCCGATGCCGACCAGAGCGCCGATGGCCGGGGCCAGCGCGACCGTGTAGTAGGGGTGGATGATCCCGGACATGTAGCTGAACACCAGCGCGGTCACCAGCAGCCAGCCGCCCCACAGCAGAGCCGCGGCGCGGGTCCGGTCGGTGCGCGGCGCCCGGCGCGACACCCACACCATGACGGCGAGCGCGACCAGGGCCGCCGGGAGCAGCCAGGCGATCTGGCCGCCCATGTCGGCCCGGAAGAGCCGGGCGAGCCCGGTGGCGCCGCCGAATCCTCCCCCGCCACCTCCGCCGCCCGGCCCGCCCTCGCCTTCGAGCCGGCCGAGCCCGTTGTAGCTGAACGTGAGGTTGAGGATGCTGTTGTCCGTGGAGCCGCCGACGTAGGGGCGGTCAGCTGCGGGGGTAAGCAGGTCGATCGCGACCCACCATCCAGACGCCGCGAGCAGCGCGCCCGCGCCGGCCAGCAGCTGCCAGATCCGCCTGCCGAGCCTGGGCTTCCCGCAGATCAGGTACGCGAGCGCGAAGGCCGGCAGCACCAGGAACGCCTGGAGCATCTTGGCCAGGAAGCCCAGGCCCAGGAGCGCGCCGGCCAGGGCGATCCACCGGGTGCGGCCGGACTCGATCGCGCGGGTCGTGGCGTACGCGGCCAGCGTCATCAGCAGCACCAGCATCGCGTCGGGGTTGTCGAACCGGAACATCAGCGTGGCGACCGGGGTCAGCGCCATGACCGCCCCGGCGATGATCCCGGCCGCGGGGCCGAACCAGCGGCGCACGGTGGTGTACAGCACGCCGACCGTGGCCACGCCCTCGAGCGCCTGCGGGATCAGCAGGGTCCAGGAGTTCAGGCCGAACACCCGCGCGGTCAGCTCCATCGGCCACAGGAAGAGCGGGGTCTTGTCCACGGTGATGAAGTTGGACGAGTCGACGGAGCCGAACAGGAACGCCTTCCAGCTCTTCGTGCCGGCCTGGACGGCGGCGGCATAGAACTCGTTGGCCCAGCCGTTGCGGCTCAGGCCCACCAGGTAGAGCAGCGCGGTGGCCACGAGCAGGGCCAGCAGCGCCGGGCGCGCCCACGCCGGGTCGCCGGGTCTAGCCCGCAGCAGCCGTTCCTTGCGGCTGCGCGGGGCGGGACGGGCGGAGCCCGCCGAATCGGGTTTGGCAGTGGTTATGGTCATCGCGATTTCCTGTTCAGATGATGTGAGCCGCCGCGGAAGACCCAGCTGCGGTAGAGGCCGAACCGGACGATGGTGGCCAGCAGGTTCGCCGCGATCAGCGCGCTGACCTCGGTGGCCTGCGCGGGCCGGGGATCGGCGTGGTGCAGCACCGCGAGCGCGCCCGAGGTCATCGCGAGGCCGATCCCGAACGCGATCAGCCCGCGGACCTGATGCCGCCCGGCCCGCGCCCGGCCCCGGATCCCGAACGTCACCCGCCGGTTCACCGCGGTGCTGGCCACCGCCGTCACCAGCAGGCTCACCGCGTTCGCCCCCTGCCCGCCCAGCCCGCCGCGCAAGAGCAGAAACAGCGCAACGTAGGCCACCGTGCTGGCCGCGCCGACCACCATGAACCGGGCCAGCTGCCCCACCAGACGACCGCGCGGCCCCGGCCGGCCGGCCGGACCGGACACGCCCGGCGGGGCCGGGTCGCCGAGGGCGGGCACGGCGATCGTGCCCCGCGCCAGCCCCGTCCCCAGCCGCACGATCCCCCGCAGGTCCGCCAGGGCCGTCGCCACCAGCTTCACCCGCGAATCGCTGTCGTCGATCCAGTCCACCGGGACCTCGGCGATCCGCAGCCCCGCCCGCTCCGCCAGCACCAGCAACTCGGTGTCAAAAAACCAGCCCGCGTCCCGGCACAGCGGCAGCAGCACCCGCGCCGCATCCGCCCGGATCGCCTTGAACCCGCACTGCGCATCCGAAAACCCCGCCCCCAAACTCGCGTGCAGCAGCACGTTGTAACACCGCGAAATCACCTCCCGCCGCGGACCCCGGATCACCCGCGCACCCCGCGCCAGCCGGGTACCGATCGCCACATCGCTATGCCCCGACAGCAACGGCGCCAGCAACGGCAGCAGCGCATTCAAGCCCGTCGACAGATCCACATCCATATACGCGAAGACCGCCGCATCACTGCCCGACCACACCGAGCGCAGCGCCCCACCCCGGCCAGGACGCTCCAGCCGCACCGCCCGGACCCCATCAAGCTCAGCTTCCAAAGCCAGCGCCAGGGACCACGTTCCGTCATCACTCCCGTTATCAGCGATCGTGACCCGCGCCGAAAACGGCAACTCCGCACGAACAAACGCATGCAGCCGGCGCACACTCGGCCCCAGATCACGCTCCTCATTACGGACCGGGATCACGATGTCGATCGCGGTGGCGCACGTCGCCGAGGGGCGCCGTCCTCCCAGCGCAGCGGTCTCTCGCAGCAGTGAGTCTGATGTCATGCCCTCATCGTGGGCGGCGAGATTACCGGCTGTCTTAAGCCAATTGCTGAGATCCCTCTGAGCGCTGCGGCACCTCAGCGAGGTCTCAGCCAACCCGCAGAGTGCTGAGCAGACCGCGAGAAATGCCCCGCCTAACTTCACATCCAGGACGCCGCGGACAAGCCACGGCGAGTCACAGCAAGGAGTTTCCGATGAGCCTGAAGATGCCGATTCCCCGCCTCCGGCCGCCGGCCAAGCCGACCGCACCCGCGACGGGAGGAAGGCCCAAGCCGCCGGCCGGGCGGGCGTTCCCGGGACGGCCGGGCAAGCCGGGCCGGCGGGGCTCCTGCTAGGCCCGACCGGAGCGCGGGTGGCGGTGGAGGGGAGCCGAGTGTCCAGGCGGCTCCCCTACGGCCTGTCCGGAGGGAGGGCGGGAATGGGTGGGGGAAAGGCAGGAGCAACGGTGCCAACGGACACCACCTTGAACGTGACGCAAGCGGCCCCTGGCGCGCTCGGCAGGCTTCGCCTGGCGGCCGGGGTTTTCAGCCGGTTCTGGCCCTACACGCGCGGGGACCGGCTGCGGCTGCTGCTGGCGGGCATCGCGCTGATCACGGTGTCGGGCTGCGAGGTCGTGGCGGTGCTGCTGTTCGACGAGATCACCACGGGGGTTCTGCAGCACCGCCGGCTGGCCGGGTTCTGGGCACCCGCGGGCGCCTGGCTGGCGGCGGCGTGCGTCGCCGCGCTGGCGATGTTCGCCGCCGGGTACCTGACCTCGCTGGCCGGCGAGCGGTTCATGCTGCGGCTGCGCGACGCGGTGTTCGCGCATGCCCAGCGCCTGTCGCCGGGCTTCTTCGCGGAGCGCCGGCTCGGGGATCTGATGGTGCGGCTCACCGGCGACGTCGAGGTCGTGGAGCAGCTGGCCTGCTCCGGCCTGGTCACCACGGCCTGCTCCGCGGTCAGCGTGATCTTGTTCGCCGGCGCGGCGGTGGTGCTGAATTGGAGGCTGTCACTGGCCGTGCTCGCGGTCGCGCCGTTGCTGGCGCTCGCAGCGCGTGCGTTCTCCGGACGCGTCGGCGCCGCCGCGGCGCGGGAACGCGACGCCAGCGGGTCGATCACGAGCGCGGTCGAGCAGAGCCTGGCGAACCAGACCCTGGTGCAGGCCTTCAACCGGCAGAGCGCCGAGTCCCGGCGGCTGCACCGGGAGGGCGTCTCGTGGCTGCGGGCACGGATGGCGGCCGCGCGGCTGAGCTCCGCCTACGGCCCCCTGGTTTACCTGATCGAGACCGCCGGCGTCCTGGTCGTTCTGGGTGTCGGGTCGTGGCAGGTGACAACCGGCCAGACGACCCTCGGCGGGCTGCTCGCGTTCGCGGTGCTCGCCGCCTACCTTTACCCGCCGATCCAGGAGCTGAGCGCGGTGGCGCTCGACGTCTCCCAGGCGTCGGCCAGCGCGGGGCGGATCACCGAGATCCTGCACGCCCGGCCACAGGTCAGCGACGGCACCGCGGTCGGCGCCCGGCTGCGCAGCGCCGGGCGAGTCGAGTTCGCCGGCGTCACGTTCGCGTATCCCGGAGCAGGCCAGCCGGTGCTGGACGGGCTGTCGTTCACCGCGGGCCCGGCACGGGTGCTGACGGTCATCGGGCCGAGCGGCAGCGGCAAGTCGACGATCGCCCGGCTGCTGCTGCGCTTCTACGACCCCTCCGCCGGGCGTGTGCTGCTCGACGGCGTCGACATCCGCGAGTTGTCCACGCGGACCCTGCGCCGCAACGTCACGCTGCTGCAGCAGGACAGCCCGCTGCTGGCCGGGACGGTCATGGAGAACATCGGCTATGGCGCCAGCGCCGCGACCGGCGCCGAGATCGTCGCCGCGGCGCGGGCGGCGGATGCGCACGGGTTCATCGCCGCGCTGCCTGAGGGCTACGAGACCGTCGTCGGCGAGGGCGGTCACCCGCTGTCCGGCGGGCAGCGCCAGCGCATCGCCATCGCCCGGGCGCTGATCCGCGACGCCCCCGTGCTCATCCTCGACGAGCCCACGACCGGGCTCGACGACGCCGGCGCGCAGCGGACGATGGCGCTGCTGCGCGGTCTGATGGCCGGGCGGACGACGATCCTGATCACCCACGACCTGCGCCTGGTCGACGGGGCCGATCAGGTGCTGGTGCTCGGCGAGACGACGCCGGGCCGCTGGAGCGTGCCAGCCGCCCCGGTAATGCGCTGGAGCGTGTCTCGCAGATCTTGACGTGCCGTAGTGTCGCCGGCCCGTAGCTGTCGCTCCAACAACAGCAACGGGCCGGC
>Ga0335073_10013227_pt1 | contig 11569 bp, 18 predicted proteins | sample Lox_Sample_22_FD_207093 | JGI IMG/M metagenome (GOLD analysis project Ga0335073, IMG submission 207093) | Soil microbial communities from Loxahatchee National Wildlife Refuge, Florida, United States - Lox_Sample_2.2 | ecosystem: Environmental > Terrestrial > Soil > Wetlands | place: USA... | reverse complement strand
TTAGTAAAGACTGTCTGTCCGCTCAGGAACGGAGGTTTAGTATCATGCACCAACAAATGGACTCTCGTCTCTTCCTCATCTTCGAAATCCAGATCGATGGCACTCCGTTGCGCAACACCCGATACCAACAGACGATTCATTTCCCATTGCTCGTTATCTCGTGTGAATTCTCGCTGCTTCTGAGATATTCTCTTGACTCGTTTTTGTTCCATAGCTTGTTCTTGTTTTGGGTTCTGGTCCTCATATTGTGCAAAAGGATTATGCATCTCATCACCAGCGACATTTCCAAATTCTTCGCCATTGTACCAATCTCGGTCAAGTCGAGCTTGTTCCTTCTCCCAATCTTCATATTGTTCTTCACCAGGATATTCCTCAGGATACTGAACGCCACGATCGTCGAATGGACCGTGTGGAACCCGTGGTGTAGAACCATATCCTAACTCTCTAGCACGTCCTGTATCCATTCTTCGCCGATCCGTTTGCATTCGTCTTCCTGAATCCGTTCGTGAAGTTGACATTCTATCCCGACGATCCCAATGAGCTCCCGAATCAGTTCTGGGACTAGGATCATGCCTTGCTAATAACCGACCACTGGACTGTGAAATACCACCTTTCGAAGCATCTCTCTTCTCACGATGTGCCCTCAGCGTTTCTAATGCCTTGTCACTTAATCCGCCAGGATGACTCGGTGTATCCATCCGTCGTTCCCGAATATTGCGATTCTGAGGAACAGAAGGCCTTTTAAATTCCACATGATGATGCCCATTACTTTCTCTTCTATGTATCCTTTCATCTTCTTCCTCTATTTTCCGTCGTTTGGCATCGACTTCACGTTCTCGTTCAGCAGCAGCTTCTCGTCGTTTTGTCTCTGCAAGTTTATCGAGACCCAGCATGGATGCTCGAGGTCGAGGAGGTGTCATGCTAGGTTTAAATGTATGTCGATCAGAGGGTGAAGTTCTGGTAAGGAGGCCTCCTTTCATGGGCGCTGAAGCAGGAAGTTTATCTACTTCTGCTGCGAATCCATTTGCTACTGACTGCGGTTTGAGGGGAGGTGAAGAGGAGGCTGACGAAGATGGTTTGGTCGGGATGTTTTTGAGGATATCTTCGTACAAGTCACGAAGGAAGTCATCTTTGAAACGGCCAAAGGTAGCGCAGGCAGTTGCGAAGGTTGTGAAGTTCGGTTGATCCACCGCGAATTGACATACTTTACGAGCGAGTAAGTCATTTGGCGTAATCAGATTGAGTACTCTGTAAAAGGTTAGTTAGATATGGACAGAGTAGAGGAGGCAGTACCTTGATAGTTTTATTGCAATAGTGTGGACATAGTCGTCTGGAAATGCCGACATTCAGTCAAGCTAACTTTTGTGTACTTTGTTCAATGACGGAGATCAAGACTGAGCATGAAATTTCTTTGGCGAACATTTCAAGGTCACGTGATTTAGAGTGGCTTACGTAACCGCCACAATTCATGACCCAATGAAGTTTTTCAAAAACCTTTTCATTTCACGTCCTGAAATCCCGCGTCGCTTCTCAGCAGGGGACCCTGAAGAGTAACAAAAGGCACATTTTAGTGACGGGAATCTAGGTGGCATCAATTCAGTGAGAAAGATGTCTGGAAAGGTAATCACTGCTCCCTCGTTCCATTTGAGGAACCTGTTCCTCTGTTCTTTTTCCGCATTCGGCGCCCCCTCACTGTCAAAATTCTTACTGACTTTAGCAGATTGAGAGAACCATAAAGCTGATAACTCAGCAGGTACTTGCCAACTCAATTGTTCTGGAGAGGAGACAAACTGATCGAACCTAGCAAATCCTGGCCGATGTTCCTCCGGCTGGTGAAGGATTTCCAATGCGACGATGGTCCATTAAGATCGTCGCAGTCGGACCCGACGGAGCCGAACTCCCTGCTTCATTTATCGACAAAGTGACATACAAACTACACCCTTCATTTACAAAGCCTACAAGAAGTGTGGCTCTTTCGATTTCCGAGCTAACAAAAAGGTTTTAAGAAAGCACCTTTCAAGTTGGAGGAGCAAGGATGGGGAGAATTCGATATGAACATCCTCATAAACTTTGTAGAGAACGGAGGAACCAAAGAAATAACTCACGATTTACACTTTCAAGCCCCAAAGTATGATGTCACACATGCTGTGGTACATCTTGTTTGCGAAAAATCTATTAATGGCAAAGGAATTCACAAAACCTTCTCCAGCGTTAGTGAAATTACTAGCTGAATCTGGAGATACACCAGGATATACAGTTCCTGCTCCCGCACCGCCTCCGCCGCCAGCTCCAGCGCCCACACCGTCTGCCCCAGAAGAAACTAAGAAACGAAAGTCAGAAGCTGCCGATGATACCCGTCTTACCAAGAAAACTGTGTCCGATAAAGACAAGGAATGGAGTGGCAGACCTGCTCAAATGGAACGCTTAGCGCAGGGATTACAAAAATTACAGGAGGAGGATTTGTTGCACGTCGTTCGCATTGTGATGGACGCTAAAACACCCGGGATGTATGTCAGGAATAATCTTGAAGGTATGTCTATTCTTGAAGAGAACTGGATGGACTAATGTTGCAGAGGGAGAGTTTAGTCTTGACTTGTATACTCTTCCAGAAGCCCTGTTGCGTCAGCTGTGGGAGTTTACCAGAGACCGAGTTGAAGCGTGACAGAATTCTGACTGAGGATGGTTTTTGTGAGCTGAGGCAAAGATGTGGACCACGCATATTGGAAAAATTCTCGTTTCCTGTATTTATTAAGTAGATACTATCTCCTAATGAAAATCTACTGCAACAGGGTTGCGGTATTGTGAATCCCAAGAGATCTTGAGGGTCAGATCGCTGCGATTTGAGCTCCAGTCTGGACTAGAACTCGTCACCGAGTAGTTAAATAATTTTTGTTGCAAATCCCGAACCTCGTCGCCAGTCACCATGCAATGCCTACGAAGAGCCGCTGGACTCAGGTCTGTCGAGGCATTATCAGGAAAAACTCTGTTGAAAACCCCTCCTTTTAATCGATTGTTGCAAACTCGGTACAAGGGCGAGTATAAACCGATGCTAGAACAGAGAACCAACGAGTCCCAAGGAGACCAAGATGAATTTGAATTGAAGGGTCCTGGATTGAAGCCAACATTCACACCCTCTCCAATTTTCCAAATATCCGAATCCAAGGACAAAGATGATATAACAAAGCAGTCGGAAATACCCAAACCCCGCAAGGCAAGGCGTCTGAAGGATTCCGAAAAGACCGTACCTCCATTTGTTACATTTCCGGTTCTAACCAAGTAGTACAAATACAAGAGTTTACGGCTGAAAACATCAATCAAGAAACTCGGTGCTTTGACTCGTCAAATCGCACAGAAAGACATTGACCATGCAATTACCCAAATGAAGTTCAGTCCAAAACGACAGGCTAGGAATATTGTACGGGCATTAGAACATGCAAAACAGGAAGCTATTAAATTGGAGGATATGAAGGAAGGTGAAATTGTCGTTGATCAAGCGTGGGTTGGGAGGGATCCCTTTAGGAGGCAGATTTGGCCCAGAGCAAGAGGGCGTACAAATGTGAGGATGAGGCCGAGGACGCATTTCACTATATTGTTAAGACCGTCGTCGGTTCTGCAGGAGCGAGTGGAGAAGGTAAAGAAGACAAAATTGGAGAGTTTGGGGAGACGTCCTTCAGAGAGGAAACCTATCTATAGTCCACGACCATATTATACTTGGTAAAGGAAATATGTACACTAGATGAATCTACCTTTGATAGAAAAAAGATCTTCTTGATTGTCTCCGATCTGGCGAATCGCGATCGTCGAGGCGGATAAAACGGGTTCTCCACCGCAATGTGCGGAGAGCCGGTTTATGTTTGCTCGTCTTCTCTTCCATCATCCCAGGACAAGTCTACTGACTTCAACTCTTCTTGCCTCAACTGCTCTCCTGATCAAACAGAATCCATTCAAACAAACATCCACTTTTGCTACAGTAGCCCGCACAATGAAGATAACTCCAATTCCGATGTTTAGTGTATTTGACCCAGTCCCTCATCACGTTGAACGTAGGATAATTACGCTTATCTCGTCACTGACGAGGGCACCAAGGAGTCTGCGATAGTAGATCCTGCAGAACCGAAAAGGTTAAATCATCAGTGTATTGAAGAATTGACGTTGTAGTGTGCTTCCTGTGTTGAAACCGAAGATTGAATCGGGTGAGATTATCCTGAAGAGTATCATCACTACACACCATCATGGAGACCATGCTGGCGGCAATCGAGAAATTGTTCGACAACTTTTTCAATCCAACTAATATTCAGCTTCAAAATTTCCCTGGATTAACGGTATATGGAGGAAAGAACGGTGCGATGGTGAATCACTTTGTAAAAGACAATGAAAGTTTCCACATCGGAGGAATCAAAGTTACCGGTACTACCTCTGTCAGAAGTCAATTGACGCAATAGGATTACATACCCCTTGTCATACACAGGATTCTATCTGTTTTTATGCAGAACAAGATGGCTCCAGAGCAGTATTTACAGGAGATACCCTCTTCATTGCTGGAAGTGGTCGCTTTTTTGAAGGAACTCCAGCTGAAATGGATGCTGCTCTCAATAAGATTCTAGCCTCCCTTCCTCAGGACACGAAAGTTTACGTACAGCCTACTTGTTTCATCAGTTGACAAGCAGCCTGGCCATGAATACACTCTTTCGAACTGTAAGTTCGCTGAGAGCGTTTCTTCAGCAGAGGCTATTCAGAAGCTCATTCAGGAATGCAAAACTAATAAGGTGACGACAGGTCGTTTCACCATCGGAGATGAAAAAACTTGGAACGTATTTATGAGATTGGATGTATCTTCCACCTCCTTTCCTCTTCTAGGATACAAGTTAATTTTTCAGGATCCGGAAATTCAGAAAGCGACAGGTGAAACAGATCCCATCAAAGTTATGGGCAAACTGCGAGAGATGAAAAACAATTTCAGGTAAACCAGAGGCTACCAATGTGGTAAAGTTTACAGGTAGAGAATCTCGGTTATGAGTCTGATGTAATTAGTGCACATTGGGTGATGACCATTGGTATGGTGGGTTGGACATATGACTTGTTAGTGAGGTTTATTTTGTTTGTGAAATGGTTCGAATTGATGTTTCGTGCGAGATTATAATCCAGAAATAAATTGTGGGTATACACTTTTCTCCATAAACTCCATCCTATGGGATCCAAACTGATACTTATCTCATTAACTAATTCATCCCTTCCAACGTGGCGGCCTTTCGTTCCTAACCTAGTTTCTCGACTATTATCTTCGTCCCCTTATTCGCACTGCTGTGTTTGGTCAGGCTCTCCTGGTTTTCCTTAAGTTGGGAGAGTAGAGACTTTGTTTCGCCTTGCGGTAATGTCTCCAAAAGTGCAACAATGACGAACGAACCTGGCCCAATTGCCCAAGCCACTACCTGAGATTTGATGCCTTGATAGAACGTCTTTGCAAAATGATGTTCGCTGTCAACGACTATCGTGAGATATGGTGCAAGGAGAAGCTTACCTTCAAGTTTCTTCTCCTTGGCATTATAATGACCGCCTTGGACTAATGTCTTGTACACTCGAGCTGTATAAGATAAATTGATTATGTGACCTGCATCTGACGGATCTCCAGCAGCCAAGGCCACTATGGCGTTCACAGCCCTTGATTTATCGCCTTCAGCACTAAGGAGTATTTCCTGAACAACTTGAATGGTAAGTGGATCTCTCATCAATTCTTCTGTCTCAGCTGCAACAATTCCAAGGAGCTCTTCAGAAACAGATTCGAGGAGTTCTTTCCGACGAAGCTGACTATCCTTTTTACTATTTATGAGTTGCAGTCAATTCTAGAAGATACCTTGTATTGACGCTTTTGTCTCGACACTCTTTCAGAAGAGGGTCATTTCCTTCTCGACACAAGAAGAGTACAACATTGCGACCCCACTTATCTCGAATCAAATCATGCCACGAAGATTTGAGCTCTGCGAGGACTGATTTCGAAACTAGTTTGGTGTCATCAACAACGGCACAAAGGACTATTAATATCATATGTCCATATTGATCCAATGCCATCTGAGGGATTATGTCTCGTATAGCTTTGACTGCAGCTTTTCGATCTTTTGCCGTGCCGTACGATAGAATGAGACAAGACGCATGAGCACCATCTTTCGTATGAGCTAATTGATGTATCTGATCTTTGAACAGCGAGACCAATTCCTCTATGTCTTTGGTGGTGGAAATCTCAAGAGCCTGGAGAAGACATGTATGAACCAAGTCTAGATTAATAATGTCCTTTTTCATACAATTCTTGACCAGCTCGACCAAATTCTTGGAAATGAGTTCCTTTTTCTCCGGCTTCTCTTTGAGAATCTGTTCTAGTGACAATGGTTTCTCAGTCTACCGTTAACATCGCTTAGAGACGACAGAAGAAACCTTGAATATCCGAAACTCAGGGCCGTATAGCTCACTCAGAATCTCACGTTTCTGATCAGTCGTACAAATATCGCGATAAATATCATTCATAATGACGCCCGCATCCTTATGGTTCAATAATTTCGCCACATTCCCCATGAATTCCTTTATGACAAGGTTTCGAACTTGCTCATTCCCATATTCCAAAATTTTGAGGACCAGAAATTTTCCATACTTTGATTTGGCTAATTCGATATATCGTCCTTCGAGTTCTTTTGCAATTGCAATTCGCTGTTCTGAATTCCCATACTTGACTGCCGTTTGTACGAAGCGCGAAGCGCTATGCTCAAATACTAAAGACGCAATAACTCCCTTAATAAGTTTGAAGAGTTGGTCTATTTGTTTTTGACGTTCTTCTTTGGATTGTTTTTGGACGCGGAGAGATTCCCAAACCTTCTTAGCCTCATGCAGTTTAACAGCTGAAATAAGTGCGAGCAAAGAAGGGAATTACCATTTGGCTTTTGAAGTTTTCGCTCCTTTGCCAGTGCTCTTTGAGCTGCATGAACTGGGACTTCCTTTGGCGTGACTAGGCGTCAATTGTATCCAACTTGACAGTGTACCTGACTCCGGTTTGATATCTTTACCACTCTTCTGAGGCCGAGTAGAGGTTTCTATAACCATTTCATCAGCACTGTCGCCTTCAGACTCTTCCTCCTCATTCTCTTCTTCAGATTCCACGTCTTCAAGTTCCGAATTTGACTCGTTATTCTCATCGCTGTCGTCGCCGAAGCCATGAAATTCATCCTCATCGTCCAAATCGTCCAACTCGGGTTCTTCGATCTTCTTCGAGATGGGTTTATTTGCTTTACCTTCCTTAGGCCCATTATTGGGAACTATCTTTGACTTCTTTTGCCCCGTCTGAGGCACTGTACTCTTTCTCTTGACCGACATCGCCAAAGTTGAATTTGAAGGACCTGACGAAAAATTTGATCGAAGTGACAAAACTTTATTTGCGATGTCCGATCTGGACGTCGCTCGCCAGCGATGATCATTTCCTTCGAGTTCGCTTAGCCGGAAGCGATTCTCTTCTTCCCCGCAGTCAACAGTCGAGGATTGACGAGGAAAATGTCTGACGATGCCTCGAAAGAACGAATTGGACAAGTTAGGTAACGCTCCTTTCCTATGATTCTCACAATAGACATGCACTCTCTTTGGACAAGTTGGAAGGATACCTCCGAGCAAATGTTCCGGAAATCGCTATGCCCCTGAAAGTCGAGCAATTTACTTATGGCCAGGTCTTTCAACCCGGAAGCAAACATAGCTGACTACAGTCAAATCCTACGTACTTTCTTACAGATAATAAAGACAAGAAGTACGTCCTTCGGAAAAAACCATCGGGAGCATTACTGAGCAAAACCGCCCATGCAATCGAACGAGAATATCGAGTTATCGCGGCTCTTGCTAATACGGATGTTCCGGTTCCTAAGGTGTACTGTCTGTGTGAGGATACCAATGTTCTAGATACTCCGTTTTATGTAATCCCCTTTGAGGTCGTACTGACGGAAGGTCATGGAATTTCTGAAAGGACGGATATACACGGACCCTAGTTTGCCTGAGCTTTCTCCCGATGAAAGACTTCAATTATGGAAAGCTGCTATTGTCACACTTGCCAAGTTACATGCTGTTTCGTATAAAGAAGTGGAGTTGGAGAAGTTTGGGCGACCAGGTGGTTATTATACTCGGCAAATGAAGACCTTGGGCTCAATATCACAAGCTCAGGCCGATACCAAAAACGTAAAAACCGGAAAGGAGGTAGGACCGGTGCCGCATTTCAAAGAACTCCTGAACTGGTTCACAAAGAATCTCCCTCAAGATCGTACTTGCATTATCCATGGCGACTATAAACTCGACAATATGGTAAGATCTCACCCAGGTTTCAATTGACATAGGTATTCCATCCCACAGAACCGCGAGTCATTGGACTTCTTGACTGGGAATTGTCAACTATAGGACACCCGCTAGCCGACTTGGCAAATATAACACAACCTCTTCAACTTACCGCTGACGCACAATTTACCCCTCCCAGTCCCGACGGCGGCTATCCCCCACGAAAGACGATTCTACAATGGTATTGCGATGAAGCTGGGTGGGATCCTTCACCAGATTATCCCTTTGCAGATGCATTTTGTCTTTTTAGAAATGCTGTTATTTCACAGGGAATTGCGGCTAGAAATGCGCGAGGGCAAGCATCTAGTGCACAAGCACGACAGTATGGGTCTAAAATGTTTCCTTTGGGCGAATTGGCATGGAAAACTGTACAACAGTATGAATCGAAGAGACAAGGAACGTCGAAATTGTAGTGATAGAACATAGGTACAAATCTGACTGCCGGTTTGCTATGAAGTGGATTAGTCTTCCTGAAAAAGTTTCAAGCACCATTGACGACTCAATTCCCAGATACCCAGATTTTTAAGGAAGATATGGATAAAGTTCATTGACGAGACAAAGAGAGCACAATTTGAAGCAAATACAGAGACAGACCTTTCCTTGCGACGCTATGAAAACTCCTAAAGATAATATACGATCTCATCAATCCAATTCCTCTTCCCGTACTTCCTCCAAAATTGGTTCAGAAACATGAACCTGCGGTCTCTCAGGGATCGTTTCTCCCTTTGTAGTATCGATAATTTTAGGTTCAATGCTCAACATACCTCCCTGTCCAAGCTTATCCACCACCTCCTCCGCCTCATCAACCGCCATTTTCCCAAGCACAACATTAATATCCTCCAACGCACCCCTCTCCAAAGCGCGTTGTAATCCAGGTGGAAACGATTCAAAGATTTTACGAGCCTCCTGGACTTCTGGATCATCCGAGTGGGGCGGTGGAACGTTAATGTGGATTGCGGTGTCGGGATCAACTGCTTGAAGTTGGATTTGTTCTACGCCGCCTGTGGTATCGCCTCGTTCTTCGATGATTTCTTTGGCGCGTGTACGAATTCGGGTGAATGTGTTATTGACGTCGTCGTAGAAGACTGCGTGAGCTTTATGATTTCGATCTGAGATTCTACATGATTAGCAAGGTTGGAATTAGGTTGATACCCCGCGAAGAAAGTTTTGACACCTCCCCTGCCGACTTGTTTCACGTACTGCAGCAACAGAGCTTGATGGACATATTGTTTTGCCAGTGACTCTTTGCCTTCCATTGCCGCATTGAACGCCAGTAACAAGAGTCCGTCTTGATTTCTTTCACTGACAAGAGGTGGATTATCCTCGATGAACAGCATACTCTTTTTCAATTCAGTCAATTTGATTTCTCCAAACTTCTTTCCGAGATCAGTTGGGGTGATATCCTCGTCATTGCCTTGGTCTTCCTCCTCAGAATTTTCGGAATCTGCGTCTGCTCCTGACGATGCCGCGGGCGGTGCCTCTTTTAGAGGATTAAGTACTTCGATCGTCTGTAGTTGGGGTTTTGATTCCGGCTTCTTTGTAGAACTGGAAGCTGGCTTATGACTTGTACTAGTCTTCGGTTTTGCGACATACTAACGTCAATGAAAGTTGAGAGGGGCAGAATACCGAAGTACTAAATCCCTCGTGAAGTCCTTCTGAAGTGATTTTACTTTTCTCTTCCTTCTCCAACTTTGCCAATTCTTTCTCATTCTTGACAATCTCCTCCCCAATCTTCTTCTTATGATTTCTCAATTCCCGAAGATAAGCCTCCTTTCCATCTCCATCTGCACTCTTAATACTCTTCCTGATCTCCTCAAACAAACTCATCAACATCTGCTGATAACTAGCGCCGCTCTGCCCCGTAGGCGCTTCTCCTACTTTTGCTTCATCAATTCTAAAGGCAGCAGCAATATTCGATTCATCAATGACATCCGGACCAGTCTCCAGTTTCTGCGTGATCTGCTCGACGAGAGAGAGAAGTGTAGTATTTACTTGATTTGAAAGTTTAAGATTCTGGATATCTTCTTTACGTTGTGCGCGTTTTTCATGGATGTCGCGTTGTTTCCAACGAATAAAAGACTTTTTGTCAACATTTGGATGGACTGTACATGAGTTTCTTTCAGGAATGATGATTACCTTCGATATCGCTAAGCATTAGTGACGTCTACATAACAGGGGAAGTACCTGTCATCGCTCAATTCGAGTTTATCCCATTTGGAATAATCGACCTGTGGATGTGAGTTCTTGACGGGTTTGTTTGGAAGGTACCATCTTGCAAAGGTCTTGTGGTTGTTCCTTTGCGTTCGAATTTCTTGCTTTGCGGCGGTGCTGATCTCCATCAGAAGAGGCGAGCAGTGACGGAATTTACCAGCAAAAGAGACACCTAACCTCAGGACAGGGTGATCGTCCGACACGCTAGCTCGTTCAGGGGCACGAAACTGCAGAGCCAAGTGACAGCCGTCATTACAGCAAGCAAATGAGCAGCGTATTGGCTATGGTGCATTTGCACTTTGAGGGTATTCAGATAAGTTATATTATGGAGGTGTGTGTTCGATCCGTTATCGGTGTTCGACGTGCATGGCTGCATCTGATATGCACCTTGTCTCAACATTTTCCCAACAAATTTCTAAGCGACCATCGCCTTTTGAGGCAATTTTGGCGTACCTTCAAACCGGCTGAATTTTTTGAATCCAAGTTTCACAGGACAGGATTTGATTGAAGCGCATTGCTTTATTTGTGGCACTCCGCTTGCATTCCGGATCTTCCTTCCGAATTGAGCTCCGAGAAGACGAGGACGGAGAAATTTTGACGAGATAGCGAGGGATTCGCGGTAAAGATGCGACGAGTTTTGATAAGATTGGTAGAGATTTCTCCATACTGTACTAAAAAGGTGGAAATAGAATTGAGAACAAATAACCTGCCTGTTTAGGAAAAACTTTGCGGCGACGATCAGAGCCAACCAATCGTGGCTGGAAGTATAGATAAGAACGTCCGGACAGTTCCCCAGGTCTTGTTCTTGTAACACCAACCGACCCTGAAGCTAAATACCCCTCATCTTGGCCCTTCTGCGGTTTTCTTCTTCTCAATTACTTTTTGCATACTCAAGTCAACATGCCGCATCCTCTTGATCCGCTTCTTCCTTCTGAAATCTCGCAGGTCGCAAAGATCGTCACTAAGTGGTTGAAAGACGATAAGAAAGTCTCTTTCAATACAATCA
>Ga0335073_10013226_pt1 | contig 11569 bp, 9 predicted proteins | sample Lox_Sample_22_FD_207093 | JGI IMG/M metagenome (GOLD analysis project Ga0335073, IMG submission 207093) | Soil microbial communities from Loxahatchee National Wildlife Refuge, Florida, United States - Lox_Sample_2.2 | ecosystem: Environmental > Terrestrial > Soil > Wetlands | place: USA: Florida... | reverse complement strand
CGCGGCAAGCACGGCCGCCATTGGCCAGCGTGCGAGTGCGGGCGGCGGCAGCCACGCAGGCAGCCATGCCGCCGCAGGGGGCCATGCGAGCGGAGCCGGCGCCGCACACCAGCACTTCGACGCCCGCTTCGGCCACAATCAGTACTACTACGACCAGGGCTTCTCTGTCCGCCGGCCTCCAGCCGGCGGACTCGGTGAGGTGCGCGGCCCGGATGGGAACCGTTACTGGCGTCATGGCGGCAACTGGTTCCGCTGGGATGGACGGCGCTGGATCGTATGGGGAGCACCGATCGGTCTGTGGGTCCCTTTCCTTCCCTGGTACTACACCACCGTGTGGTGGGACGGTGTCCCTTACTACTACGCGAACGACACCTATTACGTGTGGGACGAGGCGCAGGCCCAGTACCAGGTGGTGTCCCCTCCCAGCGGCGCCGACTCGGGCGCGGCGGCGCAACCGCCCGTGAGTGACCAGATCTTCGTCTATCCGTCGCATGGCCAGTCGGCCGAACAGCAGTCTCGCGATGGCGCCGAGTGTCAACGCTGGGCCGCCGGGCAGAGCGGCTTTGATCCCACCTTGGCGGCCGGCGGCGTGCCGCCCGATCAGGCTGTCGCCAAGAGAAACGACTTCTTCCGCGCCGAGGTCAGCTGCCTCGAGGGCCGCGGTTATACGGTGAGATAGTCCGGGCTCGCGAGCCTCGCGCTGCGCAGTCTGGGATCAGCAGCGCTGCCAGGCCCGAACCTGATGCGCCTGCATGCCGAGCCGCGAGCTGCCGAGGCGCATCGAATCGCCCGCCTTCAGGAATACCGGAGGCTTCGCGGCGGACCCCAAGCCCGGGGGGGTGCCGGTCGCAATCAGATCTCCAGGCTCGAGTGTGAGGAAACAGCTAAGGTACGCGATGAGCTTCGCCACCGGGAAGATCATCGTCCGGGTATTGCCGTCCTGCCAGCGCGTGCCGTTGACTTCAAGCCACAGATCGACGTTCTGCGGATCGCTGATCTCATCGCAGGTCACGAGCCAGGGACCGACGGGCCCGAAGGTATCGCAACCCTTGCCCTTGTCCCAGGTCCCGCCGCGATCGTTCTGATATTCGCGCTCCGACAGATCGTTGAGCAAGCAGTAGCCCGCCACGCACCCGAGCGCCTCGGCTTCCTCGACGTAACGCGCCTGCGCGCCGATCACCACCCCGAGCTCCACCTCCCAGTCGGTGTGCGTGGAATCACGGGGCAACACGATCGGATCCTCGGGACCCGTGAGGCAGCTGATGGCCTTGGTGAACAGTACGGGTTCGACTGGGACCGGCCGGCCCATCGCTTCGGCGAAGTCGCTGTAGTTGAGGCCGATCGCCAGGAACTTGGAAATACCCGCCACGGGCACGCCGAGTCGCGGTTGCCCCGCTACGATCGGCAGAGTGCCCGGATCGAGATTGCGCAATCGGGCGAGTGAATGGCTCGAAAGATACGCGGGATTCCAGTCCGAAACGAATGCCGATGCGTCGCGGAGCAGACCCCGAGAATCGATGAGTCCCGGCCGTTCGGCACCCGCTGCACCATATCTCACCAGTCTCAAGCTCGGCTCCGCGCGCGCACCAGCAGCATCTCGATGAATGCGCCGACGCTCATTCCGGGCGCGCCGCCGGCGGCGCGCGCCGAAGCGTTGAGGTGAGACATGATCCCCTCTCGATGAATTGAGCGCGCATCCCCGATACGCGCCGAGGACGCGCTCGCGGTCGCCGCGATGATGCCGCGCTCATCGAGCAGCGGCAGGCGGGCAATGCCGGCTCGATCGAGTCCAACGCCCGCGTCGCTGAAAAAGACCGCGTGCACGTCGGGCGCGATGAGCCCGTCGGGCTTGCCGTGAAAGAGCGCGGCATGCGAGCCCGTCACCACGATGCTGCCGGCATCGCCCGGCTCGAGCATCGGCGCCGCGTCCAGGCAAACGACGCGCGGCTCACCGCTGGCCTCGCGAACCAGGTAACGTCGCCCACCGCCGATGGGCGGCATCGGCCGATCGCTGAGCGGCGCACGCCTCAGCCGCTCGCCACAGGCCTGTACGCTCTCCCCCGGCTCGCAGCCCAGACGGCGCGCGCACTCGTTCACATGACTGATGCGGCCGGCCGCGAGCATGTGCTCGCCGTCGCCGATGTGGCACGTCATGACGTCCGCGGCTGCGCCAGCGAGCCCGACCTCTTCGAGGTAGGCAAGGCCGCGTATGCCCGCCTGGTCCTTGCCGACGCCGGCATCGTTCAGTATGACCGCACGGACCCCGCGGCGGCCGGCGTGATAGGCATTGTACTCGCCACCGTAAGAGCCCGAGACGAGCACGTGACCGCGACACTCCTCGGGCGCCGTCGCGCTGCTCGGTGCGGTGTAGATCCTTACCGCCGTCACGAAGGTCCGGGTGAAACGCTGGGCGCCGGGCGCGGCTGTCGGCGGTACAGGATTACGGGCAGCCCGCAGAGAAGCGCGAACAACGCCATCACCCCAAAGGCGCGATGCAGTCCCATGAGCTGCTCGAACACGCCAGCCACCAGCGGATTGATGGCGGCACCGAAGAACATGAAGGCGAAGAGCAGCCCCGCTGCGCGTGCATGGTAGACGGGAGGCGAGATCTCGACGCCGTGGTCGAACACGTAGGTGTTGTAGATTCCCGTGCCGAAGCCCGCCAAGCCGGCCGCCGCGCACTCGGGCAGGAGCCCGCTCACCACACCCATGAGCGCGACGCCCGCCATGCCGATGGCGAGCCCCGCCATGAAAGTCGCGCGCTTGCCGAAGCGCGTTTTCATTCGCGTGTAGCTCATGGCGCTCAGGGCCGCGAGCACGAAGTTGGCGCCGAGCACGATCGAGACCTGCTGCGCCGACCCTTGCCCGTTGGCGGCAAGCGCGAACGGCAGCTGTGCCATCGGAATGACGGTCAAGATCCCCATGAGCGTGGTGAGCGCACAAACCGGTGCGATCAACCACCCGAAGCCGCCCGCTCTGGAGCTGACGGTGCCGGTTGCCTCCGCGGCCGGCCCGACCACGGAACGCACGCCGGCGAGCGCGAGCAGCAGCAGCAGCAAGGCGAAGGCGGCATACAAGAGGAACACGCCGCGCCAGCCGGTGATCGATACCAAGGCGCCGACGATGAACACCGCACAGACGTTGACCACCTGCGAGGTCGCCTGTTGCAGTCCAATGACCCGTGACCGGGCCTCCCCCGTGAACGTCGCCGCGGTGAGCGCGAGCGCCGCGGTGCTGAAGAACACCCCGCCGATGCCCAGCAGAAAGCGGCTCACCCCCATCGACGCGGCGGAGCTCAGGAACCATCCCGCCCCACCGAAGAGCCCGTAAAGGAGGAGCGAGAGCACCGTGAAGGCGCGAATGCCCGCCCACTCGAGCAGCCGGCCGCTGAAGAGCCCGCCCACGATCATGCCGAATCCGGCCACCGAGGTGATCAGCTGCGCGCTGCGCTCGCCGCCGACGCGCTGTGCGAGCTCGGGGAGGATCGGCGGCATGGCCGCAAGGGTGAGCCCTACCGCGGCGTTGGGCGCGACCATCACCGCATAGGCACACCAGAAGCGCCAGTCCTTGCGAGGCTCGGCGTTACGGGTCGCGGATTCCTCGCTCATGGCACGATCCTTGGGTCACCAATTGAGTCCGAAGCGCCCGCCGAAGGTACGCGGCGGCAGCACCCAGTAGACTCCGCCGATGGTGCCCGCGCCGACGTAGGCGCCCGGTCCGATCTCGGCGGTGTTCTCGAGGTTGCGTCCCCAGAGGCCCAGAAACCATCGGCCATTTTGCGCTCGATAGGTGAGATTCGCATCGGTCATGGTGAAGGCCGGCTGATGGGTCGTCGGGGCATGGTTGAACGTGCCCCAGAAACCATTCTCGTAATGAGTGTCGGCGTTGAGCTCGAGCGAGGCGCCGCCGGGCAGGCGCCAGGTGTGCTGATAGCCGAAGTTTGCCACCACATCGGGCGCCTCGATGAGCTGTAGTCCGCCGTAGTTGACCGGTGGGTTGCCGACGATGAAGTCGATGGCGCGCGCATGATTGTAGTTCGCGCTCAAGCTCACCTGATCGGCGGGCGTGATGAGGTACTTGACGTCGAGCTGGTCGCCATAGATCTCGGTCTTGTCGGCGTTGTAGAAGGTGTTGCCGTAGTGCGCCGGATTGTCGTCGAAAGGCGCGATCAACAGGTTCTTGTAGTCGTAGAAGTAGACCTCGTTGTTCACCTCGAGCCGGTTGTCGAGGAAGCGAAACTTCGTGCCGGTCGAGTAAGAGACCAGCGTCGAGGGCTGTACCAGCGGCGCGGGACCCGAATTGGCCGCGCCCAGCAGTCCGGAGGTGTTGTAGTACTGATAGGCGCCGTTGGTGTAGCCGGTCTGAACCGTCGCCCACCAGAGCCCGTTGGAGCCGATATCGGCCTCGAGCCCGGCCTTCCAATCGAGCCTCGGCCAGGTATGTGCGAAGGTGAAATACACGCCTTCGCCGCCGCCCGCCGAGCAGTTGCAGCCGTTGCCATCCTTGTTGTTCTCCGAGTAGCGCAGTCCGCCGGTGATGCGCAATGCATCGGTCACCGAGTAGGTCACCTGCCCGAAGGCGGCGTAAGTGCGGTCCTCGTTCCAGACCTGCGGATTGCCGTCGATCTGCTCGAGGTTCTGGATCAGGGTATTGTTGACGCTGAAGTACTGGTATTCCTTCTCTTGATACCAGTACAGGCCGCCGACCCACTTGAAGGGCTTTTCCGAATCGCTGGTGAAGCGCAGCTCGTCGCTGTACTGGTGCGTCGCAATCACCTGATAGTTGGGAAAGGGGCTGAAATACTGCAGCGTCGTGCCGTGGTCGATCAGCACGCCGGGGATTTCCGACACGGTCATGCCGGCAACGTGCCAGTCGATCTGGCCGCCGAACAGATTGGTCTTGAAGTCCTGGAACTGCTGGCCGATGTAGAACGGATCGCAGGTCGGGTTGGCGCCGAGCGGCGCTCCGGCGCCCGAGGGCGTGCAGGAGTAGTCGTTCCAGGGATTCTTCGGATCGGCGAACTGATGATTGCCCGTGAGCGTCACGGTGTTGGACGGCTCGCCGCCGGTGTGATTGAAGCTGTACCAGAGATAGCTGTTGAAGTCCTTGTTGGGCGCGTAGACCATCGACACCCGGGCGCCGAGCTCGTCCTCGGCCTGCGCCCCGCTCGTCTCGTACCCGTCGTGCGTCACGTCGTCGAACGCGGCACGCACGTACAGTACGTCCGAGAGCGGCAGGTTCTCCACCGCGAACACGTGCTTGAGCTCGTAGTTGCCGCTCTCGATGTACGCGTTGCCCTCCTCCTTGTTGACCGGCCGGTTGTCGACCACGCTCACGATGCCGCCCGCGGCGCTGGTGCCGTAGAGGGTGCTCTGCGGCCCGGGCAGCACCTCGACCGCGCTGACATCGAACAGGGTGTTGCCCGTGACCTCGCGCGGCAGATTGATGCCGTTCTCCGTCATGGTGGACAGCGGATCGATCGAGGCGCGGTCCTGCTCGGCGCCGATGCCGCGGATATAGAGGTGGGTGGTGCCGCTGATCTGCCCGAACTTGACCGAGGGGAACAGCACCGTCGCCTCGCTAACATCGTCGATGCCGCGCGCCACCATCTCATCACCGCTCACGACGGAGACGGTCACCGGCGCCTTCTCGAGATTCTCCGAGCGCTTCTCCGCGGTTACGACGATCTCGCCGAGTTCCCCCGAAGACTCCGCAGCCTCATCCGCCGCGACCGCGACTCGGCCATGGAGGCTCGCGGCGCCGAGCGCCCCCATCAGAATTGCGATCCGGCTCATCGTGTGCATGTCTCGCTGCTCCCCTCGTCGTGTTTTGAATGTTCAGCGGCGCTCAAGAACGTACAGGCCACCGTTGTAGTCGGTGACGAAAACCAGGCCATCCCGCGTCAGGTACAGATCCGCGCTGTGTGTGACGAGCTTGATCCCCGGCCGCGGGTCGAGCAGCCGGCGCGGCGGCGGCGGCACGAAGTGGCCGATCTCGGCGGGTCGAAACGGATCGGACACGTCGTAGGCGCGCACCCCGCCGCTCTGGAACGTCGCGAACAGGACCACCTCGCTCACGAACGCATCCGGGCGGTTCTCCCAGAGGTTATGCGGACCGAAGGTACCGCCCTTGCGGCGGTAGTCCTGCTCGCTCGGCAGCGGAAAGGTGGACACCGAGACCGGGTTCGATGGCTCGCGCACGTCGAACATCCACAGGTACTTCTGCGGCTCGACGCTGATGTCCTCCATCGCCTCGTCGGCGACGGCCAGAAGTCCACGACGCGGCAGGGGAAGCGCGGTATGGGTCGCCCCGCCGAACGGCGGACGCAAATTGCGCTGACCCAACAGGCGCGGCCTGGCCGGGTCCTTGACATCGAGCAGGATCACCCCCGCGTCACGCCACGCGCAGTAAGCGATTCCCTCGGCCACCACGGCATGATGAAGCGCCACCCGGCCGGCGGCCGCGCTCTGCTCTCCGCCCGCGCCCCACATTCCCGGTACCCACCATCGGCCCGCTTCGCGCGGCTTTGCCGGATCCGCGAGGTCGATGCAGATGAGGATGTGGTCGCTGTAGCCGTCGAGGATCGCGGATGCGTACGCGTAACGCTCGCCCACCCACCAGATGCGATGCAACCCGAGACCCTCGACCGGCATGAAGCCGATTTGCCGGGGCTCCATCGGATTGGCGATGTCGTACACCCGCAAGCCCGCCGAACAATCCGGATCGTGCCACTGGCGCAATGGCTTGTGCGCGATGAAGTTGAATTCCTCGGCGAGCAACAGCAGATCGCCGAACGTCTGAAAGTGCAGCGACCATGAGCGCGGATGAGTGTGAATGAAATTGACCGGATGCGGCGCGCGCGGGTCGCGTACATCGACCACCGTGGCTCCGCCTGCGGTGAAGGGATGGCCCACGAAGGCGAAGCCCTTGTTCACCATGACCTGCACGCCGTCGCTGCGCCCGCCGAGATCGCTATGACCCAGCCAGGTGAAGTTATGCGCCGACTCGGGCACCCGCTCCACTGCCAACTCCATGTCTCATTCAATGAGACATATGTTCATTGTGTAAGACGAGGGTAACTGGCTCGGCGGGCGCCGTCAATGATCGCTCTGATCGGAGCGGGCGGGATGGATCACGTTGAGCAGCGGTCGACCTTCGCGCAGCCGCGTCAGGTTGTCGGCAATCAGCGCGAATCGCCGATCGAACATCTCCTCGGTCCAGCCCGAGGAGTGCGGCGTGCAGTGCACGTTGGGCAGCTGCTCGAAGGGGAAGCGCGACGGGGTGGCGCCGGGGACCGTGGGGGTTGGATATTGGTACCAAACGTCGAGCGTGGCGCCACCGATACGCCGCTCGGCGAGCGCGCGATAGAGCGCCTCCTCCTCGAGTATCGGCCCGCGGCTGACATTGATGATGACCGCCGTCGGCTTCATGACGGCCAGCTCGGCCGCGCCGATGAGATGCCGGGTCTCTTCGGTGAGCGGACAGGCGATGAACACGAAATCGGCCGTGCGCAGCATGTCGCACAGGTGCTCCGGCGTGTAACTTCGATCCGCGTCCGCAGCGTGACCGCTGCGCGTCACGGCCTGCACCTGCATGCCGAAGGCGCGGGCGCGCCGCGCGAGCTCGCGGCCGATGTGCCCGAAGCCGACCAGACCGAGGGTCTTGCCGCGCACCTCGGCGTGCGGTCGGCGCGCGGCGTACTGCTGGGCGAATGCGGGGCCGCTGAAATCGCGCACCATCGGCAGGTAGCCGATCGCATGCGCGAGAATGGCAGCCATGCCATATTCGGCGATCGGCACCTCGTGCTCGAAAACGTTGCAAACCGTGCACTGCGGCGGCACGCTCGCGAAGTCCACGGCATCCGCTCCGGCTCCCGGGAGCTGCAGCAGACGCGGCGCATAGGAGCGAGCCTCCGCCGCGCCGAATTTGAGCGAGATCACCGCATCGACCGCCTGACGTTGCGCCGCCTCGCCGACGAACCGATGGGGTATCCCGAGAAAGCGCGCGAGCCGTGGCTCGTGGCCGCGAGCCACGCCCAGCATCACCACGGCAAGCGCATCGCTCATTGGTTCCACTCCGCGGCCTCCGCGATCAGCCGCGCCAGCCGCGCCTCCTCCTGCTCGTCGAAATCGATCAGCGGCGCTCGCACGGGTCCGGCACTCTGGCCCGTGACTCGCAGTCCCGCCTTGACGATGCTCACGGCGAACCCATGCTTGCGATCGCGCAGCTCGATGAGCGGGGCGTAGAAGCGCGCGAGCATCTCGTCCACGCGCCCACGATCGCCGCCGCGCAGCGCACGAAAAAAATGCTGGGCGAGTCGCGGCAGGAAGGTGAACACGGCGGAGCTGTAGGAGTGAATGCCGAGCGCCTCGAACTGGAGCGCGAAGGACTCCGCCGTCGGGGTTCCATTGATGATCGTGAGCCGCTCTCCCGCGCGCTCCTTCAGGCGCGAGATGCTGGCGAGATTTCCGGTGCCATCCTTGAGCGCCACCAGATTTGGACAGGCGTCGGCGAGTCGCAGCAAGGTCTCCGCCCCGATGATGGCGTTATCCCGGCTATAGGGAATGACTGCGATGGAGACGCTCGCGCACACCGCGCGAATATGCCGGAAGAGTCCTTCCTGCTCGCTCCGTACGAGATAGGGCGGCAACAGCAGCACGGCATCGCCCCCGGCGAGCTCCACCGCCTTGGCCATCTGGCAGGCCATCAGCGTCCCATACGCCGCCCCGCCCACGACCGGCAATCCCGCAGCCTGCGCGACCGTGGCATGCATGACCTGCGCGTGCTCTTCCAGAGTGAGCGAGAAGATCTCGCCCGCGCCCCCCGCCGCCACCAGAGCGGTGGGCTGATGCGAGGCCAGCTGGGCCACGTGGCTCTCGTAGCGAGACCGGTCGAAGGTTCCATCCTGGCGGAAGGCCGTGGCGGGAAAAGCCATGATGCCCTCCGTGAACCGCTGTCTCAATGCATCAGGTGCCCACATGCGTAGTCTCATTCCCTGGGACGTATGTCCCAGGATATGAACTTATAGCGAGCATGGGCGGCTCGTCAAGCTCGCCCTCGGTCGGCATTCGCCGGGAGCCTTACGGACGTGAATTCGACTCGATGTACCCGAGGCGTGCCGAGATGGCCCGCGCCGCGGCTGCGACCTCCGCGCCCACCCGGTCGAACTTGGCGAGAATCCGCTCCGCCGGTCCTGACACGCTGATGGCCGCGACCGGCACGGCACGATGATCGAAGACCGCGGCCGCGCAGCAGGCGAGCGTCTGCTCGAACTCGCGGCGGTCATCCGCAAATCCGCGCTTGCGGATACCGTTGAGGCCGCGCTCGAGAGCTGCCTTGTCGACGATGGTCTCGGGGGTGAAGCGCTGCAATTCCAGACGCTCGATCAGCGCGTGCCGCTCTTCCGGGCGCAAAGCCGCGAGGTACGCCTTGCCGAGGCCGCTGGCATGCATGGGACGGCGCGATCCGAGGCGCGAGCTGATGGTCACGGATTGAGGTCCCTGTTCACGATAGACGAGCACCATGCTGTCGGTATCGAAGACCGCGAGATTCACGGCCTCGCGAGTTCCCTCGAGCAAGCTCAAAAGGACCGGTGGCGCAACCCGCATGAGGTCCGTCGATTGCAGCGCGGCCACGCCGAGCTGCACGGTCTCGCGCCCCAAGCGCCAGCGCGCCGTGGTCGAGTCAGCCTCGAGAAATCCGAGCTCGCGCAGGCGCTCGGCGATGCGATAGGTGGTGCTGCGGCTGAGCTCGAGCGCGGCGGCGACCTCGGCCACGCTCGCCTCCGGCACGTTCTTGAAAAATTGCAGGATGGCGAGCCCGCGCTCGAGGGTCCCGACGGCGGCCTCGGGTGGTTTGCGTGATGCGCGCAGCTTCTTTCCGCCGGTTGACATCCGCATAGCATAAGCGCACGCAGCGGCGCTGCAAGTACTTGATTACCCGCAGCCCAAGCTCACCGGACCTCGAGCGTTTGCGCACCGAAAACCCAGTGCGCGCGGCTTGCGCCGGCATCGATGGTGATGACCGCTTCCTCGGCGGAGCGCTCGGGCTCAGCTACCGCTGGCTGCACTGAGGGGACCAGACGTCGGGCGTGCACGCCGCCTGTCCCAGGCGAAGCGTGTCCGCGGCCAGAGCATATTCAGCATCGGCACCGCCCAGCTCATTGCAAAGAGTGCCACGATCAATCCCTGCGGCTTGAAAAGCACGAACTGCCAGTAAAAGGCCGCGGCCGCGACCAGCACCACGTAGGCCAGGCGCACCGCCCGATGCTGGGGCGTCGTCATGGGATCGGAGATCATGAAGAATGCAAACAGCAGGGTCGAGCCGTTGCTGATCTGCTGCAGCCAGATGGCGGCGCCGGGATCCCAGGCGTAGTCCAGCCAAAACAAACGTGCCGAGAGGAGCGTCGCCCACGCGAGGAGAAAGGCCACACTCACATCCCAGCGCGCGATGCGCTGGGTCACGAGGCCACCAAGCGCCAGGAACCAGAGCGCGGTGAGACTATCGGCGCCCCACTGCCCGGGGCTCAGCCAGCTCCCGCCGAGACCTGCGACCGCGACGCACGCGCCGAGATTCGCCGGATTGAGGATATGACTCTTGCAGTTCGCCGGGCCCGCTCGCAGCAGATACTTGCTGCTCATCGCGACGCAGGCGAGCAGCGGGTGAATCCACCGGTTCTGCGCGCGCACCAGGATACAGATGCCGCAGCAGGTGACGATGGCGCTCAGAAACGCGCCGGGCGATCCACGGCCGGGCAGCCGCAGCGCCCATTGCCAGAGCGCCTGCGTCGCCAGCCCGGCCGCGAAGCACGCCACGATTTGCGTGGTGTACAGCGCAAAATCGCGTACCAGTGCGCCAAACAGCAAAAAGCTCGCGAGAAACAGGATCTGGAACCAGCGCGCGTCGAGCCCGCGAAGCAGCGTTCCCATCACGATCAGCCGTGCCCTCATCGCGCAAACAGCTTCTGCCACCACGACCGGTCGGCCGCCGCGACGCGGCTTGCCTGGGTGCTCTCCCCCGGCTCCAGAGCATTGGGTCGTCTCGCGCCGGGCATGGCATCGATATCATGCAAGCTCCACCCGGTGAGCTCGGCAAGCGTTTGCTTCTCCGCGGCGATACGCTCCGGCAGGACCTTCTGGTAATAGCGCATGGCGCTCTCGAGTCCCTGCGCCTTCGAAGCCTCGCAGCTCGAGGCACACTCGCTCGACAGGGTCGCGGAATCCTTGCCGCGATACTGTGACGCGAAACTCGCATCGCCGCCCCGGAGCAGGCTTTGCACCTGCGATACCCGCTGCTCGCACATCGCGGCACAATCCATCTTGGCGACTCGCTCGCTGCATTCGGCGACCGTGCCGCCGTAGGGGTTCTGGACCACGTATCGCGCCTGCCAGTTCTGCGTGTCGCTGGTCTCGATGAACATCAAGTCCTCGGGAAACGTACGGGGGGTGTAGCGCACGTGCAGACGCGTCAACACCACGGGTTGCGGCCGGTTGCCGATGATCGGCGGCACGGGCCGCCTGGGCAGCGCGGGAGCTTGCGGCGCGGGAGCTTGCGGCGCGGGGTTTTGCAG
>Ga0335073_10013225_pt1 | contig 11570 bp, 9 predicted proteins | sample Lox_Sample_22_FD_207093 | JGI IMG/M metagenome (GOLD analysis project Ga0335073, IMG submission 207093) | Soil microbial communities from Loxahatchee National Wildlife Refuge, Florida, United States - Lox_Sample_2.2 | ecosystem: Environmental > Terrestrial > Soil > Wetlands | place: USA: Florida... | reverse complement strand
GAAATTGTGGACGAGTCGGGGATATTTCAATCGGAAGAACTTCATGCACTCAAGGCTGAAGGAAACGAGTTACTTCGTATTTTCTCTCGGTCCCTCGATACGGCGAAGCGCGGTCGGTGATTGGCTGACAGCGGTCATGGCACTTATGGCACTCACGGCGCTCATGCTCACTCACGGCGCTTAACATTGAATCCTTGACTTGTTTTGCCGAAAATTCACATTTTCTCGAAATGAAAGGCAGAAGATTTGCCATCCTGATTTCCGTAGCGGCCATTGCAATTGCGGTTGGCTATGTCCTTAGCCGTCCGCCTCATCAAATCTCTTTGACCGGTGTCGTTACGACAGACGGGGTCATCGTCAGCCCACAAATTGCCGGCCGGATTGAAAAGCTTTTTGTCGACCAGGGAGACATCGTGACAAACGGCCAATTAATCGCGCGTATTGAGCCGGAATTATGGCGTGCGGACGCTGCCTTTTACGCCAGCAGCGAACAGGCCTCCAGCTATGACCTCGCACAGGCACAGGCCGACCTCGAAAATGCGCGGCTCAATTTCGAGCGAATCCAGGGCCTCTACTCAAACAATGTGGAATCGGTTCAAAACTACGATGCCGCGCGCACGACTTATGATTCGGCACGCGCCCGGGTGGATTCCGCCAAAAAACAAATCCAGGCCGCCGCAGCCCAAAGCCAGAAGGCAAAGGTTTATCTGGATTACACCAAAGTTTATGCGCCCACAAACGGCATCGTGGACGTCCGGGCTGCTCTGGAGGGTGAAGTCGTCAACACCGGCCAGGCTATTGTAACGCTCATCAATCCGGATGATCTCTGGGTGAGCGCAAATGTGGAAGAAACCTACATTGACCGCATCCGCCTGGGAGACAAATTGGAGGTGCGGTTGCCGTCCGGGGCGACCCGAACGGGAACAGTTTTCTATCGGGCCGTGGTCGCCGATTATGCGACGCAACGGGACGTCAGCCGCACCAAGCGCGATATCAAGACTTTTGAAATACGGCTTCGCTGCGACAATTCCGACCGCGCATTGGCCGTGGGTATGACGGCGTACGTGACGGTGCCGGTCCAGTAAGTTGTGTCCTATGTTTGACGTGGAAGTAGATCATTTGACGAAACGTTTCGGCGACTTTGTCGCCGTGGACGGGTTGAGTTTTTCCGTCGGCCACGGCGAGATTTTTGGACTGCTCGGACCCAATGGCGCCGGGAAATCCACCCTGATCCGCATGTTGACAACCCTTGTTCCCCCTTCTTCCGGCACGGCGCGGGTCAATAACTTCGACATTGCGCGCCAGGCCAATGAAGTCCGCCAGTCCATCGGCGTCATTCCGCAGGCCATGACGAGCGATCTGGAATTGAGCGCGCTCGAAAATCTCACGATATTTTCAAAACTCTACGGAATCTCACGCGAGCAGAGAAAAAAGAGCATTCCACAACTTCTCGAAGAAGTGGATTTGACACAATGGGCGGACAAGCCCATCAAAATGTTCTCAGGCGGCATGCGCCGCCGGCTCGAAATCGCCCGAGGTCTTGTGCACCAGCCGAAAATTTTTTTCCTGGATGAACCCACCACGGGGCTGGACCCGGTTTCGCGCGTCGGTGTCTGGGAAATGCTTGCCCGCCTCAAGCGCGAACGCGATTTGACCATTATCGTGACCACCCATTATATGGATGAAGCCGATAAATTGTGCGACCGCATCGCCATCGTTGATCACGGCAAATTGGCGGCGCTGGATTCGCCCTTGAAGCTGAAAGCCTCGATTCCCGGGAAAAATATTTTGGACGTCAGCTTTTCAAATGCGCCAAAAAACTGGATTGAAACATTGCGCGCGCTGCCGGATGTGGCCGAAGTCAAGGGCGAGGAAAATGTCTTTCGAATTTCCACCAACAACGGCCCCCGCACTACGGTCGATTTGCTCGAAACCGCGCGTAACGCCAACGTCACTGTGGGCTCCCTGTCAGTCCAAAGCACGACGCTCGATGACGTTTTCGTTTATTACACCGGCCATCAATTGCGCGACACCCTGCAGGCGCCGTCGGCGGCGGAAAGCCCCTATATAATGAAGCGGGGAGGAATGTAAGATATGCACCGGATTTGGGCCATTATTGAACGCGACCTGCGCCGTTTCCGGCGCAGCCCGGCCCTCATGGTCATTTCTATGGTCATGCCGCTCGTCCAGCTCGTGGTGCTGGGCTATGCCTTTGGCGGAAAAATAAAAAATCTGCAAGTGGCCGTTGTCGACCAGGACGGCCATGTTCCGGCGATAAAACTCCACGAAATGTTTCAGGCCGTGGCCGCCAATGCGAAAACATTTACCCCGATTTACTACACCGATGAGGCCATGGCCGTCCACGATTTGAGAAATGGAATCATCAACGGCGTCCTGGAAATTCCACCTCAATTTTCCCGCAAACTCCTGGCGGGCGCAAACCCCCGCATTGCACTTATCGAGGATAACACGGACCAATTCGCCGCGTCCGCCCTTCAGGGCGTTCTCACAGAGCTCTTGCCCGAATATAATGCGGAGCCGGTATCGCCCCGCATGAGCGCCACGGTTACTTTGGACGTTGTCGAAGTCTATCCGTACGTGCCCTATATCCAATTTTTACTTCCCGGCGTCATTGTGCTGGCGGTGTTTGTTTCCGCGATGATTGGTGGCGGCATCATTTTCATTGACGATAAGGCGCGCGGCCTCCATGAAGGCTATCTGGTGACGCCCATCGGGAAATTTGAGCTGATTCTGGGCTTTACGCTCGCCGGCGCGATCAAGGCCATTGTTGCCGGGGTCGTCCTGATCACCGTCGGCTCGATAATTGCCGGAATTCCCGACCCGCTGAACCCTCTGCGCTTTTTGAAAATGTTGATCCTGGTCATCGCCACCGCGCTGGCCCTCATCAGCATGATGTTTCTGCTCATGGTGCGTGTAAATGATCCTCTGGTGCCGCGCGCGATTTTCGGCATGCTCAACACAGTCCTTTATTTTCCGAGCGGCGCGGTCTATCCCACGCAATCGTTTCCGCAGTGGATGAAAGCGATTACGGTTGTGGACCCGTTCACGTATGCGGTCCACGGATTTAAACAGCTCGTGCTGAAAAACACGGGCCTGATGGCAATCAGCGGGGACCTGCTTTTTCTATTTTGCTTCACGGCAATTACGATGGCTATTGCGACGTGGTTGTTTCGAAGAACGCTTTAGGGCCGGCGGATGCTCACCGTGTTTTCAGGATCCAATCCGCAATGTCGTCCACCACAGATTGATCCACGTTGCCCGGAATATCATATTCCGAGGGCGTGCTTTGACCATCACCGGCAACGAAGAGGTGATTTAATTTGGGATAGAACTTAAACGTGACATTCGTCGAAGCTGCCAGGACCGATTTCCATTGATCGAAATTGTCAGGCGTGACCTGATAATCGCGTCCGCCCTGGAGGATGAGCATCGGTTGAGTCAGGGCCTGCGCCGTGCCCATCTGGTTGTAAGTCCGCAAATCCAGCCAATAAGAAGGAGGAGCGTTTAACAGGAGTTGCGTCGACGAGGAATCCTTCGGCGTGAGTCCTTTGATTCGGGCTACTTCAGCAGTTATTTCATCCAACTGTTGCTGCTCCTCTCGCGTCATGTCTCCGTTGAGTGAAAACAAGTATCGGTATTGTGGAACAAAGACGTCTTCAAGCGGGCCTGCCAGAGCAGCCAACATAATTAGGCCCGCGATCTGCGAATCGGCCTGTCCAATTCGAGGCGCGAGCATCGCTCCCAGGCTATGGCCGAGGACGAAAATCCGCTTCGAATCAATTTCGCGCGTCTGCCGCAATTCGTCGACCGCGCCGAGGGCATCGTCAATTGTCTCGTCCCGCACCGTGAATTTAATCTTTCCTTCGGCTATTAAGCTGCTCAGTTTTTCCCCATAAATTCCCGTTCGTTTATCAAAACGCAGAACGGCAATGCCCCGGGAAGCCAGGCCCCACGCCAAATCACGAAACGGTTTTGTCGAGCCGACTGTCTCGTCGCGGTCCTCCGGTCCGGAGCCGTGGACCAGGACTACCGCCGGCCAGGGACCGTCTCCGCGGCCGGCGGGAATGGTCAAAATGCCGGGCAACTTCCATTTGCCGGTATTTACTGTAAACGGTTCCTCGTGAAATGTATTGGTTGGGGCATATCGCGGTAGAGACGCCGGGGCATCGGGCGTTTCGGGCTTCAGGAAATACAGGCCTGCCACTTGTCGACTCTCGTTAAACGTCACCTTTACATTGAATACCCCGCGTTCAAATTTACAGGTCACCAGCACGATATTGTATTGTTCATACTTGACCGCGCGCGTTGTGAGCCTGCTTTCAAATGGGCCGTTTTGTTCTTCGAGGGAATGCCAAAGCTCCCGCAATTTCGTCTCCGGCAGGACCGCGGTCATCGCGTCATCGAATTGCGCAACGGCTCCGGCGAAATCTCCTTTTGCCAAAAGGTCAACAAATTGATTGCCCAATGACGCAAAGCCATCGGGCTCTGAATACGCCCGGAATGGCCAAATTAAAGCCAGCATCGCCACACAACAGGCCGCAAAAAGCAGGAGTTTTTTCCGCCGCGGGACGTCAGGGCGGGAGACAATGTGAGAAGACGCAGCCACGCCTGCATTTAGCCACAATAATTTGGCCAGAGCCAGCGAATTTGGGTACTGGTACAGTTTAACTGTACCACTACCCGAATTTGCCTCCAAAAAACGGCTTAAATTATAATCGCGGCGCAGAGCGGTCTGATTTAAATTGCAATCACATCAGATTCGTCATGACACATCACTCCTCGAACCCGGTCATCGACGCTGTGATCATTATTGCCTTTGTCGTCCTGGGCCTGGTTGGGGCAGCGCAGCGCAGGAAGAAGGACGTCGACCGGTCTTTGGAGCTAAAATTTTTATCCGAACGCCTCGGATTCGAAAACTTCGATCCGGCGCCGAATCCGCAATTTATAACTGCGTGGGGCTTCCTCCATTGTCTGACTTTGGGCGAAAATCGCTATGCTTTCAATATTTTGGAGGGCACTTATCACGACCAGAAATTATTTGTCTTCGATTACCACTTTCAAACCGGTTCGGGCAAGGACCAGGACCACCGGTATTACACAATATTCATGCTCATCGTGCCGGAGGCGTTTTCGAAAATCCTTATCCGGCCCCAGGATATGCTGGGACGAATTGAAGGAGTATTTGACGCGGAAAACATCAAGTTTGAATCCGCGGAATTTTCGAAGCATTACCAGGTGCATTGCGGGGACAGGAAGTTCGCCTACGACGTGTGCAATCCGCAAATGATGGAATACCTTCTCGCAAACACCGGGTTGTCTGTAGAGATTCAAGGACCGGTCATTTCGTTGACGTTCACGCCACAATTACCAGTGTCAGATATCGAACCAAATTTGCAGCGGGTCGCCCAAATTCGCGCGCTGCTGCCGCAATACTTGTTTTCGAAACAATGACGATGCTTCTTGCCATTCCACTTCTGATCGTTGTCCTGATTGGAGCGTACGTGCTCGTGCAATACAACGCCCTCGTCAGCCTGCGTAATTATATCCGCGAATCATGGAGCGATGTGGACGTGGAATTAAAACGCCGCTACGACCTCATCCCGAATCTCGTCGCCACGGTAAAGGGCTATGCGGCGCACGAACGCAACGTGCTTGAGCGCGTCACCGAATTGCGCAATCGTTGCGCCGCCAACTCAGGACCCGTGGCCAGCCAATCGTCCGATGAAACCCAGCTCGTCAATGCCCTGAAACAACTCCTGGCCGTAGCGGAAAGTTATCCGGTACTCAAGGCTGACCAACAATTCCTGAAACTGCAGGATGAACTCGTCAACACCGAAGACCGAATTCAGGCCGCGCGCCGCTTTTACAACGGCAATGTCCGCGACTATCGCAATAAGTGTGAGACATTTCCCGGCAATCTTGTCGCCAAAATGTTTGACTTCGAACCGGAAGGGGATTTTTTCAGTGTACCGCCATCGGTCCAAAACGTGCCGAATGTCGATTTTGCAAATTGAAAGCGCCAACGACGGGTCACATACATACCCGAAATTATCTATGCGTTTCGGCGGGAACAGCGCGGGTTGATCCCGTGGAACGAGGCGACGTCTTCGGCCGCGCGGCCCTGACGAAAAAGGCGTAACTCGCCAGGCCAAAACACGCGATGGATAGTTGTGCCAGGCGCAAGGCCAAACCGTAAGTCATGCCCGTCAGCGCGCTCATCCCGACGGCTTTGAACGCGACGACCCGACTGCCTTCGAGTGTTCCCATATTCAGCGGCACGGCAAACGTCAGCAAGTCGAACCACATTCCAAGGACCCACAACGTTGCAACGGTTTCGGCCGTAAACGGTTGATGAAGGAGGCTCAAAAACCACCAGGTTTGCAGCAAGCCCGTTGAATGGCCGACCAATTGCCAGGCAACCGCCCGCGCCAAACCGCCTGGTTGATCGCGATAGAATGCCTTCAGGGCCTCATCCACATGGCTGATTTCGCGCGCCGCTTTTTGGAGTACTTGTCCCGCAAAAGGACGCGCCGCCAGCCAGCGTACAAATCCTCCCAGCTTCCCGTATTTTTGGAGCAACAAAAAGACAACGATTCCGGCAATGACAAAACCACCGCTGGCGAACATAGCCGCCCATATCGGCCGCGGCAGCTTCGCAGAGGAAACGACTACAATAGAGCCAACGGTTACAAACAACGCGTGGGCCATACCGGTCGAAAGCCGCCCCACCAGCACACCACTGACGGCTTCCGGGCCTTTGTGGTTTGAGGACAAAAACGCCGCCTTGGTTACCTCGCCCCCCATGGCCGCCGTAGGCGTGAGATAATTGATGGCATTCCCGGCCAATCGAATGCGAAAAAGCTGGAACCAGGACACCCGGCGATAGTGCCCGCTCAGGCAATAACTCCAGCCTTTGGTGTGCAATCCTTCCGCCAGGAATTCAAACCCGATAAATACGGCCAACCCCCAGCCCAGCGAACGGAACTCGCTCCAAAGCCGGGCCGCGCCGACCTTCCAGATCAGATACCCCAGAAAAACAAGCCCCAGCCCCAGAAGCAAAGTGTGCAGCTTTTTCATTGGCCGTCAGCGCGCTGTGAAAAAATAAATCTCGATACAATGAACTCAGGCGGGTTGCATCGAAATCCCAAAGCGCCGGCAATAGTTTTGGAAGCGCCGCGTCTCGGTTCTCACATCAAGGCCTAAATCGGCCAAAGTCGGATTGCGGCGGTGTTGATACCGGGAGCGGGTCGCGATGAATTGGCGCATGCGTTCAATCGCTGTTTCCGTCAACGGGCGGTCGAGATGTTCGTAAATCCGCCGGGCGGTCCTCAGCGGGTCAGAAACAATTTCGAAATAATTCAAGTCCAGAAAACGATCGGCCAATTGCGAATGTTCGTCACGAAAGCGCATGGAGCGCTCCATCGTTTCAGCCAGCAAGCCGGCTTCGCGTTCCTGGATCCGCTCCCGGTCGGGCCGCCCAAAGAGTCCCTGAAGCACTTCAACCAATTGCATGGACGATTTGAGCACATCAATCGGATTTCGATGCGTTTGAATGATCATTGCGTCTGGAAACACCGAGAATAAGTCATTCAACGCGTAAAGATGATCCGGAGACTTGAGTATCCACTGTTTTAGCGGGGAATGGGACTGAAGATGTTGCAAAAATCGTTTCTGAAACGCATAGGCGGCCCGGAAGCCGGTCTCGTGCAGGAATTTTTCATATGCAGGAACCCGGGCCGTCGCGATAAATTCCTCGGACATCAGCGTAAAGCTGTGGATGGCAAGGCATTCGTGGGGTGTCACGGCGCGCACCGGATAGACCCCATCCGCTCCCGGCGCGAGCCGCCGAAACAGCCAAAGGTTCATATTGGCGCGGCGCACCCGCCAATCGCGGTCAGCGGCGCTCTCATCCGGAGCCGGAACCGGAAACATAATTTCCCATACTCTCGGGCTGCGATTATCAGGGTCCTGAGCCAATAGTTCCTGGAGAAAAGTTGAACCACTCCGCGGCATTCCTGTGATAAAAACCGGTTTCCGGATCGGCGTCGTTAGAATTTGGGGCTGCTCCTGCCAAATGGCAGCCAATCGAAGCCGCGTTTTAAGAATTCCCAACAAATGGCCGCGCATCAGAAACCGCCCGAGCGCGTGCAAATTGGCTTCCTGTTCGAGACTTTCGGTAAGAATCGATAGTGCCGGCTCAACGGCAGGCTCTCCAAAATCCTCAAGGCCAGTCCGCCTTTGCGCTCGTTCACGGAGCCCTTTTCCATCCAAATACCACAGACCGCGGCTAATCTTGTCCCCAAAAGATTTTCTAATTGCCTTGCCGGCCATTTCAGGCCGCATTTCAGCACATTGTTGTTTCATGCATTCTCCTTTCGTTGCTATTCTAACCCAGGTTTTCGCAACATCCAAATGCGACCTTGATTCGTCCGCCGTCCGGTCGCCGCCCCATCATCCTCATTCTCGTCCTCGAACTCGCACTCATCCATTTGAACCTTGTACGGTTCAGGTAACGGCATCTTGCAATAATATTTATGTGTTTTACAAGGAATTAGGTTAACCAGTTTTCAGTTGTTGAAATCTGAAAACTCCGCTTCAATCGAAAATCGCAAATCAAAAATTGCAATTTAAAAGACTGTCCTGGCGAACGTTTCTGGAGAATTCCGGCACGTTTGCCATCTTTGCCGGCCCGGCCGGACCGTTGACCGTCACGACGGGGAGCTTACGGTGAAGCGAAGTTAAAAGTTTTAATCGCGTGCCCAAGCCAAACTCCATCGAATTGCCCGACTGCGAGCCGATTCCCATCCTGTATGAAGACCGTTCGGTCATCGTCGTGGACAAACCGCGCGGATGGATGCTTGTGCCGCATTCATGGCAAAAGACAAATCGCAATTTGCAGGCGGCGATCACTTCCTCCATCGCCGCGCGCGACTTTTGGGCGCGCTCGCGCAACTTGAAATTTCTTCGACACGTCCATCGTCTGGACGCCGACACCACCGGCATTCTCCTCTTTGCCAAAAGCCCCGGCGCCGTCGAAACATTTTCCGACTTATTCGAAAGCCGCAAAATGGAAAAGACCTATCTGGCCATCGTTGCGGACCTGAAAAGGGACACCCTAAAGGGTGGACACCGAGCCAAATGGACCTGCCGCGCCAGGCTCGCGCCGGATCCAAGGCATCCCGGCAAAATGGGGGTGGATGTCCGCGACGGCAAAGAATCCGAAACCCATTTCAAGGTTTTGGAAACCACAGGCAAATTCACCCTCATCGAGGCAAAGCCCGTGACTGGACGTACCCACCAAATCCGCGTCCATTTGTTGGAATCAGGCCTGCCGATCGTTGGCGATGAACTCTATGGAATACGTGAGGGCAAACTGCCATTGGGCCTGAGGGCGATAAAATTAGCTTACATAGATCCCTTTACGAGAAAGCGCGTGGAAATCTCTGCTTCAGTGGAAGATTTTCTCAAAGAGTTTGGATTCTACTTTTGACCCGGCAATGCACTTTCTTTTGCGGGAATCCCCACCCTGACCCTCTCCCCATCCGATGGGAGCGGAGAGGGAATAGCAATTGGACGCTACAGGTCGTTCGAGAGGCGGCAGTCTCCGGCAGCCGGCGAACTTCCTAATCGCAAATCCAAAATCACTGCTTCCCCTTCACCAATGCCTCCACCACCGCCGGATCTGCCAGCGTCGTGGTATCGCCAATCTGATCGGTCTGGTTCTCTGCAATTTTTCGGAGAATACGCCGCATGATTTTGCCGGAGCGGGTCTTTGGCAGCGCTGGAGCAAATTGAATTTTGTCCGGGACGGCGATGGCGCCGATTTCTTTTCGCACGTGCGCCGCCAATTCCTTTTTCAATTCATCGCTATCGGCGATGCCATCTTTCAACGTCACAAACGCGTAGAGCGCCTGGCCTTTGATATCGTGCGGCATGGGGGCGACAGCCGCTTCAGCGACCTTGGCGTGGCTTACCAAAGCGCTTTCCACTTCCGCCGTGCCGATGCGATGCCCGGACACATTCACCACGTCGTCCACACGGCCGAGCAGCCAATAATCGCCGTCCTCGTCCACGCGGCAGCCGTCGCCGGTGAAGTACATGTTCTTGAACGTGCAGAAATAGGTGTTGATGAAACGGTCATGGTCGCCCCAGGTCGTGCGCATGATAGCGGGCCAGGGTTCCGTGATGCAGAGTTTGCCGCCTTCATTCGGCGCGCATTTACTGCCATCGTCGCGCAGAACGACAGGTTCCACGCCAAAAAACGGCCGGGACGCACTGCCGGGTTTTAAAGTGTGAACGCCGGGCAGTGGAGTGATCAAATGCCCGCCAGTTTCTGTCTGCCACCAAGTATCCACTATCGGGCAACGGCCTTTGCCGATGATATTGTAATACCAAACCCATGCCTCCGGGTTAATGGGTTCGCCGACCGTGCCCAGGACGCGCAAGGAACTGAGATCGTATTTTTCCGGCCATTCGTTGCCCAATCGAATGAGCGCGCGAATGGCTGTGGGCGCGGTGTAAAAGCTGGTTATTTTGAATTTCTCGACAATTTTCCAAAATCGTCCGGCATCGGGAAACGTTGGAATCCCTTCAAACATGAGCGTCGTCCCGCCGTTGCATAGCGGACCGTAAACGACATAGCTGTGCCCCGTCACCCACCCGATGTCCGCCGTGCAGAAATAGACGTCGTCATCGTGGATATCGAAAACGTACTTGTGCGTGAGTGCGCACCACAGCAAATAACCCGCCGTACTGTGGACGACGCCCTTGGGTTTGCCGGTCGAGCCGGAGGTATAAAGAATAAACAGGAAATCCTCCGCCTTCATCTTTTCCGGCGCGCAATCCGCGGATGCCTTGGACATCAGATCGTGATACCAAACGTCCCGCCCGCTCACGAAATTACACGGTGCATCGTTGCGCTTAACAACAACGACTTTTTCAATGCTCTTTGTTTTTTTCAACGCTTCGTCGGCAATTTCTTTGAGCGGAATGGCTTTGCCGCCGCGCAATGAGACGTTGGCCGTGACCAACACTTTGCAGGACGAATCATTGATCCGGTCTGCCAGCGAATCTGCGCTGAAACCGCCGAACACCACCGAATGAATTGCGCCGATTCGCGCACACGCAAGCATAGCCACGGCGGCTTCGGGCACCATGGGCATGTAAATGGCCACACGGTCCCCGCGTTTGACGCCGAGGGATTTGAGCGCGTTGGCAAATTTGCAAACGTCGCGGTGGAGTTCCGCGTAGGTGACGCGTTTGACATCCTCTTCCGGTTCGCCCTGCCAGATGATGGCGACCTTGTCGCGAATATTGGTTTTAAGATGGCGGTCCAGGCAATTGACCGTCAGGTTCAACTGACCGTCCGCAAACCATGTATGCTCAATTTTACGCGCGTCCGTGTCCCAGGTATATTTGCAGGCGATGGATGGCTTCTTATCCCATTCCAGCGTTTGCGCCTGTTCCAGCCAGAATTTATCGGGTTCACGGACCGAACGTGCATACCAGTCCGCATATTGCGCGGATTTGATATGCGCGCGGTGAATAGT
>Ga0335073_10013223_pt1 | contig 11571 bp, 10 predicted proteins | sample Lox_Sample_22_FD_207093 | JGI IMG/M metagenome (GOLD analysis project Ga0335073, IMG submission 207093) | Soil microbial communities from Loxahatchee National Wildlife Refuge, Florida, United States - Lox_Sample_2.2 | ecosystem: Environmental > Terrestrial > Soil > Wetlands | place: USA... | reverse complement strand
GATCGCGCTCGCCGCGGACGAGATCGTGATGTGTCCCCATTCCGTGCTCGGGCCGATCGATCCTCAGATCGGGCAGATGGCGGCGGCGTCGCTGCTCAAAGTCGTGGAGCAGAAGCCCATTTCCGAGATCGAGGATCAGACCTTGGTGTTCGCCGATCTTGGCCGCAAGGCGATTGCCCAGGTGAAGCGTGCCGCCCGCGATCTCCTGGCCGTCCACATGCCGGCCGCCGATGCCGAGACCTTGGCCGAAAAGCTGTCGAGCGGGATCTGGACCCACGACTATCCGATCTTTGCGACCGAGGCCAAGGAGCTTGGGCTGCCGATCAACACGGACATGCCGAACGACGTGCTGGACCTGATGCTGCTCTATCCGCAGCCGGTGCGCTCGCAGTCGAGCGGCGTCCAGTATCTGCCGGTGCCGCGCGAACGCGACGCCAGCACCAAACCCGCACCCTGAGGAGGTCACCACGATGAGCAACAGTGGACCCGGATATCAGAAGAACCCCGACCACAAGGTCGCGCTCGAGCCCGAAAAGCGGCGCGTGCAGGTTCGCTTTGCCGGCGAGATCATCGCCGACAGCCGCGACGTCGTCACCGTCAACGAGACCAATCACGGGCCGGTTTTCTATGTCCCGCGCAAGGACGTGAAGATGGACCGGCTGGTGCGGACCGAGCACCACACCTATTGCCCCTATAAGGGTCAGGCATCCTATTTCACGCTGGCCGGCACCCGCACCGCGGAGAACGCGGTATGGACCTACGAGACGCCTTACGACGAGGTCATGGGGCTCAAGGACCTGCTGGCGTTCTATCCCGACCGGGTCGACGAGATCGTCGCGTCGTAGTCAAGCGCCTTCCAGCACCGGCAGCACCAAGGCGGAGGGATGCTCGGCCGAGTGGTGGATCGTGTCCGCGCCGATCTTGTTGGGATTGTAATAATGGGTCCACAGCATGTCGGTGAGCCCGGAATCCCCGTTGACGAGTTCGAGCCGCACGCGGCTTCCTTTCTTGAAGCGATGCGCCATCGGCTCGATGCCGATGTCGAAGCGGTAGATTTTTCCAGGCTCGATCGGCTCGGGATTCGTGTGCGTGTGATAGGGCTCCATCTCGGTGCTCTTCGCCGGATCGAGCGCGCGGTGCGAGGCGCGGAGCCACCCCTTCGTGATCCAGAAATAGTTGGGATTGAGCTCCTTCGCGCGGTCTTCCGCCGGTTGAGGGAGCTGCTCGGACAGCTTCACGAAGAAATCCATGTCGGTGCGGGTCGATGACGCAAAAAGGGTGAGCTTGATCGGCCCCGCGATCTCGAGATCCTGGACCAAGGGCGCGGTGGTGAAGGTGAGGACGCGCCGTGCGGCGTCGGGGGCGCCGCGGGGGCCGACGCCGATGACGCCGAACATCCAGCCGGGATTGGGATAGTGGTACTGCGTCGGGGTCCCGCCCGAGGCCGGCTGCCGCAAGAGGCTGCCGTCGTTCAACGACGTGACGCTGCCGCTCCGGTTCGGCGCGAGGTACCACGGGACATAGCGAACGCCCGGCGGCGGCCAGGTCGCGGCGCTTCGCACCGCGTTGGCGCCCCGCACGAACCATTCGACATCGGGACGGTTTTGCCAGTCGGTCGCGATGCCTTTGAGGAACTGGTCGTAGAAGGGCAGCAGAAGCGATTGATGCAGCTCCACGCTGTTGAACTGACGGTTCGCTTCGAATGCGTTGACGGGGCCGTTCATGCGCAGTTTCTTTGGTCCCCGCGCGCGGCGATAGCCATCGATGTTGCCGCGCGTGTGCAGATCGACCTTGCCCCAGATGCCGATCGAATAAAGCGGCACCTCGATCTCGTGAAGCCGCTCGGCGGCCGCGCGCTCGCGCCAGAAATCGTCATAGGTCGGGTGCTGCTGCACAAGCCGGTTCAAATCACAGGTCTGCTCGCGCGGCGCGGCGCCGTTCGCGGGATTGAGATTGATGATGCGGTTCTGGTTCCACCAATAGCTGCCGAAGAAATCGCCCAGGATGCCGCCCTGATAGACCGAGGCGCGATAGGGGTCGTTCATCCCGTCGAAAGCCGCGATGCAGGCGAGCGATGGCGGTCTCTGGATCGCCATCCACCATTGCGACATGCAGAAATAGGATTGGCCGATGCCGCCGACCTTACCGGTGGACCAGTCCTGATGGCCGAGCCATTCGATCACGTCGAAGAGGTCGCGCTGCTCGTTGCGGTCGAGAAGGCGGAATTCGCCTCCCGACTTGCCGCAGCCGCGGATATCCATGTTGGCGTAGACATAGCCGTGCTTCAGATAGAAATCGATCGGCCCCGTTTCGCGCCACAGGAATTGCGGGCTCGCCGGCAGCGCGTTGTTGTCGTAGCGATAGGGCGACGGCGCGAACAGCACGGGGAACGGTCCCGGCCCTTCCGGCATATAGAGCGCGACGGCGATCTCGACCCCGTCATGGACCTTGATCTTCACTTCGCGCGGCGGCGGCAAGGTCTCGTTCGGCATGGCGACCTCCTCACTCGTACTGCGGAAACAGGCCGAGCGCGTTGTCGCGATCGATCTTGCGCAGCTCCGCCTCGTCGAAGACGCCGCACACGGCGAGCTCGTTCGCGATGTGGGCGGGATTGCCCCACGGCACGTCGGTGCCGAACACGATATTGTCGACCGGCACGACCTGGCGCAGCGCAAGCATCGGCCCGGCCGCGAACACCGCCGCGGTGTCGTAGAAGAAGCGGCGCGCCTCGTGGAGGAAACCCTGCGGCATCGCGCTCGCATAGTGGGGCGCGCGCGCCATGCCGGTCATGCGCGCGATGAGGAAGGGCATCGTGCCCCCGCCATGCGACCAGATGAGGCGGATGTCGGAAAAGCGCGCCGACCGGCCGGAATAGGTCATCTGCGCGATCGCCCGCGTCGTATCGGTGCCGTATTCGATCATCGACTCGTTGAGGCTCATGATGTTCTCGCAGCAGGCGGGCGTGCAGGGATGCACATAGATCGCGGCCTTGCGGCGATTGAGCTCCTCGAACACGGGATCGAACGCCGGATCGCCCAGCCATGTGTTGCGATAGCTCGTGAAGAACACGATCCCGTCCGCCTTCAGCACATCGAGCCCGTATTCGATCTCCCTGAGGCTGCCGTCGATGTCCGGCATCGGCAGGTTGACGAACATGCCAAAGCGCTTTGGATGGTCGGAACGAAGCTTCGCCGCATAATCGTTGCAAAGGCGCGCGAGTTTGCGCGATTCGACGGCGTCGCCGAACCACAGGCCGGGCGTCGTGATCGAGGTCAGCGCGATCTCGACGCCGCCCTGGTCCATGAGCTCGATCGACTGCGCGGGAGACCAGTTGCGGGTCTCGCGCGTCAGGCGGACGCCCTTGGGGTCGAGATCGGCGATATATCCGGGCGGGGCGATGTGGTGATGGACGTCGATGCGGCGTGGATCGGCATTGGCCATGGCGACGGTGATCCTCCCGTTTGGTGCGCTCGGGACGCGAGCGATTTTACGGGCGGAGGTAAGTCATGCCTAGCGGTGCCGCCCGGTCCCGGCGGACGGCCAATCGCCGATCAGGTCTCGTCGAGCTTCATTCGGCCGCGAGCGCCGCGGCGCGAAGCTTGTCCACTTCGTCCTTGTGGAGCGAGAGCCAATCGCCGTCCTTCTCGGTCGTGTAAAAGCCGCCGCGGACATCGGCATAGACACGCGGGTTGTCGGCGGACGGCGGGCGGATGCCACTTTGGAACGATTTTGCGGTGTTCATCAGCATGCGCCGGTTGCGCGCGATCGCGATGTCGGACGGCGCCAGATTCTCGAGCGAGTGGTCGACCATCCCGCCCATGCTCTCGGTCACCGCCTGATCCTGCGTGTGAATGCCGTCGATGCCGGTGAAGCTGACGCTGCGCTGCTCCTCGCGGTCGATCATGTGGTCGTTGTCGAGATTCTCGACCATGCGATAGCGGCCGAGCCAGCCGGTCTCGTTCGGCAGCAGATGGTCGCGGATATGCACGCCCTGCATCCGGTTCCGGTCGTTGCGGCGCATATAGCTCAGCGACTCGAAGCCCACGAACATGCAGTGCTCGTCATCCATCGGGATGAAGGCGCGCACCATGACGTTGTGCTCGAGGCTCGCGACGGGCGGCATGATCCAGAACGGGAACAGGAAATGCGCGACCCGCCAATAGACCGCGCCCGGCTGCGTGGCCGAGGGGCGATAAGCGCCATAGGTCAGACCGTGCGGCGTCTCGAGCACCTTGTACTCGGGCGCGCGGTTCTCGGTAAGGTCGCGGTGATCGGAGTCGAGCTTGGAGCTGGGCCTTGCCGCGCCGAAATGCAGCACGCCCACGTGAGATGTGTCGAGGTCCCCCTCGACCGCCTGCAGCCAGTTGCAGTCGCGCTTCACGAAGCGAAGCTGCACACGCTCTTTGGGCGCAAGGCAGGCCTCGAACGGCGGCAGGTCGGGCGCGCGGCTCTTGTCGCCCATATAGATCCACACGACGTCGTTCCGCTCGCGCGCGAGATAGGTCTTGGCGTGCACCTTGTCCTTGAAATGCTGATGCGGCGGGATGTTGAGCTGATCGAGGCAGTTCCCGTCCACGTCGAATTTCCAGCCGTGATAGACGCAGCGGATGCCGCCTTCCTCGTTGCGGCCATAGAACAGCGAGGCGCAGCGATGGGGGCAGCGGTGGTCCATCACGCCGACGCGGCCCGCGGAATCTCGGAACGCGATCATCTTTTCGCCGAGGAGCATGATCCGGACCGGCGGTCCATCGGCCACCAGCTCGCTCGAAAGCGCTGCCGGAATCCAGTATTGGCGCATCAGCTCGCCCATGGGCGTGCCCGGACCGGTGCGGGTGATCAGCTCATATTGATCGGCCATTGTCGAAACTCCCTTTCCCGGCGTTGAGATTAAGCCGGCGCCGGAGCCGCGGCAAGATTGCCCTTGCCCCCAGGGACTTAACCGTATTTGCTTGGGACGGCGCCGGATCAGAAGGGGGAATGGATCATGGCAAGACCGATCGCCCGGTTGTGGCTCGTCTGCCTTTGCGCGTTGCTGGCGGGTCCGGCCGCGGCCAAGGACGCCGTTACCATCGGGCTCACCTGGACGCCGCAGGCCGAGTTCGGCGGCCTTTATCAAGCGCTCGCCGACGGTATCTACGATGCGGCCGGGCTCGATGTGACGCTTCGTCCCGGCGGCCCGCAGGTCAATACCACCCAGCTCCTCGTTTCGGGCGCGATCGACATGGAGATCTCGTCCAACTCGTTCGAGCCGCTCAACATGGTCCGGCAGGAAATTCCCTTCATCGCGGTCGCCGCCTTGTACCAGAAGGACCCGCAGATCCTGATTTCCCACCCCGAGATGGGCTTCAAGACGCTCGGCGACCTCAAAGGGCATCCGGTCCTCATCGCCGAGTTCGCGCACGAGACGTTCTGGGCGTGGCTCAAGTCGAAATACGGCTTCACCGACGACCAGGCGCGTCCTTACACCTTCAGCCTGCAGCCCTTCATCGTCGACAAGACCCTGAGCCAGCAAGGCTATCTCACGGTCGAGCCGTTCCTGCTCGCGGCCCAGGGGATCAAGCCGACGATCTTTCTCCTCTCCGATTACGGCTACAACCCCTATACCAATCTCCTCGTCACGTCGAAGAAGATGGTCGCCGAAAAGCCGGACCTGGTGCAGCGCGTGGTCGACGCGACGATCAAGGGCTGGTACGGGTTCCTTTATGGCTCCAATCAGAAGGCCATCGACCTCATCGTCAAAAGCACGACCGAGTACACGCCCAAAAACGCCGCCGATACGTTGGGCGTGCTCAAGAGCAGCGGCCTGATCGATTCGGGCGATACCAAGACGCTCGGTATCGGCGCGATGACGGACGCGCGCTGGCAGAGCTTCTTTCAAACGATGGTGACGGCCGGCGTCTACAAGTCCGACCTTGATTACCACGCCGCCTACACGACCCAGTTCGTCGACAAGAAGGTCGGCATGCAATAACGCCTAGCGGGCGACGCCGACCGTCTGCGAGCCGAATGTCTCGAGGCACCAGCGCGCGCGCGCGGCAAGCGCCTCGTCCTCGCCCTCGAACCCCATGATCTGCACGCCCAGCGGGACGTTCTCGACGGCAAGGAGCGGCAGGTTGAAGGTCGGCGCGCCGATCGCGGACGACGCATCGTTGTACCAGGGCGTTCCGACCTTGGGCTGGCCCTTCTGCCCCGGCCCGATATGGGCGAGCGTGATGAACCCGTCGACCGCGCCGGCAAGCCCGCGATGGCGCCGGCGCAAATCCTCGCGCCGCGCGGCGGCACGCCGATAGTCTTCGGGTGTCATGCTGGCCGCTTTGTCGATGAAGCCTTCGATCGCGTCGCTCAGCAGGCCGGGACGCAGGTCGCGCCACGCGCGCAGCGGCCAGCGGAATTCCCATAGCATCGCGTCGAAGAAGAAGTCGGGGCAGCGGGTGGTCGCGTCCTCGTAGGCCGCGAGATCGCTGCCGGCCCCGGGTTCGACGATCTCCACCCCGGCGGCGGCCAGCACCTCGAGAAAAACCTCGAACGCTTCCTTCGATGCCGCGTCCGTCTGCGACCAGCCATAGGTATATTGCCGCGCAAGGCGCGTTGGGCGCCGCGCAGGGGGCAGGTGCGGGCCGCCCGCGAGCGGGGCATAGCCGGGATCGCCGCCGACCGTCGCCGCGATGTGGGTTGCAGCCTCCCAGGCATCGCTCAGCGTCCCGGCCAGGAACCCCAGATGATTGAGGCTGGGGGATGGATCGAATCCGCCATAACGGTTGAGCGCGCCATAGGTCGGCTTGAACCCCACGACGCCGCAGATCGAAGCCGGCCGGATGACCGAGCCGCGGACCTGGCTGCCGGTGCCAAGCGGCAGCATGGAGGCGGCGACCGCCGCCGCCGAGCCCGAGGACGATCCGCCCGGCGTCCGCATCAGGTCCCAGGGATTCCACGTCGGCGCCGGCAGCGCCATGGTGAGTTCGGTCGTGGTGGTCTTGCCGAGGATGATGGCGCCGCCACGGCGCAGCGCGTCGACATGGGCGGCGTCGATCGCGGCGACGGCGTCCTTGAACATGCGGCTGTTCACCTCGGTCGCGAAGCCCGCGACGTCGTAGCAATCCTTGATGCCGACCGGCATTCCGTCGAGGGGGGAGAGCGGGCGCCCCGCGCGCCAGCGTTCGCTTGCGGCATCGGCATCGCGTCGCGCGCGGTCGATATCGAGGATGACGAACGCCTTTATCTGCGGCTCGAGGCTCGCGATCCGGTCGAGGCAGCGTTCGAGGAACGCGCGCGGGCCGTCGCGCTCGGCGGCGAACGCGCTCCGCGCCTCGCCAAAGCAGAGATAGCGTGCGGTCCGCGGATCATAGGACATCGATGGCCTTCCGAGCGGGGTTCGGGCATTATAAATCGCGGCGCCGACAACGTCTTCGTCGCGGGCATGGTGACGGAGGTGTGCTGCGGAACGACGGCGCGCGACGCGATGATGCGGAATCTTCGAGCGATCAGGGCCGCTCAGCCTTTTTCGGCCGATGCTTCCTTGAACCAGTCGATGATCGCGCTGCCGGTGGTGATCCAGACCTGGTCGTGCTTGCGGATATAGGCGAGCGCGCGCTCGAGATGCCGGGCGCGGAACGGATGTCCGATCAGGAACGGGTGAAGCGCCATCGACAGGATGCGCGGCCGCTTCGCGCCCTCCTCGTAAAGCTGATCGAACTGATCGACCACCATCTGATAGAAATCCTCGCCCGAGCCGCCGCGCTCGAGGAAAAGCGGGATGTCGCCCACCTCGAGCGTGTACGGGATGGCGAAGATCGATCCCCGCCGCGTCTTCATCGCGTAGGGAAGCTCGTCGTTGGCCCAATCGGCGACATACTCGATGCCGGCCTCGGCAAGGAGATCAAGCGTGTGGTCGGTCTCGGTCAAGGCGGGGCCGAGCCAGCCGCGGCTCTTCCTGCCGGTCGCCTTGGCGATCGTGTCGAGCACGCCGGTGATGATCGGCCGCTCGGCCTCTTCCGGCATGCCGGTGAACAGCATCGAATTGTTGGGACCGTGCGCCATCCATTCCCATGAGAGGCGGTTTCCCTCGGTGATGATGTCGGGATAGTGCTCGCAGACCTCGGCGTTGAGCGCCGCCGTGGCGACGAAACCCTGGCGCTCCATGATCTCCATGATGCGCCAGATGCCGACCCGCGGGCCATAATCGCGCCAGGCGTGGTTCAGCACGTCGGGCTTCAAGGAGGACGTCATCTGCGTCAGCGCGATCGCCGGGCTTTTCCAGTGGTAATGCTCGATATTGGGCGTGATCCAGACGGCGACGCGGGCGTCCTTGGGAAGGCGCAGAACCGGCCGCCGCGCGATCGGCGAGTAGTCGAACCTTCCGTGCTCCATGGACCTCTCCCTTGGTTCAGCGTGTGAGGCGCGGCGGAAATATCTTGGTGCCCGTCGCGTCGTCGATGATCGCGATCGCGCGATAGGGACAAAGCTTCGCCGCTTTCAGGATCCTGTCGTCCGCGGCGCCGCCGGCGTTGGCGATGCGCACTTTTCGCGCGCGCGTCCAGGCGAAGACCGCGGGCGCGACATTGAGGCAGTTGCCATAGGACTGGCATCTGCCGGTATCGAGTTCGATGCGATATCCGCTCATCGCTAGATCAGGAACTGCAGGAGCGGCATTTCCTGATCGGCATTGACCAGCAGGACTTTCTTCTGCCGCATCAGGAACGTATCGCGCTCGGCGCGGAGATGGTGGATCGTGCGCCCGGCCCACAGAAGTTGCGTGCCTTGGCGCGCGTGGACCAACACGAAGTTCGACTGCACCGCAAGCAGCCCTTCGCCCGCGGCGTCGATCTCGATATTCGAGAGGACGCGGCGCATGCGCGGCTTCGGATCCTGCGCCAGGACCGCGCCGCTCAAAAGCCGGTCGAGCCGCTGCTCGAGCCGTACCCGGTCGTCATAGATGATCGAGACGTGGCGCGTCGGATCGATGTCGTCCTCGTTGCACGGGACCCAATAGAGCGCGTCCTCGGCCCAAAGCGCCAGCCATTCCTTATAGCGATGCTCATCCATGAGCCGCGCCTCGAGATAGAGGAACCGCTCGACCCGCGCCCGCGCCGCGCTATCCATGGCCGCTCATCAGCCGGCCATAATGGCGCCACATGCCGCGCAAATGGCATTCATCCATGGTGAAGCCGCTGGAACTGCCGTCGGCCTCAATCACGTTGCGATGCGCGCCACGCCCGATGAATTGCCAATCATCGCCTTCGGCCCGAACGCCTCGCTGGTTGCGCTCCATGATCTCGATATCGTCGGGGGAGATGAGGCCGGCGGGGCCGAAGCCGAATTCATGCTCTCTGAGGCGCGCCTCGTTGATCTCGGGCGGCGCACCCGTTAGCAGCATCGGCTGATAATAGACGAAGGTCTCGTCGACGGTCACCGGCTGAAGCCGGCGGATATGCGTCATGATGTAGATGAGGTTCGGGAAGACATAGACGAGCGGCGGGATCGTGCCGAGAAGCTCGCGCGCCTTTTCGGCGCCATAGCGCGCCTCCATCATCGCGACATAGGCTTGCCGCGCGGGGCTCGGCGCGCGCTTCGGCGCCGCCATGCTCGCGCCGCGATAATCCTCGATCATGTGGCCGCCGGGGAGCGAGCGGATGACGTCGGGCACTTCGTTCTCGTAGAGCGAGCTCATGTCCAGGCCGCTGCGGCGCGAATGCAGCTCGAACGCGATCTTGTGGATGAACGGCCCGTGATAGTCGCCTTCGAGTGAATTCTCCGGCAGGAATTTCCAATTGCCCTTGTATTTGAGCTTCTGCACGCCGGTGCGGAGATCGATTTCGCCCGAGGGCGACACGTCCATGAACAGGTCGATATAGGTTTTCACCTGACCCAGATGGTCCTCGAGCGTCGCCCCTTCGGCGCTCGCGCTGGCGAAAATCAGGCCGCGATAGGTGCCGACGCGAGGCACGCGCGTGAGCCCGAACGCCTTGTGGTTCAGATCGCCGCCATAAGCCTCCTCGAAGGTCGACGCGAGAAGGTCGCCCGACCGCCCATAGGTCCAGCCGTGATAGGGGCATTTCAACGTCTCGGCGTTGCCGTGGTCGCGATGGCAGAGAAGGTTTCCGCGGTGGCGACAGCGGTTGAAGAAGACATTGACGCCGCCATCATCGTCCCGGATCGCGATCACCGGCTGCCGGCCGATCTGGCGCGAGACATAGTCGCCGGGGCGCGGGATCTCGCTTTCATGCGCGAGATAGACCCACACTTTGTGCCAGATCGCGTCGAATTCGCGCTCGAAGATGGCGGGGTCGCGATAGAGGCTGCCATGGACCCGCGCGTCCCGCGTCAGCGCCTCGTAATCGATTGGTGTGGCTGCCATTTGGTGCGTTGCCCCGAGCTTCGATAGTGTGAGATTGCCCCTGTTTCCGCAAGCTGTTTCGCCCTAGGATCGTGTCATGCGGTTCGCCCATTTCGCCCATGTCTGGGGCAAGCGCGGCATGACGCTGCAACGACGCAACGAGCAGCTTTAGCGATGGCGGAGAAGACGCTCGCCGCGGTCCTGGTGGCGCCCCGCAAGATCGAGCTGCGCGAGTTCGCGCTGCCGGAGATCGACGCCGATTCCGGCATCGCCAAGGTCGAGATCACCGGCGTGTGCGGCGCCGACTGGCCGATCTATACCGGTGCGCTCGCCTTTTATGCCCCGCCGCCGCTGATCCCCGGCCACGAGATCGTGGCGCGCGTCGCCAAGATCGGCGCGCGGGCCGCCAAACGCTGGGGCGTCAAGGAGGGCGACCGCATCGTCATGGAGGAATATGCGCCGTGCGGGCGCTGCGAATACTGCCTCTCCGGCCGCTATTATATTTGCAGCGGCATGAAGATGGAGAAGATGTACGGCTTCACGCCGCTCTCGGTCGCGCCGGGCCTGTGGGGCGGCTATGCCGAATATTTCTATCTCGATCCGCAGGCGCTGTTGCACAAGATCGCGGATTCGGTGCCGACCACCGTCGCGCCGTTTTATGTCCCGCTGTCGAACGGCATACGCTGGGTCCATGCCGAAGGCGGGATCGGCATCGGCGGGACCGTGGTGATCCAGGGTCCGGGCGGGCAGGGGCTTGCCTCGGTCATAGCGGCGAAAGAGGCGGGGGCGGCGACCATCATCGTGACCGGCCGTGGCCACGACGCGGCGCGGCTCGCGCTCGCACGCGATTTCGGCGCCCATCATACGATCGATGTCGATTCGGGCGAGAATCCGGTGGAGCGCGTCGCCGCGATCACGGGCGGACGGATGGCGGACGCGGTGATCAACGTGACGGCGGGCGCGCCGGGCGCGTTGAAGCAAGCCGTCGAGCTCGCGACGATGGGCGGCACGATCGTGGTCGCCGGCGAGGCGCACGGATTTGCGACCGATTTCGATCCCGACCAGATCTTTCTGAAGGAGCTCACCATCAAGGGCGTGCGCGGCCGGACCGCGCGCGACATGAAGCGCGCGATCGCGCTTCTCGAGTCGGGCAAATACCCGCTCGAAAAGCTGGCGACGCATCATTTCACGCTCGACAAAGTCGAGGATGCCATCCGTACCGTTGGCGGCGAGGGCGC
>Ga0335073_10013222_pt1 | contig 11571 bp, 10 predicted proteins | sample Lox_Sample_22_FD_207093 | JGI IMG/M metagenome (GOLD analysis project Ga0335073, IMG submission 207093) | Soil microbial communities from Loxahatchee National Wildlife Refuge, Florida, United States - Lox_Sample_2.2 | ecosystem: Environmental > Terrestrial > Soil > Wetlands | place: USA... | reverse complement strand
CCTCATCCGCCGCGAAGCCCACCGCGGCGGGAACGAGCTCCAGCTCACCCCCCAGGAGTTTTCCCTGCTCGAATACCTCTGCCGCAATGCCGGCCGCGTCGTCACCCGCGCCATGGTCCTCGACCATGTCTGGAAGATGCGCATCGACACCTCCACGAATATCGTGGATGTACACATCCACCGCCTCCGCAATAAAGTGGATCGCGAATCGGCCCGGCCCCTCATTCGCACCATCCGCGGCGTCGGTTATCTTCTTCGGGATTAGCTCCAGCGCATGCTTCGTCGCGTAACCACCTCCTTCTATCGCACCGCCGCCTGGCGCCTCGCCCTGCGCAGCACCCTCGTCTTCGCCATCGGCAGCGCCGCGGTCTTCTGGGTCATGTACGTCATGGTCGCGCGCACCGTGCGCGAGCGCGGCGACTCCTGGCTGATGGGCGAAAGTGAAACCCTCCGCCAGGTCGCGCTCACCACCCCCCGCGATGCCCTCTACGACCGCATCGTCGAAGAAGTCGCCGAGCTCGCCACCCAGGAACTCTCCTGGGGCAGCAATGGCGAGCACCTCGGCGGCAACACCGTCTTCTTCGCCCTCACTGGCGACCCCTCGCATCCCCCCGTGTGGGTCGGCCCTCACGACAGCAGCCCCTTCCTCCACGCCCTCAGCGCCGCCGGCATTCCCCCGCGCAGCCCGGTCTCCCTGCACGTCCCAGGTTGGAACGTCCCCTTCCGCGTTGTTGCCGTCGAGATGCATCCCGGCCGCGGCCGCCTCTACCTCGGCCTCCTCGACTCGGGCGCCCTCGCCCTGCTCCGCCGCCTCCTCATCCGCTTCTTCCTGGGATGGGTCTTCATGGTCGCCCTCGGCTTCCTCGTTACCCTCTTCGGCCTGCGCCGCATGCTCAAGCGCGTCGACGCCATCACCGGAGCCGCCGCCAGCATCCGCACCGGCGACCTCAGCACCCGCGTCCCCGCCGGTCCCCAGCAGGATGAAGTCGCCCGCCTCGCCCGCACCTTCAACAACATGCTCGACCGCATCTCCGCTTCGGTGAATCAGCTGCGCACCCTCACCGACTCCGTTGCCCACGACCTCAAAAGCCCCATCACCTCCGTCCGCGGCAGCCTCGAGATCGCCCTCTCCCTCGAAGACCGCGACCAGGCCGCCGAGCTGGTCGCCAGCGCCATCGAGCACCTCGATCGCCTCTCTGACGTCATCACCACCTCCCTCGATGTCGCCGAAGCCGACGGAGGCGCGCTGCGTCTGCACCGCGAGCGCGCCGACCTCAGCGACCTCGTTAACCGCGTCGCCGAGCTCTATGCCCCCGCCCTCGCCGACCGCCAGCAGCGCCTCACCGTCTCCGCCGACGCCCCCGCGCCCGTCCTGGTCGACGTGCCTCTCTGCAATCGCATGCTCTCCAACCTCATGGAAAACGAGCTGCGCTACGCCGGCCCCGCCGCCCAGGTTTCACTCAATGTCTCGCTGAATGTCTCCACCGGCGACGGCGTCGCCTGCATCACACTGGAGGACGACGGCCCGGGATTCGCGCCCGACCTGCTCCCCCGCGTCTTTCAGCGCTTCGTCAAAGGCTCTCACTCGGAAGGGCATGGTCTGGGTCTCGCATTCGTCAGCGCCGTCGCCGTCGTACACGGCGGCCGCGCCATCGCGCGCAATCGCACTCAGGGAGGCGCTCAGATCGTCGTCGAAATTCCGCTGGCGGCCGCCCCCGCGTCCCCTCCGCATTCGTCCGACAATCTCCTTACATCTCCGTAACCCGATGCGACTTCGGCTCACCCACTGAGTCCAATACACACCGGCCAATGAATCGTGCTCCCATCGCAGCTCCACAGGGTCAGCGGCCTCTGCGAATTTCAATGGAAGAGAACTGCATGCATATTTTGTCCACATCCACGGCCTTTCCGCCGCACTACTATACCCAGCGTGAAGTCGTCGATGCCCTGCTCGCCTATTGGGGCAATGATTCCAAAATTGCCGCCGTGCTTGAGCGCCTTCACAGCCGCACCGGCGTCGACGGCCGCCACTTCTCCCTGCCCCTCAGTCAATACGACACCCTCGACACCTGGGGCAAAGCCAACGACGTCTACATCGATGTCGCCCAGCAGCTCGGCGAACGCGCTGTCGACTGCGCTCTGAAAATGGCGCGCCTCCGTCGCGAGGATCTCGGCGCCATCTTCTTCGTCACCGTCACCGGCGTCGCCAGCCCCTCCATTGACGCCCGACTCGTCAACCGCATGAGTCTTTCCCCTCACATTCGCCGCAATCCCATCTTCGGACTCGGCTGCGTCGCCGGCGCTGCCGGCCTCGCCCGCGCCGCCGACTACGTCCGCGCGTATCCCGACCAGGTTGCCGTCCTGCTCTCCGTCGAGCTCTGCTCGCTTACCTGGCAGCGCGACGACATCTCCGTCGCCAACCTCATCTCTTCGGGCCTCTTTGGCGACGGCGCTGCCGCCGTCCTCGTCGCCGGTGCCAATGTTCCCCGCCGCGGCCCGCGCATTCTTGCCACTCACAACGTCTTTTACCCGGATACCGAAGACGTCATGGGCTGGCATATCTCCGAAAAAGGCTTCAACATCGTCCTCTCCCCTGACGTCCCCAGGGTCGTCCGCGAAAACCTCGGTCGCGATGTCGACGCCTTTCTCGCCACCCAGGGCCTCACCCGATCGGACATCGGCTCCTGGATCATGCATACCGGAGGCCCGAAGGTCCTCGACGCTACCGCGGAATCCCTCAACCTGCCCCCTGAGGCGCTCGACGTCTCGTGGGATGCGCTGCGCCGCGTCGGCAACCTTTCGTCCGCGTCGGTGCTGGTCGTCCTAGACGAGATCATGAAACACCGCCGTCCCACCCCCGGCACCCGCAGCATCCTCGCCGCCATGGGTCCCGGCTTCTGCGCCGAAATGCTGCTTCTGGAGTGGTAGCTACATGGACTCATCGTTGTTACGTATGAATCCCGCTTCCCCATCCCGGTCTCGTGGTCCGCGCTGCCCTGCTCTCGTGAACATGGAGCTCTCCGTGTCCTCTGTGGCGAATCATGCGAACTCCATCCCGTGCCCCGCTCCCGATTGCGCCACGGCCCCCGCCTTCGTATCAGGGCAAAAGTTTGCCGCCTCCGCACAACGTCGTCGTTTTGAAAGGGCACAGCTTCAGCTGTGCCGTAAACAGAGCCAGCGCTGCTCGGCCTTAGCCGCTGAGGGACGTTCTTCATCGATTGAGAACGACTCTCCCCTCAAAGTCACTCCCTTCGCCCAGCGCCCGAACGCCGCCACGACCTCAGGTTTTGTATCAGGGCACGAGTTCACTCGTGCCGAAAGAGCCCACAAAGAAAGCAGGGCTTTAGCCCCTGTGCTTTTCTTCGACTATCCCCGCAACTCAATCGGCGAGCCTGTCTCGTGCGTGCGTCTCGTGGTGAATCATGCAGTCTAGTAACCATTCCTGTGACGTTCTCGTCGCCGGCGGAGGTCCCTCTGGCCTCGCCGCGGCCATCGCCCTCCGCCGGCGCGGCGCCGACGTCCTCGTTGCCGATGCCCTTCAGCCGCCCATCGACAAGCCCTGCGGCGAAGGCCTCATGCCCGACGCCCGCCGTGATCTCGCCCGTCTCGGCGTGGACCTCACCACCGGCCATGGCGCCCCCTTCCAGGGCATCCTCTTTGCCGGACCGCGCGACCGTGTCGCCGCCGACTTCCCGCGCGGCGAAGGACTGGGCGTCCGCCGCCCTGTCCTCCACCGTCTCCTCCTCGATCGCGCCGCGGAACTCGGCGTGCGCTTCTCCTGGAACACGCCCGTCGTCCTCAGGTCACAGCAGCCGGCACAACTTGCCGGCCACCCCTGCGTGTACCGGTGGCTCATCGGCGCCGATGGCCATGCCTCTCGCGTTCGTTCCTGGGCCGGCCTCGATGCCGCGTCGCTGCGCGGCCGCCGCTTCGGCTTTCGCGCCCACTACCGCGTCGCTCCCTGGAGCCCGTATGTCGAAGTCCACTGGGGCCCCCTCGGCCAGGCCTACATCACCCCCGTCGGGCCGCGTGAGATCTGCGTCGCCGCCATCACCCGCCATCCCGGCCTGCGCCTACCTCAGATCCTCAAAGGCCTTCCCCTCCTCCGCGAAAAACTCTACGAAGCCGCCCTCACCAGTACTCAGCGCGGAGCCCTCACCCTCACCCGCCGCCTCCGCCGCGTCACCCGCGGCAATGTGGCCCTCATCGGCGACGCCTCCGGATCCGCCGACGCCGTCACCGGCGAAGGACTCGCCCTGGGCTTCCGCCAGGCGCTGCTCCTCGCCGACTCCCTCGCGGCCGGGTCGCTCGATCCTTACCAGGCACGCCACACAGAAATCCTGGCCCTCCCGCAGCGCATGGCCGCTCTCATGCTCCTGCTCGACCGGTCTCCTGGCCTGCGCGACCGCACCCTGCACGCCTTCGCTCATCGCCCGCATCTCTTTTGCGAAATCCTCGCCGTCCACGTCGGCGAGCAATCCCTGCCCCGCTTTGCCCTGCGCCGCGGGCCGCAACTGGGAGCTCTCCTGCTCGCCCCACAGCACATCTGACTCCTGAATGAGACCCCGCCTCCTGCGATTCGCCGCCTTCGTCTGCGCCCTGCTTCTCGGCTCTCCGCTCCTGCTCGCTCAAACCCAGCCGCGCCCCGTCGTCCTGCACTTCGACCCCGCACACACCCAAATTCGCTGGACCCTCGACGACGTCCTCCACACCGTCCACGGAGTCTTCCAGCTCAAAGGCGGCCTGGTCAGCTTCACGCCCTCCTCCGGCGCCGCCGAAGGCGAGCTGCTCGTCGATCTCGATTCGGGCAACAGCGGCGATGGCGCCCGCGACCGCCGCATGAAGAAGGACATCCTCGAAACAGAAACCTACCCTGAGGCCATCTTTCACCCTGAAAAAGTCTCCGGCACCCTCCGCCCCGGCGCCGCCCAGCAGGTCACCGTCGATGGCACCTTTACCATCCACGGCCATGACCACCCCCTGCGCATGCTCGTCTCCGCGCAGATGATCGACGCGACGCACGTCCACCTCACCACCCACTTCGTCGTGCCCTACGTCGCCTGGGGCATGAAGGACCCCAGCACCTTCATCCTCCGCGTCGGCAAGCAGGTCGCCGTCGACGTCATCGCCGACGCAACCGTCGAAAACCTGCCCGGCTCGAACCCATGACGTCCTGAGGCACAGCCCTGCTGGATGAGTAGCTTTCGGGAGTTCGGAACCCTCCCCGTTTTGAAAGGGCACAGCCTTGGCTGTGCCGCAAAGTCCGCCATCGTTTTCGGCTTGAGCCGCTGAGGGATGGTTTTTCCGATGGCGGGTGCCTTCTGAAAGCCTTTCATCCCCGCCATCACCGATGCAGCCTCGATGGCGGCTTGATCCCGCGATGGAGCTCCCGCCTCCCTGCAGAACTTACCGAAGGAATGAATTTGCCTGCGCATTGTGGAGATCGTGTCAAGCCCCTCGCCGTCAAACGAAAGTAACAAACACAGATACAAAAGAACTTCCACGCCAAAATACCCACGCAAATCTGGCAGTAAACCCACGCAAACTTGGTATTCTGAACTTATAGAGTGAAAAAAGAAAAAGCCCGCGACGCGGGCTTTTTCCTTGGGATCAGAGGGGCGAAGAGAAGGAGCCCCCTGCGAAGTGATCTCGTTTCAATCATCCAGCGCGGAGGGGGCTCCTCGGCGATTCTGCAACTCACAGCATACGCAGGACTTACGCAAAAAGTTGACCCTTCAAAAAATGAGCTTTTTTCGGCCGCTCCCAGGCTACCGCCCAACCGGCTGTGCCAGCGCCTTCTCAATCGCCGCCTGGGCCAGCGGAGCCATCACCGCAAACCCGGCCGCGTTCGGATGCAGCCCGTCCGCGGTCAGGTCCTTCTTCAGAAAGCCCTGGTCGTCGACCATGGCCGAAAAGTAGTCCAGATACACCAGATCGTGATCCTCGCAGTACTTCTTCAGCCACACGTTCAGCGCCAGGATCTTCTCCGGTGACCGCTGCAGAAAGAACCACAGCGCCCGCTCGTTCATGGCGTTAATAGGAGTCACCGACGAGAACACAACTCGAATCCCGTTCACTCGCGCCAGCTCGGCAAAACTCTGGTAGTCATCCTCGATCTGCTCCAGCGTCTCCTCGCCGGTGTTGCCGGCGATGTCGTTGGTCCCGGCCAGAATGACCACCACCGCCGGATGCAGATCGATCACGTCCTGGCGGAAGCGCACCAGCATCTGCGGCGTCGTCTGCCCGCCGATCCCGCGGTTGATGTAATGCTTGCCCGGAAAGGAGTCGTCCAGCTTCCAGATGTCGGTGATCGAGTCGCCAAAGAAGACCACCCGAGGCTCGCCCGGCGTCGGCGCTCCCAGCGAGGTATCGGCCGCATGGTACCGCTCCAGCTGGCCGAAGTCGTTCATGAACATCCGCGCGTTGCCCTCGCGATACAGTTCCAGGCTGTGCGCTGCCTGGTACCCGTCCTCCGCGGTCGCCTGCACCGGCGGCGGCACCTGCGCCTGCGCAGCCACGCCGCCCGTCGCAACAACCACCATCAGCGCCATCAGGAGATTCTTCATGGCCACCACCCTACCACGCGGGTCGCGTCGCCAGGCTGTCACAAAGAGAAAAGGAGCGGCCGCAGCCGCTCCCCTCCACTCCTCATTCTGCTCCGCGCCTACGCGACCGCCATCGCTCGAATCTCCTCGCGGCGGACCGTCAGCTTCTCCACCAGATCGGTGCGAACCTCGAAGCCGCGGCCCGGCGTTTCCGGAACGGCAATCTCACCCGTCTTCGAAACCTCGACGGCCGGCTCGATGATGTCTTCCTTCCAGTACCGCTTCGAGGCGGAGACATCGCCCGGCAGGGTGAAGTTGTCCAGCGACGACAGCGCGATATTGTGCGATCGTCCAATGCCGGTTTCCAGCATGCCGCCGCACCACACCGGCACACCGCGCTCCTGGGCCGCGTTGTGCACCGCGATGGCTTCGCTGAAGCCGCCCACGCGCCCGCACTTGATATTGATGATCCGGCACGATTCCATATCGATCGCCGCCAGCGCGTCGCGACGGTTGCGAATCGACTCGTCCAGGCAAATCGGCGTTTCCAGCCGCTTCTGGAGCATGGAATGGAAATAGAAATCGTCGGACCAGAGCGGCTGCTCGATCATCAGCAGGTTGAACTCGTCGAAACTCACAATATGGTCGGAATCGTTCAGCCGGTACGCCGAATTGGCGTCGCAGCTCAGCTGAATGTCGGGCCAGCGATGCCGCACGGCCTCGAATACCTTAACGTCCCAGCCCGGCTTGCACTTCAGCTTGATCCGCTGATAGCCCGCTGCCAGTTCCTTCTCCACCTCGGCCAGCTGCTGCTCCAGCGTCGGCTGAATGCCAATCGAGACGCCGCAGTCGATCGTCTCCCGCGTCCCGCCCAGCAGGCTCGCCAGCGGGATGCCCTTCATCTGCGCTTCCAGATCCCACACCGCGTTCTCCAGCGCCGCCTTGGCCATGCGGTGCCCGCGCACCTGCCGGAAAATCCCCGGGCATTTGCCGCCATGTTCCGGCTCGGCGCTGGCCAGGGCTGGCCCCAGTTCGCTCTGGATCACCATCCAGGCCGTGTCCACCGTCTCATCGGAGAAGAACGGGTGCTCTCCGGCCACGCACTCGCCCCACCCGGTCAGACCCTCGCCGCGCAGTTCGACCAGCAGAATCCGGCGCTCCGTTGTGGTTCCAAAACTGGTTTGAAAAGGCTTGACGAGGGGAAGTCGTATTTCACGAAGCGAAATGGCATCGATTCTCATAGAACTCCCGTTTCGGATTCCCGGAGTCGTGCAAGTTCGAATGTTCCGTTACCCTGCGCATCCAGCTGGAAACCCACCACCGCCAGACCCCGATCGAACCCATCCAGAAAGCGGCGGCGGTTCTCGGTTTGCACCGCCGCGGCGCGGGCGACACTCGTCGCAGATGCCTTCCACTCGCTCAAAGCTTTTGGCACCACGATGGTCTCCTCGATTGGCGGCGGAGAGTACTGGGTTCCGGCCAGAATAGACTTCACGCGGTCCGAATCCATCCACCACTCAGCGTGCAGACGGTCCGTGGGAAGTCCACCCTGCAGACGAGATGAGGATACACCATAAAAATTCGGGGAATACATTCGCACCACCACGCCGAGTCTGTGGATATTCAGGAAGGCGTTCTTGATCTCCAGTGGATCGAAGGTCCATTCCATCAATTTGATCCCGCGGCTGAGCGCTTCCTCGCGTTGATACAACTTGAGATGCCGTCCGATCCCGCTGTTGCGGTAACGCGGCGTAACAGCCAGCATGTGCGAGTGAAGGTACGGCGTCGGGAAAGCGCCGGGCGCCCCCGCCGCCTTCACGCCGGGCAAAGACATGGCGAAACCGACGAGATTGTGACCTTCAAAGGCACCTATTACCTGACCGCCGATGCGCTGGGCCACCGTGAACACCCGCCGCGGAATCACGTCGCCATCCGCATAGCCCCAGGTTTCGATCTGCAGCCGCACGCAGGCGTCCAGTTCCTCGAACCCCTGACAGCTGCGCAGCACAACGCTGGTATTTGTTCCCGTGGTTGTTTCAATTGTCTGCGGATTCATGCGCGGCGTTCCGCTCCCTTGCTCTGCTCCCACAGCGCCTCCAGCTCCGGGGCGCTCATGGTTTCCAGAGGCCCGGGCGAGGACGCTTCCATCGCGGCAAATCGCCGGCGAAATTTCGCATTGGCGTCGCGCAGCGCCAGCTCCGGATCCACTTTCAGGTGGCGCGCCAGATTCGCCGCGGTAAACAGCAGGTCGCCCAGCTCTTCTTCGGCTGCCCGCTGCCGGCCACAGCCGACCTCCTCGTCCAGTTCCGCGGTCTCTTCCCGCAGCTTGTCGAGAACGCCTCGCGCGTCCGGCCAGTCGAACCCGGCTTTCGCCGCGCGCGATCCAATCTTCCCCGCTTCAGCGAGCGCAGGCATGGCGCGGGAGATCGAATCCAGCCGGCCTGCACCGCCGGCCTGGGTCTTTTTCTCCCGCTTCTTGATTTCTTCCCAGTTGCGCAGCACCTGAGCCGCTCCGATGTCCTCGGTCTCCAGCCCCTCCGCGCGATTTCCTGCCGCCGCCGAGGCTTCTTCGCCAAAGACATGCGGATGCCGCCGGATGAGCTTGCGGTTCAGCCCTGCAATGACGTCGCTGATGGAGAAATGTCCGGCTTCTGCCGCCATCTCCGCGTAAAAGAGGACCTGCAGCAGCAGATCGCCGAGCTCGTCGGCCAGATCCGCCCAGTTCTCCCGCTCGATTGCGTCGAGAACCTCCCAGGTCTCTTCCAGCGTGTATTTTCGGATCGACGCAAAGGTCTGCTCGCGATCCCAGGAACAGCCGCCCGGAGCTCGCAGTCGCGCCATGATGCTGACTGCCTCGGCAAACAGATCGCCGGCGCGGCCGTCGGTCCCGCGCTTCGCAACGTCGTTCGCCAGGGCTGGATCGTTCTCCGCGGGCATATTCCTACTCTACAATGCCGTTGCCGGTATGCTGGTTTTCCGGCTCGACGCAAAGGAGATTCGCCTCGACTCTGCTCACCGCCATCTTCGTGGTTCTCTTCGGCCTGGCTTTCGGCAGCTTTCTCAACGTCTGCATCGCTCGCCTGCCGCGACATGCTTCGCTGCTGCGTCCCGGTTCGCATTGTCCCGACTGCAGCGCGTCGATTCGGCCAGCCGACAACATCCCGCTGCTGAGCTGGATCGCTCTGCGCGGCCGCTGCCGCGTCTGCCGTCAGCCGATTTCCTGGCGCTACCCGGCGGTGGAGCTTGCCACGGCGGCCCTGTTTCTCCTGAGCTTTCTTCGCTTCGGCATGACGCTGACGGGGATCGCCATCGATGTCCTCTGTTTCCTCCTGCTGGGACTGGCAGTAATGGATGCCGAGACGATGCGCCTGCCCGACGGATTTACGCTCTCCGGCATCGTCCTCGGGGTGATCTACGCCGCGCTGCGTCCGGCGGAGCTTGCGACCGATCGCGTGTGGCACGCGGGCGAAGCTCTTCTCTGGGCACTGCTGGCAGCTCTCGTTCTGCTGATGATCCGCTGGACCTACCAGCTGTTGCGGCATGTGGAAGGCATGGGGATGGGCGATGTCAAACTGCTCGCCATGATCGCGGCATGGCTGGGTCCCGGACCCACGCTCCTCACCCTCGTCCTGGGCACACTGGCCACAGCTGTTTTCGGGGTCATCGCGCTTTTGCTGGCGCCGCGGCATCGGCGTTCGATGGCGACGCGCCTGCCCCTTGGGTCGTTTCTCAGCGCTGCCGCGCTCTACACGGTCTTCGCCGGTCAGCCGATTCTCCACTGGTATGCAAAGTTCCTGGTGCTCTGAGCAAGCGGCCATCTCAGCCGGCTGCGATGACGCACCCACGGCATTCGCCAAAGCCGATGCGAGGATAGCCTTCCCGCTCGCACCAGCCGCGCAGGATCACCTCATCGCCATCTTCGAGAAACTTCCTTGCCTCGCCGTTCGGCAGTTCCAGCGGCTCGGCGCCGCGACGGGTGCGTTCCAGCAGCGATCCCACCGCGTCCCGAGTCGGCCCGGAGACGGTTCCGGTGGCCAGCAGGTCGCCGGTCTGCAGATTGCATCCGTTGCTGGCGTGGTGAGTGAGCATTTGTGCCGGTGTCCAGTACAAATCTTTCAGGCTCCCGCGGCTCAGCCGCACCGGCGCCTTCCGCTTCGAGCGCATCGTCGCCGTCTGCAGCCAGACCTCCAGCGTGATGTCAAAGCCGCCGCGCTGCCGGTCTCTCTGCGAATCAAGATACGGCAGCGGCCGCGGATCTCCCTCCGGCCGAGTCATGGCCGGAACCCGATAAGGCTCGAGAGCATCGAGAGTCACCACCCAGGGTGAGATGGTCGTGGCGAAGTTCTTGGCCAGGAAAGGCCCCAGCGGCTGATACTCCCAGGACTGGATATTGCGCGCTGACCAGTCGTTCATGAGGCAGAGTCCGAAGATGTGTTCTTCGGCCTGATCCAGCGGAATGGGCTGGCCAAGAACATTTCCCTGGCCGATAAAGAATCCAACCTCCAGTTCATAGTCGAGCATGGTCGCCGGACCGAATGCCGGGGCGGGCATGTCCGGCGTTTTCGTCTGTCCGAAGGGACGGCGAATCCCGGCCCCGCTCACAACAATGGAAGACGCCCGCCCGTGATAACCAATCGGCACCCATTTGTAGTTGGGCAGCAGCGGAGTGTCCGGGCGGAACAAACTCCCGACATTCGTAGCGTGATGGATGGAGGCGTAGAAATCCGTGTAATCACCAACACAAAACGGCATCCGCATGGACGCGCTCTTCTGCAGGATGAGGTGGGGCTCGAGCCCGCGGCGCTGGCCGGAGTCAGTGAGGAGCTCTGCCGCCCGGGCACGCAGCTGTCGGACGGCAGCCCGGGCCGTCCTGGCCAGAGCATTCAGGGTGTCCGCCCGGCACGCCGCCATCACCGCGGGGTCAAGGCCGTCCAGCAGGCCTGCTGCCGCCGCACCCGCGAGGTCAACGATGCGATCGCCAATCGCCAGCCCGATCCGCTTCCCACCCTCCCCTTCAAAAACTCCG
>Ga0335073_10013221_pt1 | contig 11572 bp, 9 predicted proteins | sample Lox_Sample_22_FD_207093 | JGI IMG/M metagenome (GOLD analysis project Ga0335073, IMG submission 207093) | Soil microbial communities from Loxahatchee National Wildlife Refuge, Florida, United States - Lox_Sample_2.2 | ecosystem: Environmental > Terrestrial > Soil > Wetlands | place: USA: Florida... | reverse complement strand
AGAAAGAGGTGCCTAGAGTGGAATCTCAATTTCGATGAGAAGATGAAGGATATGGAACCGGAGATGAAAGACAAGATCATGGATGAATTGTTTTTTAAGGACAAAGAAGTGTACCAGCCCTCAAGGTTTTGGACAATCCACACTAACATCGTTTTATTAGATTTTCTCTGCTCGAACTCCATCTAAACGAAATAAGACAATGTGGGAGAGAGTGCGACATTCAAGAAACCCTTGAATGCCTGCTGCAAGGGCTAGCAGAGATGTATGAGGGCATCATGGATCGAATCTCATGAAGCGGCCTAAGAAAGAAAACCCTCGCTCGCCAAGCTCTTGCATGACTTCTGTCTTGTCCAGCTCCTTTACGACTTCACATCTTGTGACAGTTGCTTGTATTCAACCTCCGCATGAATTCATGAAGAAGCAAAAGTTCAATGATAAACATGGCATCCTCCGGATTTGTTCAACCTTCATATACGTTCACTCAGACAGCAAAATTGTGGAAATATGTCACTTTTCAGGGACTCAATACCTCAAAAGTCCCATTATGTCAGACGATGAAACACTGAACAAGCATTATCTCGGACCCAACGAGGGGAATGCCCTACTTATGAAAGCTTCCTTCACTTATCTAAGCTCACAGCTTTTTGCCGAACCACTTTTATCTCCGCTTCCCTTACCAGAACGACACAAAGAGCTAAAATGAAAGTTGGCGGATCGAGTCGTGTTGTATATGATTTTTGGTTGGATAGATCATGCAAAAGAGTTGAAGGAAGATGCTATATCCAGAGATGTGTGTAAATTTCGGTCCGGAAAATACCTCGCCTCATGGTTGGAGCTATGGGAATTGAAAAGTCTAGAGAATTATTGCTGGTGGCATGAAAGTGAAGAAGAGATAGAGATGCATGAATGGTCGAACGATCTTCTCTGTGAACTTGGCTCCTCTACCCCCTCACGTGCCCCGTTGGGTAGCGGTTTATATAATGCTTCATGTTGAGAAATCATGGTCGGGGAGGACTAGTTTCATTGTGCCAAAGTGACTGCTAAATACAAGACCTATTCCGGTGCCCCACAAAGCTGCAATATCTTAACGCCTCACATCTTGACTTTCCAGTTGTGGTGGAAGAATTGGTTAAGATGGAAGGTCCAAATGTAGCAAGGGGTCGTTTGGCTAATCCGTTGATGGCAGCCCTGAGCGGTGGTCATCTGAAGGTCGCAAAGATTCTGCTCAGCAATGGAGCAAACTTGGATGTTGCTGACCAAGATGAGAATCCTGCCCTTCACAAAGTCATAGAGCAAAACAATTATGAGTTTGCGGAATTGTTATTGAGAAGTCAAGCCAATCTCACCAAGCGCAACAAAAAGGGTGATGCACTGATTCATATCGCTATCAAAAGAATGAGTAATAGTGAAGCAATCTCGACAGAACTTGTGGACTTACTGTTTCAAAAGCATGTGTAACGAGTTAGGGCTGTGCCCATGCCTTGTAGTATTTAGCAGTCACAGAGGTGTGGAGCACCTCAGGCTTGATTCTTGTCTTCTTGTCTTCTCGTTCTTGTCAATTGAATCCTTGTACCTTGGGCTGCGCCTGCCCCATTCGTTCCTCGTTCTTGTGTCTGTGACATTATCAAGCCTCGTTTTGGGCACCCGCAGCAATCTCGGATCCCCAATCGAACTAGCCGAACCTTGCTCGTCCCCCGATTCCTGCCAAACGATGCCTCCGAAGCAAACCCCCGCGAATACCGAACTCCAGGATCAGCTTGCGATGCTGATGTCTCGTCTTGAAACCATGCAACTAGAAATAGATACCCTTCATTCCCAAAGCAGGACAGGGACCCCGAGTGTCGAAGTCATCAAAGAACCCACCATCTCGAAACCTGAACCATTTTCTGGCACAGAAGACCTCTCGATTTTCTTGCACCAATGCGAACTATCCTTTGAACTGCAACCCTCGCAATTCCCGACTGACTACCAGAAGGTAAGATTTATCCTGAGTTACCTCCGAGGCCCTGCCACACGTTGGGCCCACCCGTGCCTATCGAACAAAGCCTATGAACTACGACATGATGTGTCTAAGTTTGCTAATGCTATTGAACAGGCCTATGGAGACCCAACTCACCAATTCCGAGCAACTATTGAGCTCTGTTCCCTCAAGCAGACTACAACTGCCGCCCGCTATGCTGCTGATTTCCAAGCCATTGCAAGTAACCTTTCATGGAATGATGAAGCTCTATGCTCACAATTCTATGAAGGTCTTGCCGACTCGATCAAAGACGAAGTCTCCAAGAACCACCCTACTACTCTCCACGAATTTATTACCACTGTTATCCAAATTGATAACCGCCGTGTTGAACACCCTGCCGAGCGTAAATCACTGAACCATGCTGTTGAAACCCCGAGACCGCCATCATTGCCCCAGCCTCAGTCCTCCTCGAAACCCTTGAAACTAGACCCCGCAGAACGCGCACGTTGTGCAGCTGAGGACCACTGCTTCCGCTGTCGAGAGGTTGGTCACCGTGTGATCAACTGCCCTATGGCGGCAAAGGATGAGAAAGAATCGCCCACTGTCCCTGTGTCATTCATGATTGGTGGCACTCCAGGGGACAATCCGCAAGTGATGAATATTGCCCGAAGGACTGGGCCCCACGAGTCTGAAGTTGGATGGAGATCCAAGGTCATTCCGCTTGTGGAACAAGTGTAAAAAGGGGGGGGATAGTGTAACGAGTTAGGGCTGTGCCCATGCCTTGTAGTATTTAGCAGTCACAGAGGCATGGAGCACCTCAGGCTTGATTCTTGTCTTCTTGTCTTCTCGTTCTTGTCAATTGAATCCTTGTACCTTGGGCTGCGCCTGCCCCATCCGTTCCTCGTTCTCGTGTCCGTGACAGCCTGATGTGTCTGATCACAAAGGACGGACTGCACTACACCTGGCGATGTTGTTCAACGTCCCTCAAGTAATTCCGAATCTCCTTGCGAGGGTTGCAAATGTCAATGCCGTCGATAATAAGGGCTGTCGACCACTGTGCGAGCTCGCTGGAATGGAAGGTCTATACACAATAAAAGTATTTAATAAACTTCGAGGTGGTGGAGCAAACATTGATCTGAAGGATGACCTGGGTTACACGGCTCAGCACCTGGCTATTCGTAATGGAAATAAGGCCTTGGTAGAATGCATGTGGGGAGGAACGATTGCCAGCTCCGTTGATTCTAATCGGGAGGTATGCGCCTTGCATGGTACAACTAATAGAAAGGACTCATGTATTGAATTGGCGGCCCTCATGTGCGGGCTTTTCCCAGAAGATATATTGTATCAAAACATGCTGGGCGAAGCATACTTTGCAGAAGGAAGGTACTCTGAGGCTCTGGAACAGTTCAAGGCTACGGTTTACCGTGACAATCACAATACCAGGGATGAAAACTTGCTTTTACACAGAACTTGCTGCGTCGGTTGCAATTCTCGAATCCGGGGACGGTGGTGGAAATGTCTGGATAAAGCATGCTCTAAATTTGACTGGTGCATGCATTGCGTACGTGTCCAAGGGTCGGTAGGAGGTCTCTGCTCTCACGATCGAGTGATGGGCATTCCGTCAAGTAAAGTGAAAAGCTTATGCAGGATCTTCGAGCCATGGCAGCAAGGAGAATAAGCCAATGAGAGGATACAATTCACGCGAGTGTTGTGCCAACTATGTATTATCAAGACGACTGTACATAGAATGTACATCCTTTTAGTTTCTCAGCCTCTTCAGTTCCAGCTTCGCCTTCCAGTTTTTCCTGCCCTGAATGGCGCCTCATTGTTTTATTAGAAAGAATGATGGGCAGGGAAGGGGGTAGCCATTTTTCTTGAATGTTTTCTCCCGCTGATTCCAATGAATTACTTTGTATTACGATAGCGTTTATCACGGAGATCTTTGATCGATTGTGTGTCATCTTTGATTGGTGAAGTTTTCTGGCTGAGAGTAGTGTTGACCAGTGTGGGCAAAAGGTGTTCCCTCCGAAAGCATTGTCAAGGACGAAAGAAAGATCATTCCTCACCTAAAACTAAACCAAGGAACTGGAAGAATGAAGACATCGTGAACCTTATCGCGGCCCTGACTTGTAATCGGTGGTACGGCGTAGGGTCAGCAAGAACTTAATGGACCGTGGACCTTAATGGTACATTTTACTAGTGATCACGGCTTATATTTGGTGATCCATGCACTATAAGACCTTCTTGGGCGGCCATTTCTAATGGGATAATTCCTTCCTCATGGTATTACATGCAAAGCAAGTGTTTCTGACCATTACACTTCAAAGCAACTCCACTGAAGTGATTATGGCAGAATGAACCTGCATATTCCTCGATTTGAGCCCTCAAATTCTCACACAAAAAGGATCTGCATGGCAGGAATTTTGAGCTAAAATTGACTGAAAAGCGACCATAACTATGCCAAAAACAGTCAAGTGAATCTGGCATTATGACAGTAAATAAAAATGCCTTCAATGGGTATAATATTTGAGCACTGGAGTTTCCAATAACTAATGGAACCTCCACATGGGAATATAGTCATGTGGGTCTGGGATTTTGAGTGGCGATCACAGCATTAGGGGTCCATTAAGGTCCACGGTCCATTAAGTCCTTGCCGACCCTACGGTTTCGGGGGCGATCTCCTTGAGTAGTAATTCCGTGGACATCTCGTCTGGCAGGGTTGGTGTATGACAAACTCCCTGGGTCAGTGGGTAAAATGGGGTTAGAATTACCCTTCCACACAGCAAATGTATAAGAAAGGGTCATGTAATCCTAGGAGCTGGACGGTCCATGCAGTTTGTATTATCAGATGAGACCTAGGTCTGCAAGATGCGGAATGGCTCAATGGATATTTCAACTGCCACTCATCACATTTCGACCATGCGCTCAACTGATCTAGAAATCATAGTGAAAATTTCAATTCAAGCTCACATAGGCCATTTTCCATTTATCCTTTCCATTATTTAGTCGGTTCGAGTATCGAGGGGGATCGACGGTGCCATGGCAACCAGTCGCTCTGCTTGAAAGCTGAAGTTTTAAATCGATGTAAGTTTAATTATGTTCCGTCCCTTAGGATATTTTAAATGATGGAGTTAAAGAGACATTTAAATGTGTTTCCTTGTCATGCGGGCGGAGACCTAGTGATGAATTCCGAGCACATTTTATACTCGACGTGATTTGATTGATGTTTTCGGTGGGTTAGGGTAGACTACGGCGTGCTCTTGGAGCACGGAAGAGGGCACTCGGACAACCCCTGACATGATTCCCACGCACTGCAAGCAAACTGGATTTAAAAAGGGTCGGGTAAAGGAAGCGATAATTATCTTGACATCCCACCATTCGCAATTCATACTCCCGTGAGCTTCATCGTGAATTGTGAAAATAAAATTTAAACAATGCACACGGGTTTCCTCAACGATTTCATCAGCCTTTTCTGACAAGAACACAACGGCTTCCCTTCCCTCAGTGCTTAAAGGTTATAATCAAATGAAAGCCACCATTAAATGATTCAGCTTATCAAATAAATCTAGAAACTGTGTTCTATGGAATTCTAATGACAGATTTAATGTGCTTCCTTGTTGGGCATATTTTCGAGGACTACTTGCAGCCTGAAATTTGGTATTTTGTTGCTTATATAGGGCCAGAACTAGCAAGCCCATAGATTAATGGAGGTAACAGCTGGATTCAGCGCATTGAAAAGGTTTAAAAACACTATTCTATGAAAATTCTGACTGTAGTGGTAAGGCATCAACAGGGGGGTGAAGTTTTTTGGGGTGAAATTTCGAAAATTGGAATTGAGGACGCTTTTAGTTATGGAGCTACAATCAGTGATGCTATGGCAAAAAAAAGCCACAGCTGGATTCAGTGCATCAATCTGGTCTAGAATTAATTTTGAAAACCTTTTTGATTGTAGGTTGTTGCGGTTTTACGGAGGGGAGAAAAGGTATTAATGGAACTGACAATTAGGCTGCTTCTACTACTTCGACAGCCACCTAGAGACTATTTCTTTGGTGCATAAAATGGAATGACACTGTGTAGAGTTTATTTCTACATGTTGTGAGCAGCGCATCAAGCTCTGATTGATGGTTCTGTGTTTACTTAATTGTGATGAGGGGTCCCATTTATAATCATTCTAAGTCATAAAGCCTACTAGTGATAGCGACATCGGATTTACTACCATCATCGCTTCTATAGACTACTGTAGCAACAAGTACAATATAGCCTTTTTGTACTGGTAGCATTTAATTGAGCATATACAAATGTGGACATAGGAAGTGGATCAAATCACAAATTACATAGTAAACGCGTGCTTTTCAGACCCGTCTGCACCCACCCCCATTCAGTGAATCGCTCAGCCCTTTTGGCCAGATAGATTAGATGCATTTTCCTCAATTATACTTTCATTCCAAAATTTTTCTTCCAGTATTGGCTGTGGCATACCCAGTGGAAGTGGAGGACTTCCAGTCAGAATTAAAACCACACAGCCAAATGGCAGGTCCGCCATATATAAGAATCACGTGATACGACCGTTTCGCCTTTAATGTCAAGTATCTCAAGAAGGATAATTAAGCTCGATCCAATGATCATGTATAGTGGAGGTCTTGTGGTAATTGAGCTACTTTATTGAGGACTTGATCTTGGTTCCAGTCGCGAGTGAGATATTCGTTCTCCAAATTGGGCTAAGAACGTGCAATTTGGTGGTTGATCCACTTCCCGTGTCCGCATTTGTACCATTGAATTGGAGAATGAAGAGAGAATGTGTCGCGTTGATCAGCTTTCGTCGCGGAAGCTCATGGGAGTATGAATTACGAATGTTGGGATGTCAAGATAATTATCGCTTCCTTTACCCGACCCTTTTTAATGCTGTTCTGCAAGCACGACTCGAAAACATCTATGAGTTTACTTATCAAATAACGCATGGGATATTGGATTAGTGCCTTGCCGTCAATATTAGCCCGAGTATTAATTAGCGGCGGCATGGTCCAATGACACGAGAGAATAATCAACTAGTAGCCTCGTCAATACCCGATACTCGATGTCGGAAGCAGTTACCATGCGAGTTGACCATAAAGGCAGCTTAAATGGCAAATCCTACTACTCGCACGCAAGGACCCAGGCCTGGCAACAAGCCGAGCCAAGCCGAGTTAGGGGTCAGCTCGGCCCGCCCTTACCGAGTTGACCTTCCGGCTTAGGCTGGGGATCCCCAAGCCGAGCTGGACGATGACTCGGCTTGGGCATGCCTAGGCTCGGCTTGGCTCGTAAACCACAATTCTGTTCCTGCAGGCGTAACTGTCACGATTTGTGCGCTAATTACATCCTTATAAAATGGAACTTTGTTCCGGTAATGGGATATGAAGGGAGATCACGGAGCTCATGGAGATCAGGAAAATCTTTATCACTACACACTGATACGGCGGACACACACTTCGGCGGGCACACCGCTTGAGCAAGCACACCGCTATGGCGGACACCAGGGTATGCATTGGGTCGCACTAACCCGACGCCCGATGTGAATTCGACTCGATTTTCACGGCTTCGTGTCGGGCTCTGACATGCTAATGACTAGAACTATCGAGCTCAGGCAAAGTTTTAGATGTACATGAAAAAGGTGGTCGGATGAGGGAAAAGAAGGAGCGTTACCGGATATAAATGGGGTGAGATACATGAAACGGGATAGCTGTTATTTGGGCGCAATTTGAGCTTGATTCCCGTTACACCGGCAAATCTACTAACTAGCATAAATCACTGTTTGAAACTAAAATTGAAGCGGGACTAGTGCTTTTTATGCAATATTTAGTTGATTTCCCGTTACATTATTTCAAATGGGGGAGGACTCGGGCATCATATTTGATTAATGCAATCGAGATTAGGTATACCTTGCGGTAGCACGATAAATTTCAGGTGAGACTCATTTGACTTCATCAAAATACCCAGAAATCTTGCACTCGGGTCGTCCTATGCCATTAAATCCAACTCGACCCGACCCGAGACACACCCTAGCGGACACACCGCTTGGGTGGACAAACCGCTAGGGCTGATATCCTTTTATGCGGGACTTATGCAGCGGACAGACTAGTGTGTGTATACTTACTAGTGCAGACTTGATTACTTATGCTATGTGCGAGCTACAGACCTTATAACCAGACAAATTTGTACCGTCACACAAAATAGGTGTAACTCAGGAACAATACCTAATTGATTTGTGCGCTACATCTTCCCGAGCTGAACGAGCTGAGCTCAACCTTCATCTCTTTAGGTCTGGTTAGACCAAGCCGAGCAAGGCTCAGACTCGGCTTGGGCCCGAGTTTGATATTCTCAGCTCTGTTTGCCAAGCCTGCAAGGAACTACTATAACTAAAATGGTGGTGATCTCGGACTAGTGCAGATCTCGGACTACTCCTGACTTCAAGTCACACGTATGTCATGGATCAAGGTTGCATGAGTCTGTGAAAGGCATTTTTAGTAATCATCTACATTCTAGTTTCGAAATATATGCAGCCAAGCAACCTGTGATCCATCCTCACTAACCCGTACTCAGATTTCTGCCAATCTATGAATATTGTCAATCACCCTCGGATGCTTTTACAGAGCTAATCTCAGTCGAAACTTCACAGTACCCAAGCACAATATAACCTATTACATGTGAAATCACACTATCCAATTTGTTCACTGGAGTATTTTGTGGTTGCTGAACAATGTCCAGTTTTTTCAGTTTTCCCCCACATATAAGGAATCGGTCCAAATTGAAACAGAATTTTAATATGGCAAAAAATTGCGAAAATTGGGACATTTTCATGAATTGCAAGAGCACAATTAAGTTTATGGCAATTCCATGAATTGTAGGCTATAGTGGATGCCTTTTTACATAAAATACTTTGGTGTCAAAATTTTCCGCTTAGTGGTGGTTGTGAAGCATTCAATTTTCGCATCAGCGATTTAGTTTTAATATGGCGTAACTATGGGACTAGTCCGAGATCTACACTGGTCCGAGATCACCACCATTTTAGTTAAGCTTTGGGAGTTGCGCGTTGATACCCGAGACGCTGGACGTTATAAGAGATTAAAAGTTTTCAGTTTCAACTCGGGAAGGATCCAAAAGGTTTGAATCTGAGCGCGTAGCAGTACGGAATTGTTCGGCTTCTTTTTAACTAAAGAGAACGTCAAAAAGACAGAAGAGGGTTTCATGATTTCCCCCTCTAATGGCCCCGTTCACACCGGCTCTTCCTGTATCCGCACTCCGTATAAATTTGATGAAATCGTGTTCACACCAGTCATTTGCAAACTTTTTCTGCATTTTTTTTTCCAGATTTTCATCCTCAAATCGCCCAGTTGGGAAATGATTTGAGGAGACCTTTTTTGGTCACTGCATTCTGCAAATTTTTCCTGCATCGCCTCTCTTCGACCATTTCTCATTACAATCATGCCACCCAACCACCATTATATCACGTTTTCCATGTTCCTAGTGCTTGTACAACTTTACAAGCTCTTTATGCGAAATCAACAAGTTACAACGCCAAGTCCGTTGATTCTTCCTGTATTGAAATCATGAATGTGTCTACTAGTAAGCAAAGTACACCACAATTAGAACTTATGCGTAAGTGTTATCTCATTCCGTCAGGAAAATTATATCGTGCCTTTCGCACCCTAGCGACGCTAGGACAGCTCCCCAAAAAGTCAAAACTAAGGACTGCCTTTCGGGTGCCTAACACTCAACTTTCGGATGTCAGGAAGCTCTGATCACAACTATCAGGTACTATTGAATGACTATTGGAACTATAAAACTACAGTATCCGCCACGTGAAAGGGCCCAAATCACGACGTTAATCACAGCACTCGAGTAGCCACTGCCTTCAATTTGAAAGATAAAGCAGAAAAACAAAGTGTCACAGATAGAAAGCAATGTATTTCCAATAGAAAAGGAAGCGATGGGACAATTGCGTTGAGACTTGTTCTGATCTTCTCTGCTCTCATTGATTGATAATTTCGGGTGGACCCTTTCACGTGGCGGATACTGTAGATGTAAATAGATGTAGAAATTGAGCGTGGAAGAGTGGAATGATGCCGAAGAGAATGCCGCCGACGATCGCAGAGAGGTCGAGTAGAGACCACGAAAGCCGTCTCAGGGAAATGCTCTGAGAACTAACACCGGATTGGCGTTTGCTCCACCGTTTGACTGCTCCGGCATGGTGATACATATTGTACAGGAACATTGAGGCGAGAATCGCGATGACAGAGAAACCTCGGAGGATAGAGACAGTTCGTACGCAAAAAGTGACCCAGGCGACATCCCAACTATGGAAGTGTTGAGTGATTGAAGCACTATTCAAGGCAGAAGCAGTGACTTCTTCCAAGGGATAAATCTTCTCGCGGATGAGCAAGATAAAGAGCCAACCAACCATGATGTGTGCTTGAAATAGGCGAAACAGAAGGTTGACCACAGCGACCCAATTTACAGGTCCTTCACCAAGATCACCGGTGATAACTCATCGTAACGCATAGCTGGAGTCTAGAGAGCCCCACATCTTTAATTAGCATCAACTATGACAGCGGAAGTTATCTTACATGTCTCGCGCCCATATCTGATAGCCAACCAACGACTCCTCCTTCGTCGTGATGGGATCCAACAACGTTCAACTGAGATGCCGGTGAATAGATTGTTTCGACACGCAGATTACCGCCGGTCGATAGGAAACATTTGACGAACATGTGCATATCCTCACCCACAGCTTCCGGGCCGGTATCCCAGAAACCAACCAACATGGCTAGCCAATTCCATCGAAATCCCATATACAGAGGTCGATATTTTGATGTCGGAGGTCGGATATGTGGTTGATAGCCCTGCTTGGGTGCAAGGACATGCCCAAAGCGGTGATCAATGAAACCTAATTCAGCGAGCAAGGATTCTCTATTCGGCGATCAACGACAACTATATAGGTGCTAGAACGAGATAGAGAATGGTAACTTTCGTCCTGTTGAACTTTCGTGTCCTTGCAAGCTTCCATTCATCCTTGTTGAGGGTAAAATCGCCAAAGAACCAATCATACCTTTACACCTATTCTGTCAACGGACGACTCTCGGGCTAGCACTTTATCAATCTACACCTGAGGCTGACGATGAGTCGAACTTTTTCACAGATATGGCGCTCTTCTGCGTCCTATATAACGCGCCCTTATTCTATGAAGTTGTGTTGAATCTCTCACCATCCGTCTCGGGATCCCGACTCCTTCCCAACAGCCCCGCAATGCGTTTTACAAAACTTAATCAAAGTTTGGCTCACTAACGCTCGGATCGACGCTCCAGACTTGGATTATATATTCCACCAGTGTTCACTCCGTTAATTCGCCTTAGATAATTAAGAGAGTCAGAGGGTCAGTCGCACCCTAATATCGTTCCGCCGGATATGAGGGATATTGTTGTGAAAATTTACTTGGATGCATTGAGAGTAGTGTTTTGAACGGTCGTCGGATTTGTATTCTACAGTAGTCGTCGCGTGAACGCGACCACCGGCAATTTTACAGCATAAGTCGTAAATTTCGGCTTTGAATAAATTATGCACTTTATGACAAATCCCTTC
>Ga0335073_10013219_pt1 | contig 11573 bp, 8 predicted proteins | sample Lox_Sample_22_FD_207093 | JGI IMG/M metagenome (GOLD analysis project Ga0335073, IMG submission 207093) | Soil microbial communities from Loxahatchee National Wildlife Refuge, Florida, United States - Lox_Sample_2.2 | ecosystem: Environmental > Terrestrial > Soil > Wetlands | place: USA: Florida... | reverse complement strand
GCGTGTTGAAGGAAATGTAGTTGAGGACGGTGCCGGGCGTGCTCTCCACACGAAGATCCGGACGTTGCGCCAGGACGTTCACCATATCGGCAGTCATGCAGTTGATGCAGACATCGCCAGAGCCTTTCTCCAACTCGAGGGCGCGAGTGATGGCATCGGGCACAACGGCGAAACGGATACGGGCGATGCTGGGACGAGGCTGCCAGGAATTGTCGCTTCGTTCCAGGACAACTTCGTCATCCTGGATTTGGCTGACGAAGCGAAAGGGACCGCTGCCCACGGGGTGGAAGGCGAAGTCTCGCCCGCTGCCCACAGGAACAATACCAATGGCGCCATCGGAAAGATTCCACAACAACGCGGCATCCGGCTGCTTCAAATGGATGACGACGGTCGCCGGGTCGGGCGCGTCGATGTGGTCGACGCGAGCAAACGCGGCGGCCTTTGCGGTAATGATGCTACCGTCGCGCATGGAGTCGAGGGTGTATTTCACATCCGCGGACGTGAGGGGCTTTCCATTATGGAAGCAGACATCCGTGCGTAGATGGAATCGATAGGTGAGGGGATCGGGCGTATCCCAACCGGTGGCGAGCCAGGGCTGCACATTGAAGTGACTATCTTTGCGAACCAGGCTGTCGAAGATCAGCGGGCTGATGTGTTCGGATTGGGCATCGACGCCAATGCGGGGATCGAGGCTGGTGGGGCTGCTTTCAATCAGCATAACGACGGTTTGCGGGGAGGGGCGCGTGGCCCCGCATCCGGCAAGGCCCAGCAATAGACAGAGACAAAGCGCCCACGGTTTAGACATAGGTGATTTCGCCCAGGATCACGGAGCGCTTTGCCCCGGTTGCCGAAGGAATATTTCCCGGGCGGCGATGCCAGGTTTCATAGGCCAGCAGAGCGAAAGCAGCCGCTTCCTTGGCTTCTGCCGGCAGGCCGAGATCATCACTGGCTCTCACGGTGCAGTCTTGCGGCTCAAGTTGCTGCCGTAGCATGTGCATCAAGGTCAGATTGCGAGCGCCGCCGCCGGAGATGATGAAGTCGACCGGGGCCTGGTGCATGGCTGGCCGCAGGAAGGTGGAGTAAGCCAGCCCTACGCTTTGGGCTGTGAGTGCAGTGGCGGTTGCAATTGTATCTTGCGGACGGCCTTTTGCTTTCCGGCATGCTGCCAGGAAGTGCGCGGCGTATTTGCCGCCAAATTGCTCGCGGCCGGCTGTCTTGGGCGGGTGTGCGCGGAAGAAGCTCTCGTGCAGTTTCGCGCTCACGACTTTTTGGAGGACCGTGCCACGTGCGCCGGTTTTTCCTTCGCGGTCGAAGGGCTTGCCGAAAAGCTGGTGCATGAGTTGATCGATCACCATGTTTCCTGGACCGGTGTCGAAAGCGACCACGTCTGTCGGTGTTGCCTTCGGCGGCAGGGCGGTGAGGTTGCCAATGCCTCCCAGGTTCTGCAGGACACGGCCCCGCATCGGATGGCCAAACAGCACGTAATCGAGCAAAGGGACCAGTGGAGCGCCCTGGCCACCCGCCACCATATCTGCAGGACGAAAGTTCGAGACCACGGGCACACCACTCTGTTGCGCGAGGATGGCCATTTCGCCTATCTGCCAGGTGCAAGCTGCGACGCGTCCCAGGTAACGAGCGGGGGTGGCCTGGTGATAGATAGTTTGCCCGTGGCAGCCGATCAGATCGAGAGCGCAGGGGTGGCGCTCGCGCGCGGCGATCAGCGCCTCGGCATAGGCCTGTCCCAGGCGCCAATTCAGGCGGGCGAGTTCGGCGGTGGAGATCGAATCAGCATTCATCGAGCCGAGAACGGCACGTCGCAGCGGCGGCGGAAAGGGAAAGCCGGCATGCGCGAGAAGCTGCAGTCGGGGGAACGCTGGATCGTCCGGACTGGGGCCAATCCGGGTAAAGGCAACATCGATACCATCTGCGGAAGTTCCGCTCATGATGCCCGCGACTGTCATTTCCGTGAGGGGAACGCTCATGCGGGAGTCGCCCTGGCTACATCCTGAGTAAAGCGCTCAATGGCTGTGCGCATTCGGCTGACCGCGGTCTCCGCAGGAACAGGAGGAATGCGCCTGGAACGCGGCGCGGCGGCCCTGGCGACTTTCACTGTCGCGCGCCTCACGAGGCGGGCGAAAGCAGGCGATTTTTCCGATTCACCCAAAACGCCTTCATAGGCCGCGAAGATCAACGCGGGATCGCGGCAGATTTCCACGATTTCTGTGCCGGCTGCAATCGCGCGCACGGCGGCCTCGGCGATGCCCATGTAGTTGAGGATGCCCCCCATCTCCATGTCGTCGGAAACAATGAGGCCTTTGTAGCCAATCTTCCGGATGAGCACTTTTTTGATCCAGTATTCGGAGATAGAAGCGGGGTCGGGGCCGGAGGCGGAATAAGCGGCGTGGGAAACCATCACCATGGGAAGCTGTTTGACCAGCTTTCGATAGGGCACGAGATCTTCTTGCCAGAGCAGGTCGAATGGTTTGCTAATCGAGGGCGTGGCATGGTGGGAATCGACCTGTCCGCTGCCCAGGCCCGGGAAATGCTTGCCGCAACCGAGCACACCGTGGCGCGCCAGTCCCTTAAGGAAGTAGCGGGCATAACGCGCGACTGCGTCGGGATCGCCAGAGACGACGCGGGTGGTCATCACGCCTTTCGAAGCGAACGTTCTCAGGTCGAGGACCGGAGCAAAGGTAGTGGTGAAACCAAGCATGCGCGCCTCTTCCGCGATGAGGCTGCCGTGCTTCTCGAACAGCGCAGGGTTGTCGGTTGCGGCCACTGCGAACGGGGAAGGCATCGGCGCAATCAAGTCGCGCAGCCGATCGACTGTGCCTCCTTCCACATCGACGTAACGAAGCAGCGGATGACCGACGGCCTGAGACGCTGCTTGCAATAGGGCGTGCGTCTGTGCCGCGCTCTCGATGTTGCGGCGAAAGAGGATGACGCCTCCGGGTTGCAGGAGCCGCAACCAGGCGGATTCCAGCTTGCTCAGCTCGAGGCTTTCGAGGCCTACGACCAACGCCCGGCCCACCGCCTGACGCAAAGACATGGGGCTCACGAAGTCCCCCGAATCTCGTTCTTGAGCTCTTCGAGGAGATTCAGCGCCTGTAGCGGCGTGAGGCTGTTGGTGTCGGTTTGCTCCAGGCGGTCCAGAATGCGCTGCGAAAGCGGCGTGAACATTGTGAGCTGCAGGGGCGCGGCTGTTTCGTGGGCGATGTTTCTCTTTTCCGACTGCTCGTGCTGCAGCAGCACCTGGCGCGCGCGCTCGATCACGGAGAGCGGAAGCCCGGCCAACCGTGCTACTTCGATGCCATAGCTCTTGCTTGCGGCGCCAGGCTCGATGGCGTGCAGGAAGACGATGCCTTTCGGGGTTTCCTTCACTGCAACCCGCAGGTTCTTCAACCCTGGCAGCTGTTCGGCCAGCAGGGTCAGCTCATGGTAGTGAGTGGCGAACAGGGTTCTTGCACCCACTTCCGCATGAAGGTATTCGAGCGTGGCCCAGGCCAGCGAGAGGCCATCGAACGTGGCGGTGCCGCGGCCCATCTCGTCGAGCAGGATCAGGGATTGCGGGGTCGCAGTGTTGAGAATGGTCGCCGTCTCGGTCATCTCAACCATAAACGTGGAGCGGCCGCGGGCCACGTTGTCGCTGGCGCCGATGCGGGTGTAGATGCGGTCCACAATACCCAGGCGCATGCTTTTGGCAGGAACGAAGCATCCCATCTGGGCCATGATGATCAGCAACGCGGCCTGACGCAGGTAAGTCGATTTGCCGCCCATGTTGGGTCCGGTGATCAGCAGCAGGCTCGGGCCGCCGGTTTCCACGTAGAGGTCATTGGCGACAAATTTGTTTTGTCCCGCGTTCTCCAGCAGACACTCGACCACGGGATGGCGGCCGCCGATGGTTTCGAGGACCGCGTTCTCGACAAGCTGCGGGCGTACGTAGTTACGCAACGCGGCAAGATGGGCGAAGTTGGCCAGCAGGTCCAGCTCGGCAATCACTCCGCTGCTGATACGAATACGTGCCGCCGCTTGAAGGATGGTCTGCCGCAGCTCGCTGAAAATGCGCTTTTCGATTTCGATAGAGCGTTCGTGGGCCGTAAGGACGCTCACCTCGTACCGCTTCAGCTCGGGCGTGGTGAAGCGCTCCGCGTTGGCAAGGGTCTGCTTCCGCTCGTAGTCCGGTGGCGCCAGCGACAGATTCGAACGCGTGATCTCAATGTAATATCCGAAGACATTATTAAAGCGAACTTTGAGGGAATGGATGCCGGTCCGCTTGCGCTCCCGCTCTTCAATGGTGGTGATGGACTGGCGCGCGTTGGCTCCGAGTGAGCGCAGCTCATCCAATTCCGCATCGACGCCCGCGGCGATCGCGCCACCGTCGGCCAGAGTTACCGGTGGATCGGGCAGGAGCGTCCGCTCCAGCCGTTCGCGTAGGTCTTGCAGCAGGTCGAGCCGGGCGGCGCAGGACTGCCAGCGCCGAGCTTCCAGTCTCGCCAGGGCGGCGTGCAAGTCGGGGAGGCGGGCAATCGAGGCGCTAAGGGCGGCGGCATCTCGTGGTCCGGCGCTGTCGAGGGAGATGCGCGAGAGCATGCGCTCCATGTCCTGAATGCCAGAGAGCGTTTTGCGGAGATGCTCGCGATCGATGAGACTGTGGGCTGCGACGCCGACGGCCTCGAGGCGGGATTCGATCTCCGCCTGATCAATCAGCGGGCGAACCAGGGAGGCGCGCAAGAGCCGCTTACCCATGGGCGTCATGCAACAGTCGAGATTGGCGTAGAGCGTGGCCTCGGTGGCCCCGCCGGAGAAGAGGGGTTCGATTAGCTCCAAATTGCGCACCGTGACTGCGTCAAGCTGCAGATTTTCGGCTCGCTCGTAGTAGCGTATGTTGTTGATGTGCTGCAGTTCGATCTGCTGCGTGCTGCGGGCATAATGCACGATCGCTCCGGCCGCAATGGCCGCCGCGCGAGCCCCGCCTAAGCCGAAGCCATCCAGCCCAGTGGCCCCCAACTGCCTTTCAAGCAGAGGAATGGCGTAATCGGCGGTGTAGACCCAGTCTTCGATGCGCGTCTTGGCGCCGATTTTCTCAAGTTCCACTTCAAGGTTTGGATCGACGGGACGCATCTCCGCCGCCAGCAGCAGCTCGCTGGGCTGGGCCTTCATCAACTCGTCGATGCATGCGGCGAGGCTGCCCTGGCCGTTGAATTCGGTGGCGCGGAAGTCTCCTGTGGACAGATCGAGCAGAGCCAGGGCGGCCACCGGGCCGGCAATGTGTAAGGATGCGAGGTAATTGTTTCGTTCGGAAGCGAGTGCCGGGTCGAGGGCGGTTCCGGGAGTCAGCACCCGGGTGACTTCCCGGCGGACGATCTTCTTGGCGAGCTTGGGATCCTCCATCTGCTCGCAGATGGCCACCCGATAGCCCTTGCGGAGCAGGCGGGAGAGATAGTTGTCAGCGGCGTGGTAAGGAACCCCGCACATGGGGACGGATCTTTCCTTATCTCTTGCTGTAAGTGTGATTTGCAGCTCCCGCGAGGCCACCTGGGCATCCTCGAAGAAGAGCTCGTAGAAGTCACCCATGCGGAAAAAGAGCAGGGCATCGGGATTCTGGCGCTTGGCGGCGGCGTACTGACGCATCAAGGGCGTAGCGGTCGCGTCGGAGGGGGGAACTGGAGAAGAAGTAGACACGGAAAACGCCAGCATATCGTGAATGACATGCCGGCGTTCAGAGAAGGGGGGTAGGGAGTGGCGATTAGATCAAGCTGCCGTCCGAGTCTCCTGGTGCATATGGGCGTCGGAGCCGTGCTGCTTGACCATCTTGTTGTAAATGCCGAGAAGCAGAAAGGGCGCCGCCCATTGGCCGATAAACAGAGCGTGTTCGTCTTTTCCGCTGGATTTGAGAATCAGGGAGCCCACGATTGAGGCTGCAGCCGCGCCAAGGAAGAAACTGGTGGGCAGCTTGGCAGAATAGCTTTCCATAAGGGCGGTGGTTTGATCCTCCGGGATGTCCCCGGCGCGTACACGATAATCCATTAGCTAAGTCTCCAGAAATGCGATTGGTTGGGGGAATTCCGGCCGCCGCAATAAGCGGTTCAAAATGCCTCACAAGGGCTGGGAGGTCAGGGACTCGGGAAAGGATGCACGGGGGAGGCATCGGTCTTGCGGTGGCTTGAACCGGTCAAAGTTTCGCTCGATTTTTTAGATGTCACTCTCGTGATTCGGTGGAGGGGTGAGTTTCACTAATTCATTGTGGAAAGTTGGGTACGGATGAGACGATCCGTTCGGTTTTTGGATCAAATGTTGGGACTGCGGGGAAAGATGAAGGAATGAGTCGGGTGGAGATGAACAGAATTTGGGGTGGAGGGGAAGAACTGCAGAACCCTCCGCTCGGTTCCACGGCACGCCGGGACAACTCGCTGCGGCCGGGATAACAATAGTGTTGCTCGCATTCATCCCCCTAAGTTGCGTCAGGCGAGTCAGGTGTTCGATGTCACAGAAGGGAAGGCGGCAGTTCTGTAAAGTGGGGTGCTGAGGGCGAAGTTTCCGGAGGGTGAGGGGGGTACTCGGAGGTCTGATGGCGACGGTTATACTTAGAGGTTGCGGGAATCGGGATGTTTTTGCTGTGGTTAAGAGTCGCGGCGGCGCTGTACGCGATCGCGAGCATTTCCGCCCTGCCGGCGGTGCTCTACAACCGCCCCGGGTGGAAGAGGATCTGCGTCCCCGCGGCAGTGTCGGCGTTTTTCTTCCATTTTGTCTCTCTGATTGAGATGCTTGCCGCTTCCCATCATTCGTTGCCGGTTGGCATGCGCGAGGTGCAGTCGCTGCTCGCGCTGCTGATCTGCGCCGCCTTTCTGGTGGTGGCTCTTCTTTACCGCACGGTCTCGTTTGGGATTGTTGCTCTGCCCCTCTGCCTGCTGCTGGTACTCAGCCCGGCCATGGGCATGGATCACTGGACGTTCCACTCGCCTGGGGTACGGAACGGATGGCTTTCCGTGCACATCGTCGCCCTGTTGGCGGCTTATGCGGCACTCATCTTCAGCCTGATCGCGAATTTTCTCTACCTGGTCCAGGAGCGGCGGCTCAAGGACAAGAGCAATGTAGGTTTCCTGGCGTGGCTTCCCCCGCTGGAGACGATGGAGCGGGTCGCTTCGGGCATGCTGCTGGTCGGATTTCCTTTTATGACGCTGGGACTTCTGGCAGGATCGCTGATCGCGCAGGAGAGCGTGGGGCCGGCCTATTTCAAAGATCCCAAAGTGTTGCTTTCATTTGCCATGTGGGGGCTCTATCTCGGAATGCTTTTCGTTCGCCGGCAAACGGGACTCCGGGGCAGACGGGCCATCTATCTCTCCAGCCTTACATTTCTTGTGGTGATCAGCGTTTGGGCTGCTAACCAATTGAGTTCCGTGCACAGGTTCACCGCGCCATGAATATCGTCCTGCTGGGGTTGAACCACAAGACCGCTCCGATCGAGCTGCGCGAGCGGTTGGCTGTTGCGCCGCAGGAACTTGAGCAGGCGACCCGCTCGCTGGTTGAATCCCCAGGGGTCCTCGAAGGGATGATCCTCTCCACCTGCAACCGCGTCGAAGTGCTGGCTAGCCTGGAAGCCGATGCGCCCCATCTGATGACGTTTCTTGGGGACTACTTCAGCGTCGATGCCGCGGAGCTGGCGCCCCATATTTACGAGTACCGGCAGGAAAATGCGGTACGGCATCTGTTTCGGGTGGCGTGCAGCCTGGACTCGATGGTGATTGGCGAGCCGCAAATCCTGGGACAAGTGAAAAGCAGCTACCTCGCGGCACGTTCCGCCGGGGCCGTCCGGGGCCACCTGGACAAAGTGCTGCAGCGCGCTTTTGTGGTTGCGAAGCGGGTCCGGACGGAGACACAGATTGGGAATTCTTCTGTGTCGATTGCTTCGGTCGCGGTGGAATTGGCGCGCAAAATCTTCGGGTCACTGCAGGATAAGAAGGTGCTGCTGGTAGGCGCAGGCAAGATGAGCGAACAGGCCGCCCGTCACCTGGTGAACCAGGGCGCTAGCCACGTTCTGGTAGCTAACCGGACACACGAGCGAGCCGCGCAGATGGCGGACCGGTTCGGCGGGCGGGCTCTTCACTTCAATGACCTCTACGCGCACGCGGACCAGGCCGACATCGTGATTACCTCGACGGGTGCGCCGCGGCCGATCTTTCGCCGTGAGCATGCCCAGCATTTTTTGCAACAGCGCCGCGGCCGGCCCATGTTCTTTATCGATATTGCAGTACCGCGCGACGTGGATCCGGAGATCAACCGGCTGGACGGCATTTTCCTGTACGACATCGACGACCTGCAGTCTGTTGCAGGTTCGCATATGAAGGAGCGCAGCAAAGAGGCGGAGCTGGCCGAGGCCATGATTCTGGCCGAAGTGGACAAGTATCAGCAGCGGCTGCATTCTTTGAACGTTGGGCCGGAAATTTCCCGGTTCCATCAGGCAGCCGAACAGATACGGCTTGGAGAGCTGCGCCGCATCGCGGGGCGCCTGCAGGGGCTGTCATCCGAGCAACAGGCTGCTGTCGAGGCCCTGACCAGGGGCTTGGTGAACAAATTCCTGCATCGACCGGTACAGGCGATCAAAGCCGCCGCCAGACATGGGAATGCGGCCGGCATCGAGGCTTTGCGCGATGCATTCGGCGCCGACCTATCGGCGCTGGATCTGAATGAGGATGACGAGTTCGATGACTTCGAACCAGATACGCAGGGAAAAGCTCATTGATTCGTATTGGTTCCCGTGGCTCGCAGCTCGCGTTGTGGCAAGCCAACCATATTGTTGATGCGCTGCGCGGCCTGGGACATGAAGTTTCCATCGATATCATTCGCACTACCGGTGACCGGATGCAGAGCATCCCGTTTGCCACAGTGGGTGCGAAGGGGATGTTCACCCGCGAAATCGAAGAGGCGCTGCTGGCTGGGACGATCGATCTGGCGGTTCACAGCCTGAAGGACCTACCTACCGAATTGGGAGAGCCGTTTACCTTGGCCGCGATTCCCAAGCGAGCGGATGCGCGCGATGTGCTGGTGAGCGAGCGGTACGAGCGCTTCGATGCGCTGCCATCGGGAGCGGTGGTGGGCACGAGCAGCCTGCGGCGCCAGGCCCAGTTGCGCGCGCGGCGTTCCGATCTTGAATACGTGGAGTTCCGCGGCAATGTCGATACCCGCCTGGCCAAGCTGACGCAGGGAAAGGCGGATGCGATCATTTTGGCTGCGGCCGGGTTGGACCGGCTGCAGAAGACTGCTGCCATTCGCGAACGATTTGCGCCGGAGGCGGTGTGCCCCTCGCCGGGGCAGGGAGCACTGGCCATCGAGTGCAGGGCCGATGACGAGAGAATGCATGAGGTGTTGCGACCGCTTGAGGATTCCGCGACACGCATGGCAGTTACAGCGGAACGGAGATGCCTGGCGGCTCTAGGCGGCGGTTGCCTGGTTCCGATTGGCGCTTATTGCCACCACTCTGGTGACGAATTGTCGATGCGGGCCGTGGTCGCTTCTGCGGATGGAAGACAGCTGATCTCGGCAGAAGGACGGCATGGCGATCCGATCGCTTTGGGGGAACAAGTGGCGCGGCAGTTGCTCAACCAGGGCGCGGGGGCAATCCTTCACTTGGAAGAAAAGCCCATCGAGGAAAAGCGCGCGTGACGAGTCGCCAGCTTCTCGCTGGAAAGCGCATTCTAATTACCCGGGCGCATCACCAGTCGGGCCGCTTGGCCGAGGCTCTCCAAGCACAGGGCGCTTCGGTGCTGCGGTTGCCAACAATCGAGATTGTTCCTCCCGAAACCTATGCGCCGCTGGACGCTGCCCTGGAAGCGATTCGCGGCTTCGACTGGCTGATCTTGACCAGCGCCAATGGGGTGTCGGCCCTGGCGGACCGGATGCAATTTCTGAACATTATGTCGGAACATTTGCGGCATTTGCAGATTGCAGCCATCGGTCCGGCCACGGCCTCCGCCGTTGAACGACTGGGTTTGAAAGTTTCCACAATGCCCGAAGAGTATGTGGCCGAAGCGGTAGTTGCCTTGCTCAGGGAGAAAGTACCTGGGCGCAAGGTGCTGTTAGCACGCGCGGCTGTAGCACGTGATGTGATTCCCGAAGAATTGCGCAAGTGCGGCGCGGATATTCACGTTGTAGAGGCGTATCGGACTGTGATCCCGATGGATTCGATTGCGCGGCTGCGGGCGATGTGGGCGCCGGGCGAACCTCTGCCGGACGCGGTGACCTTTACCAGTTCCTCGACGGTGAACAACTTTTTTTCGCTGCTGGCCGCAGCCAAATTGGATTTGCCGGAGGGCTTGAAAGCTGTCTCGATTGGCCCTGTGACCAGCCGGACGTTGCGCGGGCAAGGCTGGGAACCCGCTTGCCAGGCGGTGCAGTACGATATCCCCGGGGTGGTTGCCGCATGTGTCGCGCTGCTGCGCGATGCTTGATCGCCCGCGAGGTTGCCGGATGCGTTCTTTCCTTTTCTCCATCGTTGGACTTTTTGTTGCAGGCACTCTCACAGGCAAGCCCCTCGAGGCTGCCAAGATAGATCAATCGCCCGATTTGGTTGTGTACGGAGGCACGGCCTCCGGCGTGATGACTGCCTATTCCGCCGCGCGTGAAGGCCTTCAAGTGGTCCTGCTGGAGCCGGGCGTTCACCTTGGCGGCATGGTCACCGGAGGCCTTTCCGCGACCGACCTGGGTCACTACTCCATTATCGGCGGCTACGCGCGCGACTTTTACATGAAGGCTGCGGGTCATTATGGGGTGCACGATTTAGATCGCCCGGAAAATTGGCGTTCTGAGCCGCATGTGGATGAAGAGATTTTCCGCGGCATGCTGCAGGACACCGGTGTCGTGGTTCACTTCCATGAGCGCCTGCGCGAGCATGACGGTGTAGAACTGCATGGAAAGCAAGTCGTAGCACTCATCACCGGGGACGGTAAGCGCTGGCCGGCGAAGGTGTTCGCAGACTGCAGTTACGAAGGCGACCTGATGGCCGAAGCCAAGGTCAGTTACACCTGGGGAAGGGAATCTTCCGCAGAGTACGGCGAAGATCTGGCAGGCGTGCGTGAGCACACGCCAAAACATCAGTTCCTCTGGCCGCTTTCGGCGTATGACGATCATCACCGGCTCTTGCCGGAAATCGATCCGGGGCCTTTGGCGGCGCCGGGTTCCGGCGACAAGAAAGTGCAGGCGTATAACTTCCGGCTGATTCTAACCAACGACCCTGTGGACCGGTTGCCGTTTCCCCGTCCGCAGGGATACGACCGGTCGCGTTTCGCCCTTCTCGAACGGTATCTGAAGGAGTTTCCGGAACATATGGGGCGGCCTCCGGGCTTTCGCGATCTCACCAATCCCGTGATGATTCCAGACCACAAGGCGGACTTCAACAACAACGGTCCAGTGTCGACGGACTACATCGGTCACAGTTGGAAGTATCCGGAAGGATCCTACGCGGAAAAGGCTGAGCTGTGGAAAGAGCATCTGCTGTACACGGAATCGTTCTTCTATTTCCTTTCGCAGGATGCGAGTGTGCCGGAGAGCCTGCGCGCAGAAGTGAACCAGTGGGGCCT
>Ga0335073_10013218_pt1 | contig 11574 bp, 5 predicted proteins | sample Lox_Sample_22_FD_207093 | JGI IMG/M metagenome (GOLD analysis project Ga0335073, IMG submission 207093) | Soil microbial communities from Loxahatchee National Wildlife Refuge, Florida, United States - Lox_Sample_2.2 | ecosystem: Environmental > Terrestrial > Soil > Wetlands | place: USA: Florida... | reverse complement strand
CACTCTATGCGGGTCGGGAGTTTCGCTGGAGCGATACGAACAAAAGTACGCTCAGAATCATTCTGAATCAGACTGCGGCAAAGCTGCTGTTCCCTGGCCAGGACCCTCTCGGGCAGCAGGTGATCGGATGGAATAAGAGGGACTATGAAGTGATCGCCGTCGTGGGAGACGTGCACTACATGTCGGTGCAGGCGCCGCCACCTCCAGGAGCTTATATCTCGATCACGCAGGACAACGTGCCGAAGCCCTCCTACACTGCGGTGGTGCGGACGGACGGACCAGTGGCCCCGTTGGGGGCAGCAGTGCGTGCGCTGGCCGAGAGGATGGCCCCGGAGATTCCAGCACCGGTGATGACGACAATGAGCGAAGAGCTGAACGAATCTATTAGCTCGGAGCGAATGATGGCGATCCTATCCGTCTTCTTTGCGATCTCGGCCCTGCTGGTGACGGCCATCGGCCTGTACGGAACGCTGGCATTCGCGACGGCTCGAAGGACGACGGAGATTGGAATCCGTATGGCGCTGGGAGCGCAGCGGAAACAGGTTGTGGGGCTGATAGTTCGCGAAAATGTGTTGGCCGCGGCGGGCGGATCGCTGGCGGGGTTGGTAGCGGCATTGCTGGCTTCGCACGCATTGGCACGCTTTCTTTACGGAACCTCCGTGTACGATCCATGGGTGCTGTCGGGCTCCGTGCTGGCGCTGACCGTTGTGGCGATCGTTGCATCCCTTATTCCGGCAGTTCGCGCGGCATGGATTGACCCAATGATGGCCATCCGATGCGAGTAGAAAACGGCATCTGACGCCACTATTGCTGAATCCGCTGCTGCCGCGCTGTCCGTTGGAGTTATCACCGCGGATTGAGAAAATTTGAAGAAATGAGAAAGGCAGAAAGGGAACCCGAAGTACGATGCTCGCAAGCAACATGACTGCGAGGGGATCAGCGCCAAGCTCGCCAAGTATGAGTGGGCAGAGAAGCGCGGAACCGCCCCGCGTTCAGGGAGTTCCGCGATGAAATCCACGACAAGTTGATCGATAACCACCTTCCGACCCTCAAGAAGCCGAAGAGTAGTGGCTGACCGGCAAGAGAACGCAGTTCGTGTCTTGGGAGTGATTCTCCGGGCCGGTTGCTTTCTGGCGGAGAGTCCGTGTTATGGTGCTTTCCCATGTTATGGTTTTGACGCCGACCTGGGTGCATTGGAGGGCATCAAAGTGACGCAAGTGAAGCAAGTTAATATCGATAAGCTTTGTATTATTTTATATATACGTTAATGATCAATCGTTTGGATATTAAGATGGCGGAGAGGGTGAGATTCGAACTCACGGAACCCGTAAAGGTTCGGCGGTTTTCAAGACCGCTGCCTTAAACCGCTCGGCCACCTCTCCGAATGGGCAGAGCCGAAAAACCACCCACCTATCGGATTATAGAGGAGCCTCTTCGTCTGCGGCAGCATTTTTGCCAGGATGAGACGCCAGCAGGAGGATTGCCAGTATTGGCCATCGACGCGGTGCGCATGTGCTCTTCAACAGCCGCCGACAATCGATTAAATTGTTCAGGTTATAGTGCATTGCAGTCGCAGAGTGTTACAACTTGAATCAATGGCCAAGAAAGTGAAATCCGGATCGGATCCGCAGCCGGGTCAGCCGATCAGCCTGCGCACGTTGGGTGAGTATCTGAACCTTTCTCCGGCGACCATTTCGCTGGTGTTGAACAACGCTCCCGGAGTTCGTTCCATACCGCAGGAGACGCGCGATCGCGTGATCGAGGCGGCAGCGAAGTTTGAATACCGGCCCAGTTTTTATGCGCGATCGCTTCGCAAGCGACAAACATTCACCGTGGGAGTGCTGGTCCCCGAGTTGAGCGATAGTTACGCGACCGAAGTGATGGCCGGGGTGGAAGAATTCCTCATCGAGGAAGGCTATTTCTACCTGACGGCCAGCCACCGCCGCAAGCCGGACCTGATAGAGGAGTACCCACGTCTTCTAATGGATCGGTCGGTTGAAGGGTTCATATTGATTGACACGATTCTGGAAAAGAACCTGAACCTGCCAACAGTGGTGGTGGCTGGGCATCGCAAGATCGAGGGAGTAACCAACGTTGTTCTGGATCAGAAGCGAGCGGCGGAACTTGCGCTCCGCCACCTCTACCAGCTTGGCCATCGCAAGATCGCATTTATGCGAGGGGGCAGCCATAGCTCCGACGCGGATGATCGCTGGAACTGCCTGATGACAGTGGCGCGGGAGTTGAAGCTGGCGGTTCCATCGGAACTCTGTGTGGAGTTGCGCTTGCGGGTTTCAACGCCGTCGTTGGGCCATGAGCCCGCCAATGAGCTGATTCAGCGGGGCGAGGAGTTCACGGCCCTGGTCTGTTACAACGACGTGGCCGCCATTGGAGCGATTCGCGCCTTGATGGACCACGGATTGAACGTGCCGACCGATGTTTCGGTGGTCGGGTTCGACGACATCCAGGGCGCCGCGTTTCACAATCCAAGCCTGACGACAATTCGCCAGCCGCTGAAGCAAATGGGAACGGTGGCGGCTCGAATTCTACTTCAGCGCATTCGCGGGCAGGCCACTTTTCCCGACGTGGTGCCAATTCATCCCGAACTGGTGATTCGCGAGTCAACCTGTCCGCCCAATCCGCGAGGCCGCGGCAAGCGGAGCTAGCGGTCGATGCGGTCGGAAACAGAGAAATCATCGAGCCGAGCCATGGCTGTACTGCATCCAGCATTTGCCTTGACCGGTGTGATGCATGCGATTGGCGGGCCGCTGATGCCTTCGCTGGCAACTGCATTTCATCTCAACGACAATCAGGCCGGCGTGCTGTTTCTGCTCTATTTTGGGGGAACATCGCTGGGTGCGCTGCTTTGTCGCGGGAATTATGCCCGCAACATGGCATTTGGGTTTCTGGGCGCAGCGTTATGTTGCCTGGCGGTGGCAGCTGCAAGCAGGCCGATGCTTCCCGCGTTGTTTCTCCTGCTTGGGGTTGGCGTTGGCGTGCCCATGTCGGCGGTGAGTCTGTATACGGGCCGTAATTTCGCCGCGCGATGTGCTCCAGTACTTACGGTTTTGAATTTCAGCTGGAGCGTAGGCGCATTCGCGGCTCCGCTGCTGGCGGCGCAGGTTCTGCTGCACTATGGATTTCGCACGGCGTACGTGATCTTGGCGGTCATTGCGGCAACTGCCGCATTGGCGTGCGGGCTGCTGCTGAAGGATAGCCCCGAACAGGCGCGCCCCGTGATCGAAGTGCGGAAAGGAGCCAATATACGCCTGATTGTGGTCTTTGCCGTGGCAGCGTTTCTGCAGGTTGGTGTTGAGAACACGTCCGCGGCGTGGCTTTCAACGTATTCCTTGCGCATGGTGGGCGGAGGAGTGGCAATTGCGGCAGCGGCATCCTCGTTCTATTGGGCGGGTTTCCTCAGCTCGCGAGGCATAGCATCCCTGGTGCTGTTGCGTGTCCGGCCGATGAGCGTATTTCGCGTTGCAGTCGTGGTGGCGCTGGTTGCGGGGATTTTCCTCGCGAAAGTATCTTCTGTCGCCGGACGTGACATGGCCATGCTGGCGCTTGGCGCCGCACTTGCGCCCGTTTACCCACTGGTAATTGCCGCGTCACTGGTGAGCACCCGCCAGACTTCGGATTCGCGCTGGGTTCTGGCGACGGCTGGATTCGGCGGTTCAGTCCTGCCATGGTCTGCCGGATGGATATCGAACCATGCAGGAAGCATGCGAGCAGGGATCCTGGTCATTCCGGCTGCATTGCTGCTGATGGCGCTGCTGGTGGTCGCGATGGGAAGCGGCCGCAATGCGATCACGGCGGAATGACCGAGGAATTGAAGAAGGATTCAAGGAATTGAGCTGGGGAACCGCGGCGAAGCGGTTCCCCGGAAGGTGAGCAGAGCTGTTGTTATTTTTTGCCTTCGAGTTCATCGGCCAGCGCATCAGCGCCATAAATTTTGCGCAGCCCCTCGAGCATTCCGGCTGAGTGCACTGCGACAGCACGATTCTTCTCGCCGTCGTAGACGAAATCACCGGCCAGCGATTCGATGTTGCCGTCGAAGATGAGACCGACAAGCTCGCCATCGCGGTTAATGACGGGTGAGCCGGAGTTGCCGCCGATAATGTCGCCTGTTGAGACGAAATCAAGCGGGGTGGCGAGGTCGAGCTTGCCGAGTGCGGCGGCCTCTTTCGGGGTCAGGTTGAATGGAAACTTGTTGCCGAAGCTTGCGGAGCGATCAAAGAGCCCATAAAACGTGGTGAACGGGGGAGCGACGGTGCCATTGTACGGATAGCCTTTGACGGTGCCGTAGCTGAGCCGAAGAGTGAAGGTCGCATCGGGATAGGCATTCTTCCCATAGACAAGAAAGCGCGCTTTGCCGATTTTCTGGCTCGCAGGAGTAAGCACACTGGAGATGGAGTCGCGGATGTGACGAGTCGTTTCGCGCACGATGGGATCAACCCGGCGCGCGGCAACGATCATCGGATCGCCCGAGGCTGCCACCGCGGATTCGCCTCCTTGCAACAACGCTTTGCGCACGTCTGGATTACCCAGCTTTGTCCCATCCACCAGCGAATTCACCGTCTGATCGACATCGCCGCCCTGCACGATTGCCTGGACGTATGGGTCGTCGTTGCCGAGCTTTTCCTGGGCCAGCTTGAGGGCGTTGGTCATAAAGAGCTTTTCAGTGGATGGATAAATTGGCGCCGGTGAAAGGAGCTCGAAGCGAAGCGATTCGAGTTGAGCGTCGTGGAAGCCGGGCAGGCGTTCGCCGTCGGGTTTCTTGACTTCTGCCACATACTGAACGATGCGCAACGCGATGCTAAATAGCTGGCTATCGGTGCGGTGGAAGAGCTGAAATTTGATTTCGGGTTTCACCTGCTCTTCGACCCTGGCGATTGTGTCCCAGGCGCCGCCATATTCCTTTTGCCACTCTGGATTGGCGGCGACTTTCTCGCGAAAGTCCTTTTCTTCAGCTTCCTTCTTCGCGACGATGGCTTTGTCCTGCAGCGCGTCGTATCGGCCCTGATAGGCTTTTAGAGCATTCTGCAAGCCAAAGATCGTGGTTCCGACGAGCCGCGCCTGATCCGGCCCTTCGGCGGCGAACGCCTGAGCCACACCGATGCGGCGCTTGAGGTAATCGAGGATCGCAGGTTCGACCACATCTCGCTCTACCAGCAATTGCGCCATGGTGTCTTCGCGTTGAGTTGATCCTGGATTGCCGGAGATGAAGATGAGGTCGCCGTCCTTGGCACCCGTTGCGCTCCACTTTAAATAGTTGTCGGTGTGCAGAGGCTTGCCATTGTCGTAGACACGGAACAGCGCCATGTCCAGGTCGTAGCGCGGATAGGTGAAGTTATCCGGATCGCCGCCGAAAAATGCGGCCTGTTCTTCGGGGGCAAACACGAGCCGCACATCGGTGTATTCCTTGTAACGGTAGAGCCAGTATTCGCCGCCTTGGTAGAGCGAGATGACGTCGGAGCGAAGACCGGTCTTGTCTTTGCTTTCTTTCTCGATGGCTGCGATTTCTGCGTCGCGGGCTTTCTGCGCCTGGACGTCGTTGGAGATTCCTTTGGTAGACGCTGACACCCGCTCGGTCACGTTTTCCATCGATTCCAGAACGTCGACAGAAAGGTCAGGGGACTTCATTTCCTGGTCGGGTGTTGTGGCATAGAAGCCATCGCGGATGTAGTTGTGCTCGGCCGTGGAGTTCTTTTGCAGCTGGCCGCGCGCCACATGATGGTTTGTGAGCAGCAAGCCGTCCGCGCTGACGAATGATCCTGAACCGCCGTCGTTCAAACGCGCGCTGGACAACCTGACGTGGTCGAGCCAGGCCTGAGTCGGCGTGAAGTGATACTTCGCTGCGAGTTGTTTGAGAGGAGGGTTGTCGAACGTCCACATACCTTCTTCGGCCGGGACTGCAGGCGCCGTAACGAGGAGCAGCACCAGCGCCAGCAGGAACATGGAGTGGAAATTTCTTCGAGACATGATAGGCCTCATGAAATCAGGGTTGCGGCAACACCAGCACTTCCACGCCTGAAGCAGCGCCCTTTTGGTGGAACACTGTTTCGGTGGCTTTCTGGAACTGGCCTGGTGTGGCGTAGGGAATGTCGGTGAAGGTTTGCGGATTGCGGTCGGTCAGCGGGAACCAGGAGCTTTGCACCTGGACCATGATGCGATGACCGCGGCGGAAGGTATGAAAGAGATCGGGCATTTGAAAATCGATTTCGGTTTCCTTGCCGGGAACGAGAGGTTCGGGATTCTCCCAACTGTTGCGAAACTTGGCGCGGAAGGGTTCGCCGCGCAATAGCTCCTGGTAGCCGCCCATATGCAGTGGGGGCGCATCGAGGATGCGCTTGTTGCCGTGTGCCGTGTCCTCCGGATCGGGATAATCGTTGGGATAAACGTCGATCAGTTTTACATCGAAATCGGAATCGGTGGCGGAACTGGCGATCTTGAGTTTGGGAGAGATCGGACCTGCGATGGTGATGTCTTCCTGGAGCGGTTCTGTCTCATAGACCAGAACGTCGGGCCGATAGCTCGCAAAGCGCTGGTCGTCGACCATATAGCGCTGCGGCACAGTATCTGTGGTGTAGCCAACGAACGGCACGGGGTGGCTGGGATCGCTAGTGTAGTCGTCGGAGCTATTTGTTTCAGACGGCGGATCGAAGCTCAGCTTGCCGTCGGCATGAAAATAGAGGGTTTTAGCGGTAGCGGCTTTTGGCGGCCAGGAGTCAAAATGGCGCCACACGTTTGTTCCAGTCTCGAAAACGACGGCTTTGGGCTGCGCTTCGCCCTTGCCTTTCAAATAATGCTCAAAGAACGGGAACTGAATGTTCTGGCGGAAATACTCGCCGGTATTTGCGCCGAACTGCACATCGCCCAGGTGATTGCCGTCGCCGCGAGCCCAGCCGCCGTGCACCCATGGTCCTTCAACAAGGGTCGTTGTCGTCTCAGGGTTGAATTTGTTGATCGCGTAGAAGGTGCGGTACGGTCCCATCAGGTCCTCGGCGTCATACCATCCCCCGACGACGAGGACAGCGCAGTGCACATTCTTCATGTGACGCGACAAATCGCGCGCCTGCCAATACGAATCATAGGTATCGTGCTTGAACTGGTCGTTGAAAAGCCAGTTGGATCCTTTGAGGTAAAGCTTGTCGAGGTTCGCAATGTTTCCGGCATTCAAATAGAACTTGTAGCTGTCGGGTGTGCCGAAATTGAAAGGAACCGATGGACTCGGGGTTTGCGGTTCTGTCTGCGGACGGAAGAAAACATAGAAGCCGAAGTTGGCCGAGAGCATGAAGGCACCGCCATGGTAGCTGTCGTCGCCCAGGAAAAGGTCCGTCATGGGAGCCTGCGGGCTTGCTGCAACAAGCGCGGGGTGCGAATCAATGATGGAAGCCGAAGTGTAGAAGCCAGGATAGGAGATGCCCCAGATGCCCACTTTGCCGTTGTTGTTCGGCACGTTCTTCAGCAGAAAATCGATGGTGTCGTACGTATCTGAGGCATCATCGACGTCCTGCGGAGATTTTTTGACGTCGATGTGCGGACGCATTTCGACGAAGGTGCCCTCGCTCATCCAGCGGCCGCGCACGTCCTGGTAGACAAAGATGTACCCGGATTTTTCGAATTCATCCGATGGGCCGAGATGCTTTGGGTACTGGTCCTCGCCGTAAGGGCCCACGCTGTAGGGAGTGCGATCCATCAGGAATGGGTACGGACCGGCGGCGGAATCTTTTGGAACGTAGACCGCGGTGAAGAGCCTCTTGCCGTCGCGCATCGGGATGCGGAATTCATATTTGGTGTAATGCGCGCGAACATAATCCTGCTGCGGCGCATCTGATCCAGCCTGCCGGGCCCGGACACTGGGAGTGGAGAGGGCCAGAACAGCCAATGCAGAGACAGCCAACCGGTTCAGCTTGGGCATCTTTGTAGGGATTCTCCTGAAAAACAAGAGTACCCTACCGGAACGCAGTTCGCTCAAGTAGGATCAAAGCGCACCCCCGCGTGCGAGTCTCGAGCGGGCTCTGGACCGACGATTCAGGACATTTCCGGGAACGAGCTAATTCTCGTCCTTCTTGGTTTCGGCGACCCTTTCCGGTGTCGTCAAGGGTTTGGTGATGTCGTCGAGATAGTCAGGAGTGCCGTCGACGCGCTGCAGAGCGGGGTAGCGTTCGCCGCCGTGGTAATCGATCTCGGCCGTGTGGACAAACTTGTCGGCCTGCACGATCAGGTGAATTGGCTCGCTGGATCCCCTGGTCTTGCGAATCGCATCGCGCAGTGCATCGGTAGAAAAGATCTGGCCATCGACGGCGATGATTTTCTCGCCGGGTGCGAGCATGGCCTTGTCGGCGGGACCGTTCCACAGCACATCAGCGATCTCTCCGTCGCTGCCGATGCGCAGCCCGATCGAATACCAGCAATCAAGGCCACCGCGGCGACGTCCTCCGCCCGCTGCCAACATGCGCTCAGACGGGCTGGGCTTGTCGTTGAAGACGAGCTTGTATCCGCCCTGCTCGATTCCGGCAAGATCGGCATGGGGATTGATTTTGTCGATGCGGTCATGCAGGAACGTTGCCCAGTCGTAGGGAACCACCTGGTTCAGGTCCTCAACCAGTTCGTCGAATTTGTACGGAACGATAAGCGGGCCGGTGTTCCCGCCTTTTCCGAGGAAGATCCGTTCAAAGTCATCGAGGGACTTCTTGTTGCCGGTCATTTTGCGAATGAGCGTGTCCGCGTCGAGCCACAGCAGTTCGCCTTCGAAATAATAGTCCTGGCCCCGCTTCCAGTTTGACCATGCGGGATTGCCTCCGCGCAGGATGCTTGCGGCAACGGCGGTATCTTCAGTTGGCCGCCACTCGCGACCGGGCCGGTACTCGAGTCCGGCTGCTGTCATGGCGAGAATGTCACGATACTGGGCCTGGCTCTTCAGTTCGGACCGAGCCGCCAGCACGTTTCCCAGATATTCGGTCATGCCTTCGTAGACCCAGAGCATGTCGCCACGTTGAGGAGTAGCGAAATCGGGCTGATACAGGCCAGCCGGGCGGCGATATTTGCCGTTCCATGAATGGGTAAACTCGTGCGAGAGCAGGTCGGCCTCGCCGAGCTGGTGGGCTTCGTCGGAGAAGCCCTTCTCGCCGACACCGTTGTCGGATGACTGGCCGTGTTCGAGTCCTTCGCCGCCGGCGACGTCAGAGAGCGTGAGGAGGAAGTGATAGACGTGATAGTGATGGCAGGCGTACAGGGCGTCCGCTTCTCGGACCAGGTTCGCGACTTCAGCTAACACAGCGGGTCGCAAGTTGGCGTCCTCGGGATAGTCCGCAACCACGTCGAGGTAGTGTTTCGGCGTGATCGTGGGGGCCAGCGGAAACTCGTGGAAGTACTGGCCGGTGATGATCGGCGAATCTTCGAGCTGCTCGACATTGGTCTCGGCAAATCTGGTCGTGCTCCCGGCGGCGGGCACCGGATAAGGTCCGGAACTCACAGGTGTGAGCGCCGTGCCGATGCCCCAACCCGCGGGCACTTTTAGAGACGGCTGAATGGGAATGTCGCGCACCGGCGTGTTAGCGGGATAGAGCAGCAGCTTTTCCCATTCGAGGACGGCCAGCTTTTGCGAGACGCGCGACAGGACGATGCAATCAAGATGTGCGTGCAAGCGGGTGACGCCTTCAGGAACCGTGAGATGGAACTCATAGAGGTTCACATCGTCGCGATGCCAGGCCAATGCCTTGCCGTCGGCGGTAAAAACAACTCCGGTAATTTCCTGCGCCGGTCCGGCGGGCATGTGCGTGCCGGGAATCCACTCCGGCGTTATCAAAGTCACGGCGCCGGGACTCACCGGCAGATCGATTTCAGCGTGATAGAGCTTGCGCGGCGCGTCGGTGAGATCGGCGGTGATTTCAATGGGTGTTTTTTGCGCAATCGCATATGGAACTGTGAAGGCAACCAGCAAAATAGGAAAGGAAAGAACGGGAAAGCAGCGCTTGATCAACATGGTGGGTGATTTTCTCCTGCGAGAAACAGGGTACCGCATGGAAGCGGCGTCGAGTTCTTTCGACCCATTCTTCCACAGCCATGGGGTTGAAAGACCAATTTACTTGTGCGCGCAAGGACCGGCAGCGTTAACCTATATCTACAAGCTCACCAACCGTTGCGCGTCCGGACCGCTGGCATCTGCGCATCCATCTCAGTTGTTCGGCACATTCACTGATCCAAACGCCGAGATCATGCCCAGCAGCGTCAATGGCCGCGTTCCACGAACAGATTGCATCACGCCGAATTGTGACCCACTTGCCAGGAAGGAGACCCATGTCCGCTGATTATCGCAATTTCCTTGCGCTCCCTTATGAGGAGCTGGAAGAACTGAACCTTGAGGCCAAGAAGGAGCGCGTCGAGCGAGTAGACGCCGACCAGATCCGCGAGAAGCGCCTGAAATACCTGACGGACGAGAAGCGGATCAAGGCGGTGACTGTGTTGTTCTCAGATCTCGAAGGCCGCCTGCATCTGCTTGACTACGACAAGAAGTTCCTGCTTGGAGCCTACGAGAACCTGACCTTTGACGGGTCATCCATTCGCGGATTTACCGCGCAAAAAGAGAGCGACCTGCGGTTGGGCATCGATTGGAGCGCATTTTACTGGGTGCCCGCGGATGTGTTCGGGAACGGAAAAGTGCTGGTATTTGGCATCGTGATCGACAAGGACGGGACCCTCTATTCCGGAGACCTGCGCGGCGTGCTGAAGAACTACGCCGACAAGCTCTATGCCGAGAAGAAATACACCCTGAACGCGGCCACGGAGATCGAGGGATTTCTTTTTGCCGGGACGGACGCCGAAAAGACCTATCACGAAACAGGCAAATTTGAATTTGTCAGCACGGGCGGGTACTATCACTCACTGCCTCTCGATCCGCTGCGCCAGTTCATCGACACGTCGGCTGAAGTGCAGCGCGCCATGGGCTTCCAGAATGAGAAGGATCACCCCGAGGTCGCACCGAGCCAGTTCGAGATTAATTTCGGCTACAGCGAAGTGGTTGCGGCGGCTGACCAGATCCAGCTTTACAAGCTACTCTGCAGGCAGATCGCCAACAACTACGGATACACGGCGAGCTTTCTGCCCAAACCGGTGGCGGGCGTGAACGGGAGCGGGATGCACACCAATGTATCGGTGTCGCAGGGGAAGACGAATCTCTTCTGGGACGAGAAGGGCGAGGAACAGCTCAGCAAGTTCGGATGGGATTTTCTTGACCGCGTCCTGACGCGGGCACTCGATCTCTGTCTTATTTTCAATTCGAGCGTGAACGCGTATCGCAGACTCGACCCGCATTTCGAGGCACCCAACCAGATTCGGGCATCGGCGGTGGACCGCGGCGCGATGATTCGAGTCCCCATCGGGAACTCGCGTTCCATGCGCACGGAGGTTCGTGCGGTGGCTCCTGACGCGAATCCCTATCTCTCCATGTATTCCATCTTCAGAACGGGCATCGACGGCGACATTTCGAAGGCCAAGAATCTTCGCGAAGGCGGCGGATATCTTCCGGACAACATCTACAAGGCGATCGGAGATTTCAAGTCTTCGGAGTGGATT
>Ga0335073_10013217_pt1 | contig 11574 bp, 7 predicted proteins | sample Lox_Sample_22_FD_207093 | JGI IMG/M metagenome (GOLD analysis project Ga0335073, IMG submission 207093) | Soil microbial communities from Loxahatchee National Wildlife Refuge, Florida, United States - Lox_Sample_2.2 | ecosystem: Environmental > Terrestrial > Soil > Wetlands | place: USA: Florida... | reverse complement strand
TCTGCGCCGTCCAGTTCGTGCTCCAGCTCGACTTCAGCATCGTCAACGTCGCGCTCAACACGATCCAGCGCGAGCTTTCCATGGCGCCGGCGGAACTGCAGTGGATCGTCACCGGGTACGCGCTGACCTTCGGCTCGCTGCTGCTGGCCGGCGGACGGCTCGCCGATCTGCTCGGCCGCCGCCGGCTGCTGGTCATCGGCCTGGTGCTGTTCGCCATCGCCTCGCTCGGCTGCGGCCTGGCCCGCTGGCCGATCATGCTGATCGTCTCCCGGATGGTGCAGGGCGCGGCGGCCGCGCTCGCCTCTCCCGCCGCGCTGTCGCTGCTGACCTCCGCCAGCCCGGAAGGCCACGCGCGCAACCGCGCGCTCGCCCTGTGGCAGGCGTCCACCGCCGGCGGCGCGACCACCGGGATCATCGCCGGCGGCCTGCTGACCCAGTACCTCGGCTGGCGCGCCGTCTTCCTGGTCAACCCGCCGCTGATCGCGGTGATGCTCGCTTTCGTGCCCCGGCTGCCCGCGGGCGCCGCCGCGGGCGGCGGCAAGATCGGCATCCGCGGCGCGGCCCTGGTCACCGCCGCGATCGCCGCGCTCATCTACGGCCTGACCGAGGGCCAGCAGCATGGTTTCGGCAGCCTGGCGAGCGTCGCCGCGCTGGTGGCCGCGGTGGCGCTGGCCGCTGCTTTTGTTTATTCGGAACGTAAGCTGCCTGCTCCCATGCTCCCGCCGTCCCTGCTGGTGTCGCCGGCCCGCCGCGCCGCTGTCGCGGCGATGCTGCTGATGGGCGCGATCCTGGCCGGGTACGTGTACTTCCTCTCCCTCTACCTGCAGAAGGTCCACCACTTCAGCCCGGTGCAGACCGGCCTTGCCCTGCTCCCCGCGACGCTCACCGTGGTGCTGATGTCTACGCTGGTGACCCGGCGGCTGCTCACCAGGTTCGGCGCCCGCCCGGTGCTGCTCGCCGGGCTGGTGATCATGACGGCCGGGCAGCTCTGGCTGGCTTTCATGCTCACCCCCCATTCCGGTTACGCGGCAGGCGTGCTGCCCGGCTTGCTGCTCACCGCGTTGTCCATCGGCTTGTCGCTGCCCGCCGCGTCGGTGGCGATCACCACCGGGGTGCACGGCCGGGACCAGGGCATCGCGGGCGCCATGTTCACCACCGGCCAGCAGGTCGGGGCGGCCGTGGGGCTGGCCGTGCTCGCGACGGCCGCCGCCGCGCGCACCGCCGCCGCCGGCGGCGACGTCGTGGCCGGCTACCGGCTGTCCTTCCTCATCGCCGCCGGCCTGGGCACCCTCGGCATCGCCCTCGTAGCGCTGGTCCGCTCCCCCGTGCGCCCTCGTGAGCTGCGGGAAGTGCCCGCCGCGGCGGAACCGGCTCACGAGTAACGCCCTTCCCTGCTCCTACTGAAGACGTGTCAGCGTTTCCGTGGCGATCGCGCTGTCGATGGGGTCGAGGCCGACCAGGAGGGATTCGCCGCGTTCGCCTGCCACGATGCGGCGCAATACGGCGGCTAGCGCCGCCCAGTCCGGCTGCTTGGCCTGCTCCTCCAGGAATTGGAGGAGTTCCGTCGGCGCTCGCTGGCCGGAGAGGCAGGCGGCCGCGATGGCGGCGATCACCGGTTCCCAACCCTGCACGTACGACGCGACGTCGGGCGTGCTGTCGTCCGGCGGCATCTCGGCGGCAGCGCGGAGGATTTCAGCTAGGGCGTCCTGGACGACCTGGGTATCAGGCTGCAAGGCGGCGAGCAGCTCACCTAGGCGTACGCCCTCAGTCTGCCCGACGGTCTCGGCCACCTGTGCGACCGTGGACGGCAGGGCCGCGGCGGCGCCATCGTCCGCGCGCAGTTCGTGCGCCAGGGCACGCACGCTGTCAGTGAGGTAGTGGGTCATGCCGGCTAGCCGGAAGACGAGCGCGGCGGCGAGCCGGTGCGCCCAATGTCCCGCCCGGTCGCTGCCCAGCCCCTCCAGGTAGTTAGCCAGGTTGTGGTGCCCGATCGCGATGCCCTGGGGTTCGGGCCGGGTATAGAGGAGCCGCAGCGCGGCCCGCTCCAGGCCGACGGCCGCCTCCCGGTGGCCCAGCTCATCCTCCAGGATGGCGCGCGTGCTGAGGATCCGTGCAAGGTTGGGGATGTCGGCGTGGTCTTCGAAGACCTGCTGGCACTCGGCCAGCAGCCGCCCCGCCTCGGCCAGCCGCCCCAGCCGGATCAGCGGCCCCGCGTCGTTGAACCGGGTCCGGGTGACCTCGTGCACCCCGGCACCGCGCTCACGTGTACTGGCCGCGATCTCGGCGTTCAGGTCCAGGCAGCGCTGCCAGTCTTCGGTCGCCAGCGCCGAGTTCTGGCCGATATCGAGGATGGTCTCGCGGATATTCCACGGGTTGACGGCCTCATTATCGCCGGGGCGGGCGGAGAGTTCGGCCATCGCCGCGCGCAGCCGGTCGACCTCGGTCAGCACCTGCGTGTGCTCCCCCATCAGCCCCAGCACCTGCAGCGGCTGCGCTTGGTCGGCCAGCTGGGTCCACGGGCCGAGCCCGGCCTGTCGCGAGTAGTTCGCCGCCTGCCCGGCCACCTCCAGCGCTTCACCCAGCCGCCCGGCAGGCAGCAGCACGTTGACCAGGTCTCCTGCAATGGTGGATGCGACCCAGTAGTCACCGGCTCGCACGGAGCCCTCCAGTGCGTCGCGCATCAGCCGCTCAGCCTCACCCGGGTCGTCACGGGTGAGCGCGCGGGCCAGTCTGGCGGTGTCTGCGGGTGTGCCGGTGGTGGCGGCGATACGCCGCAGCCCTGGCAGCGCCGCCTGTGCCGTCCCCGGCGACTCATCACGCCTGACGGCGTCTTCGAGCAGGGAGCTGGCAGTGCCCCAGTCGCCGCGGCGCAGCAGGTACGGGGCCGCCGCCAGACCGGCCCGCACGACCAGCCCGGTGTCCTCCCCGCCCTCCCGCTGACGCGCTTGATTGGCGAGCGTCATCCAGAAGGCGGCCAGCTCGGCATCGACAGCCTCCCGGACTCTCGGCCCAGTGGCATCGATGACCGCCGCGGCGACCCCGGGATGCACGCGGTAGGCCACCGGCTTCGGCTGGCTCCCCGCACCGCCCTCATCCCCGGCACCAGGCTGATCCCCCGCATCTGGGACGGGGACTGCCTCGGTTTCGACCAGCGCGGCGGTGGCCAGCGCCGTCAGAAGCGGCCCCGGTTCGGGCGGTTCCCCATGTACTTCGAGCCGCCGCCACAGCTCCGCCCAGTTCTCCTCGATCACGAATGACACCCGGTCGCCGTCTTCCAGGCAGGCGACGAACTCGGCCATCAGCCGCGCCTCGGGCCCTAGCACCCCTAGGGCGCTCGCCGTCCACCCGGCCAGCGCGTCAAGGAACTGCGCCGGGCCCAGGGCGCTGGCTCCATCATGGAAAAACGCCTCAAGCCCTTGCCCGGCTGCCGCCTCCTCAGCAGCGACGAGCTGCATGTCCAGCTGCTCGCGGTCGGCGGCCGCGGCGTCGGCCAGTTCCATCAGCTTCGGGTGTCCCTGCACCATCCGCAGCACCCGCAGCACCCGCTCCCGGTCGGCTTCCGCGACGGAGGGTGACCGCACCGGTCCTGGGTCGGCGTGCAGCAGCCCGCGCAGATGCGGCAACTCACGGGCCAGCGCGGCCGACTCATCCAGCGATAGGGCGTGCACCGGCAGCGTCACCAGCCGTGACTCTCCGCGTTCCGCCGCGCCCAGCCCGGCGGGGGCGGTCCGGCTGGTCAAGATCACCCGGGACTCCCCGTCATGGCCGGTCAGCGCGGCGACCAGCTGGGCCCAGCGGGGGTCGCGCCAGGTCCCGTCCGGGTTGAGCAGCGTTTCCAGGTTGTCCAGCACGAGCAGCACGCCGCTGGCCGCCATCACCTGCCGCAGCCGGGGCAGAAAGTTCTCTAGGGCCACGGCGGTGCCGATGTGGCCGGTCATGGTGAAGCCGTAGTCGGCGAGCTGGATGTCCAGCCGGGTCGCGAAGTCGGCCCGCGCGCTGGCCCAATCCTCCTCCCGGGTCGGTGCCTGCCAGAACGCGGCCGCCGCGAAGTTCTCCGCGTGGCGGTAGGCCAGCTCCAGCGCGCACGCGGTCTTGCCCGCTCCCGCCATCCCGTGCAGCAGCACCGCCGTCTTCCCGCTGCCTGGCGCCAGCGCGGTGCTCGCCTTCGCCATCGCCGCCGCCCTACCGACGAACCGCACCGGCTCGGCGGGGAAAAACGCCATCCGCTGTTCAGCCGGGTCAATCACCGGCCTGCCCCGAGGCACATCCAGCCGCAGCCCCTGTGCCCGGGCTCCGAACACCCCCGGCGTCGCCAGCGACACCGCCGGCCGGCCCGCCGATGGCGCCGGGGCCGCCGCCAGCCTCAGCGCCCGCGCCACCGCGACATCCACCGGCTGCTGCCGACTGAACAGATGCTCGTAGAACACGTCCCCGAACGCGATCGCGAACTCGTCGGTCACCGGGTACCGCATCGCGACCACCGCGCAGTCCAGCTCCCGCACCAGCTGCCGGGCCAGCCCAGGAACCTGCCCGGCGCCCTGCCCGGCGGCCTCGGCTTCCAACGCCTCGGCCTGCTCGGTCAGCCCCAGCAGCCGCAACGTCTGCGCCGTCGCATCGGCCGCGGACTCGCACGCCGACACCACCGCCAGCTTCACCCGCCGCCGCGCCGGCCGCAGCAGCTCCACCAGCTCACCGACCGACACCAGGTCCGGGGAGCCGTCATCTTTTTCCAGCGCGAACACCCCGCCGGCCCCGTGCCCGGACAGGTGCAGCACATCCCACCCGTCGGAGGAATCCGCGATCTGCTCCAGCCGCCTCCTCGTCACCCCGTACTGCACCACCTGCAGCCGCACCACCGCCCGCTCGTGTGCCGCGATCCGCCCGATCAGCCGGGACAGCGCGTACCGCTCCCGGCGCAGCGCCAGCACGCTGGTCCTGGTCGGCTGGGAGAACACTGCCAGCATCCGCAGCGATCCACCGATCTCGCTCTTCCGCCGGGGCACGGCATCCGGGACGATGTCGTAGACCAGCGTCACGTCGCCCTGCGCCGCCAGCGGCTTCCCGCCCGCATGTGCGAGCTCCAACGGCCACAACAGCACGTGGCCGAGTGCGACCGGGGCCGTCACCCGCACGGTGACCGGCGCCTCGGCCACGATCGCCGCCCCGACAGGCTCCCCGAGCAGTTCCCGGCCGGCCCACCCGCCCGCCTCGGCCACGAACCGCGTCCCGTCCTCGGTCCGCCGGTCCGGCACAGCATATGACTGCACGTACGCGTATAGGTCCCGGAACCGCGCCAGCTCATCCGACCCCGAATCGAGGCTCACCGCATGATCCGCCAGCGGCTTCCCGGTCTCCTCATCCCGAAGCAGCCACCGCCACCGCAGCGGCCCGGCAACGTCCACCGCCTCAAGAACCAGCCCCACCCGAGCCTCCCCGCCCAAGCCAGCCCTGATGCAGACAGCCTACCGCGAGCAACGCATTCTGTACCGAACCAGTTACAACCAACCTGAATCGCGGGACTACCTGCTCTCTGGGGCGGCCGCCCCGCGACTAGCGCCCGCGCTGGCCGGTGGGGAGCCACACGCTGATGTGCACCGGCTCGAACGCCTGGTCCACCGCGGCGGCCAGGTCGTCGCGCACCGCGTCGAGGTCGACGGTGCCGCGCAGCCTGGCGGTGAACCCCGCGATCACCGCCTCCGCGTTGTACCGGGACCTGTTGAACCTGCGGTCCACGCCGCGCTGGACCCGGCGGCGCAGCGGGTTGAACAGCGCCGCGGCCGCCAGCGTGGCCACGGCCACCCCGACCGGGGTACGGAACGGCAGCACCTGGGTGGCCAGCAGCACCAGGCCGGCGAACACCCCCGCCAGCACCGCGCTGATCACGGCGTACGAGATCACCCGGCTGATGATCCTGTCGATGGCGTACAGCCGGTACTTCAGCACCGCGACCCCGACGCAGAACGGCAGCACCGCGAAGCCGACCGGGCTGATGACGTCATTGACCGCCAGGTCCCAGAACGACTTGCTGTCGGGGGTGAACACCGCGAGGAACAGGCAGACCACGAAGACGACGGCGCCGCTGTAGAGCCATTTGAGCTGCTGGCGCCGCTCGTAGGAGGCCCGCCGGTACCTGGGCACCTGCACGGCTAGCCAGACGAGCAAGCTGGTCAGTACCCCGATGGCCGTAAAGCCCTGGAGGGCCGCGGTCAGGCCGGTCGTCTTGTTGGCGAGGTTGCCGGTGGCATCGATGACGACGGGGTGCCCGACGACGGAGACGGCGCCCGCGACAGTGGCGGCCAGGGCTAGCGCTATCCCGGCGGTCACCAGGATCACTGCCGGCCGCCGCCACCGGCCGGCCGGCAGCACTCCGTCGGGGAACACCCACAGCATGATCGCGATCAGCACCAGCCAGACCGGAAAGCTCGTCAGCAGCACGACGGCGACCGAACCGAGCGGCAGCGTCCCGTGATGCATTCCGTAGTCGATGATCGCGTAGTCGCCCGCGGGCGCCACGGCGAGCAGGAAGATCGCCAGCAGCAGCCATCCGATGGGGTTGCGCGGCCTGCGGGCCGCCAGCAGGGTGCCGACCGCCACCGCGGGAACCATGACCGCGACGATGAAGGCGAAATTGGCAGGCCCCTTCGGTCCTGGCAGCCGGGCGACCTCGTCAAGCGGCACGCCGGCCAGGCCGGCGGAGAGCGTGAGCACGCCGAACACCACGGCGGCGGCCTGTGCCGCGCGTCGTCCCGGTGCCGCGCTCATGGGGCCGACGCTACGCTCGCCGCGTTCCGGGATCGTTACGGTTGATCCAGCGCTGCGGCGGCCGCCGAGCGGCGGAACGTGGTGGCGAGCCACTCCTCGTACCCTCCCGGCGTCACTCGGAGTGTCTCACGCATGAGCAGGTAGGTCTCAGCGTGTGCCAGCAAGCCGGTGGTATCGGCCAGCCACGCCAGGTCGCACCCGGGAGGCAGCAGCCCGTCGTCGCGCGCCCGTGTCCAGAAGGTCCGGATGGCGTCGCGCGTGGCGGCCCGCCCGGCGCGTGCCGCGGCAGCCAGCAGCGGCTCGACCGGCTCGGCCTCGCGGGCTACCGCGATGACGTCAGCCGCGGACGCCATGAGCCGCGCGCTTCCCGTGGCCATTGCCGCGATGCGTTCCTCCAGGGTCGGCGCGGTCGTCGCGGTGCGGTACCAGTCGCGGTTCACCACGTCGACCGGCGCCAGGTCGCCGACAAGCGCTACGTCGATCACCCGCTTGAGCAGCGCCGCCTTCGTTCCGAACCGGACGTAGACGGTCCGGTGAGCAACGCCGGCCGCGTCAGCGACCGCGGTGAGCGTGGTCGCCTGGTAACCGTCCCTGGCGAACAGCTCGTGCGCGGCACGCACGATGCGCTCCTCGTTCTCGCGGACACGGACAGCCCGAAGGCCAGCGGGCTTGACATCCTTCGTCACGAAGTGCAGTATAACTGCAATCTTGCAGTTTCGCTGCATTATAGAGGTGTCCGGGGGCTCCCATGACAGCGCCACAGTTGGACGGCATCCACCACGTAAAGCTGCCGGTTCGCGATCTGGCCAGGTCGCGCGCCTGGTACGAATCCCGCCTCGGTTACCGGGCCGCGATCGAGTTCGTTGAGCAGGCACGCTGATGGGCGTGGTGATGCACCACCCCAACGGCGGCCCGCCGTTCGCGCTGCGCCTCGACCCGGCGCACGCCGAAGCCGCAGCGGGCTTCGACTACTTCGCCATCGGCGTCCCGTCCAGGGAAGCCATTCAGGACCTCGCTGACCGGCTCACCGCACTCGGGGAGCAGCACGCCGGGGTGCACTTCGCGACGATCGGCTGGATCCTGCCGGAGTTGCACGACCCGGACGGGCATGAGGTGCGCTTCTACACGAGCGCCCACCACAGCGAACCGCCTAGCGACGGCGTCGTGCGCATCGAGGATCCCCGCGAAACCGCCGAGGCGGCCGAGCGCGGTATCGCCGCACCCTGGCACAGCGCTCTCGGGCGCTAGCCGGCCAGCTGGCTGAAGCGGTGCCGGTAGGCCAGGGGCGTGATGCCCCAGCGGCGGGTGAAGTGGCGGCGGAGCATCAAGGGCGCCAGCCCGCAGTCGGCGGCTATCCGCTCGATCCCGTAGTCGGTCCGCTCCAGCAGTTCCTGGGCCGTGGTCAGGCGCTGGGTGGTCAGCCACTGGTGGGGCGTGGTCCCGGTGCGCGCGGCGAACCAGCGGGCGAACGTGCGCGGCGACATGTGCACCTGCCGGGCGAGGTCGGCGACGGTGAGCGGCTCGTCCAGGTGCCCGAGCGCCCAGTCGCGCAGCGTGGCCAGGTCAGGTCCGTCGATCGTGTCGTCCACCAGCACCGGGACGAACTGCGCCTGTCCGCCGTCGCGGTGCGGGGCGACCACCATGTGACGGGCGATCTCGTTGGCCACCGCGGCGCCGTGCTCCAGGCGGATGACGTGCAGGCAGGCGTCGATTCCCGCGGCCGTCCCCGCGCTGGTGATGACCTGGCCCTCGTCGACGTAAAGCACCCCTGGATCCACGTCGACCTCGGGATAGCGCTTGGCTAGCTCGGCCGCGTACTTCCAGTGCGTGGTCGCCCGGCTGCCGTCGAGCAGCCCGGCGGCGGCGAGCACGAAGGCGCCGGTGCACTGGCTGAGCACCCGGCCGCCGCGGTCCACGACCGCTCGCAGCGCGGCAAGCACCGGCTCTGGCGGCCTGGTGCCGATCTGGTCCCAGCACACCACGACGGCCAGGTCGGCGGAGCTCAGCCGGTCCACGCCGTGCTCGACCAGGATCGGCATGCCGACGTCGGTGCGGATCACTCCCGGCTGAGCCGCGGTCACCACATAGTCGTAGCTGGGGATTCCTTCGCCCTTGCGGTCACACCCGAACACTTCGGCCGTGACCCCGAGGCCGAACGTTGACACACCTTCGTAGGCGAGGACCGCGACAGAGGACAGCATGCCGTCAGCTTACGGCAGGAAAGTACCGGTGATTGTCTTTCCTGCCACTGGTGCGGCCGGGCCCTGGTGGCACAGGCTTGAGGCATGGCACAGGTGACCTCCGACGCGCCCGCCGAGCCGAGTGACCTCGCGAAGACACCCGGCATCTCCCGCGCCGGCTTCCCCGCCTGGGCCGCGCTCATGGTTGTCTGGGTGGTCTGGGGCTCGACTTACCTCGCCATCCGGGTCGCGGACCGGACCATCCCGCCGTTCGCTATGGCCGGGACGAGATACCTGGCGGCCGGGGCGGTGCTCTACCCGCTCGCGTGGCTCGGCAGCCGCCGGAGGCAGGCAGTCGTGCAGTCGTCGCGGCTCGCGCAGTGGGCCGGGATGGCGGTGGTGGGCACGCTGCTGCTCGCCTTCGGCAACGGCGGGGTGTCCTACGCGGAGCAGACCCTGCCATCGGGGCTGGCGGCGCTGCTGGTCGCCAGCGTCCCGCTGTGGATGGCGCTAGCCGACCGGGTCATCAACCGGCAGCCGATCCCGCCGCGGGGCTGGATCGCGCTGGTCCTCGGCCTGGCTGGCATCGCCGTCCTCGCCCGGCCTTCCGGGGGCGCGGTGCTTCCAGTCCTTGTCGTCCTCGGGGCCAGCGCCAGCTGGGGCATCGGTTCCGTGCTCGCCGGCCGCCTGCCGGCGCCGGCCAGCCCGCTGGTGGGCAGCGCGATGGAGATGCTGGCCGGCGGGATCGTCCTGGTCGTGCTGGCGGCGGCAACCGGCGAGCTAACGCGCGTCGATCCCGCGCACGTCAGCGAGCAGTCGCTGCTCGGGCTGCTCTACCTGATCGGTCCGGGGTCGCTGATAGCCCTGACCTGCTACGTGATCGCGCTGCGGCGGCTGCCGACCGCCGCGGTGTCCACCTACGCCTACGTCAACCCGATCGTGGCCGTCTCGCTTGGCGCGCTGTTCCTCGGCGAGCGGCCCACGCTCGCCACGCTGCTCGGCGGCGCGATCGTGGTCGTCTCGGTCGCGATCCTCCTTACAGCGCGAAGTCGCCCTCGCTGATGACCTGCACGCCGAGGGTGCGGCGTGCCTTGTCCGGATCGTCGACGCAGATCACCGCGAAGAACAGGTCATCAGAGACGCGGACCGGCACCAGCAGGTCGGTATTGACGCCGGCGTCGGCCAGCTTGCGGAACGTGGCGGCGCCAGCGCCGGGCTGGTTTTCCATCCGGACGGTCAGCGCCGGACGCATCGTGTACCCGACGCCGGCGCCGGCCAGCGCCGTCTCGGCGCCGGCTTCGTCGTCGGCGATAAACGCCACCGTGCCGGTTTCCCCCCGGGTGGTCGCGCACAGGATCAGGTTGACGCCGTGGCCGGCCATCGCCTCGCACAAGCGGGCAAGCTCGCCGGGCTGGTTCTTCAGGTCCACGGTGAACACGCTCATGGCGCTCCTCCATCCGCGGCGCAGGAAGGGTCGCTAGTGCGAGCCTATCTCGCGGCCGCGCTCGTCCAGCGCGCGCAGGGCCTGGTCGAACGGCCGCTCCAGCCAGGCGAGGTGGTTGGCCTCGCCGTGATGGTGGGTCGTGGCCTGGTCGGACCTGCGGACCGCGGTGTGCCGGACGTAGTCGCGGGCGCCCTCGACGAGGGTCCGGATATAGCGGAGGCCGGCCGGGTCGGACATCGTCCAGTCGCCGCCGCAGGCGACGTAGACCGGTGAGGTGTGCGCGAAGACCTGGCGGCCCCATTCGTCGAGGTGGTAGTCGGCGCCGAATGCCCTGCAGGCTATCCACGAGTTGCCGTCTATCCGCAGTTCCTCGCTGATTTCGGCCTGCCGGCCGCCGTTGGCTGGCGCCTTCGCGACGACCTCGCCGTTACGGACGACTTCGAGCGAGCGGAGCGGGAAGATGCTGCGCGCCGTGGCATGGACGCTGACCGTGCCCGGGCCGGAAAGCCTGACGGTACCGCCCGGCTCGTGCCCGTCGACCGAGAGCGTCACGAGCGGCCCGCCGGACAGGAACGTACGCCCTGACCGCACCGCCCGGCACCAGGCCTCGTAGCTGAACTCCTCGTCCAGCTGGGCGTAGGTGCGGTACAGGCCGACCGGCACGGCGCTTGACATCTTGTCTGTGCCGCCGACGAGCGGCAGCCGGTAGCCGCTGTTCAGGTAGCGGTAATACTCGAGCATCGCGTCATCGTTCCCGGTGAGCATCTCGACGGCGTCGGCGCGGCCGGTCGCGACGAGAACGGCAGGCTCGCCGTTCGGATTCGGGAAGTGCGCGGCGACGACGGTGCCGCCCTGGGCGTGCGTCCGGTCGGCCCAGTCGCTCAGCGTCGCGTCCAGCGCGCCGCCGAGCTCGGCCTCGTCGGGACCGTCGCTGCACCACGGCATGACCGGTTCTGTCAGGCCCCACAGGACCGTGTGACCGAGCATGTGCTGGCGGTTTTCCTGGCCGATGTACGTGACGTAGCCGCCGCCATCGACGACGCTGGGCCGACCGGAGAAATCCTCGGTGTTGGTGAACAGCACACCCCACTGCGTTTGCAGCACGTTGACGACGCGCAGGTCTTCGCCCCGTTGCTCGAGCTGAGCGCCCGGGGTGGACAGGAAGTGCACGTGCGAGTCGCCCGACCA
>Ga0335073_10013216_pt1 | contig 11574 bp, 10 predicted proteins | sample Lox_Sample_22_FD_207093 | JGI IMG/M metagenome (GOLD analysis project Ga0335073, IMG submission 207093) | Soil microbial communities from Loxahatchee National Wildlife Refuge, Florida, United States - Lox_Sample_2.2 | ecosystem: Environmental > Terrestrial > Soil > Wetlands | place: USA... | reverse complement strand
TTCGTGGCACCGATTGCTATAACGCCTCGCTGTATCGAGACAGCGGCCAAGATTCTAGGAGCAACCCGTGGGTATCTTTGAAATGCAAGATGCGCGCCCGGAAGCCGTGCGTGCCGACTTTGTCCCGGTGTCACATTATATCGCGCCGGAATTTCTGCGTCTGGAGAGGGAGCGCCTGTGGCCGCGCGTATGGCAGGTTGCCTGTCGTGAAGAGGAGTTGCCGCGAGTCGGCTCATACGTCACCTACGAGATCATGGACGAGAGCATCGTAGTAGTCCGGACCGAGCAGAAAGTGGTCAAGGCGTACTTCAACGTCTGCCAGCACCGCGGTCGCCGCCTGACCCAGGGCTGCGGTCAGATGAGCCGGTTTTTCTGCTCCTTTCATGGCTGGCAATACAATCTCGATGGCTCAATTGCGCGCGTGCTCGAGCGCGACGATTGGACCGGCTGTCCAAACTTCAGCGATGCGGATCTGCATCTGAAGGAAGTGCGTGTCGAGAGCTGGGCCGGGTGGATATTCATCAATATGAATCGAGAAGCCGAACCGCTCGTCGAGTATCTTGCGCCGGTACCCCAATATCTCGATCCATTCGAGATCGAGAAGATGCGCTATCGCTGGTACGTGTCTGTCAAAGTGCCGTGCAACTGGAAGACGGGCCTGGAAGCTTTCAACGAGGCTTATCATGTGGTGGGAACACACCCGCAGATGCTTCCGCTATATGGCGATGACATTACGCGCAGTAGGACGTTCGGTCGGCACGGCAATTTTTACTATCCGGGTAATGAGAAGTACCCGATCGGTGCGCCCTCTCCGCGTCTCGGTATGACATGCCCCGAAGATCTACGGCCCAAGCTAATCGAGTACTACGACATGATCAGGGTCACCCTCAACGCCATCTTCAGCGAGCGCGACGTGGAGGCAGCGCGGCGCCTGATGACGGAGGTGGATGCGCGCGAGCCGCCGGTCGCGATGATAGCGAAGTTGCTGGACTTTCAGCGCGAGGCGGCTGTCGCCTCGGGTGCGGGCTGGCCGGACATTACCATGCAACAGCTCTTCGACGCCGGCACCGATTGGCATGTCTTTCCGAATCTGATCATGCTGCCCTATCCGGACGGAGTGCTTGCCTATCGTGCCTTGCCGGATGCAGCCATTCCCGATACCTGCATCTTCGAGATATATGCCCTGCAGCGCTACGCGCCGGGCGCCGAGCCCGCGCTCCAACGAAAATATTTCCACGGCGAGAACGATTGGCGAGATTTCAAGTCGATCAGCCTCATTCTTCAGCAGGATCTCGATAACATGGGAGAGGTGCAGCGCGGCATGAAGTCCCGCGGGTTTGCCGGAGCGCGCACTAATCCCTTACAGGAGTCAACCGTCTCGAACTTTCATCGCGTGCTGTGCGAATATCTCACGGTCTGACCTCCATGACACCGGAGTGCAGCCCGGCAGGGTTCCGGCTACGGTCTCGAACGCAGCTATTCGACCACGAGCCGTTCGATGCGGGGAGCCCTTGCGAGGTCGCTCTTATCGGTCAGCCCGGATTCGGGACTTGATTGTCTTCAGCCTTCACTACCACCTGAACTCGGGCGAGGTTCTGGACGCGCGCGTGAGGCGTCTGGGTTTTCCCGTCCCGGTGGGATTCGGCACGCAGAACCGGAAAATAGGTGCTGGGCCGGGAATAGGAGTGGGTAGCAGAGAGCCGAATGAGCGCTTGCGGCACGCCGATGTCGGCGGCCGCGGGACATTCGCCAGCGCCTTCGAAGTCCCATTCGGCGTTGAACCCCCGCGCCCGGTGGAACCTCGATTGTGGCGGTGAAAGTCACTAGCTCGCCGACTACCGCCTCGGCGCGCGCACCGCCGCTGACGCGCAGATCGATCACGGGCTGGATGCCGCCGCGTGCGCGGGCGCTGGCCGGAATCTCGACTTGGCCGTCGGCCATCTTGTAGGCGCTGTCCGGCGGCCGCACACCCTTTTCCACCCATAGGGCGAGGTCGCGCAGGCCCTGCTGCAGGGCACCCGATAGGCTCACAGCATGGGCACGGGCGAGCGGCGTCCGCGGGTTATCGTGCTGGGCGTGGTCGACGAACCAGAGAGCGAAGCTTTCCTTGAAACCGGGCCCGAGCGCCGCCTTCACCTTGGACCGGTACCAGCGGTCTTCTTCGGATCCTCACCCGGCGGGCGGAACGCCTGATCGGCAGCATTATCGCCGCTTGGCATATCTAGAGTCCTACACGGAATCCGCGGCGACATCTCCCGGTTCCACATTGGGGAACAGCTGCGGTCAGCCTCCTTGACGACCTGCGGACCGACGTCATGAGATTTACAGTCACCGCGGTGACGGCCGATCCGCCCGCGCAGCACCGACATAGGGAGGAATTCTGATGGCATTTGGTGATTTTTCTCATGATGCAACCTTGCGAAACACTTGGTACCGCTTCTGCGATCAGATGAAGCTCGCCGGCGACCTTGTATTCAAGGACTACAATCCCCCGAACTCGGTGCAGCGTGCCGACGGATTTCGCTTTTTGACGCAAGCCCTGAGCCAGGCGTTTGACCTCGCCCTGGAGACTAAGGACACGCGTTATCCAATGATTCATGCATTTTGTGCCCCCAACCGGAAATTGGGCGGCGACAATGCGGATTTCGTTTATTTGCAGGCGTGGATAGATGGTAAGTCTGAATACAAAATCTCCGGAAAGCGGGGCTCGGCCCGCTTCCTCAACTTCACGGTGCAGGGGTCCCGCCCTGAAATGGACGCCTACTACGGTGCGGACGTCCCGAGCCTCCACGAGCCCTTCGGTGACACGCCCGAGGCGAATCTGTTCGGCCACGAGCTGAATACCGAGTGGGACGGTAGTTTTGTCCTCTATGTTGGGGGTCGCAAGCGCGGGCCGAATTGGCTGCCGACGACGCCCGGCTCGCGGAAACTGTTCCTACGGCAAGGATTTGACCGCTGGGAAGAAGAGTCAGCGGAATTTCGTATCGAGCGTATCGATATGCAGGAACCTCGACCGATACCGACTCACCTAACCATCCTCGACTCCCTGTGCTGGGCCAGCGACTATCTGAGCGGTGCCATGAGGGACTGGCCGGACTTCATGATGCGAGTGGGATTCTTCGGTGCCGATCGGGGGTACATAAACCAATTTCCGGCATCTGTGCTCGCTGCTGGCGCGGAGCAAAGGGACCAGCGCCGCGGGCGATCCATAGACCACATGCACTGGCGCCTGGCGCCCGACGAAGCTCTCATCGTGGAGTTCGAGAACTACGACGGCTTCTGGATGTTCACAAATATGGGGGTGTTTTGGAACAGCATGGACTACCTTTATCGTCCCGTCAGCTACACACCGAGCCGCACCGCCCCGAGCAGCGACAATAAAGTAAGGCTCATCATGGCACATTCTGACCCTGGTTATCACAATTGGCTCGACACACAGGGATTCGAAGAGGGCTATCTCTCATTTAGAAACGTTCTCAGTCGTACGTTCCCGCGCATAGATACCAAGCTTGTAAAGGCTCGGGATTTAATCGAGTACCTGCCGAAGGATTTCAGACATGTTTCGGCTGATGAGCGCACCCAACAGATGCACGAGCGATTCAACGCCATAAGGCGCAGATACCGAATTTAGATGTGGAAAACTGACACCGGTCCTCAGTTTGGATCAATCCAGGTATCCCTGAAGCTCCTCGGCAGTGGACTGCAATGAGTGGCGTATGGATGGCAGGTTCTCTATCGGTAACACCCGTTCCGGCCCAACGATTACAATAGCCGCCACCGGCATGCCAGCGGGATCGCGCAATGCAAGCCCGAACCCATTCATGCCGGGAGTGAGGTATCCGGCGTTGACCGCGATGCCTTCTGCGTGCGTGCGATATAGCATCTCGCGAATTGCCTTTCGGCGGGCTCTGCTCGCATCGAGCAGAGCCTCGTAATTCCGCCGTATGATCGCCCGCGCTTCGGGAACAGGCAGAGCCAGGAGAATCGCGACGCCACCAGCCGACAGGACCAGAGGCAGGCGGGTTCCCGGGAAGATCGTGGTTGCTTTCGGCTCGATTCCCGCCCTCGCGGCACAGACGAAGTCATCCCCGCTGCGAAAATGCAGGAAGGCTGAACAGCCGCCGAAGCGCTTCGCCAACGCGGCAAGTCGGCCCCGCGCAGCACGCTGCAGTTCGCCATAATCCGAAACTGCCAAACCTAATTCGAACAGCATCGGGCCGGGAAAGTAGTGCCGGTCGCGGGAGCGTTGCACTACCATCCGCTCCCGTACCAGGCATGCGAGCAAACGATGCGCGGTACTCCTCCCCAGATGGCAGCGTGCGGCAAGATCTCCCAGCCGCCAGCCGACTTTCGGTCGTGACGCAACCTCCCGCAGCAACGAGACCACCCGCTCGATGCTTTGGGTGCCCTTACGATCGCCTGCGCTTGCCATCGACCCACGTTCACGGTGCCTAGGGATCCACATTGTAGAACTAATGGGGCCGCATATCGGTATTGGCAGCGTGGAGCGGGTCATCGATCGCCTCGCCATTCGCGGATGTGCGGGGTAGCCGAAGGTAGGGCATTGACTTTTTCGTGGAACGCTGCCCGGAGGGGCTGGTACTGCATCGGGAAGATGCAAATGCCCCGGATCACGCGTCCGTGCCGGCGGCATGTAGCGCAGCGATATAGCCGAACGTCATCGACGGACCGAGGCTGGCGCCGGCCCCCGGATAGCAGCGTCCCATGACCGACGCCGTGGAATTGCCCGTCGCATACAAACCGGGGATGACCGAGCCGTCGTTACGCAGCGTGCGAGCGAATTCGTCGGTCAAGATACCACCGAAAGTCCCGACGTCGCCCGGGTAAAGGGCGACGGCGTAAAACGGCGGCCGCTCGATTGCCCCGAGGTTGGGATTGGGCTTCACTGTGGGATCGCCGTAGTAGCGGTTGTAGGCGCTCGCGCCCCGGCCCCACTCCTCGTCCTCGCCGGTGCGGGCGAAGCGATTGAAGCGAGCGACGGTCTGCCCGAGACCTGCAGCATCGATTCCGCAACGTCGCGCAAGCTCCTCGAGACTCAGGGCCGTCTTCAGATAGCCACCCTCGATCAACTTTGCGGGCGTAATGCCAGGCAACATCATGCCCCACGGATAGCGGCGGCGGTGGCTCCTGTCGAAGACCGCCCAGGCCGGCACGGCTCCAGCTGCGTACATTCGCTGGCCAAACTCCATGTACGAGCAGGACTCGTTGACGAAACGCTTGCCGTAGGCGTCGACGACGATGCAGTGCGGCTTGCCGATGTCGTTGGGCGAGTGGAACCCCATGAAGGTTCCGTCCGGCAAGAACGACATGCCCATCCAAACAGCTTCGTCCATGAGGTCAACCGCGGCGCCCAATCCCGCTGCGGCCTGGATCATCTCACCGGTGTCCCCAGGATTCGCGACCGTCCATTTCACGGAAGTCGGCTTCGGCTGATACTGCTCTCGCATCGCGAGGTTGCGCGAAAAACCGCCGGCGTTGATGAGTACTCCAAGACGCGCATGCACTTGAAGAGTGCGGCCCGTCTGTTCCGCGACAACCCCGCTCACGCGGCCGTCCTGGAGCAGGAAGCTCTTCACGCGAGTGCCGGTCCAGATCGGGATGCTCTCGCGCAGCGCAATCTCGAAAAGACGGCCCTGGAGCGCATTGCCTGCACCGCGAAGCCTCTTGCCCGTCAGGGCCCGCTCGAGCATCCGGAGCATGGTTTTGGCGACCACCCACCGGCCGCGCCAGGTGCGCGTGGCCGTGAACATCGCAACCGCGTCGCGGCTGGTGACGGGTATGCTGCTCGTCAGCGGTAAGTATGCGAGCTTCGGGGCCCACTCGCGGAGAGCGTTGACATCGAAGAGAGGCGCGGTCAGCGAGCGTCCCGTGGGTACGCCGCCCGGACGATTGTCGTAGTAGTCGGGCCAGAGCGCGTCGATGAACTTCATTCCGTGGCGCTCGAGAAATCGGACCACCTCCTGAGCCCGGCGAATGAAGGCATCGCGACGCTGAGGAGAGGACCCGGGTCCCACATCGCCGATCAAGCTATCGAGATAAGTGCGCGCAAGCTCGTACGAGTCGTTGCCGCCCGAGGCCCTCAGATGATCGTTGTTGGGCATCCATATCACGCCGCCCGAAAACGCGCTCGATCCGCCGATGACGCTTTGTTTCTCGACGATCAGCGCGCTCTTGCCGTGCTCCTTCATCACGAGCGCGGCGGGCACGGACCCCGCACCGCTCCCCACGATCACGAAATCGAACGCTTCTTCCCGAACGGCCATCTCATAGCCCCCAAATTAAGTGTAGAACAGACCGTGGCCCACAGGGCGCAAGCGCGTGCGCGGCTTCCACATTGTGGATACGGAAGCTCTTTTGGGCCTCGCGGGCGAGCCGCGTGGCCCGCGCCCGGAACGCTGAACTCGAGCAACCGTGGTTATACTTGCGAACGGCGGGAATCTCCACCAAGGGGGAACCGAACACATGACCGAACCGCGAGACAGGAACTGGGGCGCCAGCGCCGACTGGAGCAGGCTGCCGAAGATCGAGCCGTGCATTCCAGCGCTGCTCGCGCACTTCAAGACTCACTACGCCCCGCGCGAGGTGCTCGTTCTGGACGAGCGCCGCTTGACCTACGGCGAGCTGGAGGCCAAATCCGCCCTGCTCGCACGGCAGTTACTCGAGTCGGGCGTCGGGAAGGGACAGCGTATCGGGCTCATTCTGCCGAGTGATGAGAGCTTTCTCGTCACCTGGATGGCGATCGCGCGCATTGGCGCGGTGGCGGTGACCCTCTCGACGCTCTCGACCTCTGAAGAGATCAGGCGGATCGCACGGCACGCCGACCTACACATGCTTTTTGCGTCACCGCGCTACCTCAGTCATGATTACATCGCGCGAATCGAGGGAGCGTTTCCGGACGTCAAGGCACGGCGTGAACCACACCGGCTATCCGATGCCCCGTACCTGCGTGCGATCCGGATCTGGGGTTGTGCGGGAGCCACCCCCTCTTGGGCAAGGCACATGGATCTATCGCTGCAGCCTGACATCGACACGGCATTGCTTGCCGCGGTCGAGTCTGAAGTCCATGAGGGCGATCCCGCCGGGATCATCTATACCTCGGGATCGACCGCTGAACCGAAGGGCGTGATCCACTCGCACGCCAATTTCGTCCGCCAGGGCTTGAAACTCGCGGCGACGTTCAAGTATCAGAACGACGAGCGCGCGTACGCTTCGATGCCCTTCTTCTGGGTCGGTGGCCTCACTACCACGGCGATGTGCATCATGTCGCTCGGCGCAACCATGCTGGCCTCCACAAGGACCGGACCGGACCTGCTCGATTTCCTCGAGCGCGAACGCACCACGACTGTTGTCGCCTGGCCCCACATGCTGCGTGCGCTCGCCGCCGACCCCACCTTCCCGAGGCGAAACTGGAGCTCAATGCGCGACGGAGTGTTCTATGAAGCCCTTCCTCCCGACAAACGGCCGAAGGATCCCACGCTCATGACGACTCCCCTCGGGATGACGGAGACCAACGGACCGTACACCATCCAGCAGCGTTACCTGCCGGAAGACCAGCGGGGCTCGGTCGGTCCGCTGATGTGCGGCGTCGAAGGCCGCCTCGCCGATCCTGACACCGGCGAGATTCTTGCCACCTGGATCGAGGGCGCGGCAAACGCGGATTCCGGCGGTCGGATCGGCGTCATGCAGCTGCGCAGCGACGTGATGATGCTCGGCATGGTCAAGCGCGAACGCACCGAGATTTTCACGCCCGACGGTTGGTACAACAGCGGCGATCTTTGCTCGTTCCGCAACGGTTTCGTGCACTATCACGGACGCGCGGATGATCTCATCAAGGCCTCAGGAGCCAACGTGTCCCCGCGCGAAGTTGAGGCCGTACTGCTGCGGATCGAGGGCGTGGCATCGGCCAACGTCACCGGCGTACCCGATCGCGGTCGCGGCAACGTGGTCGGCGCGGTTCTCGTCGCGCAACCCGGCGCGATGCTCGACGGCGATGCGATTCGCCGGGAGGCCGCGAAATCCCTGTCGAGCTACAAGGTTCCGCGGGTGATCCTCGTCCTGGATGCATCCGAGGTACCGACGTTGGCAAGCTCCAAGGTCGATCGGCGCGCGCTCGCAAGGATGCTGCGCGAGGCCCACGAGGGCGCCTGACACCCTTCGAGGCTCTCCAGGCTCTGTGGAATGCCATCGGCGCCATGCACTACCAGCGACGGGCACTTGATGAGCGGAACATAGGACCAGAGAACGAGAGGCCGAAGCCGCTGCTGATGCCCGCGGCACAGCGAGCCTAGATCGCGGTGGGCGGGACGCTGCGGCGGCAGCTCCTGGATGGTGGTGATCGTCAACCCCAACACGATTCGTCTCATGTCGCCGCGCTCTTCGGCAAGGCAAGCGGCACACACTCAATTGGGCGAGCCGTGTCCGGAAATGAGCGCGCAGAGGGTCCCGCAGCGCTCACTTTCGTCTTGGATGACATTCGCGCTGAGATACTACTGCCAGAACCCCGTAGCCGGCCCGGTAAATTCCACATTGCGGGATAAAATTCCGGCGTGAATCTCACCCGCCGCCTTGGGCTGCCACTATACTGCCGCCCCATGAGCGTCGACTGCAGCGCTTCGGATGGTATTGCGACGGGTCGAAGCCACACATCCCCATGACGTCAACGGTGATCGATGCGGGAGACGGGCTTCCGCTCACGCTTCCAGCCCTCTGGCGCCGACAAGCGCGTTTATATGCGGACCGAGTGCTGCTCGTGTGCGATGACACGCGCTTGCGCTTCGCAGAGGCGGACTCGCGTTCACGGCGGCTGGCCCGTGGTCTCCTGGCCGCAGGCGCCGTTAAGGGCTCGCACGTCGCTTTGCTATACCCGAACGGGGCCGACTTCATCGTCGGGCTGCTGGCCGCAGCGCGCATCGGGGCAGTCGTGATCCCCTTGAGCACGATGTCAACTGCCGATGAGTTGCGCTGGTTGCTGGTCCATTCCGACGCGGCGTTTCTGCTCGCGGCGCGGCAGTTTCGCTCCCATCGTTATGACGAACTGCTGCGGACGTCGCTGCCGGAACTGGAATTCTCGCGCCCACCACCCCTTCGCTCCGAAACCGCGCCCTGGCTGCGCCGCATCTGGTTCAGTGGCCCTCTGCCCCAAGGTTCCAATGCGGGCTGGGGAATGCAGGATCTCGAGCAGCTCGCCGCGACAATCGACGAGGAGTACCTCGAGGCGGTCGAGGGGCGCGTCGCGCCCGCGGATCGATTCGTCATCATCCATACTTCCGGCTCGACGAGCAGCCCAAAAGGCGTGATGCATACGCACGGCGCCTTGATCCGTCACCTCGACAACATCAACCAGATACGCCAGTACCTGCCGCAGGATGTCCTGTTCTCGAGCTCGCCATGGTTCTGGGTCGCAGGCTTCGCATTTACGTTGCTCGGCACCGTCGTCGCAGGAGCACGGCTGGTGTGCTCGAATGCAGCTGCTCCCGCCGACGTACTCGATCTAATTGAACGCGAGCGGCCGACGATGACCAACGGCTATGCTCCTGCGGTGGCGCGATTGGCGGACGATCCGAGCTTTGCGATGCGCGACCTCTCTTCCATCCGCCGCGGAAATCTCTATCCAATCATGCCGCCCGCGCTGCGGCCGCGCGATCCCGACCTCCGCCACAGCATTTACGGAATGAGCGAGGTGGGCGGTGCGCTAACCATGAGCGCCGATGAGAGCGACCTGCCGGAACATCTTAGAGGATCGTGTGGCAGCATATTGCCGGGTTACGAAGCGAAGATCGTCGACCCCGAGACCGGGACAGAACGGCCTGCCGGGGAAGTCGGCGAATTGTGGGTGCGCGGCCCGTTTCTCATGGAGGGATATTACGGCAAGCCGCGCAGTCAGGTGTTCGAATGCGACGGCTGGTGGCGCAGCGGCGACCTAGGATCGATAGACGCCGAGGGATTCTTTTATTTCAAGGGTCGTCGCGGCGATATGATCAAGAGCGCCGGAGCGAATGTTGCGCCGCGCGAGGTCGAGGCAGTGCTGCGCGATCTGACCGGAGGGCTGCAGTGCTTCGTGTTGGGTCTTCCCGACGCGGAACGCGGTCAGATCGTTGCAGCGATCCTCGTCTCGGACAAAAACCTGGACGAAGCGGCACTCAAGCAACGGCTTGCCGTCAAGCTCTCCAGGTACAAAATACCCCGGCGCTTCCTGCGAATCAGCCAGAGTGAGGTGCCGTTTCTGTCGAGTGGCAAGGTCGACATGTGCAAGCTGACGGCGCTCTTCCAGCCGCGCGCGGCGGGAGGCGAATCCATAGATGACGGGAACAATTGCGAGCGTCCTTGACCATCTTGCGCGCCCGGGTGTGTGGCTCCCGCGGCAAGTGCGCTGCCGGCATCAATTACGTGGAACGTCGGCCCAAAAGGTCCGCCCGGCGGGCTTGAGAAAGATGAGCTCGCAGTAGTGACCGAGTTGCGCCACGGTATCGCTGTAGTAGTAGTCGAATAAATCGTTGGAGCTTTCCGTCAATGCGGCACGAAAGCCTCCCGCCTGGAACTGATCGATGACGCGGTGCCACTCCTCGGCGCTGTCCATCATATAGCCGAGATGATGCAGTCGGGCGGCCGTTTCGGACTCGGGGATCCAATCCCGATAGATGGTGTCGAGTTCAGGTCTCGCCTCGATAAGCTCGATCATCACCTTCTGGACGTAGGCAAAGCCGAGCACCCTGGCCGGCGCACTCTTCGGCATTCGGTTTACCTGCCACTTCGCTACTCCGAACTTGTCGCGCATGTGCTCCACGGCCCTGTAGAGATTGCGGACGACATAGCCCAGCTGAAAGTGATTGCGGAACACGACTGGAACGCTCATTGCGGTCTCCTTATTCCTGGTCGCGGGGCAATACCCCGATCAGGCGCCCACCGTCCACGACAATGATCTGCCCCGTGGCAAACCGGCCCGCCCCGGCCACGAGATAGACCGCTGCGCCTGCGATCCGAGCCGATCAGCCCACCGACCGAGAAGATGATCAGGATCACCCCGTCGCGCCGCTGGGCCATCTGCGGCAATACGAGATTGGACAGCCAGACGACGCCCTTGATGTTGGTCGCGAGCATCTTCTCCATTGCCTCATCCGAGATCTTGGCAAGTGGCCCGTAGTAAGGATTCGCGGCCGCATACAGCGATCCAGTCAGATCGAGCTGCGGCATCTCATTGTCTCGCATTCGCTTTCGTTGGGTTGCCGACGGCAACGACCGCGGCTCGTGTGGCGTACGGATCGCGTTGTAGATTCTGTAGTCGCCGTGAACCATGGCGGACTCCTCCGTCGGAGACTGCCCTCGAGCCGGGGATTCAGCGGTGCACCTGCGGGTTGTCCTCGGCAGAACCGTCCCGCCCGCTGCTAATCCATCGCCCGCAGAAAAGTATAATCGCACTGCCGTCCCGAAGACCGCGCGCGCTCCGTGGACTCCTCGTGTGAATTCCACATTATGAGATCGTCCACTCTTTTGCGGCCGCTCCGACAGCGCTGCCTGTTAGAATCTCACCCCGGAGGCATTTATGTCTCGAACGCT
>Ga0335073_10013214_pt1 | contig 11576 bp, 13 predicted proteins | sample Lox_Sample_22_FD_207093 | JGI IMG/M metagenome (GOLD analysis project Ga0335073, IMG submission 207093) | Soil microbial communities from Loxahatchee National Wildlife Refuge, Florida, United States - Lox_Sample_2.2 | ecosystem: Environmental > Terrestrial > Soil > Wetlands | place: USA... | reverse complement strand
GCGTCGACACGGGCGTTCCGGATCAGCCAGAGCTAGGAGCCGGGTTGACCGCCCGGGGCCGCTGGAAAGCGGCCCCGGGCGGGCTGGCTAAGCTCACCCTGTGGCTCGAGTGCTCGTGGTCGTGGACGTTCAAAACGACTTCTGCGAGGGTGGCTCGCTGCCCGTCACCGGGGGCGCCGCGGTGGCTCGCGCGATCAGCGAGCACCTGGCCGACCCGGAGACCGGCGGCTACGCCTACGTGGTGGCGACGCAGGATTATCACATCGATCCCGGCTCGCACTTCTCCGACGAACCCGACTTCGTCAGGAGCTGGCCGCCGCACTGCGTAGCCAACACGCCGGGCGCCGAGTTCCACCCGGCCCTGGACCCCGGGCGGTTCGAGGCGGTGTTCCGCAAGGGCCTGCACGCGGCCGCCTACAGCGGCTTCGAGGGCGCGGACGCCGACGGCGTCCCCTTGGCCGCCTGGCTTCGCGACCGCGGCGTCACCTCGGTCGACATCACCGGCCTGGCCACCGACCACTGCGTCAGGGCGACCGCGACCGACGCCGCGACGGCCGGGTTCGACACCAGGGTGCTGCTCAGCCTCACCGCCGGGGTCGCCCCGGACACGGTCAGCTCGGCCCTGGATGAGATGCGCGCCGCGGGCGTCAAGCTGGAGGGCAGTCCCCCGGCCCTCTAAGCCCTCCGGCGCCCTCTAGTCCTCGCCCTCCGGCAGGGACTCATAGATTTCCTTGCACTCAGGGCAGACCGGAAACCGCTTCGGGTCCCGGCTCGGCACCCAGACCTTGCCGCAGAGCGCAACCACGGGCGTGCCGGTCACGGCGCTGTCGACGATCTTGTCCTTGTCGACATAGTGCGCAAATCGCTCGTGATCGCCGTCCCCGTAGGAGGTATCCGGGCGGGTCCCGGTGTCTTCCCTGACATCGCTTCCAGGCAGGACTTCTGTGCTCACAAGGAGCGAGTCTACGCCGTTGGCTCGCGGGCACCGCCCGTGTGGCGCCCGCCAGAAGCGCCCGTCCGGTTATCGCCCATTTGCCGCAATCGCCTTCATGATCACCCCGACTGGCCGGAAAATAATCCACCTCAGCTAACCCGTGAAGTGTCAAGTTGATCAAGAACGACCCCTCCCTGCGGAGTCAGTTGAGCAAGGGGTCGTCGGGATAGGTGGCCACGATGGCGAACTCGCCGCCCTGGCGCCGGAGCACCTGCTGCCAGAGCCGTTCCGGCTCGGCCAGGAAGGCGTCCGTCGGCTCGCCGGTCAGCACGTACCAGGCGCCCTCCTCGATCTCCGCCTGCAGCTGGCCCGGTCCCCACCCGGCATAGCCCGCGAACACTCGCAGCGAGGTGATCCCCCCGGCCAGGAGCTCCGGCGGCGCCTCGAGGTCGACGAGCCCGATCCTGGAGGTGAGGCTGGAACCGTCCAGGGAGCGCCAGCCCAGCGGCTCGTCGTCGCCGCGGGCCAGGGCCAGCGCCAGGGCGCTGTTCGGGGAGACCGGCCCGCCCTTGAAGACCACGGACGGCCCGGTCACCAGCTCCGTCCACGACTCGAGCACCTGCTCGACCTGGACCTCGGTCGGGCGGTTCAGCACCACCCCGAGCGTCCCCTCCTCCGGCTCGTCCTCGACGACCAAGATCACGGTCCGCCGGAAGTTCGGATCGCCGAGCAGCGGCGTCGCCACGAGAAGCCGGCCGCTGAGGGTTTCAGCCTCCATGTATCAATCATGCGCCAGAAACCCCGAAGTTCGCGCGGCGCGGTGGGAGGAGGCGCGGCCCGGCGGGACGCGACGCCCGGCCGCGCGGTGGGAGGAGGCGCGGCCCGGCAAGACGCGACGCCCGGCCGCGCGGTGGGAGGAGGCGCGGCCCGGCAAGACGCGACGCCCGGCGGCGCACTAACGGGACGCCCCGGCCGGGCAGGACGTGACGCCCGGGGCCGCACTAACGGGGCGCCCGGCCCGGCGGGACGTGGCCCGGGCCCGGCGTCTGGCTGAACGCGGTGCGGGCCGGACACGGCCGGAATAGCGCACGCCACGTACGCTGTATGGGTGGCTCAGGTTAGCTCCCCCGGCGGGGATGCGGTGACGGTGGCCGATACGCCCGAGGTCGATGTCACCCGGCTGCGGGTGGCGATAGCCCGGCTGTCCCGACGGCTGCGCAAGCACGAGCTGGCCGGCCTGACGCCGACCCAGCTCGCCGCGCTGGCGACGGTCGAGCGGGCCGGGCCGCTGCGCCTCGGCGACCTGGCCGCCGCGGAGCGGATCGCCCCTTCGACGCTGACCCGCCTGGTCAGCGTGCTGGAGGAGCACGGGTACGTTAAGCGCTGCGCGGTCCCCGGCGACGCCAGGGCCTGGACGCTCGTCGTCACCACCCAGGGTCACGAGGTGCTGGACCGGATCCGGCAGGAGAACACGATCCTGCTCGCCGACAGCCTGCGGACGCTGTCCCACGAGCAGGTCGCCGCGCTGGCCGAGGCGCTGCCCGCGCTCGAGCAACTGGCCGACGGCGCGGCCCCGGAGGCCAGCCCACCTGATCAGGCCGGCCCGTAGCGGCGCCGGGGCGTAACAAACCCGGGTCTGACTAATTCAGAACAGCAGGCTGGACAGGGTGGCGCGCGCCTTCGTGACCCGCGGATCGCGGGGCGGGAACGCCTCGAACAGCCCGATCAGGTGCAGCCGGGCCTGGTTGCGTTCCTCGCCCGAGGTCCGCCGGATCGTGTCGAGCAGCCGGTCGAACCCGGCCTCGATCCGGCCCAGTGCGACGTCGATGTCGGCGGCGCGGCCCTGCGCCTCGGGATCGTCGGGATTGTCGTCCGCCTCCTGGCGCACCTTGGCCTGGTCGTAGGAGTTCACCCGGCGGATGAGCTCGACCTGGGCCAGTCCCAGCGTGGCCACCGGGTGGCCGGGCGCGGAGGCGAGCACCCGCTCGAACGCCGCCGCCGCGCCGTCCAGGTCGCCGCGCTCCATGGCCTGCTGCGCCTCGCCGAACGCCGGGTCGGCGAACGGGTCGGCGCCGGGGCCGCCCGGCCCCATTCCCGGCCCGGGCCGGCCGCCCGGCCCCCTGGGTCCGGCGGGACCCGGTCCGGGTCCGCCGGGACCCGCGCCAGGACCCGCTCCGGGGCCGCGCGCCCCGGGCGCCTGGCCGGCCGCCTGCGCGGCACCCGCGCCCGCGTCGCCCGAGGCCGCGTCGCCCGCGCCCGCGGCGCCGGCCGCTGCCGCGCCTGCCGCGCCCGGCGCACCCGCCGCGCCCGGCGGGCCCGCCAGGCCGAGCTGCCCGGCCACCTGCATGATCTGGCCGAGCCATTCCCGGACATTGGCCTCGGGCAGGGCGCCGAGGAAGCCGTCCACAACCTGCCCGGCCACGACGGCCACCACCATCGGGATGGACTGGACCTGGAGCGCCGCGCTCAGCTGCGGGTTGGCGTCCACGTCGACCTTGGCCAGCACCCAGGCGCCCGCGGCCTCCTCGGCCAGCTTCTCCAGGACCGGCGACAGCTGCTTGCACGGGCCGCACCAGTCGGCCCACAGATCCAGGATGACCGGTACGCCGCGCGACCGGTCGACCACGTCGGTGTTGAAGGTCTGGTCGGTAACGTCGATGACATAGGCCGACCCCGCCTCATCCCCTGAGGCCGAGGCCCGGGCCGCCTGCTGCCTGCGCTGCGCGGCGGCCTGCCTGGCACCAAGGTCAACCGCGCCGCGGAGCGAAAAATCCGGCGACTGCTGCATGTCTCTATCCTGCCGCATCCGGGTGACCGCCCTGGCACCATGGCCCGACCTGCGCCCGACATGAACCCCCTGGGCCGGCATGAACCCGGGCCGATCCCGCGCGTCAGCCGTGCGCGGCCGCCGGAGCCGGCGCCGCGTCGAGCCGTCCCTCCTGCTGAAGGCGGTCGCGGCGGACCCGCCGCAGCGCGGGCAGCGCGGCGAAATACGAGCCGGCGGTCGCGATGGCGCCGATGGCGAGATCGATCGAGATCCGGCCCTGCTTGGCCCAGTACACGTCCTTCAGGTCGAGCAGCAGCGCGAACTCGTCGACGATCAGCGCCAGGCCGGTGCCGTAGCTGACCGCCACCGCCGGGTGCTTGCGCTGCGCCTCGTCGCCGTGAACGGCGACCGCGCCGACGCCGGTCAGCATGGCGATGCCCCACATGTAGTGGTGCAGGTGCTCCCCGCCCACGCTCAGGTTGCCCCACGGACCCCGGCCGGCCCGGATGCTCCAGGTGATGCCGCGCAGCGCGGCGAACGTCCCGGTGAACGCGAGCCAGCTGTACAGCGCGGATCGCTGGAGTGGATCAAGTTCCTCGTGCACCGCGGCGCGCAGCGCGCGGGCCGTTTCCGCCGTTACCGTCACACGCGCACATCTACCCCCGGTAGACCGTTCAGAACGCCGGTGCCTCGAAGTAGCCGCCCCACTCCTCGCGCAGCGCGCCGCAGATCTCGCCCAGGGTCGCCTCGGCCCGGGCCGCGTCCAGGATCGGCTCGATCATGTTCGCGCCCGACCGGGCCGCCTCGAGCATCGCCGCGAGCGCCGCGTCGACCGCCGCCTGGTCCCGTTCGCAGCGCCGCCGGGCCAGCTCGGCCACCTGCGACCGCTCGACCTCGTGGCTGACCCGCAGGATCTCGACCGGCTGCTCGACGGTGTCGGTGTAGCAGTTCACCCCGACCACCCGCTTGTCGCCCTTCTCCAGCTTCTGCTGGTAGGCGAACGAGGCCTCGGCGATCTCGGCCATGAACCAGCCGTCCTCGATCCCGCGCATGATCCCGCCGGTCATCGTGCCGTCCGGGCTCATCGCGCGGATCCGGGCGAAGATCCGCTCGGCCTCGGCCTCCAGCCGGTCGGTCAGGGACTCCAGGTACCAGGAGCCGCCGAGCGGGTCGGCCACGTTGGTGACCCCGGTCTCCTCCATGATCACCTGCTGGGTGCGCAGCGCGATCTCGGCCGCCTTCTCGCTCGGCAGCGCCAGCACCTCGTCCAGCGCGTTGGTGTGCAGCGAGTTCGTCCCGCCGAGCACGGCGGCGAGGGCCTCGATCGCGGTGCGGACCACGTTGTTGTCGGGCTGCTGCGCGGTCAGCGACACCCCGGCGGTCTGGGTATGGAACCTCAGCCACTGCGCCCGCTCGGTGCGCGCCCCGTAGACGTCGCGCATCCACCGGGCCCAGATCCGGCGCGCGGCGCGGAACTTCGCGATCTCCTCGAAGAAGTCGATGTGGGCGTCGAAGAAGAACGACAGGTTCGGCGCGAACACCTCGACGTCCAGCCCCCGGGACAGCCCGAGCTCCACGTAGCCGAAGCCGTCGGCCAGCGTGAACGCGAGCTCCTGCGCCGCGGTGGACCCCGCCTCCCTGATGTGGTAGCCGGACACCGACAGCGGCTTGTAGTCGGTGATGTTCGCCGCGCAGTACTCCATCAGGTCGCCGATCAGCCGCAGGTGCGGCCCCGGCGGGAACAGCCATTCCTTCTGCGCGATGTACTCCTTGAAGATGTCGGTCTGCAGCGTGCCGTTCAGCTTCCCGAGGTCGGCGCCCTGGCGCTGCGCGGCGGCCAGGTACATGCAGAACACCGGCACCGCGGGCCCGCTGATCGTCATCGACGTGGTCACGTCGGCCAGCGGGATTCCGTCGAACAGGACGTCCATGTCGTCGGCCGAGTCGATGGCCACGCCGCAGTGCCCGACCTCGCCCTGCGACCGCGGGTCGTCGGAGTCGCGGCCCATCAGCGTCGGCATGTCGAACGCCACCGACAGGCCACCGCCGCCGCCGCGCAGCAGCATCTTGTACCGCTCGTTGGTCGCGGCCGCGTTGCCGAACCCGGAGAACTGCCGGATCGTCCAGGCCCGGCCGCGGTACCCGGCCGGGTAGAGGCCGCGGGTGAACGGGAACTCCCCCGGCCAGCCGATCCGGTCGAATCCGGGCGCCACGGCGCCGTCGGGCGGCCCGTACACCGGATCGACCTCGAGCCCGGACAAGGTGGTGAAGTCGGCGTTGCGCAGGCGCGCGGCGTCATACCGTCGCTGCCAGCGCGCCCGGCCGTCGTCCCGGTCCTGCTCGGCCCCCATGGCGTCCTCCCGCGGTCACCGCGCTCAGATAGTAGGACGTCCTACTATCCGCCCCAGTCTAGTTCAGTTTCTTTTACGCACCGTCGGGGCCCAACCGAACCGCGGCCTGGGTCGTCTATGTCGTTGGGAAAGAGCTGCCCGGGCGCTACGGGGGTCCGGGCAGCCGTCATGGCGGCGGGTCGAATGTGTGGTAGAACCGATGCGATATCGCGCAGGTGATCTGGGCTGCACGGCAGTCCTCGGGGATGTCGCGACGCTCACGGGCCCACGCATTGCGGGGTCGGTTCCGGCGATGAGGCAAGGGAACTCGGTGGCCAGGCTCCGAACCATCGACCAACAGGCGGCCGAGGATCTGTTCAACGCCTGTTACCCCCGGCTGGCGGGCTGGGTCCGCCGGCTGGTGGACGACGACGACACCGCCCACGAGATCGCGTCGGAGGCGTTCACCCGGCTGCTGGCTCGCTGGTCGAGCCTGGACAACCCGCAGAGTTACCTCTATATGATCGCGACCAACCTGGTCCGGGACCACTGGCGCAAGTCCGGCCGGGAGCGCCGCGCGATCCGGACCCTGACCGCGGCCGCCCCGCTCGACCCCGCCTACCACCCGGCGCAGGACGTGGACGTGCGGGCGCTGATCGAGGCGTTGCCCGCCCGGCTGCGCAGCGCGTTCCTGCTGCATTACTACGCCGGGTTCGGTGTCCGGGAGGTGGCGACGATGCTGGGCCGGCCCGAGGGCACGGTCAAGGCCGACCTGCATCACGCCCGGGCCCGGCTCAAGGCGGCCCTGGGAGACTCCGATGGGTGACCCCAGGGATCCGGTCGGCCGGGACCCGGTGGACCGGTGGCTGAACGCGGAGGTCGAGCCGCTCACCCCGCGGCCCGGCACGTTCGAGCGGATCAGCCGCCGGGCGCACCGCCGGAAGGTCAGGCGCGCGTCGATCTCGGCCGCGGGCGCCGTGGTCGTGATCGGGGTGGCCGCGTCGGTGCCTGGAATCGTGTCCGCGCTGCAGCCGGGCGGGGGCCGGCCGGCGCCCGCGGCCGCGGCGAGCTCGCCGCGGCCCACCGCCGCGCCCGCGATCACCGGCCAGGGCTCCGGGGGCCTCGCCTCCCAGTCGAGCAGCCCGGTGCCGCCCGCGACGATCCCGGCATCCCTGGCCCACCCGGGCCCGCTGCCGGCGAACTTCCAGCCCACCTCGGTCACGTTCATCGGCCAGTTCACCGGCGCGGTGATCGGCCAGGCCGGAACCCAGGGGCACTGCGCCACGAAGTACTGCACCTCGCTGGCGGGCACCAACAACTACGGCCGGTCCTGGTTCGGGGTGAGCGCGCCGCACACCGGGCCGCCGGACGGATCCCGGGGGGTCGGCCAGCTCCGCTTCCTGAACACCGACAACGGGTGGGCGTTCGGGCCGCAGCTCTGGGTCACCCACGACGCGGGCGCGACCTGGCAGCAGGAGGCTACCGGCGGGATGCGGGTCATCGACCTGGAGACCGCGGGGAACCGGGCGTTCGCGCTGTTCGCGAAGTGCGCCGGCAGCGGCGCGAGCTTCGGGACCGGCTGCACCAGCGTCTCGCTGTACACCTCGTCGACGGCGGGCAACCAGTGGCAGCGGGCCTCCGGCCCGGCCGGCCGCCTGCCGGCCGCCGCCGCCGGCCGGGCCGACTCGGCCAGCCTGCTGCTCGCGGGCGACCGCGGCTACGTTCTCGCGCCGTCCGGCGAGCTGCTCAGCGGGCCGATCACCGGAGCGGCCTGGACCATGGCCGACGCCCAGGTGCCCTGCTCCCCCGGTGCGCCGGGGGCCGGCGGTCAGCCGACCGGCGCCCTGATGGCGGCCGGCTCGGGCGATCTGTTCCTGGTGTGCACGAGCGCGACCAGCACCGCCGGCGACTCCCAGACCAAGGTGGTGATGGTTTCATCGAACGGCGGCACGACCTGGTCCACGGCCGGAGACGGCCCCGCGCCCGGCATCGCGACCTCGGTCGCCGCCGCCCAGGGCAACGTGGTGGTGCTCGCGACCGACACCGGCCTTTATCTGTCCACCAACGGCGGCGTCTCCTGGCAGCTGGCCCGGTCCGGCCCGCCCCGGGCCAAGGCCGGGGCGCGCGGCTTCGGCTACGTCGGCATGACCAGCGCGACCCAGGGCGTCGCGCTGCCCGCCGACGCCGGGCTGCACGAGGTGTTCATCACCACCGACGGGGGCAGCACCTGGCGGCCGCAGGCGATCAGCTCTCCTTGAAGTCGCCCGCGCCGACGCGCAACGAGCGCAGCATGCCGAACATCTGCTCGAGCTCGGCCTCGTCGTAGTCGCCCAAGCCGAAGTCGGCCGCCATCAGGTCGGCCGTGGCCCGGCCGACCAGATCGCGTCCGGCCTCGGTGATCTCGGCCAGGGTCCCCCGCCCGTCGGCCGGGTTGGGCCTGCGCTTGACCAGGCCCTGCGCCTCCAGCCGGTTGACGATGTTGGTCACGCTGGTCGGGTGGACCATCAGCCGCTGCCCGACCAGGCGCAGCGGCAGCGCGCCCTCCCGGCTGAACCGCAGCAGCACCAGCGCCTCGTACCGGGCGAACGTCAGGCCGTGCGGGCGCAGCAGCGCGTCGAGCTCGGCCAGCAGGATCTGCTGGGCGCGCATGATCGAGGTGACCGCGGCCATGGCCCGGGAGTCCCCGAACCGGCGCTCCCATATCTCGGCCGCGCGCGCGATCGGGTCAAACGGAAGGTCTAGCGGCTTGCGCACAGGCACAAAGTACCGGCAACGGCAGCACCGGTAGCGACACGACCCGGCGCCCGTGGATTCGCCTGAGCGAAGCTGGCAATATTACCTGCGGGGGAACGTGGCATGGCAAGTTTCGGGGGAACATATTGCTGTCCAGTCACGCCGTGATGTCCATGACGCCGGTGCTCGCCGCCGGGGTTGGCGTACGGCGCGGCGGTCTACTCGGCCTGGGCGGCTGGGATCTTCGCTCGGCCAGCTTCCGCCTGGACGCCCCGGTGTACGGCAGCGCCGGACTCGGGATCGTCATCACTCCGCACCGGGCGGCGACCGCGCTGATCGACCTGCTGGCCGGGCTGGTGCGGCCGACTTACGGGGAACTACGGGTGCTTGGCGAGGACATGACCACGGCCGAGGGCCGGGCCGCGGTCCGGGCCCGGGTCGGCGTCGCGCGCCGGATCGCCCGGCCGCAGCCCGGGTTCCGGGTCCGCGGGCTGGTGGAGCACGCCGCCCGGCTGGCCGGACTGCCCGGCCGGGACCGTGACGCGCTGGCCGCGGCGATCATCGACCGGCTCTCGCTGACGCCCTGGGCCGAGGTCCCGCTCCGCTCGGCGCCCGAGGTGGTCAGCCGGCGAGCCAGGCTCGCGGCCGCCGCGGTGCATCAGCCCGACCTGCTGCTGCTCGACGGGCTGCTGGACGAACTTGGCTTCGGTGATGCCGGGGTGCTCGCCGAAGCGATTCGCGACCTGGGCCGCGACACGACCGTGATCGCCACCGGACGCGATCCCGTCACCCTGGCCCTGGCCTGCGGCGAGGTCCTGACCATGGCCGACGGAATCCTGGTCCGGACCTGAACGGGCAGTAGGCTGCGGGAGTGGATTGGAGCCTGCTGGCCTGCGGACAGTCGGGGCACGTGACCTATGCCCCGGCCGAGCCCGCGGTGCGCAGGCGGCTGACCGCGCGGGCCGAGACCGGTGAGGAGGCGTGGCGCTGCCTGCGCTGCGGCAGCTTCATCGCCGGCCAGCCGCAGTCGTCCGGGCCCGCCGCGCAAACACCCGTGGTGCGCCGCGACAAGGAGGTGCGCAGCGCCTTCATCCTGCGGGTCTTCGCGGTTGAGCGGTGGCTGCGCGCCCTGGTCGTCGCCGTCCTGGCCTTCGTGGTGTGGCGGTTCGAGTACGCCAGGGAGTCGATCGAGCAGGCCTACCAGCGTGAGCTGCCGCTGCTGCGCTCGCTCACCCAGCAGCTCGGGTTCAACATCGACCACTCGAAGCTGGTCGGGCTGTTCAACCGGGCGCTGAACCTCAGCCCGGCCACGATCAGGCTGGTGGCCATCCTGCTGGCCTGCTACGCCGTGATCGAGATCGTGGAGGGCTTCGGCCTGTGGCAGGGCCGGCGCTGGGGCGAGTACTTCGCGATGGTGGCCACCTCGCTGGGCCTGCCCTACGAGATCTACGACCTGGTCACGAAGTTCGGCGTCACCGCGTTCGTCCTGTTCCTCATCAACCTGGCCCTGGTGGTCTACCTGGTTCTCACCAAGCGCCTGTTCGGCGCGCGCGGCGGCAAGCGGGCCTACGATGCCCGGCTGCGCAGCGAGTCCATCATGGAGGCGGCCATCGAGGCGGCCGCGGCCGAGCAGGACCGCCGGCCCTCGCCAACTGACCAGGCGGACACCGGCGCGGCCGAGCGGAGCGAGGTGCCCGTGGTACCGGCCGAGGCGCCCAGGCCCGGACAGTAGGGTCGTGCACGGCGCCCCTGTTGTCGTGCACGGCGTCAGAGCGGACGAACGGACGCTAGCCGCGGATGCCCTCATCACAGCGACGCGCGATCCATGTCACGCCGTCGAGGTGGAGAACGACCGTCAGCCGACCGTCTGGCAACTCAAGAAAGACGCTGCCTGCATCGGTGATCTGGCGCGCGATCTCGGCGGTAACCGGATCTGGCCGGCCCCTGGCGCTGACGCGGATCAGGGGGGCGTCGAGCGGGTACAACGGATTCCCGTGCGCGGCGGCGCTAAGGGTCGTGATCTCGGCGAGCGCTGGCGGGGCGGTCTCAGTCATGTTTCCTCAACAGTCTTCCGCAACGGTGGCAGTGACCGACGGGGGGCGGATGTTCTCCCGCCGCGCCTGGCCATGCCAATGTGCGCCGCCAACGTTGGGTGAACGTTGAGGGAAGCTTGAATCGCCGGGCTACTGGCCCGTGCAATCGTCTGCTGGAAACCGATAATCCGTGGCAGAATGGTCTATAGCGGCGGCGCTGGGCACTATTTGCCGGCTACGGGGGCCGCTACCAAGTCCGGGGAATTCGTTATGGAGTTCGGGGTTTTAGGGCCGGTCGAGGTCAGGGCGCATGGCCGGCCAATGGATGCGGGGCACGCCAGGCAACGAGCCGTACTGGCGGTGTTGCTGCTGGATCCGGGCCGGGCTGTGCCACTAGGCGTACTGATCGACCGAGTGTGGGGCGAGGATCCGCCGCGGTCGGCGCGCAACGTGCTGTACGGGTATGTGGCCCGGCTCAAGGCGCTGCTGGCCAGCGGCCAGGACCCCGTTGTCAGCCTGTTCCGATCAAGTGGCGGCTACCTGATACGGGCCCGGCCCGACCAGGTGGATCTGGCGCGCTTCCGCTGCTTGGTGGCCGAGGCCGCGGCCGGGGACGATGAAAGGGCCGCGGCGGCACTGGGCCGGGCTCTCGCGCTGTGGCGGGGACCCGCGCTGGCCGGGCTGGACAGCCCATGGCTGAACGCGATGCGGACCACACTGGAACTGGAGCGTTCCGCGGCGGTGCTCGACCTGAACGACATCCGGCTGCGCCGCGGCGA
>Ga0335073_10013213_pt1 | contig 11577 bp, 8 predicted proteins | sample Lox_Sample_22_FD_207093 | JGI IMG/M metagenome (GOLD analysis project Ga0335073, IMG submission 207093) | Soil microbial communities from Loxahatchee National Wildlife Refuge, Florida, United States - Lox_Sample_2.2 | ecosystem: Environmental > Terrestrial > Soil > Wetlands | place: USA: Florida... | reverse complement strand
GTGCGCAGCAACGTTTCGGCATGTGCCTCCAGAGCGGCGGTGCTGTCGGCATCGGCCGCAAGCAGGCCGCCGTAAACGCAGAATGGGCTGGAGATCAGGGTGTTGCCGAACAATCGCGTCTTCACCTGCGCCAGTGGCAGGATGCCGGTAATAGCGCCATCTTGCTCGGCGTAGATGAAGAACGTGCGGTGGCCGAAGGCACGCTCGATCACGCGCGCCCAGGCGGCGCGATGGCAAAACGTGCCCTTGGACATGGCGTCGACGAACGCGTCCCAGGCAGGCGCGCTGGCGTCGTCGAGCGTGCGGATGACGATCGCCATGCGATCAGGCGGAGGCGGCTGGGTTTGAGTGGGAAACGCTGCCCCTCGCCTCGTGGGCCTGGGCTGCGAAGCGGACCAAGGCTGGGAGGGGGGGCTTTGCTGGCGCCTGCCGTTCGATCAGTCCGGCGAAGACGCGGTCCATGCGGTCCCAGGTGAAATCCTGCAACGCCCGCTCCAGCTTGGCGTGCATGCGCGAGAGGTTGGTGTAGTGGCGCAGCCGCGACTTCCAGCGGGCGCCGGCGACTCGCGGCTGGGCAGGATCGACCTCCCAGGGATGGAAATAGAACACGCCCGGCGAATGCTCCTGCCGGTTCACCACCGACAGGCCATGGTGGAACAACCGGTAGGGCAGCAGGCGGAAATAACCGCCGCCAGCGCAGGGCCAATTGCGTCCGAACACGGCCACGGTCGTCATGGGGATTTCCCACAACCCCCCGCCCTCCGGCCGGAACGGCGTGCGCGGCGCGTCAGGCATGCCATACAGGTCGTGCCGGATGGGGTTGATGCTGGAACTATAAACGTAGCCGGCCTCCTCCAGCACGCGGAACGCCCACAGGTTCCTCGCTCCGATGGAGAACGTGGCGGCGCGATACCCGACCACCGGCACGCCACCGAGGTCCTCGAGCGTCAACCGCGTGCGCTCCACGTCGGCGCGGAACGCCGCCGGGTCCTGCGTGTCGGCGCGAACATGCTCCCAGCCGTGACTCGCCAGCTCATGACCGGCGGCGACGATGCGGCGAATCATCGTGGGTTGGCGCTTGGCGACCCAACCCAGGGTGAAGAACGTGGCCCGGACGCCGGCGTGATCGAACAAGGCAAGGATGCGGTCCACATTGGCTTCCACGCGGGATTCCTTGGCCTCCCACTCGGCGCGGTCGATGCGGTCGGCAAAGGCCTGCACCTGGAACCAGTCCTCGACGTCCACAGTCATCGCGTTGACGATAGAGGACTCCGGAAGCGCTGGCGACTGACTCATGGCAACGTGCCTCGCGCGGTTTCCAGCAGGTCGAGCATGCGGCGGAACACCCGGTCCTGCCGCAGCGAACTCGCCTCCAGCGCCTCGATCCGCCGCAGGATCCCGTCATCCTCGCGAGCGGCGCCATTGAGCGGGCCGGGGAGTGACGTAGGCGCCAACCCGGCGCCGAGATCCTGGTTCAGCTCGCCGGCGGTGATGTCCACCATTGCCGCGGTGACGTCGTGCATTTCTTCCAGCGCGCCGTACAGCAGCACGCGCGAGCAAAGCGTGTTGATCCGGCGCGGGATGCCGCTGGTGTGGCGGTGCACCGCGGCGAAGGCGGCATCCTCCCAGTTCGGATCGCCCTGCCATTTCACCATTTTCAGCCGATGCTCGATATAGCCGCGCGTTTCCGCTTCGGTGAGTGGGCCGAGGTGGTAGGAGGCCAGCACGCGTTGGCGCAATTGCTCTGCGTCACGGCTGGCGAGGACCGGTCGGAACTGCGGCTGGCCGAGCAAGATCGTTTGCAGCGACGCCTTACCGTCCACGGTGATGTTGGAAAGCATGCGCAGCTCCTCCAACGCGCCGAGCGGAAGGTTCTGCACTTCGTCCACCACCAGCAGGCAGCGGCGGCCGGAACGGCGTTGCTCCTGCACCATGAACTCGAAGCGGCGCAGCAGCGTGGCCTTGTCCAGCCCCGGTGTGTCGCCGATGCCGAAATTCGCCATCACCAGCCGCAGCAGGTCATCCGGCGAGACCTGTGTGGTGACGATGCGGGCTATGACGTAGCTGTGGCGGTCGAGCTGCGACCAGAGTTGCTCCACCAGTGTGGTCTTACCGGCGCCGACCTCGCCGGTGATCACGATGAACCCCTCCTCCTGCGCCAGACCATAGACCAGGTGCGCGATGGCCCGGCTGTGGCCGCTGGAGCCGAAGAAGAACCGGCTGTCAGGCGTCAGCAGGAAGGGGATGCCGCTGAGGTGGTAGAATTTTTCGTACACGATGACCGATCAGAACTGCTTGGTGATGCCGACCAGGAACACGTCCTGATACCACGATTGCCCCCCAGTGGAGTACTGGACATCGTAGTAGTTGTAGCGGGCGAAGGTGGAGACTGTGTCGCTGAGGACATATTGCATCGACAGCCCTGCCAGCAGCGTATGCGAGTTGGCGCCCGCAACGGGCGTGCCGGCGCTGTACGAAGCGACCAGGGTCGACGTCAGATCGGCGCTGAACGCGTGGAGCCAGGAGAAGGTGCCCGTGGTCACGCCATTGCTGGTATTGGCCGCGCCGGCACCGAGCCGGGTCTCCTCGGAGTGGGAGAGCGACAGGTTCAGCGTGTCGCGGTCCAGCACCGAGCTCAGTCCGACGGTCAGGAAGCTGTAGCGGTAAACGCCGGTTTCGACACCCAGCGCATTGACATTGGTAAATAACTGCCCGCCGGTCTGCGCGTTCACGAGATTGCCGTTGTTGCCGACGCTGGCCTGGTTGAGCTGGTTCGCCACTTGCTCGAGGAACGTGCCGACGCCATTGTTGAAAGTGGCGGTCAGGACGGTGCGGGCCGTGATGGCATAGCGCGCGGTGGCGGTGGCGGTGTTGACCCCGTTCTGGTGGGCGTAGCCCAGCGAAACATAGGTGTCGGGATTGGGCGTATAAATGGTGCCGGCCCCCCAGGTGCCGTCGTCGATCCGCAAGGCGTTCTCGCCGCTGTAACGGATGTTTTCCCAGCCGAATTGCCCGTAGACGTCGAGGCTGTCGGTGATCTGGTAATCGATGCGGTTGTTGACGGAGTCGCGCTGGGACGACGAGATGCCGATGCCAGAACTCACCCCCTGCTCGCCGCTCGCCGTGAACGTGTCGCGGAATCGATCGAACTCGTCGCCACTCTGGAGTTGCGCCAATTCCTGCAAGCTCGAGAACGCCTCGGCATCCTGGCCCTCAGCCACGAACGGCATGGGCGCGAAGCCGTTGATCTCGGAGGACACGCTGCGGGTGGCTGTTACTGACAGCCGCGCAGTAGCCAGGTCGCCGAACCGGTAGAGCATGTAGGGCGAGATGGAGAAGCTGGAGGTCTCGCTGAGATTATGCTTGGCGAGGCCGATTGCGCCGTTCGAAGGTGACACCGGCGAGGTCGCGGTGACGCCGCCGATGCCGGGCTGCCCCAATCCACCCAGCCCGCCGATGCCGCCGCCCGTAGCCTGCGTTCCGGCGACGCCACGGATATCCACGAACACCGTGTCCGGTACCAGAGTCAGCGTGCCGACGGCGTCGAGCTGCTGGGCCAGGACATTCTGCGAACCTTCCCGGATGTGGATCTCCAGATCCGGCTCGTAGTTCAGGCGGAGCTGGGCGCGGTCGGAGTTGCCGAGCACGGCCACGCCAGGCGCGACGATCGTGGTCAGGTCCCAGCGGCGCGGCGCCGCCACCTCATTGACGTTGTCGGTGAACTCCTCCTCGCCGCTGATGCGTGGCAGGATGGTCCAGCCCTGCGCCGAGCCGAGCGAGGCGAAACCGGATGTCAGCCCCATCTGGTGTGCGAGGTCGAGCGCGTCCGGTTGCGACAGGTCGGCGCCGGCCGGAATCAAGGGGGGATTGCTCTCATCCGTGGCAGGGAACGCCATGACCGCGCCGATCCGGGCGCAGCTTATCAGTGCCGCCAGGCCCAAACATCGTGCGGTCCTCGGGAGCGATGCCAACCCGGCCGCCATCAAGGAGCGCGACAAGCAGGCCGCGTCAGGACGAATAGTAGGAGGAGTACGCGCCGAACGTGTAGCGCGACGAGATCTGCTGCTTGTTCAGCACCAATGCGATCGTAGGACAGGCTTGCAGCAGGTCGAGCGATGCCTCGATCTCGTCGCGCTGGGTTCTCTCCGCCTCGACGACGAACAGAATCTGGCCGACGACCGGGGCAAGCACCGCGGGGTCGCTGGTGGACAGGCAGGGCGGCGCATCAAGCACCAGCAGACGGTCGGCATAGCGTCGGCCGAGGTTCTGGATCAGCCGGATCATCTCGGTGGAGGAGAACAGTACCGGGCTGCGCTCGCGCTCACGGCCAATCGGCAGGATGGACAATTGCTCGATCGGTGTTTTCACGATCATCGGGCCGGGATCGAGCCGGGGATTGGCGGCGAGGTCCAGCAGGCCTGGCGCATCCGCCAATCCCATCGGGTAGCAGATCGAGTCGCGCTTGGAGTCGGCATCCACCAGCAGCACATGGTTGTTGCCCTGGCGGGCGATGCTGCCGGCCAGGTTGATGGCGGTGAAGCTTTTGCCCTCACCGGGTCGCGCGCTGGTCACCATCACCAGGTTGGTGAAGCCTGGCTCGGCGCCTGGCGGGGCGAAGGCATTGCGCAGGATCTGCCGCTGCACCAGGCGGAATTCCTCGGAGACGCGACTGCGCGTGCGTGACCAGTCGACCATACCGGCGCGTTCCAGCGCTATCGAGTCGACGGATCCGGGTCCGGGCGGCAATTCCGGCCCGCGCAGTATCGCCGGACCTTGGCTGGCAAAGTCTTCCGCTGCCGGCGGCCGGTCGAGCACATCGACGCTGCCCGCAGCTTCGGCTTCGGCCACAGCGGCCGTGGGCTCCGGCGCCAGGCTTGGCCGCGGTGCCGTGGCGGGTGGGGTGCCTGGACCGCGGTCGGGTCCGAGCAAATTCGCCGCCGATTCTTCCAGCGCCCCGGACTGAAGCAGCCGCTCGGCGACGCGTTCGACCAGGTGGGATTTGGGATTGGCCATTCAGATCAACGCCGAGGAACGGAGGATGTGGACCAGCAGGCCGCCATAGATGCCGACCAGCAGCACCACGGCCACACCGAAGCGCGCCGCCGTGCTCAGCCGCTGGCGTAGCGATGCCAGGCCGAGCACGGAAATTCCGCCCAGTACTGGCAGCCCGAGCGCGCGCAGCTCATCGGCCGTAGAGAATGAGCTATCGAGCTGGCCGAACAGGACGGTAACACCCAGGCCGGCGCCAAGACCGACCAGCAGCACGCCGCTGACCAGCAACATGCGGTTCGGCGCCGCGGGCAGACGCGGCACTTCCGGCGGATCGACGATCTGCAGCTTCACCTTGTCGGCCTGGGTATCGGCAGCCTGGGCGATGTTGGCGGACTGCAACCTTTCCAGCAGTTCCTGATAGGCGGTACGCAACGCGCTGTAATCGCGATCGGTGTTCTCGTATTCGGCAATCAGGCCCGGTTGCTCGCGCTGAATTTTCTCCAACTTGTCACGGTTCTGCACGGCTTGCTCATGCGCCCGCTGCAGGGCGTTGATCTGGGCGTCGACATCGATCAGCTTCAATTTGAGCTGATCATAGACCGGGTTCGGCACCGACCGTTTCAGCATGGCCGGGCCGCTATCTGCCGCCTTCCCGGATTTCCCCCCCGCCGGGGAGGCGGTGCCGGACGGCTGCGTCTTCAGCATGGCGATCAGTTTCTTCTGCGCGATCACGTCGGGGTGATTCTCGGTATCGGTCAGCAGCAGCACCTTGAGCTTCTCCTCGGCCTGCTGCAGCGGCGTCTGCACTTGCGCCGCGGCCTGTGCCGCCGCGATCGCTTGCGGCGCGCTTTCCGCGACCAGCATCGGCGACGTGTTGTCGACCTCCTTTTGCAGGGCATCGCGTGCGAAGGTTTTGTCCTGCAACTGGCCTTCGATCTGGGTCACGTTGTTGCGGGCTGCTTCCAGCGCCGGTACGCCGGGCGTGTTGGAATTGGGCAGGATATCCATGTAGCGTGCGCGGAAGTCGGCCCGTCGCTTCTCCGCCGCACGGAGCTGCTGCTGGTAGGAGGCGATCTGGTTCTCGAGGAACCGCCGCGCATTGTCCATATCGGAGCGATTGGAGCCGGTGGCGCTCTCGACGAAGATCGTCAGCAGTGTTTGGACCACGTCGTGCGCGAGTTTCGGATTCGGGTCGCGATAGGTGATCGTGAACAGGTTCTTGGTCTGCGGCACGACGCGGATGGTGTTGGCAAGGTGGCTGATCAGCCGTTCCCGATCGGTGGGCGTGTTGATGGTGAGGTCGAGGTCGGTTTTGGAGATCAGCTTCTCGAGGTTAGGCCGGCTCAGCAGGGTGCGCTGGAGGACCTCGAGCTGGGTTGTGGGGGAGGACTCGGCGGCGATGCCTTTCAGCAGCGGCGTGAGGATCGCGTCGGCGTCCACGTACAGCCGGGCGCTCGATTCAAACTGGTTGGGGATCATGTAGACGCCGACCCAGCCCAGGCCGCAGGCCAGCCATGCGACGATCACACCCAGCCAGCGCCGGCGCCAGGCGGCTCGCAGGTACTGTTCGATGACGATGCGCAGGTTGTCCACGACCGTTCTCCTGCCGGGCTGGCGTGGCTAGAACCAGGATTGCGGAATGATCAGCGTGTCGCCGGGCCGCATGGCCACGTTCTGGCTGATATCACCGTCCTTGATCAGGTCGTTCAGATGCACGTGGATGGTCTCCTGTTTGCCATCAGGTTCGCGCCGAATGATGACGGCTCGGTTTCCGGCGGCGTATTTGGTCAAGCCCTTGGTGGCAATCATCACGTCGAGCAAGGTCATGCCGTCGGTGTAAGGAATGGCCTCGGGGTCGGTGGCCTCGCCGATCACCTTTACCTGGCGATTCGCCGGGCCGATGAAGGACCGGACGATCACGGTCACGATCGGATCCTGGACGTATTTTTTCAGCCGGTCCTCGATGTCCTGGGCGAGCTGTGTTGGAGTTCTGCCTGAGGCAGTGAGGTCGTTGATCAGCGGCGTGGAGATGCGGCCGTCGGGACGGACGGCCACGCCGGGCTCGCTAAGGTCGGGGTTGTGATAGACAAAGATGCTCAGCGAGTCGCCGGGCCCGATGACGTACTCATCCGATTTCGGGATCACCATTGGCCGCGGGGCGTTGGCCTTGGCGAGGGTCGCGGTGGCAGCCGCGGCGCCGCCCGGCGTCTGGCACGCGGCGAGCATGGCGCAGGCAAGCAGCACGGGGACAAGCGAGACGAAACGCCGGAAAGGACTCACGCGGACCTCAGTGCAGGGACAGAAGTTAATGGCAGGCAGGTAGGCTGGTAGGCGCGGAAGGAATCGAACCCCCTCACCTGCCGTGTAAGGGCAGCGCTCTGCCAATGAGCTACGCGCCTCCGATCTGCCATTGGCGCCGTCACATCGTTGTGGCAACGGCTCTCCCACTCGTGATAGTCTCCTACCACCGCAATGCGGCACAAGGCAATCAAAGTATGGGCTCGTCAGCACGCGTCGCTTTCGCAACCAAAACGGCGCGGATTACCTGTGGTTGTGATTGATGCCGGCCCGATCCCTGGATGCTTGCCCGCAACTGTTTCATACATGTCACAGCGAAAGGTTAATCGCTGCCGTCACGTATAAATAATCATGCTTCGGCTATCAGAAAGATTGCAATGGCCAGACAATTGAGATAAATTTCTGGACGAGCCAAGAGGCCCGCCAGCTGCCCACAAATGTCCCGGGTGGTTCCCGCCGGCGGCTTTCAGAACTGCGTGATCAGCTCTGGCACGGGAAAGGCAATGCCGGTCTGCCGGCGGTGGGGGATCCTGAATGACGCGTATTCTTGCCCAATACGTGTCGGTCGCAACGGCCGCTCTCGGCGTGGTTGAACTGATACTTTCGTTCCTGATCATCGAAGCATTCCTCAACCTGCCAGGCGGGCCTGTCGTCGGCCTCTCTGCCCTGCCGCTCGACGCGGACCTGACCACCGTTGCCGCCTTGTTCGCCCTGATAACCGCGGTCATCAGCGCCACGCTCGGGTTGTATCGCCCCGAGGTCTGCCTGGAACGACGGCGGCTGTTCGTCAGTGCCGCCGTCGCCGGCGTCGTCGCCTTCCCCATCCTGCTGCTGGTCAGCGACGGCTTCCACATCGGCCTCACCGGTTGGGTCATCCTTTGGCTCGGCGGCCTGCTGCTGGTCTGGCAGGCCGGCATCTTGCTGACCCATCTCGCCTTCAGCGCCATGATGCGGCGCGAGCGCATGGTGCGCCGCGTCCTGATCCTGGGATCGGACCGCCGTGCCTCGCGCCTCGCCGACATGCTGCGCGGCCCCCGCGTACGCCTGTTCGAGCCGGTGATCACCACCGCCGCCGCTGCCCTGTCGCCGGAATACCTGCGCGAGCGGCGGATCTGGGGAATCCTTGTTGCCGGCCCCGGCGAGGCCGACACCGATGCCGCCGCCCTACTCGACAGCAAGCTGCGCGGAGCCCGCGTCCTGACCGTCACCGCGTTCTGTGAGCAACATCTGGGACGGCTCGACCTGGATACGGTGGATGCCCAGTGGTTGCTCTGCGCCGACGGCTTTGCCCAGGGGCGGTTGAGCAATGCCTTGAAGCGCGGCCTTGACGTCACCGTAAGCCTGACACTGCTGGTGCTGACGCTGCCGGTGATGTTGCTCACCATCCTGCTGATCAAGCTGGAAAGCCCCGGCCACGTACTTTATCGCCAGCAACGTGTGGGTCTGCACGGCAGGTCGTTCACCCTGCTGAAATTCCGCAGCATGCGGGTCGATGCCGAGGCTGGCGGCGATCCCCGCTGGGCACAGCAGCGCGACCCGCGCGTCACCCGGGTCGGCCGCTTCATCCGGCCGATGCGAATCGACGAACTGCCACAGCTCCTCAACGTATTGCTCGGCGAGATGAGCATGATCGGCCCCCGCCCTGAACGCCCGCATTTCGTCGAACAACTGACGCGCGTGATCCCGCTCTACCGCCAGCGTGCCTATGTGAAACCGGGGCTGACCGGCTGGGCACAGGTCAACTACCCCTATGGAGCCTCGGTCGAGGATGCCCGCGAGAAGCTGGCATACGACCTGTACTATATAAAGAATCGCGGCCTGCTGCTGGATCTGTTGATCCTGTTCGCCACCGTCCGAGTGATTCTCTCACGCGAGGGCGCGCGCTGATTATCGCCGCGCGTGACGTGCGAAACGTGGCATTGCGAGGCGTCGCTTCCGGTCTCGCCTGGTGAGCAATCTCGCCCGCACGAACGGGCGTCCATGCACCAGCTCGATCGAGATCGCTGCCGCCCCCTGAAGGGCCACGCAACGACATGCCCAGGACCCGAGTAGCGCCTCACCCCGGGACCAGTGGCCGCGGCGCCACATCGCACATAATTCCTGCCGCGACGCGGCTTTTTCCGGTATAGCTTCGGCGATGCCCTTACATCTTCCCGCAATCGCCCTTCTGCACGGCGTCTGCGCGCTGTTGTACGGCCTGCTGGCTACGCTCATTCTGATCCGCCAACAGCGCGGCACGACTGGCCTGTGGCTGGCCGGCGCCTGCCTCGTCACGGCGGTCTGGGCGGCCTCCGTCGCCGCATGGCCCCGCCCCTACGAGAGCGTCCCGGCCATCCTCGGTCTGGCCCGCTCGGCGGCCTGGTGCGGCTTCATCTTCCATCTCTATCGCCGTACCGTCACCGTCCGCGGCTACATCGCGCAAACCTTCATCACAATGGGACTGCTGGCGCTGTTGCTGATCGGCGGCCTGGCGATCCTGGACGCGATGGCATACCAGTCATCGACCGCGCTCTGGTCCGCCGGTACCGCTCTCAGGCTCGGCTTCGCCGTCGGCAACATCCTGTTGCTGGAGAACCTCTATCTCAACACGCCGGCCGAGACGCGCTGGCACCTCAATATGCTCTGCATCGCCCTTGGCGGCTTGTTCCTCTATGATCTCGTGCTGTACTCCGACGCCCTGCTGTTCCACCGCGTCAGCCACGTGCTGTTTGCCGCGCGTGCCCCGGCCACCGCGTTCGCCGCGCCGCTGATCGCGATTGCCGCCGCACGCAACCGTCGCTGGGCCGTCGATATCCACGTCTCCCGCGACGTGGTGTTTCACTCCGCCACCCTGATCCTGTCCGGCACCTTCCTGCTTGGATTGGCCGTGACCGGAGAGATTGCCCGCCGCACCGGCGCCGAGTGGGGCACGGTGGTCGAGGTCTCGCTGATATTTGGCGGCTTGCTCGTGGTTGGTGCCGCTGTCACGTCGGCCTCCGTCCGCTCCCGCGTGCGCGCCATGCTGGTGGATCATTTCTTCAGTCACCGATACGACTATCGCAAGGAATGGATGCGCTGCATCGAGACATTGACGGCGCCGGTCGCACATACCGGCCTGCCGACCCGCGCCATCCACGCGGTGGCCGAGGTCGTCGACAGCCCGGCCGGCGCGTTGTTCGTGCGCGCCGTCGACGATGTCGCTTTCCAATGGGCCGGCTCCTGGAACATGCCCGCCGTGACGCTGGCAATTCCACCTGGCCATGCCCTGATCCCCGAATTCAGCGACGGCGACAGGATCGTCGAGCTCGACCGCATACCAGCGGCGATGGACTGGTTTGCCGGGCTGCCACGCGTCTGGCTCGCGGTGCCGCTCAACCATCTGGGCACACTCATCGGCTTCGTTGTGCTGGCCCTCTCTCGAGCCCACTTCAAGCTGGACCGCGAGGCATACGACCTGCTACGTGTGGTGGGGCGCGAGGTGGCAAGCCGGGTCGCCGAGCAACGGGCCGCCCAGGTCTTGTCGCAGACCCGGCAGTTACGGGAATACAGCCAGCAGTTCGCCTTCGTCCTGCACGATATAAAGAATGTCTCCGGCCAGCTCTCGATGCTGCTTACCAACGCTGAAATCCACGCCGACAATCCCGAATTCCAGCGTGACATGCTGGGAACCGTGCGCGCCTCCGTCGCCAAGATCAGCCGTCTGCTGAACCGGCTACAGGCCGAGCGGCAGGAACGCAGCCACGCCGTGACCGCGGTCGGCGAGCGACTGCAGGAACTGGCCGAGGCGTGCCGTTTGACCCGCAACGCCGAGATCGCGCTGAACCTCGACGACGACTGTGCCGGCGCTGCCATCCATCCCGAGTCCTTCGATGTCGTGGTGACCCACTTGCTCAACAACGCCATCGAAGCGAGCGGCCAAAAACCTGTCGTTGTTCGCATGTCGCACGAAGCGCTGTCCCTCGTCATCGATATTGTCGACCAGGGCCCCGGCATGGCCCCAGAATTCGTCCGCGACCAGCTTTTCCAGCCGTTCGCCAGCACCAAAAGCGGCGGCCATGGCATCGGCGCCTTCCAGGCTCGCGAGTTGCTGCGCGAAGTCGGCGGCGACCTCCTCGTGGTGAGCGGCCCGTCAGGCGGCACGACGATGCGCCTGTTGCTGCCCGCCGTGGCCGCCATGCTGCCCGAAGCCACGCCAGTTCCAGCCTGAGCGAGTCTGCGCGCATGGCCAAACCAAAGCTGCTGATCGTCGAAGATGATGAGGGCCTATGCTCGCAATATCGCTGGGCCTTCGCCGGTTGTGACGTCGCG
>Ga0335073_10013212_pt1 | contig 11578 bp, 12 predicted proteins | sample Lox_Sample_22_FD_207093 | JGI IMG/M metagenome (GOLD analysis project Ga0335073, IMG submission 207093) | Soil microbial communities from Loxahatchee National Wildlife Refuge, Florida, United States - Lox_Sample_2.2 | ecosystem: Environmental > Terrestrial > Soil > Wetlands | place: USA... | reverse complement strand
TGCATCGCGAAGTCCGGTGGTTGTTCGCTCATAGCGCGCCTGCACCCCCGAGCGGTAGGTGCGATTGTCCGATGACATAGACCAGCCCAATCACGGTAGCCAGGTACCACACTCCGACGCGTGCCCGCGCGCCATTGGTCATCGCCGCGGCGCGCGGATCGACGTTCCCGCGAAATGCAGCGATCATTGCCGGTACGCCGAGCAACGCAATGAGGGCGACGAAGACGATCGGAACGTGCAGCCAAAGCGCCGCCGCAACAAACAGGACGGCGCCCGCGATCCACAGCGGCGGCCAAATAGCGCCGATGACGCGACCGCCGTCGAACGGCAGAACCGGAAGCATGTTGAAAAGATTCAACAACGCGCTGAGCGCGGCGCAGGCAAGCCAGAACCGGTCGCCGGTGAGATCGCCGAGCACGTAGCACGCGCCCGCAAGGGCAAGCCCGGTCAGCGGACCGGCGAGCGCGATGTACGCGTCGTCTTCGAGGCTTGGCGCGATTGCGCCGGCCGTGTAGGCGCCGAAGAACGGAATGAAGACCGGCGCGCGCACCGCGAGGCCGTATGCGCGATAGGCGAAGTAGTGGCCGAATTCGTGCGCCGCGAGAAGCAGAATAAGCACGACGCCGATGCGCCAGCCGAAGAACGCGACGTAAAAGAACAACGAAAGAATGAACGTCCAGCTGACCGCAAAAAACTTCGCGCCGAGAAGCACGAACTTCAAGTTGACCAACACGGCGACCACCGTCTTGAATTTGAGCGCCAAGACACCGAGCGTCGCAGCAATCGTGCCGATGCCGCGCGCGTGGCTGCGCGCTCGCTGCTGTGGGGCCGGTGCCTCGGCGGGCGGTTGGTACTCTCCCTCGACGGGGTGCTCTTCGGGCATGGGAGAAGGTCATTCACATGAACCGCACGGCGCGTCCTGCGCGCATTGTCATTCTCGGCGGCGGCTTCGGCGGCATTGCAGTCGCGCAACGTCTCGAACGCCGGTTGCGCCCGGACGAAGGCGAGCTTACCTTGATCAGCCGCGAGAATTTCTCGCTTTTTACGCCGATGCTGCCTGAGGTGAGTTCGGGCGAACTCGATATTCGCCACATCGTGACGCCGATTCGCTCCCAGCTGCGTCACACGCGCTTCATCTTGGCCGACGTGCGCGCGATCGATCTTGCGGCGAGGAAGGTCGAGTACGCCCACACGCTCACCGGCGTGGACGACGCGATCGATTACGATCAACTCGTGATTGGGTTCGGCTCGTCGACATCGACGTTCGGTTTGCCGGGCGTTGCCGAACGCGTCTTTGCGCTCAAGACCTTGGAAGATGCCGGGATCCTGCGCAACCGCCTGGTATGGTTGCTGGAGCTTGCCGACTCAACCGGCGACGCAGCGCTGCGCAAACGCTACCTCACGATCGTTGTCGTCGGCGGTGGATTTACCGGCGTCGAAGCGGCCGGCGAATTCGTGGAACTGTTCCGTAGCGTGCTGCGCTTTTACCCGACGATCGATCCGGCGATGGTGCACATCGTCCTGATCGAAGCGGGTCCCACGCTCTTGCCGGGATTGCCGCCACGGATGGGGCAGTACTCCGACAAATTCTTGCGCAAGCGCGGCGTCGAAATCCTTACCGGCGACGGCGTCGCGAGCGCCGACGATTGCGGCATTACGCTGCAGAGCGGACGCCGCGTCGACACGGCGACAATCGTCTGGAGTGCCGGCGTCGCGCCGAGTCCGACCGTCCGCGATTCGACGCTGCCGCTGACCAAGCGCGGTGCGATTGTCGTCGGACGGGATTTTCGCGTGGAGGGACATCCCGGCGTGTGGGCGCTCGGCGATTGCGCAGCGATTCCCGACGGCAGCGGCGGCTATTTTCCGCAAACCGCGCAACACGTAATTCGCGAAGGCCCGGCGCTGGCCGACAATCTCCTTGCCACGCTGCGCGGCGAGCCGACGAAGCCGTTCACGTTCAACGCGCTCGGCATGATGGCGTCGCTCGGCGGTCGTCGCGCAGTCGCGCAATTGCCGGGCGATCGTGTACTTACCGGATTTCTTGCGTGGTTCTTGTGGCGCTCGTACTACTTGCTGCGCTTACCGGGACTCGATCGCAAACTACGCGTCGCGTTCGACTGGACGCTCGAGCTGCTTTTCCCGCGCGACATTGCGGAGCTGCGCGTGTATTCGCGCGAGGCGCAATCGAGCGCGGCAACCGACGCCGGCTTAGCGCCGCGCGATTCACAAATCGTGCAAAGCTAGTCCCTTGTCATCCCGAGCGTAGCGAACGAAGTGAGCGCAGTCGAGGGAGCGTCGCGATGCTTCAGCGGTCGTCGCCTGGCCATTGTTGCCCGCGAAGACGCTCCTCGCGTCGCATCGTGCCGCTCCTGCTGCGCGAGTTTTGCGCCACGTCCGATCGTGTCATCCCGAGCGTAGCGAAGCGAAGTCGAGGGACGCATCCTGCGAGTGGCGCAAAACTTCGAGCCTTCGCTTAGCAACAATGGCCACGCGACGCTAGACGGTACGACGGTCCCTCGACTACGGCGCTACGCGCTTGTCATCCCGAGCGTAGCGAACGAAGTGAGCGCAGTCGAGGGAGTCGCGATGCACGCGACGCTAGCGGTCCCTCGACTACGGCGCTACGCGCCTACGCTCGGGATGACAAGCGGGGGGCTAGATCCAGGTCTCGTGCGAGCCGGCGTAGACCTGTGCATAAAGCGTCGCCGGATCGGGTGACGGCTCGTTCTCAACCGCGTCGGTCACGGCGTTCACGCGTTCGGCAATTCGTTTGCGCATGGCTTCGATCTCGTCGCGCGTTACGACGCCGGCATCGATCAAACGCGCTTCGAAACGCGGCACCGGATCGTTGACGCGCTGTTCGGCCACTTCTTCGCGCGTGCGATAGGTGCGCTCGTCGTCGTCGGTCGTGTGCGAGAGAAACCGGTAACACATCGCTTCCACGAGCGTCGGACCGCCGCCGCTGACCGCTCGCTCGCGCGCGCGCCGCACGGCTTCGTAGACCGCGACGGGGTCGAACCCGTCGACCACCACGCCCTCGATACCGTAGCCCTGCGCGCGCGCGGCGACACTGGGATTGGCCATTTGTTTGGAGATCGGCGTCGAAATCGCCCATTGATTGTTTTCGCACAACAGTACGACCGGTACGCGATGGATGGCGGCAAAGTTGACCGATTCGTGCCATTCGCCTTCGCTGGTCGAGCCTTCACCGAATTGACAAAGAACCATACGATCCGTCTCGCCGCGATACTTGATTGCGTAGGCGGCACCGACCGCATGCGGACACTGCGCGGCCAGAATCGACGAAATCGACGCAATGCCCTTGGTTTTGTCGGTAACGTGATTGATGATCGACTTTCCGCCGGTCGTGTCGGTTGCGCGCGCGAACTGCGAGCGGAAAAGATCTTCGAGCGCAAATCCCACGGCGAGCGTTATGCCGGTGTTGCGGTAGTAGGGATAGAGGAGATCTTTACCGCGCTCGAACGCCATGCCCGCGCCGGCTTGCACCGCTTCGTGGCCCTCGGAGCCCATCGCGATCCCAATCTTGCCTTGGCGATTGAGCTGGAAGCCGCGGGTGTCGACGGCACGCTGCAAAAGCATATTGTGCAAGAGCGTCAGGAGCTGATCGTTGGTCAGCGACGTGGCGGCTGCGGGACGAGTGGAAGCCATGGCTGAAGTCGTTGTCTATGGAAGCGCGGCGCCCCTACGACATCGATTCGGTCACCGACGTGGCCTTCCGCATCTTTGCCGAGCGTGGCTTCGACGCCGCGTCGATGGAAGATGTCGCGCGTGCCGCGGGCATCACCAAGGCGAGCATCTATCATCACGTCCCGAGCAAGGAAGCGTTGCTTGCGCGCGGCCTCGATCGCGCGCTCTCCGCGCTCTTCGGCGTGCTCGACGATCCGGCGGCAAACACGGGCACCGCGCGCGCGCGGCTGACGGTGATCGTCACGCGCGTTGCGGAGATCACGATGTCGCTGCGTGCCGAGGTGAGCGTGCTTTTTCGCGTGCGTGGCAACTCGACGACCGAACGCGACGCAATGGAGCGGCGGCGCACGTTCGATGCACTCCTCGCTGAGCTCGTCCGGGCCGCCCAGGCTGCCGGCGAGGTCCGCCGGGACATCGACCCAGCCTTGATCGTCCGCCTGATCTTCGGCATGTCGAATTCGGTCGTGGAGTGGTACCGGCCGGAGGGTCGCACGCCTGCCGCCGAGATCGCCCGGGCGATCGAGCAAATCGTCTTCGAGGGCATTGACGCTTAGGTGAGGCGGCCGTAGAATTTAGGCTGACCTACCGTTCGGTAGGGACGGGAGAAACGATGAAGTTGCGGAGTTACGTCGAGGCCGCCTGGTACGAGGCCCCCGGCGGGTTCACCGAGGTGTCCTCGGCGGTGGACGGGCGGACAGTCGCCCTGGTCTCGAGCCAAGGCGTCGACTTCGGCCGCGTGCTCGACTACGCGCGCAACGTTGGGGGTCCGGCGTTGCGTGCCTTGACCTTCCACGAACGCGCCGAGGCGATCAAGCGGCTCGCTGCGCACTTGGACGCGTACAAGGAACGCTTCTATCAGCTCTCGTTTGACACCGGCGCGACGCGCAAAGACAGTTGGACGGATATCGACGGCGGGATCATCACGCTGCGCTCGTTTGCGTCGAAGGCGCGCCGCGAATTGCCCGATGCACGCGTCGCCGTCGACGGCGCGCTCGAACCGCTCTCGAAAGGCGGCACGTTTGCGGGGCGGCACATCATGACGCCGTTGCGCGGCGCTGCCGTGCACATCAATGCCTACAATTTTCCGTGCTGGGGCATGTTGGAAAAACTCGCGCCTGCCTTCATCGCGGGCGTCCCCGCGATCGTGAAGCCGGCGACGCAATCCGCCTATGTCGCGCACGCGGTCTTCGAAGAGATTATCGCGTCGGGGATTTTGCCCGAGGGTAGCGTGCAATTCATTGCCGGCAGTCTCGGCGATTTGCTCGAGCGCCTGACCGGACAGGACGTTGTGTCGTTCACCGGTTCGGCGTCGACCGCCGTCAAGTTGCAACGCATCGCGGCGATCGCGCAAAACAGCGTGCGCTTCATTGCCGAACGTGACTCGCTCAATGCGGCGATCCTTGGCTCCGACGTGGCGGAGACCGACCCTGAATTCGATTTGTTCGTCAGGGAAGTTGCGCGCGAGATCACCACCAAGGCGGGCCAGCGCTGCACTTGCATCCGCCGTGCGATCGTGCCGCGCGCGCTGCTCGACCGCGTGCAGAGCGCGCTGGTTGCGCGGTTAGACCGGGCCGTGCTCGGCGATCCGCGCAGCGAAAAGGTGACGATGGGCGCGCTCGTGAGTTGCGGGCAGCGCGACGACGTGCGTGCCGCCGTAGCGGAGCTGGCGCAGGAGGCGATCATCGTGTACGGCGATCTCGACGCGCCGCCGCACGTCGTCGATGCCGACGCGAAGGCCGGCGCGTTTCTCTCGCCGATCGTCTTGCGTTGCGAACGTCCGTTGCAGGCGACGCGCGTCCACAGCGTCGAGGCGTTCGGTCCAGTGACCACGCTGATGGCCTACGATACGATCGACGATGCCATTGCGATCGCCAATCGCGGCGAGGGAAGCTTGGTCGCCTCGATCTTCTCGTACGACACGGCTACGGCGGACGCACTCGTGCTCGGTATCGCACCGTTCCACGGGCGCGTGCTCGTGGTCGATCGCGACGATGCGAAGGAACAGACGGGACACGGTTCGCCGCTCGCTCCGCTGGTGCACGGTGGGCCTGGTCGTGCCGGCGGCGGCGAAGAAATGGGCGGCGTGCGCGGGATATTCCACTATATGCAACGCACCGCCGTGCAAGGCACGCCGCAACGTCTCGCGACGGTGAGCGGCGTGTGGAACCCGGGCGCGACCGAAACGGCGGCCGACGGGCATCCCTTCGAGCGCGCGTATGAAGAGCTGCGCGTCGGCGAGACCTTTCATACGCGTACGCGCGAAATCACGCTGGAGGATATCGAGCGCTTCGCGCACTTCACCGGCGACGAATTTTACGCGCACATGGATGAGGCCGCGGCGAAGACCAGCCCGTTCTTCGAAGGTCGCGTCGCGCATGGGTACCTCGTGCTCTCGTTTGCCGCGGGACTCTTCGTGCGCTCGGAGCTCGGTCCGGTCTTAGCCAATTATGGCCTGGAGAATCTGCGCTTCCTCACCCCGGTTTATCCCGGCGACACGATGCGCGTGCGCCTCACCGTTAAAGAGAAGCGCCCGCGCAAACCCGAGTACGGAGAAGTGCGCTGGTCGGTCACGGTGTTCAATCAGCGCGACGAGATTGTCGCGACCTACGACCTGCTCACCATGAACGCGACCGCGGCGCACGTTCCCGCATTGGAGCCGGCATAATGTATACATCGATCAGCGACGGAATCGTCGAAGGCCAAAGCGACGAGCGCGAAGCGGCGTTCAACGCCCGGCTCGAACGCGGCATCAAGGTCGAACCCAACGATTGGATGCCCGAGGCCTATCGCAAAACGCTGACGCGGCAAATCTCGCAACACGCGCACTCCGAGATCGTCGGCATGCTGCCCGAGGGCAATTGGATTACGCGGGCGCCGTCGTTGCTGCGCAAATTGATTTTGCTTGCCAAGGTGCAAGACGAAGCCGGACACGGCTTGTATCTCTACAGCGCTGCCGAGACGCTCGGCACGTCGCGCGATGCGATGGTCGAAGCACTGCTTACCGGTAAAGCGAAGTATTCCAGCATTTTCAACTATCCGACGCTGACGTGGGCCGATGTTGGCGCGATCGGGTGGCTGGTCGACGGTGCCGCGATTATCAACCAGATTCCGATCACGCGCTGCTCGTACGGACCGTATGCACGGGCGATGGTGCGCATCTGCAAAGAGGAGAGTTTCCATCAGCGCCAGGGCTTCGACGTGATGTGGAAGCTCGCACATGGGACGCCCGCGCAGAAAGCGATGGCGCAGGATGCGCTCAACCGGTGGTGGTGGCCGGCGGTGATGATGTTCGGTCCGCCCGACTCCGCATCGCCGCATAACGAGCAGTCGTTGCGCTGGAAGATCAAGCTCTTCACCAACGACGAGCTGCGTCAGAAGTTCATCGATCAAACCGTGCCGCAGGCCGAACAGCTCGGCCTGCAGATCCCCGACCCCGATTTGCGCTGGAACGAAGCGACGCAGCACTACGAAATCGGCGCGATCGATTGGGATGAGTTCTATCGCGTCATCAAGGGCGACGGCCCGTGCAATCGCGAGCGGCTGCAGACACGCAACGACGCATGGAACGACGGTGCCTGGGTGCGCGAAGCCGCCGTCGCATACGCCGAGAAGCACGCGGTGAAGAACGCGAGTGTCGCATGAGTAGCCGGGACTGGCCGCTGTGGGAGATTTTCGTGCGCAGCGAAAACGGGCTCGCGCACAAGCACGTCGGCAGCTTGCACGCGGCCGACGCCGAGATGGCGGTGCAGCATGCGCGCGATCTCTACACCCGGCGCAATGAGGGCGTAAGTATCTGGGTCGTCAAGTCGAGCGACGTGGTGGCTACCGACCCCGCGCAGAGCGAAGCGTTCTTCGATCCGTCGGAAGATAAGGCGTACCGGCACGCGACGTTCTATCACGTGCCCGAGGGCGTGAAGCATCTGTGAACGCGCAAACCGAGTACGCGCTTCGCTTCGGCGATAACGCGCTGGTGCTGGCGCAGCGTTGCGCCGCGTGGGTCGCGCATGCGCCGATCATGGAAGAAGACGTCGCGCTGGCCAACGTCGCGCTCGACCTCTTCGGAGCGGCGAAACTCTGGCTCGAGTACGCGGGCGAGATCGAGGGGGCGGGGCGTGACGCCGATGCGCTCGCGTTTCACCGCGACAGCGGCGCGTTTCACAACGTGTTGCTCGTCGAACAGCCCAACGGGAATTTTGCCGACACGGTCGTCCGCGGCTATTTGTACGATGCGTGGGCGGATCTCGCATGGCAAGCCTTGGCGCGATCGCGCGACGAGCGCATCGCTGCGATCGCCGCAAAATCGGCGAAGGAAACGGCGTATCATTTGCGCCGAAGCGAAGACTGGCTCCTACGTTTGGGTGACGGCACGGACGTGAGCCACGAGCGCGCGCAGCACGCGGTCGACGAGCTCTGGCGTTTCACGGGCGAGTTGTTCTGGGGTGACGAGGTCGACGCGGCAATGACCGCTGCGGCAATCGGATTCGACCCCGCATCCTTACGCGATCCATGGTTTGCGCGTGTAAGCACGGCGCTCGGCGCCGCGACGTTGACGCGGCCTGCCGACGGCTGGATGCAGCGAGGCGGCAAACAGGGCGTGCATTCCGAAGCGCTGAGCTACATGCTGGCTGAAATGCAGGTGCTGCCGCGTACCTATGTGGGTGCAACGTGGTGACAACGCAAGCATGGGCGTGGCTCGACGTGGTGCCGGATCCGGAGCTGCCCTCGGTCACGATCACCGATCTCGGCATCGTGCGCGATATTCGTGAGGAAGCAGACGCGCTCGTGGTCGCGCTCACGCCGACGTATTCAGGCTGTCCGGCGACGGCGGTGATCGAAGAAGACGTCACGCGCGCGCTGCACGCGCACGGCGTGACCAACGTCCGGATCGAACGCCGCCTCGCGCCGCCTTGGACGACCGATTGGATCACCCCACGCGGCCGCGCCCGGTTGCACGAGCACGGCATCGTACCGCCCGCCGCCAATATCGCGAACGGACCCGTCGTGAGTACGATCGTGCGGTGTCCGCGCTGCAATTCGGGCGACACGACGGAGCTCAGCCATTTTGGTTCGACGCCGTGCAAGGCGCTGTTCCGGTGCGAAGCCTGTCGCGAGCCCTTCGATTACGTGAAGCCACATTAGTACGCATGGAATTCTATAAACTCCCGATTCAGCACGTGCGCAAAGACACGCGCGACGCGGTGGTCGTCGAATTGGGCGTCCCCGAAAGCGTGCGCGAAGCGTTCGCGTTCACGGCCGGTCAATATCTGACGGTGCGTGCGGCGATCGGGGGAAAAGACGAACGCCGCTCGTACTCGATCTGCACGAGTCCGCTGTCGGGTAAATTGCGCGTCGCGATAAAGCGCGTCGACGACGGCGTCTTTTCGAGTTGGGCGCACGGCGCATTGCAAGCCGGCGACGAACTGGAAGTAGCCTCTCCACAGGGCCGTTTCTTCGTTCCGCTCGATCCCGCCGCCACGCGCAATTATCTCGCCGTTGCCGCGGGCAGCGGGATTACGCCGGTGCTCTCGCTCATCGAAGCGACGCTTGCGATCGAGCCGCGCAGCCGCTTCACGCTCGTCTACGGAAATCGTTCAGCTTCTTCGACGATGTTCCGCGAAGAGCTGCAGCATCTCAAAGATCGCTATCTCGAGCGCCTTGCGCTGATCTTCATCACGAGTCGTGAGCGCCAGGACGTCGATGCGTTCAACGGGCGGATCGACCGGGCGCGCGTGCTCGAGCTGGCCAAGGGCTGGATCGACCTCGACGCAACCGATTTCGTCTTTCTTTGCGGACCGGAATCGATGATGGACGCGGTTGCGCAGGCGCTGCGCGAGCGCGATTTTCCGCCGGAACGGGTGATCGTCGAGCGCTTCGTCGCCGACGGGGAGGTCGCGCGCGAACGGCGTGAACGCGCGAAGACGCAAGCCGAACGCATCGTGCACGCCAGCGTCGTGCTCGACGGCGCGACGCGTACCTTCGAGATTCGCAAAGACGCCGAATCGGTGTTGGAAGCCGGCCTGCGAGCCGGCATCGATTTACCGTTCTCATGCAAGGGTGGTATATGCTCGTCGTGCCGCGCGCAGCTGGTCGCGGGAGAGGTTGATATGGACGTGCATTTCGCGCTCGAAGATTACGAAGTGCGTAGCGGTGTCGTGCTCATGTGCCAGAGCCACCCGGTGACCGACGAAGTCGCGCTCGACGTCGACGCGATCGCGGCACAACTCGTATGAGCAGCGTCCTCGTAAGCCGCGACGGCGGGATCATGCGCGTCGCGCTCAACCGTCCCGAGAAGCTCAACGCCTTTACGCCGGAGATGGCGCATGCGACCCGTGCGGCGTTCGACGCGGCCGCGGGCGACGCGAACGTCCGCGTCGTGATCGTCACCGGGAACGGCCGCGCGTTCTGCGCGGGACAGGATCTGGCCGACCCGACGGTCGCGCCGGGCAGCGATTTGGGTGTGACCGTGGAGGGCAGCTGCAATCCGTTGGTTCGCGCGATGCGAGCGTTGCCCAAGCCGATCATCGCACGTGTAAACGGCGTCGCCGCCGGTGCCGGTGCAAATCTCGCGTTCGCCGCCGACATCGTGATCGCCGCGCGCTCGGCGTCGTTCATCGAGTCGTTTTCGCGTATCGGCCTCCTACCCGATACGGGAGGCACGTGGATGCTGCCGCGGCTCTTCGGGCACGCCCGCGCGCTGGCACTTGCCATGCTCGGCGAGCGCATTAGCGCTGAACAAGCCCACGCGTGGGGGGCGATCTGGGACGTTGTCGACGACGACAAACTCGACGAAGCCTGCGACGTGCTCGCGCGGACGCTCGCCGACGCGCCGACGCGCGCGCTGGGCGCTATCAAAGCCGCGATCGAACAAAGTTGGACGAGCACGCTCGATGCAGCGCTCGACCGCGAGCGCGACCTGCAACGGATGCTCGGCGCAACCCACGACTACGCCGAAGGCGTCGCCGCCTTTGCTGCAAAGCGCAAACCGGATTTCGAGGGACGATGACGACGTCCGACGCACAAACCCTCGCTGAGGCGTGTGCGCAAGCGATGTGGGCGCGCGATCGCGCGTCGCAGACGGCCGGCATGCGCATCGAGGCGGTCGCTCCCGGTTATGCGCGTCTTGCGATGCCCGTGCTGCCGCAAATGGTCAACGGGCACGACATCGCGCACGGGGGTGCGATCTTTGCGCTCGCCGATTCGGCGTTTGCATTTGCCTGCAATTCGCGCAACGTCGCCACGGTGGCGCAGCACTGCTCAATCGCGTACGTCTCACCCGGACGCAAGGGCGAGACGCTCGTGGCCGAATGCAAGGAGACGAACCTGACCGGACGATTCGGCGTCTACGACGTGACCGTCACCGGCGGCGACGGGCGCGTGGTTGCCGTCTTTCGCGGCCATTCGGCGGCCATCCGAGGCTCCGTGCTTCCGGCAGGGTAAGCCTCGAAGCAACGATGGGACAAGACCGCTTGAACCTGGCGATTCGCGTTTGCTGGCTGATCGTGCTCGCCGGCGTGATCGTGTATTTCGGCTACCATTTGCTGGCGCGGGTTGCCGCCTTCACGACGATCGTGATCGGTGCGATCTTTTTCGCGTACTTGATATTTCCGGCCGTACGAAGGCTCAACGCGCGCATGCCGCTGGGACTCGCCATCGCCGTCGTCTATGCCGCCGTGCTGCTCGTTGTCGGACTGGGCGTCTATTACGTGGTACCGTCTATCTCGGCCGATCTGCAACAACTCATCAAGAACACGCCGGCGCTGGTGGAGCAAGCGCGCGAACAGCTCATCATCCTGCAGTTCAGGGAAAAGGTTCCGGAGTTAATCCGCGATTACGCGGCATCCTTGCCGAGTGTCGTCGAGGCGAATCTCAC
>Ga0335073_10013211_pt1 | contig 11578 bp, 11 predicted proteins | sample Lox_Sample_22_FD_207093 | JGI IMG/M metagenome (GOLD analysis project Ga0335073, IMG submission 207093) | Soil microbial communities from Loxahatchee National Wildlife Refuge, Florida, United States - Lox_Sample_2.2 | ecosystem: Environmental > Terrestrial > Soil > Wetlands | place: USA... | reverse complement strand
AGGCCGATCCTTTGCGTAGCATACATGCATCTATGCTGATCTCCGCTGAAATGCCTATCTGATAGCGCTACTATCGCAACTGAGACATCGATTAAATATCTCATACTTCGTCGCTATCCGTATCCCACTTTCGATATCTCCTCACCATGGACAACCAAAAGACCGAAGTCTCGAATCCAACTGTTCAGGACGAGGATTCGCTGGACAAAATCCATGTTTCCATGAATGAGAACGTGGTGGACCCTGAAAATGAGTCCATCGAGGGGAAACCGGCTTTACAATCCCATTTCCTCGAAGTCAGATCGGCTGTCGAGGCTGTCGACGATGTCAACATGGCTTCCGAGACTTTCCGCGCCTACGCTATCTCGATTTTCCTATGCTCAATTGCCTCCGTGATTACCAACATCACGAGCCAGAGGGAAGAACCGTTGTTTGTGGAAGCGTCCGTCATTCAACTTGTCTCTTTCCCAGTGGGGAAGTTATGGGCCCGGTGGATGCCATACAAGACCGTCCGCTTGGGGAAATGGTCCTTCAAGCTAAATCCGGGGCCATTCACCGTCAAAGAGCACGCGTTGATTGTTGTCATGGCGAACGTCTGTTATGGTTCCCCATATGGTGCAGATTTGATTGTCGTGCAAATAGTGAAATACGGTGAGGCCCGTTGGAGGTTGATTTAATTTAAGGACAAAAGTTTGGATTCTTGTACAACTTGTTGATGTTGGTCGGCACAGAAATGATCGGGTATGGACTTGCTGGGATCTGTCGACGGTGGCTCGTTTACCCTGCCGAAATGCTCTGGCCCAGTACGCTTGCAGACTGTGCGTTTTTGAACACGCTGCATCGAGATAAGAACTATCCCGTGGGATCGTGGACAATCAGCCGCTACAAGCTCTTCTTCGTCGCCATGGTCGCATCTTTTGGCTATGCATTCCTTCCTCAATTTCTGGGATTTCTCGGAGAGGTTCAGATCTTCACCTTGATCTGGCCAAAAAGCACCATTGTCAATACTCTTTTTGGAATGAAACGCGGTCTTGCACTTCTTCCATTAACGTTGAGCTATCAAACTGCTATAGCCTTCCTCGGTTCCCCCACTCTCGTGTTTGAATTGATGATTCTAGGGCAGCCTCAGATTGTTCCAGCTGCTGCACATTTGAATATATGGATCGGGATGGTTTTTTGGTTTCAGATCTTCGCTTTAATCATGTACGCCAAAAATATTTGGTTTAGCCACTACTTCCCTATCGGCTCGTAACGCCCTACATCGATATGCCGCTAAACTTAGGCCGAATATTTATGACAATAAGGGGATGTCTTTCCAATACGCCTCGTTAATGTCGCCTGAAGGCACTCTGGACATAGACGCCTACAAAAACTACTCGCCCCTCTTGCAGGGGCCTCGAATCGCCCTGGCGTATGCTCTCTCGTTTGCATCGATCTCCTGCGTTCTCGTCAATGCAGCTCTTTATGATGGAAAGTGGATGCTGCAAAAATTTCGGAAGAAGACGTCCGCGGAAGACGATATTCATATGCAACAGATGCGCAAGTATCCAGAAGTGCCTGAATGGTGGTTCGTAGTGCTGTTCGCGGTTCTCTTTGGTGTTTCGCTGGCATCCGTTACCGCTTGGCCCACCTTTCTTCCCTGGTGGGGATTTATTATAACCATGCTTCTTCCGATTATTTTCATACTTCCCGTCGGACTTATTCAAGCTCGGACCAGTCAACAGATTGGATTAAATGTCATCACCGAGTTTGTTGCGGGCTATATTTGGCCCGGAAAGCCAGTCGCAAACACCCTCGTCAAAATTTATGGATATATGGCAATGTCGAGAGGACTCCTTTTCGTACAAGATCTCAAGTTCGGGCATTACATGAAAATCCCTCCGCGGGCGATGTTTCGCTTCCAGATCCTAGGATCCCTTATCAAGAACATAACGGCACTCGGTGCTCTCCTGTCGCTTCGATTCTGACTATCTAGGTGTGATAACGTGGCTAATCAACTCGGTCAGTAATTTCTGCGATGAGAAGAAAAATACAAACGGTTTCACTTGCCCAGGTCTAAACGTATTCTTTCGCGCGACCATCATCTGGGGGGTATCATCTTCCTCTGTCAAGGCATCTGAACCCGTTAGGCAATCGCCCCAGACCGCATTTTCAGTCCGCATGCTCCATATGGTGCGAGCATGTGGTTCTTTGTAATTGGCGCGCTAGCTCCTGTTCCCTTTTATCTCGCGAAGAAAAAATGGCCAAATTCTTGGGTGAAGTGGGTCAATATGCCGCTCTTTTTCTCGGGCACAGCAATGATCCCTCCTGCAGGTCCTCTCAATTACTCGAGCTGGTTTGCAGTCGGGTAATATCTTACATTCTTATAGCCCGAGACTTACAAAAGAATCTTTTTCAATGGCTGGGTAATGACAAGAAAACCTGCATGGTGGGCAAAGTACAACTATATTTTGGTTAGTGACACTTATCATCCTCTTCACTGGGGCTGAGATATGATAGGGTGTTGCTCTCAGCATTGGCGTTACTCTGTGTGAGTTGTTGTTTTCATTCCTGGCTGCCGGAGGGGTTGAGATGAGCGAATTGGTCGTGGATCCACTGAGGAAATATCTCGATGCAACTCTTGATCACATGTGGTTAAAGGGAGGTCGGGAAGGACTGAAAGTAATTCCAGAGGGGTATGCGATTTACTTAAAGATGTTACTAACCAAGAAGAGCAACCATAGGGCCGAAAACTTGGGATTGAACCACGCACTGTTAAGAACTTTGCATAATGACTTCAATCAAGGTATTTCAATTTTATTCTCAATAGTCGTCTGTAGGTTCCGTATGCTTTTTTTCTGCTAGTACAAGGCTCTAATCTTGCCGATCCAAATGAAATATCACATACATTTGGAGTGTGAAGAGCACCGCAGCAGATCCACGCTTTTGGCAAAACAATCGTCGTAGCTTATGACGTTTCAGGACATTTTGGAAACGCGTCCGAATGCCTCCAAAGCTCGTCTACCGGCCCTGTACGCTGACTTTCGGCCTCTGAAGCACAATAATCCTGAAGGCTATGAGGCGAATGTCCAAGTGTGGCAGTCAGCGCTTTCAAGCGCGGTCAAAGATGGCGTCTTGAGTAACAACGACAACAACCTCGTCCTAGACGTCACGTCGCAGCTCCTCTCCGACGTGTCCCTGCCGCCATGGGGCCGTCCGCTCGGCCTTGGATCGGTTGTGGTAGACTTGATCTGCAAAGGCGAGGTTAACGATAGACGGAAGCAGTGTCAAGTCGAGAGTGGATCCCGTTAGAGAGATTCCTCAATGAGAGTGTGAGTATTTACGAGGAGTCGTGGTCCGTGACAGGGGCTATTGGCTGGATATGGAAGAAGTTGATAGAGTACAGCTCAGGTGGAGACGATGATCCTCTTCCCGCTGGACGATTTGTCTTACGACGTAATCTGGAAGTATAACCGAGACATACGACGCTAATGATTAGGAAGCAGCGAACAGGATTCTAAAGCGTGCAAAAGATGTTACATCCCCATATGTGGACTACATATACTCTCCAGAAACATTTGCCAAAACGTTTTCTTCTCTCTTCCCTCGCTCTCTCTCAAAGCTCGACCAGTTAATACTGCTGAGATATCTCTCGAGAGATAAGAAGGAAGTCGCCTGTTCTCCTAATGTATCAAAACTGTCTGTGTTATGATGCTTACATAGACCATCAAATTTCGGTCCTCAAACAAGTTGACGCCCATCACCGCCTCCGATACCGCCATTGCGCACCTCAAAACCGTGCAAACCTCCCTGAATGAACAAATTTCGCTCTTAACATCACAAATCGCTACCTTCACACAGAAGGCCCGGGATGCCACCAGCAAACAGAATCGTATCGTTGCATTATCGGCTTTGAAATCCCGTAAACTCGGCGAGTCGGCCCTCCAAAAGCGATCCGATGCTCTCGCACGTATCGAAGAGGTTTTGAATGGCGTAGCACAGGCTGCCTCGGACGCCGAAGTCATCAAGAGTCTCGAGGGCGGTGCGACTGCCCTGGAACGATTGAATAAGGACATCGGTGGAATTGAGAGGGTGGAGAAAGTTATGGATCGCGTTAGAGAGGGCATCGAGGAAAGTGAAGATGTTGGACGGGTTATTTCTGAGATGGGGAGCTCGAGGGTTAATGAGGACGAAGTTGAAGAGGAATTTGAGGCCATGTTGAAAGCTGAAGAAGAGAAAGAGCGAAAGCTTCAAGAGGAAAGAGAACGAGCGAAACGGGAATTGGAAAGACAAGAAAGAGCGAGGAAGGAAGCAGGACAAGCGAGAAAGGAAGAGGAGAGTAAACTCAAAGAGGATGCTGAGAAGCAGGATGGGTTGGTGGAAGATTTGAAGAGTGTATCACTGGATGCTTCTCCACAAGAGACAGATTCCAAGCTCCTCGAGGAACCCATACCAAGTTAATTATCATACCAAGATATCATTAATGTACAAACACCTCCATGAGGACCGCTATGCAAATGTTTCCTCCTGTGAGGACTTGGATGGTGCTACAGTCACAGATGCTGCTTCTCCATTGACGCTCTGCTCCGCTACTTTCCGTCGCTTTGCGCTTTCTCTCGCCTGTCTTGTCAAATCTCCGAATTCGGACTTGCATCTCCTTCCCCATTCCTCAGCACTTAATTCCTTTCTCTTATCCGTTCGGCTCAAATTCAGTTGCGTTGCGTCCCATTGTTCCATATGCCTGACAAGTTCTTGTCGTGATTGAGGATGGCTACGGTCTATATTGGCATTGAAGACGTTGACAAATTCCTTGTGTCGAGCTGCGAGAACGACCTTACTTCCAAACGTCGAAAGTCCGTGTTCAGACAGCTTCGCTCGAAGTTGCTTCTCGTTGTACATTGGATAGTTTATCTTGGGGAGCGGAAGACTCCTTCGAGGAGGAGGAGAGGGAGCTACTGGCCTCTGCGGACGGAGATTGTATGATTGTGACGAGGCAGACGAAAGAGCGTGCTGTACACCAGTGCAAGTGTCAATATGTCTATCGACCTGTTCGACGCTCTTAAACGGACGTAGACATATCGGACACTGTATCCCCGGATTTAGAGGAGGGTCGTTAAGGAGCGGTTCTGTTGCGATGGGCTTGTCGGAGTCTATTCGAAAACCGTTCGTTTCTTCTGGGGCAGGAAGTGGTAAGCGGTTCGAGGGTTGACCTCGCGCGATTTCTAACAGACGTGGCCTACATTAATACAAAGTCTTTGGGTAGGAGTACCGCACGGCACGGAAGTTTTCGACAAGATCAGCAACGACTTTGTTCTGCCGTAGTCCGCTGTCAGAGATGTTGGTCGTCCGACAAGCGGGACAAATTGCTTCGGTGCTCAGACTCCGGCGAATGCATAGCGAGCAAAATGTATGGAGACAAGTAGTTATGACTGGGGCAGTGTAAAAGTCCTTGCATATCAGACATCGCAAGTTCGAGTCGAGGGGCGACAACGCTGAAAGACAAGAGTTGTTCCAGTCTGACGGATCCGAGAAGTCGTCTCCGTTCATGAATGATGATGAGTCAAAAATCGACTTCGCGTCAACACACGAGATTTAGTGAATTTGCAGACAATTTCGGATCACGTCAGCCGATTTCCCCTTTTACTCTGGTGGCTTGAAAAGTTTCCTCCTGAGAGTCGTGTCTTGAGGCCAAGGGACAGCATTTCGACCGAGGATGGTTCTGTACTCATTCTCAATATATGACCGGCATTGTCCCTTCATTTCCGCCGTCGGAGCTGACTTCAGGTGAATCTGTATATCACAGACAATGGAACATCCCCACAAACCAGACAAAAGTCCCTGCCTTCACCTCACCAGGTCCGCCCGTTCAGACTCACCAGGAACAGCGTCTTATTCCAACAACCAATAAACACGAAGATGACGCAAAGCTCCTGTTTGGAGTGGTATATTCTCTACGAAATATGACGCGGAAGCTTTCGACCCCGTTCGTTTCCCTCAATGCTTGAAGACTAACCTCGCAAGGGACGATAATTTCATTTCGTATCGGACATCTAGATATAAACTCCACTACTACGAAACACCGACCCTCTTGAAGTTCGTAATGATCACAGATGCTAAAACCGATAATAAGCGGGTTGTTTTGCATCAGATCTACGTGAGCTTGTATGTTGAATTCGTGGTCAAAAACCCGTTGCGGGAGATGGATGGGCCTGTAGGAGTCGAAACATTTCATCTGGCTCTAGACCAGTTCGTTCGAACATTAGTGTACATCCCAAAATCCAAATTGGCGCTAACTTGCTCAGAGATTTCAATTGATACCACCATAGCAAGGACCTTGAGCCTTCAGTTGGCAACCAGTGATGTTGCCATCGCTGATCATTGACCTGCGATGGGACACGCAGCAGAACTGTAGGTTATTGATGCCCGGGAGTAGTACAGGCTCTAGTAATCAATGTATAATATTAGTATGTCAAAGCTATTTGGCCAAAGCTGCTCTTTCTGTAGAACGTACGAAGATCTGTGAATGCGGAATGGCGGATTTCAAATCTCTTCGAGATGTCGGTCTCTATTCCTCTAATAATTTACACTGCAAAAACAGATCGCAGGCCATGATGTTCACGAATTACAACTCTCCCACTAGCAAGCAATTCTCTTGCTGCCATGATGCCTTCATTTCCCGTTCCTTCAACAACCGCTTGCTGCAGCTGAAATTTCCTCAACTCTCCCCCTTCCAGTGGTCCATGCCAGTCAAGAAATGTGACTCTCCCCGACGATTCACCGACACCAAGCATGTCCCGATCACAATTAAAATCCGCACTACCAATTGCTGAATCGAACTCTGCGATATTTCGTACAAACGGCGTTCCCAAGCGCGTATCCCACAACTTTAAACATCCGTCCGAAGCGCCGGTCATCAGATAGTCTGACTGGGGCAGCCATTCGGCAACAGAAACGCCCGTATCCCAATCTTCTAGTTGACCATCTACCGGGGGCACCATCTTTGTCGGACCGTGGGCGAGGATGTGGAGGGGGTCTGGTTCCGTCGAGTCCCTGATCATTCGCAAATCCCACACAAATGTTTTCCCGTCTGTACCACCGGAAGTCACACGAAATCCACAAGGTGACAATGTCACTTGGTTGATATCCTTCTGCGGGGAATCGAGGCCGATTTCCATCGTTACCTTGTCCATCCGCGGATCGAAGATGCGAACGACCGACTTCGCTGTAGGTCCAGCATTTTTGAAATGGCCGGTTGCTCCGACTACGAAATGGTTTGCGCTAGGATGGAAATATGCCGCCGACTGAGAGTTTGAGGCCGGAGTAATTCGTCGAATTAACATCCCAGTTGGTACGTCGTAAGCGTATAATGCTCCGAATGATGAGGCGTCTTTTGATTCATACCCTGCCAGCATCCAATTTACGAATGTCCCTTGTCCAGGGACCAGAAACGCTCCACACAACCGGTCATTCAGCCCTTGTAGAACTGTCCGTCGCTGTTTACTCGGATTTAGGACATCGTAGAGATACACGTTTCCATCGTCTGAGGCAACAGCCAATACCCGATCGGAGCAGTATGTTGTGCTCAACGCCGTTATCCGACCGTGACCCGTAAGACAACCCAGCATCTCACCCTTCATATCCCAGATTTTAACAGTATTGTCGTAAGATCCAGAATATAGATATTGTCCATCGTTGGAAAATCGGATATCGGATACAGTATAATATCGTTCTGCGCCAACCGTACGATCCGCATGGCCGTTTAGGGTAGACACAATCTCTCGTGCCGCATCACCGAACAACAGATTTCCGGGCCGATTGTAGTCATTCGTCAAGGTATTACAGCATGCTGCGAATTGATTGTTGACTGGGGAGAATTTAAAATCGATTACGTCGCCGCTGGCATGGTTGAATGTGCTGCATGGAATTAAGCCGAGCAGCTTCTGGAGTTCACGGTCAGATTGAAGGGTTTTGACGCCCAGTTCACGGCGACGACGTTGTCGTGAGAACGAAGAAGTCCGAGATTGATAATCGGAGCGGGATTGAGGTTGCGAGCACAAAGGAGCGACTCGAATAAAACTCGGAGAGTCATAGTCGAGCCGTAAATCGGGATAATCGTTCGTGAATCGAATGCAATCTTCCGCTGTTCGTCCCGGGACAGCTTGGTATATGCGGAACATGTCCACTTCTTCGGAAGTAAAATCAACGTGAATAATTTCGTTTCGGTAATTGCTGAGTTCTTTCAAATCGCCGAGATGACTCAAGAAATCCCTCGCTCGTTTGCTCATATAAGGCTTCCGGGCACCCTTATCCGTCATCAGTTCGTAACCCTGATACTGCTGAACTAAGGTGGAGTTTGCTGTCATTGGAGACTTGACTATGGGTATTGGTACTGAAATCCGTTCACCGACAAGGTTCGGAGCAAGTTTTCTTCTTGGGGTCTATCGTCAGTCATGTCTTTGCACGTCGTACCTCCAAAGTGTCGAAATAGGGGTCATATTCATCAAATGAATCAGAATCACTCGAAAATCTTTCGTTGGCATCCGATAGATACATATCGTCCACAATGGCGACGTGAGACTCAAACTCGGCAGCCTTCGAGAGAGGGGACAGTAACTCGCGGTCCAGCTGCTTGTCGTCCAATCGCAAAGACTCTTCTCCCGGAGATTGAAGAGAGGGATACTCTGCTGATGCCGTTGCTTGAGAACCTTCGGCACCTTGGATTTCATTGTCATCGATTTGCATTGCCTCGGGAAGGGCAGCGTCCTCAGCGTTGTATGAAGCGTAGGTCGAGATAAATTCGTCCAGTCTCAGCCGTTTCTCTGCTGGTTGCCATCGCATGCCGTCTGAGAACGCAGGCAGAAGACGTTTGGTGGATGGAGTAGCGTCTCTACATTCGCTTGAACCGTGGAGTGTGCTTAATCCGAGTTGGTGGAGGGCATTTGCGGTGGTGTATGAGCTCGACCGAACCGGGTTGACGATGGTTTTAGGTGATTGAGAGGGCGAGAAGTAGGACGTAATCAGATTTGTCCCCTCTATCGACCGTTGTCTACTCGATTCCTTGTTCCCTGTTGTTGATCTCTGTCTTACCGAGTCTGGCTTTGCGGGCGCACACGGCAGAGTCAAAGATCGTTCATGACCTCGTGATATGGCAATTTCAGAACTATTGGGAGAAAGTAATGGCGAAGGCCCGTTCAATATCCCGTTTAGAGATGCTTGCAATATGGCAGTCGATGGCGCGGTGTCCGGAACTCTCGCGGCATACGATCCAAAACCATATCGTCCGAATTCCAAACTTGCCGATGCCGCGTTTGCCAAGATAGGCGTCGCCGCAGGAAGGCTGTCCGGCTTGGGTATCATGGAAAGATCCATTGGCTGGTGGTCCGATTGTTGAAGCTGACCGCTGTTTTGAGCGACATTATGAGCTTCACTTTGATTTTCCCGCAAGGGACTTTGGATTTCCGATGATGAAGAAATGACATACGATAGTTGCTCGTGCGCAGCAATGACAGATAGATGCAGTGGAGCTTGTAATGAGTGTACAGCCGCTGGTGACCTAAACGCGTTAGCACTCGTTGGAAGGTTGCGGTGCAAGTACAAGGAAGGTTCATTGGTTAACAGAAGCGAGCGGATATCATCCATAGTGGGAGAGTTCCCTTCATGTGGTCGACGCGACAAAGTCATTGCGTTGTGAGTTTTCGCGTTCCGCCTTGGACGGAGGCGTTCGGCATACTGACAGCAGACTTATTGTTTGCTTCAAGCAACAATAATAATACGGCGCGGATCCTCAAGCCGTGAACTTTATTTGATTTTGTAGGGCCTGCCCTAATGTGGTCCAATTTGTGACTGCCCACCTGGTTGAGCCAATATCCTGCACAGAAGGTTGAATTGAACATCCACGACCATGTCAGACCAACTCGTCTGGGAAATTGTAAAGGTACACAAATAGCCACCTATCCAGATGCAAAAGGTTCCTCTCTGATGTATAAACAGAACAATTCCTCGTACCTGGTCAAAAGACCTCAGGGCGGAGGATCTCGATTCTCTACCGATCCGCTTAATCTCGCAAACAAACACTCCTACAAATACTCTGGCTCCTCAGCATCGGTAAACCAGTCGCTCCTATGCAATCTTTGAGTGCCAAAGCTAATGCTATGCTGTAGAAAGCGATTGGGGTTCAAGCTGCTTCGTCAGGAAAAGGAGTGACTGTCAGCACAAAGAATTCTTCCGATCGCACCGGCCATACTCCAGCAAAGAATATTTCGTCCGCCACCTATGCTCCCTACAAATCCAACCGCAAAATCGCAAGGTCAATCGTGAACACGACCGCCAAGAAGGGATATCGTCCTGACTTGGTCAAAATGGCATTGGCAAGGTCCAGTGCTATCTTGAGAAGTCAACGACCCAACGCCGGACAAAAGATCAAGGAAAGGAAGCCTAGAGGGAAGAAGGCTGTTGCCAAAGAGGAGTAATTGGGTACTGTTTGGAGTATAGAGTTGATTACTCTGCATCGTCATAACCATGGTTCTCTGAAACTTTCTGCCACAAAATAATCGTCTTCATTTCTATGACCGTTACCTAAAAACCTATGTCGATATCATTAAGCAGGATGAAGCCATCGGCATCGTTCCTATCTACTGTGAGTCTATTTGATGCCGTTATAGGCAAGATAATAGCGGCCATCAGCAAAAACTCTAGATCCGTGAGCGCCAGCCTTCAACACAGAATCACACGCGATCATATTAGATCAAGAGTCTTCACGTTTCTCCACGACCACGCTTCAACCAGAGCACGGTTTCCACGTAGTTGTTCCGTTATGAGAAAACTCAGATATCTTCTCATTGTAATCATCTCGCGTTTGACAATATATTGAGACCAACCACAACTCAACCAAGCAGCAACATGAAAATGTCCCTGATAACAACCTCTGCAATCAAACGCAAGGCTTACCGGAGCATAACCAAGGTTGTATCGAAGGCAGCCAAGGTTGTTATCGAAGGCAGATATCCCGAGCCAAAATCAGGCATCCCGCTTTGATTGAAGTGACGCTTTAGAATTGAAGTGATTAGCGGATAGAAATTATAAGTGCGGGATGTCGATCGTTTCCATGGATACCAATTCAGATCTCGCCAAAAGATGGTTTGTCCAAGTCGGACAAATTACATTAGATTAGAACGGCTGTGCCACCTGGTGGTTTATAGAAAGTACTAGCTTTAGTTACGTGAGCCCAATAATTCACTCTCCCTTTAGTATCATTTCCGCACACTTCTCCGCAACCAGCACAATCGTTGCCTGAGGCTTCACACCTACCAACCTTGGGAATATACTAGCATCCGCCACTCGCAATCCTTGAACGCCGTAGACCCTCAGATTTTGGTCCACCACCCCATCATCCTCCTTTGCTGCCATTCGACAGGTTGAACTCAGATGGTAGGCGCCAGTAGCATAACGTCGGATGAAATCATCGAGACATTCGGTCGACGTGTTCTCAGGCACAAGTGAGACGGACATCTTGTTGTATTTTTCCATCATCCTCTGCCCAATGTCTAGCCCGTATTGTATGCCTTTCCGGAAGAGTTCCAAATCAGATTCAGCGCTGAGA
>Ga0335073_10013210_pt1 | contig 11578 bp, 5 predicted proteins | sample Lox_Sample_22_FD_207093 | JGI IMG/M metagenome (GOLD analysis project Ga0335073, IMG submission 207093) | Soil microbial communities from Loxahatchee National Wildlife Refuge, Florida, United States - Lox_Sample_2.2 | ecosystem: Environmental > Terrestrial > Soil > Wetlands | place: USA: Florida... | reverse complement strand
CGAGGTTCGATCGATACGGAGCCCACTCGTTGTTATAGATCGCTTCGGTTGCGCTTTCTCCGGGGAAGTCGACACCTGCCATGAAGGGAAATACGTCCTCGAAGTACTGGATCGCCGGAACGGAGACCTGCGGTAAGCCATTGCCCGCGTTTCCGTAGTTGCCGCCATTTGCGTCCACTTCTTTGGAAAGGGCGGCGCCGGCGGTGTAGTAGTCGCCGCCACCGGATGGATCGACGTAGTCCACCGGCTCGGCGAGATCGAGCTGTTGCAGAAGATGCCGGCCCAAGCGGCCAACATAGGCGGTTTCAAGCGTAAATCCGCCCGGCAATTCGCGCTGCACCGAGAGGTCGAATGTTTCGGAATAAGGGGTTTTGATCTTGTTATCGAGACCCCAGGTAATGGCGAAGTTACCTTGAGGAGCGTAGTAAGGATAGGTTTGTGTTGTCGGAGCTGCGCCGACACTGATCGCGGGGAGCGCTTGCCTCCCGGTGAACCTTGGCGAGGCGGGGTGGGTCGCGCTTCCCTCAAATCCATACACTCCCGCGGGGTTGCTGACCTGGGAGCTCATGCCGAAGGATCCGTGTTGATCGAAGTTGAAGACCAGTGCTTCTCCATAATGGTCGTAGTAGATTCCGGCGCCGGCTCGAATCGAAGTTTTTGCGTCAGGAGAATAGGCAATGGCAAAACGCGGGGCAAAGTTGTCCTTTGACTTCGGCCAGAATCCAGGTTGGCCGTAGTGGGGGCCTGCGGGTGCGAACTGGAGATCGGGCTCGTAGACCTGGCCCTGCTGGGCTTCACTTTCTCGTTTCAGGTACCACGAGTGGGTGTCGATGGTAGGCGTGACCATCTGGCCGTTGACCTCGTAGGGCGTCTGCAGGATGGTGTGGCGCACGCCGAACGTGAGCGTCAGGTTCGGTCGAACGCGCCACGCATCCTGGACATACCACTCGAATTCATTGGCCTTAAAGTTGCGTGCGATTGGGGCGCCTTCGGCCAAAGCGGTGCCCGAAGTTGCACTCGTCAATTTGTAATTGAAGTTGTCCTCGATTTGCGGGACAGTACCGACGAGATTCGCGTAGGCGATCACATACGAGTTACCGAACCCGTCGTTAACCGCGGGAGAGCCGATGTCCGTAGGTTGCGGAGGATTGCCTCCCAACCAATAAGGGTTGGTGGTGGCGCCATTAAACGAGTTGTTGGTGGAGGAGTAGTTCTGATGGACCAGGCGCCAGTTCCCGCCGAACTGGAAAGTGTGCCTTCCCTTGGTCCAACTCAGGTTATCGACGATGTTATCGACGGGTATATCGGTAATCGTGGTACGCGTTTCCGCTGTTGGAGTATCGAGGAATCGGAAATCGACATATTCTCCGGATCCCACGCCTCGGTTGCTGAATCCTTGACGAACATACCCATAGCGGAGGTCGTTGATGAGGTTGGGAGAGATCGACCAAGTTCCGCCTGCGGTGATCCCCTTGCTGTTGTCTTCGGTCAAATTCGACGGTCCAAGCCCAGGGAACTGCTCGGTGCTATCGACCGCGGGGAGAGTGCTGCCGACATCCTTTTGCAGATTGCCGCGGACGAAGAGGCGGAGTTTGTCAGACAGCACATAGTCGAGCCTCCCGATGGAGGTATTCAAGCGGATTGGGTTTGGGGAGGAAAAGGAGTAGGAACCGGAGTTATAGCCGCCATCGCCCTCTGTCGTGCCGTTGGCTGCCGGCATAGAGCCGAAAAAAGCGACTGAATTTGGATTGGACCCGGGAGGTTCCGGATACGCACTCGTATTGCAGATTGCACACGCGGCGTCCAGTTGCGCCATCTGGGCGGTGCTCAGTGACTGCGTGTTCCCGTTGGCGTCCGGATAGACGAGCATGCCGGCCTGCGCGCTCGCAGTTGGCGTTGTCCTCGTTTCCTGAACGTTTTCAGCCATACGGCTTCCTTCGTAATTGCCGAAGAAGAAGAGCTTGTCTTTCTTGATGGGCCCGCCGACCGCCGCACCGAAGATATTCCGGATCAGTTTGCCGGGAATATTTGATTCGCCACTGTTGAGCTCAGCCTGCTTGTTGAACCAGTCGTTGGCGACCGTGATTGTGGGCCGATTGTACTCGTAAGCTCCGCCATGGAACTTGTTAGTACCGGACTTGGTGACCAGGCTGACCTGCGCACCCGAGGAACGCCCTGCGTCGGCATTGGCGTCGCCGGTCGTTACGCGAAATTCCTCGACGGAGTCCTGGGTCTCGCGCAAAACTCCGGTGAAGGCGTATCCGTTCACTTGATCGTTGTCGTCGACGCCGTCGATGGTGACGTTGCCCTGGTCGGAGCGGCCGCCATTGACTGCGCCGCTGCGACTATCGGTGATGGTTGGCGGAAGGTAGAGCACTCCCGGCTGCAGTGAGAGAAGATCGGGCACGTTGCGCGATTCGCTGGGTAGCGCTTGAATCTCCGCATTGTCGGCGGCGTTACCCAAGGATGCGTCGGTGGTATTCAGCGTCTGCGCGGAGGCCGAGACATCGACGGTAACGGAGTTGGATTGCACGGTGAGGGTGAAATCGATAGTGGCGGGCTGATTCACCAACAGTTCGGCGACCTTGGTCTGATCGCCAAACCCTGGCGCGCTGACTCTCATTGTGTATTTCGAGGGAAAGATTTGAGGGAATTCGTAAGATCCGCTTGAATTTGCAGTGCTGCTGAACGATTTGCCGGTGGCGTTGTCGGTCAACGTAACGGTTGCACCAGGCACAAGCGCGCCGGAGGGGTCTTTGACGACTCCGCGAAGTGAAGTGGTTGCGATCTGGCCAAAGGTGAACGCGGTGGAAAGGGTGCAAAACAACACCCATCCCCAAAGGGACTTTTTCACGGCTGTTCCTCCAAAGAATTCTTCCTGGGTATCGTGCGGATGATGTACACCTGCGCTTCGCCAAAGACATCAGGCGGCGCTTCGCTCAGTGCTGTTCTTGCTGAAACCCCGAAAACGGCGTCGTGCCGAATCCGAATCGATGAAGGTACTTACCCTGGTTCATCGTTAAAGAAGCTGCAGTGGGGACTGCGATATTTCCGGAATGGTTTCATATTGCTGGATATTTACCAAAGATTCAACAGAATTCTGAAGGCTTGGGTTGGAAATCCCTTCGGCTGGAAGGGAGCTTGGCGGCGGGGACTCTACTGTTGCTGCTGCATTTGCTGCATGTCAGCGACGGAAGGGACCCGGTCGGGGGCTTGTTGGGCGCGCTCAACGAGGACGCTCCAGTCGTCGGGGATGGGCAGTTTGCGATCGAGCGCAGGGGGATGGTCGCTAGCCTGGACGTGAACGGCGACGTAGAGTTCGCTGTTGGATTGGCCGCGGAAGATGCCGCGGGTGGGAGGGACGTCGGCGTAGTCACGGCCGACAGCAGTGCGAATGTGGCGATGGTGAGCGATGAGGTTGTTGGTGGGATCGAAGCCGACCCATCCGAGATGGGGCATCAGCACATCGACCCAGGCGTGGGTTGCGTCGGGGGTTGAGCGGTCGTGGTCTTCGCGGCTGCGATAGAGGTAGCCGGAGACGTAGCGGGCGGGAATCCTGACGTGGCGCAGAAGGGCGATCAGGGTGTGAGCGAAGTCCTGGCACACACCTTTGCCGCTGACGATGGCTTCATCGATGGGTGAGTCAACGCGCGTGGATCGGGGCACGTATTCGAAGTAGTCGAAGAGGCGCTGATTGATCTCGTGAACGAGCATGAGGGGATCGTCGCGGCGGATGACGTTGAGCTCGTTGGCGAGGTTGATGAGGGCCGGGGTTTCGACTGCGTACGTACTGGGGAGGAGCATCTCCCAATAGTCGCCGGAGTCGATGAGGTCATCGAGAGCGCCCCAGGCGTCGGGGGCGAGAAAGCGGGGCACGTCGGGCAGCGGCTGCTGTTCGACCACGGACTCGGCGATGACGACAAGCTGGTTGTGGTCGCCGGGAATGTCGAAGTGCTGCACGTTGTTGCCTAAGTGGTCGCGATAGCTGAAGACGCGGCAGCGCGGGCTGACGGAGAGCGAAAAGTTGAGGCAGTGCTGATTGGAATCGGAGCGCGGGTGCATGCGCGCTTCCATGATGCTTTCGCTGACGGGCTGGGAGTAGCGGAAACGCGTGAGATGCCGGATGGAATAGAAATTCATTCTCGCTTGCCCCTAGGTCGCCAGCGCGGATTGGATTGAGTATTGGATGTAGTAGCGGTACATGAGTTCGTGAATGCGCAGGCATTGCCCGCGAATGGAGTGCAGGAAGGCTGCGGCATCGCCGGAAAGGATTTCACGGATGGTGGTGTAGCCAAGCATGGCATGGAGGCGACCGATGCCGGCGGTGAGTTCGTCGGGAGGGCGCCGGCCGCCGGAGCGTTGGACCGATTCGACGGCGTGGCGGATGCCATCGACGCAATAGCGGATTGCGTGGGGAAAATCGCGATTGAGGAGGAGAAACTCGAGGATGCGATCGGCGGTGATGTCGGCCGTGTAGACCTGGCAATATGCCTCGAAGGCGGTGCAGCAGCGCAGGAGGCCGACCTGCTCGAGGTGCTGATAGCCAACCTGCTCGCGCTCGGGCGGGCTGAAGAGGACGGGTTGGTGCACCTCAAGCAGGGTGGCAATCGCGTAAGCGCGCTCGAGGTAGCGGCCGAGGCGGATGAACTGCCAACCCTGGCCATGAATCATGGTTGTATCGCTGACGCCCTTGAACAAGTGGATGCCGTCGATGACGGCGGAAAGTGCATCGGAGACGCTAGCGCGAAACTGGGACTCGACCTGCGCGGAGTGCATCTGGTGGTAGAGGCGATTGAGTCGCTGCCACTGCTCGGTTGAGATTTCTTCGCGGACCTGGCGGGCATTTTCGCGCGCGGCATTGATGCAATAAGTGACCGAACAGGCATTGAGCGTGTCAAAGACGAGTTTTCTCGCCATGGACTCGAGGTTGCCGTTCCAATCGAGCGCGGTGGGACTGCCGAGAGACGCGACGAGGTTCTGCCAGCGTGTTTCAATGCTGGCGCCGGTATCGAGCATGAGGCTCATGGTGACGTCGAGCTGGCGCGCAGTATTCTCTGCGCGCTCGAGGTAGCGGCTCATCCAATACAAGCTGTCGGCAACGCGCGAAAGCATTTTCGAACTCTCCCGAGTTCCAAATCGAAGCGCTATTCCAGAACCCATGTGTCCTTGCTGCCGCCGCCCTGCGACGAATTCACGACCAGCGAACCTTTTTCGAGGGCGACGCGGGTCAGACCGCCGGGGACGATGTTGACCTTGTCGCCGAAGAGGATGTAAGGCCGCAGATCGACGTGTCGCGGCTCAAGGTGATTGCCGATGAGGCAGGGAGCGCGAGAGAAGTCGAGGGTCGGCTGAGCGATGTAGTTGCGGGGATTGGCCTCGATCTGGCGTGCAAACTCTTCGCGTTGCTGGGGCGTGGAATGGGGGCCGATGAGCATGCCATATCCGCCGCTTTCGCCGACCGCCTTGACGACCAGCTTGTCGAGGTTAGCGAGAACGTGTCTGCGCTGCTTTTCCTCAGTCAGCAGGTAGGTTTCGACATTGGCCAGGATCGGATCTTCATTGAGGTAATAACGGATGATGCGCGGCACATAGGCGTAGAGCGCCTTGTCGTCGGCGAGGCCGGTACCGAAGGCGTTAGCGACGGTGACGTTGCCGGCGCGGTAAGCATTGAAGAGCCCGGAGCAGCCCAGGGCCGAGTCGACGCGGAAACTAAGGGGGTCACTGAAGTCGTCGTCGACGCGACGATAGATGACGTCGACGCGCTTGAGGCCGTCGGTGGTGCGCATGTAGACGATGTTGTCGTGGGTGACAAGATCGCGGCCCTCGACGAGGTCGACGCCCATCTGGCGAGCGAGGTAGGTGTGCTCGAAGTAAGCGGAATTGTAGACGCCGGGCGTGAGCAGAACGATGTTGGGCTCGGGGCGGCCTTCGGGCGCAAGCGAACGCAGCGTAGCGAGCAGCAGTTGCGGATAGTGCTCGATGGGACGCACGCCGTAGCTGTGAAAGAGCTGCGGGAAGGTCCGCTTCATGACGCGCCGGTTGGTGAGCATGTAGCTGACGCCGGAGGGAACGCGGAGGTTATCTTCGAGCACGACGAATTCGCCGTTGTTGAGGCGGAGCAGATCAGTGCCAACCACGGCGATGTAGACGTTGCGGGGAACCTGGAGGCCGCGCATCTGGCGGCGATAGTGCTTGCAGCTGTAAACCAGGTCGCGGGGGATGACGCGGTCATTGAGGATCCTGGCGTCGGAGTAGACATCGCGCAGGAAAAGGTTGAGCGCGGTAATGCGCTGGGTGAGACCGCGCTCGATGCGATCCCACTCCTGCGCGGTAACGAGACGCGGCAAAAGATCGTAGGGGAAGATGCGCTCGGTTCCCTCTTCGCGGCCGTAGACGGTGAAGGTGATGCCCTGGGTAAGGAAGGCGAGCTCAGCGGACTGCTTGCAACGCTGCAGCTCATCCTGGGGCAGGCCGGCAAGGGTCTCGGCCAATGCCTGGTAGTGAGCGCGCAGATTGCCGTCAGGCTCGCGCATCTCGTCGAATGCGCGGTCGAGCGGATAGTCGCCGAAAAGCGTTTCCACTTCTGCGGGATGGCCGGCGCTCATGGCAGGTAAGGATGTCCTTCGCGGTGAAATCAGGCTGGTTTGCGTGGCCGGCGATGGTAGAGAGGCTTCCCGCGCCGTCCCGGCCCGGATCCCGCTTCCACCTGTTTCCCGTTTCTATGCTTTTAACACGCGGGGCATAAAGGCACAATCAGGAATCAATGAGGCGCGGCAGTCTCGAGCGGAAGGCAGGGGAAATGGCATCGGGGATCATGCGATACCCTGTTGGGGATATAGGAGCACACCAACCCAATGCGTTACTTTCCCACCGGTTTTGCGAGTCTCGCGCTTTTCGCCTTGGCCCTGAACTCGAGCGCTCAACCATCGCCCATTCGGATCACCGCTGATCTGACGGATGCGCCGCGGAAGCTGTATCACGCCGAGATCGAATTCCCGGTCAAGCCGGGTCCGCTCACCCTGATCACCCCGGAGTGGATTCCGGGCACACATATGCCTGCTGGGCCGGCGTCGGCGATTACCGGCGTGGTGTTCACTGCGAATGGCACGACGGTTCCATGGCGGCGGGATGATGTAAACCTCTACGAATTTCACTTGACGGTCCCGAGCGGCGCGAGCACGCTGCACGCGCATCTTGATTGCATCGTGACTGCGCGCGTGTCGCAAAAGCTGGCGGTGCTGGAGTGGGAGAAGCTGCTGATGTATCCCGCGAACACGCCGGTCCGCGATATACCCGTGCAGCCTTCGGTCAAAGTTCCGGCGGGATGGGGCATCGGCACGGCGCTCACGCCAACAAGCTCCGGCAGCTATCCGGTGCCGGCTGCGGGAAGCACGACCGAGTTTGCGGCGACCAACGTGGAACAGTTGGAAGACTCGCCGATCATCACGGGGCAATACTTCCACGAATACCCGCTGGCGCCGACGATTACGCCCAAGCACTATCTGGACGTGGCGTCGGACTATGCAGAGGATGCGAACCTTCGCCCGGCGGTGTTGGCGGAGGTAGCCAACCTGGTGCGCGAGGCCGATGCGCTCTACGCCTCGCATCATTACAACGTCTACCATTTTCTGCTGACGCTCTCAGACGTAGCCGGCATGGAAGGGCTGGAGCACGGGCAGTCGTCGGACAATGGCGTCGGCGAGAAGGGATACTCCGACGACGCGCACCAGCTGCCGCTGGCCGATTTGCTCTCGCATGAGTACACGCACTCGTGGAACGGCAAGTATCGCCGGCCTGCGGGTCTCTATCAGCCCGACTTCGCAACACCGCAGCAAGGAGCAATGCTGTGGGTCTACGAGGGCATGACGGAGTATCTCGGCAACGTGCTGGCTGCGCGCTCGGGGCTCAAAACCCAGGCGCAATACCGCGATGTGCTCGCAATGACCGCGGCGGATCTCGATTACACGCCGGGTCGCGAGTGGCGGCCGACGCTGGATACGGCTGTCGCCGCCAGTATTCTTCGCGGCGGCAATCGTGCATGGTTCAATTGGCGGCGCGGCCAGGACTACTACTTTGAAGGCGAGATGCTGTGGCTCGATGCCGACACGCTGATTCGCAAAATGACGAATGACAAGAAGTCGCTCGATGACTTCGAAAAGATTTTTCTGGGTAAGGGTGGGAACACCGGGCCTCTTATTGTTCCATACACTTTCGATGAGCTCGCCGCGGACCTGAACCAGGTTGTGCCGTACGACTGGGCAAAGTTTCTGCATGACCGGATCGATGACATTCATCCCCACGTGGATCTTGCAGGCGTCGAGCAGGGAGGTTACAAGCTTGTGTACCACGACAAGCCCAGCGCATCTGAACGCACCTTCGAGGCGGCGGCCGGTCGCCGACGCGGCGGGTTGAATTGCTGGTACTCCATTGGCATTCATGTGAGTAACGACGGCAGCATCAGCGATGTTTTGTGGAACGGCCCTGCCGATAAAGCGAGGGTTGCGCCGGGCGACAAGATTATTGCCGTGAACAACGTGATTTTTTCCAACGACGCTCTGCGCGACGCGATTCGCAACGCGAAGGGTTCGACCGCGCCGATCCATCTGATCTTGCAGGCGGATACTTTCATCCGCACAGCGGATATCGATTATCACGATGGGGAACGCTATCCCGTGCTCGAACGTGTGGATGGCACGCCGGACTATATCGATGACATCACCAAGCCGCTGACCACGCCTGAAAGAGCGCCCGACACACCCAAACAGGAAGCTGAATGAAGAAGACGGGCGCCGGGCACAAAAGCCCGGATGCCCGCTCGAATATCAACCTTTTGACAAGAGGCTCATCGATCATGTTCAGGCGTCTCTGCATTATTGCCTTTGTCGCCGCTGGTGCTTTTTGGGCTTTGCCATCGCGCGCGCAGCAGGAAGACTCGGTACGAGCGCATTACACGAAGTACGAATATCGCATACCGATGCGCGACGGAGTGAGGCTGTTTACGGCGGTCTATGTGCCCAAAGATTTAGCGGGCGGGCCCTACCCTTTTCTGATGGAACGCACGCCTTACAGCGTCGCACCCTACGGCGAAGACCGGTATCCCGCGCACCTTGGGCCTTCGGAGGACTTCGAGAAGTCGGGCTACATCTTCGTGTATCAGGATGTGCGCGGGCGCTGGATGAGCGAGGGTCATTTCGTGGAGATGCATCCCCATATCGACGCCAAGAAGTCGCCGCAGGATGTCGATGACGCGTCGGACACCTACGACACAATCGAGTTCCTGCTGAAGAACGTCCCCAACAACAACGGCAAGGTGGGCATCTGGGGGATTTCGTATCCCGGGTTTTACGCTTCAGCGTCGATCATCGATTCGCACCCTGCGCTGGTGGCGGCCAGCCCCCAGGCTCCGATGACGGATTTATTCCTGGGCGACGACAGCTACCATGGCGGCGCGTTCATGCTGTCGGCGAACTTCGGATTCTATGCGCCGTTCTTCTATCCACAGACGGAACCGCAGACGCCGAAACCAATGCCCCGGTTCGACTTTGGGACGCCGGATAGTTACGAGTTTTATCTTTCGGCGGGGAATATCGCGAATCTCGACACACTTTACCTGAAGGGATCGAATTATCTCTTCAACGACCAGTTCAAGCACGATACGTATGACGCCTATTGGCAGGCGCGCGATTTGTCGCGACATATGAAGAACGTGAAGTGCGCGGTGCTGGTGGTTGGCGGCTGGTATGACGCCGAAGACTTGAGCGGCCCGTATCGCACATTTTACGCAATCAACAAATTCAACCCGGAGACGAGAACAACGCTGGTGGAAGGGCCGTGGGTGCATGGGGGCTGGTCGCGGGGCGACGGCAGCCGGCTGGGCGATGTTGAGTTCGGCGCCAAAACGGGTGAATACTTTCGCACTCACATCCAGTTCCCCTTCTTTGAGCACTACCTGAAAGGCAAAGGCGAAACGCAGCCAAAGGCGATTGTGTTTGAGACGGGAACCGATGTGTGGCGCAGCTTCGATACGTGGCCGCCCAAGACTGCAACGGCAAAGACGCTCTACTTCCATGCGGGCGGGAAGCTGAGTTTCGATCCGCCGACCGAAGCTTCAAGCGCGGATGAGTATGTGAGCGATCCGACTCACCCGGTACCGTTTGTGGGCTATACGACCGACACCGTTCCGCAGCGCTACATGGTGGACGACCAGCGATTCGCAAGCTATCGTCCGGATGTGCTGGTGTATGAGACCGAGCCGCTGGAAGAGGATGTGACGATCGCGGGGCCGATTTCGCCGAAGCTGAGAGTATCGAGTTCGGGCACCGACTCGGATTTCGATGTCAAGCTGATCGACGTGTATCCCAATGACTATCCGGATCCGCCGAATACGTCGGAAGGCAACAAGCGCATTCTGGAGGCACCTCCGTTGCATATGGGCGGATACCAGGAGATGCTTCGCGGCGAGCCATTCCGGGCAAAGTTTCGCAACAGCTGGGAGAGACCTGAGCCACTGACGCCGGGCAAGGAAACCGAGGTCAACTTCACCATGCCGGACCTGTTTCACACTTTCCGGCGCGGGCATCGCATCATGGTGCAGGTGCAAAGTTCGTGGTTCCCGCTGACGGACCGCAATCCGCAGACGTTCACCGACATTCCCTATGCGCAGCCGGCGCAGTTTCAAAAGGCCACGGAACGGATCTTTCACGAGAAGGGCGCGGCGTCAGGAGTGGAAGTCCTGGTGATGCCGCAACCGTAGCGCAGAAGGCCGTGCAGGATTTATGCGCTGTGGTTTGCCGGTCGGGGAAGGGATTGTCTGGTTCCGGAGAACAGGGGAAGCAAGAGCATCAAGCCGAGCAACGCGGCGGGCATGATCAAGATGCCTGTGCGAAGGCTGCCGGTTTGGGCGGAGATGGAACCGGCAAGCCAAGGTAGAAACGAGCCTCCCATGCCGGCCGAAGCCAACACCCAGCGCGAGTCTGCAGCGTCGCGCACGCGAGCGAAGCTGCCGGCAACCACCAGCGGATAAACAGGCGCAAGAGAGATGCCAAGAAGAAGCATGGCTGCGCTGCGCGCTGCCACGGTGGGCAGGAGGATCAGCAACAAGGAAGCGACGAAAGCGAGAGCCGTGGCGACGCGAAGGACAACCAAATCGCGCATGCGCAGGAGCAGGAACGACGCGACAGCGCGCGAGGCAAGAAATCCTGCCCAGTAGAGAGAAGGCTCGGCCGCGGCAATCGCAATTGTAGTATTCGCAGAGCGAAGCGCGTAGGTGGAGAGCCATGCGGCCGCAGTGTTTTCCGCGCCAACCTGCAGGAATGCGGCGAGGGCAAAGACGAGGATGGGGCGCAAATTTCGGGCGCGTATTTCGGAGGCGGAGATTGCGGGTCCGGGAGTATCGGCAGGCAAGAGAAGACAAGCGAAAAAGGCGACTATTGCTGCGCCGGCGAGAATCAGATAGGCATCGCGAAAGCTATGTCGCAGCAGGATCCAACCCGCCAAGAGCGGCGCAGCGAATGCCCCCACGCTCCACGTGAAATTGAGGAAAGACAAAATCGCCGCGCGGCGTTGGGGAAAGTTACGA
>Ga0335073_10013209_pt1 | contig 11579 bp, 10 predicted proteins | sample Lox_Sample_22_FD_207093 | JGI IMG/M metagenome (GOLD analysis project Ga0335073, IMG submission 207093) | Soil microbial communities from Loxahatchee National Wildlife Refuge, Florida, United States - Lox_Sample_2.2 | ecosystem: Environmental > Terrestrial > Soil > Wetlands | place: USA... | reverse complement strand
CGCTTAAGCTCAATCAATGGAGCCTGTCGGGCGATTGGACGGTCAGCGCCGAGAATGCCGCCCTCAACAAGCCCGATGGCCGCATCGTCTTTCGGTTTCACGCGCGCGATCTTCACCTTGTCCTCGGACAGCCCGCGGGCGGCAAGCCGATACGGTTTCAGGTGACGATTGACGGCACAGCACCCGGCCTCGATCAGGGCGTCGACGTCGATGCCGACGGCGGGGGCGCGGTTGACGGCCAGCGCTTGTATCAGCTCATCCGGCAGCACGGTTCGATCGTGGACCGCACTTTCGAGATCGAATTCCTCGATCCCGGGGTGCAAGCTTACGCCTTTACTTTGGTTGACCCGTCTCGGCGCACCGTTATTGCCGGTACGGAATAAAATCCGTCCCCGCTAGCCCCAATAAAGCCGCATCGGATTGTCGACCAAGAGCTTTTGTTGCAGCTCTTTAGAGGGCGCGATCTTAGGGATATAATCCACCAGGACGCCGTCGTCGGGCGCGACCTTGACGTTCGGATGCGGCCAGTCGGTGCCCCAGATCACGCGGTCCGGAAAGCGTTCGACCAGCGCGCGGCCGAACGGCACCACGTCGTCATAAGGTGGCCCGGTGATTGTCATGCGTTCCGGGCAGGTGACCTTCACCCAGAAATTCTTGTGCGCGTCCATGAGCCGATGAAAGCGCTGGTTCTCCGGATGATCGACGCCCTTTTTCACGTCGGGAGTACCCATGTGGTCGACCACGACGATCGTCGGCAGCGCGGTAAAGAAGCTCTCGAGCTCCGGCAGGTCGTGCATCTCGAAATAGACCACGACGTGCCAGCCGAGCTTTTCGACCCGCTTGGTAATGCGTTGCAGCACGTCGCGCGGGGTGAAGTCGACCAGCCGCTTAAGAAAGTTGAAGCGCACGCCGCGCACGCCGGCCGCATTGAGCCATTTCAGCTCGTCGTCGGTCACCTCCTCGCCGACGAAAGCGACGCCCTTGGCGCGGCCGGCCGCGGCGTCGAGCGCATCGACCATGGCGCGGTTGTCTTTGCTATGGCAGGACGCTTGCACGATCACGTTCTTGTCGAAGCCGAGAAAGTCGCGCAGCGCGAACAGCTTCTCCTTCGGCGCATCGCACGGCGTGTATTTGCGCTCCGGCGCGAACGGAAATTCGCTCTCCGGCCCGAAAACATGGCAATGCGCATCAACCGCGCCGGGCGGCGGCTTGAACTTCGGTTTCGATGGATTGGGATGGAAAGGAACGTAACCGGGACTCATCGGCACAGAAAGGTGCTCCAAATATTTTCTGATTCAATCCGGCCGAGCGAGCGAATAGCGGAATGCATAATCATGATTGTTGCCGTTGGCAATGTGGCAGCCGCTTCTCGTGTTGGTGTCGCGATTCCGAAGTTGCAAGGACCGTCCGCACATCCACCGCGTCGGGCGCGATCTAGACCTTCTCGAGCACGAGCGACACGCCTTGGCCAACGCCGACGCACATCGTGGCGAGCGCGCGCTTGCCGCTGCGCCGGTGCAGACCGTGCGTCGCCGTCAAAGCGAGGCGTGCCCCCGACATGCCGAGCGGATGGCCGAGCGCGATGGCGCCGCCGTGCGGATTGACGTGCTCGGCATCATCGGCAACGCCGAGCTCGCGCAGGCAGGCTAGTCCCTGCGAGGCGAACGCCTCGTTGAGCTCGATCAGATCGAAATCGCCGATCCTAAGCCCCAGCCGTTCCATCAGCTTGCGCGTCGCCGGCACTGGGCCGATGCCCATGATGCGCGGCGGCACCGCCGCCGAGGCCATGCCGAGTATTGCCGCGCGCGGCTTTAAGCCGTGCGCTTTCACGGCCTCCTCACTTGCGAGAATGATCGCAGCGGCGCCGTCGTTGATACCCGAAGCATTGCCGGCGGTGATGGTGCCGCCATCGCGCACGATGGGTTTGAGCTTCGCCAAATTTTCCAGCGTCGTATCGGGACGCGGATGCTCGTCCTTGTCGACGATGATGGGGCCGGCTTTGCCTCCCGGGGCCTCGACCGCGACGATCTCCTCGGCAAAGTAGCCGGCCGCGACGGCGCGGGCGGCACGCTGCTGTGAGCGCAGCGCGAACGCGTCCTGGTCCTTGCGCGCCACCTGGAATTCCTCGGCGACGTTTTCGCCGGTTTCGGCCATCGAATCGACACCGTATTGCGCTTTGAAGACGGGATTGATGAAGCGCCAGCCGAGCGTCGTGTCGTAGATTTCGGCATGGCGCGCGAACGGTTCGCTCGCCTTGCCGGTCACGAACGGCGCCCGCGTCATCGATTCCACGCCGCCGGCGATGGCGAAATCCATCTCGCCGCTGCGGATGGCGCGCGCCGCGTCGCCCACGGCATTGAGCCCGGACGCGCACAGCCGGTTGACGGTGACGCCGGGGACCGTCTGCGGCAGCCCGGCCAGCAACAGCGCCATGCGCGCCAAATTGCGGTTGTCTTCGCCGGCCTGATTGGCGCAGCCGAAGAACACTTCGTCGAGCCGCGACCAATCGGCTTGCGCATTGCGCTTGACCAGCGCCTTGATCGGGATCGCCGCCAGATCGTCGGTGCGCACCTTGGCAAGCGCGCCGCCGTAACGGCCGATCGCCGTGCGTGCCGCATCGCAAATGAAGACCGCGCGCATCGCTCGCCTTTTTCTCGAGCCGCCGTCGTCCGATCAAGCTGCAATCGTCACAGCGGCGGCGCCATTGCCATGGCCGCTATTTAGGAGCCGGGGCAGTAAGGGTCAAATAGCGACCGGCGCGCCGATTTAGGCCGCGCCTTGACGCCGTCCGGCAGTCATGTCAGGCGGATTGCACATCGATTTCGGCATCATGTCGCGCACGTTGGCAAAGACGCGTTCAACGCCAAGTCGGCCGCCGCAACCGCCGCAGCCACCACTGCGGCTGGTGCGGCTCGGTCCTGCGGGCGTCGTGCTCGAACGCAGAGCCGACGGCGTGATGCTCATGCGCTCGCCGCACGCGCTGCGACCCTATCCGGAAAAGCTCACCGAGCGGCTGGCGCATTGGGCCGAAGCAGCGCCGACGCGCATTTTCATTGCTCAGCGCGGTGGCGCGGGAGCCTGGCGCACGCTGACTTACGCGCAGACGTTCGCCGCGGTGCGCGCCATTGCCACGGCGCTGCTCAAGCGCGATCTCTCGGCCGATCGGCCGATCGCCATTTTATCCGGCAATGACATCGAGCATGCGCTCCTCGGCCTCGCTGCCATGCATGTCGGCATTCCTTACGCGCCGATTTCAGTGCCGTATTCGCTGCAATCCCACGACTTCAAAAAACTCAAGACCATCATCGACATTTTGACGCCGGGTCTCGTCTTCGCCGCCGATGGAACAGCCTTTGCGCGCGCCATCGCGGCGACCGTGCCGGCGGACGTCGAGGTGACGGTTGCCGCCAATGTCGCCGGCGGCCGGCCGACGACGGCATTTGCGGAATTGTCCGGCGTGCAGGCGACAGCGGCGGTCGAAGCCGCACATGCCAAAGTCGATCGCGATACGGTGGCGAAAATCCTGTTCACCTCCGGCTCGACCGGCCAGCCGAAAGGCGTCATCAATTCGCAGCGCATGCTGTGCGCCAACCAGGCGATGATCCGCGCCGGCCTTGCCTTTGTCGCCGACGAGCCGCCGATCATTGTCGATTGGCTGCCGTGGAACCACACCTTCGGCAGCAACCACGATTTCGGCCTCGTGCTCGACAATGGCGGCTCGCATTATATCGACGAAGGCAAGCCGACGCCGGGGGCCATCGAGGCGACCGTGCGCAATCTGCGCGACGTGGCGCCGACAATCTATTTCAACGTACCCAAGGGCTTCGAGATGCTGCTGCCCTATCTTTCGGCGGATCGGGCGCTGCGCGAGACATTTTTCAGCCGGCTCAAGGTCATGTTCTACGCTGGCGCCGGTCTGTCGCAGCACGTGCTCGACGCGCTGCAGCGCCTTGCAGTCGAGACGACGGGCGAGCGCATTCTCGTCATGTCGAGCCTCGGCTCGACGGAAACGGCGCCGGCTGCGCTCGCCTGCAATTGGCTGTCCGAGCGTGCCGGCAATATCGGCCTGCCGTTGCCGGGTGTCGAGCTTAAGCTCGTGCCGCGCGAGGGCAAGCTCGAGGCGCGGCTTAAGGGCGTCAACGTCACCCCGGGCTATTGGCGCGCGCCGGCGCTCACTGTGGCCGCCTTCGACGAGGAGGGGTATTACAAGCTCGGCGACGCGCTCAAATTCGCCGATCCGGCCGATCCGGCGAAGGGCCTCATCTTTGACGGCCGCATCGCCGAAGATTTCAAGCTCGCAACCGGCACCTGGGTCAGCGTCGGGCCGCTGCGGACGGCCCTGATCGCGCACTGCGCGCCGCTGGTGCGCGACGTCGTCTTGGCGGGGCCCGATCGCGACGAAATCGCGGCGCTGCTCATTCCCGATCTCGATGCCTGCCGCAAACTGGCGCCTGGTCTCGCAGCGGCTGTACCGGCCGCAACGTTGCTCGCAGACGCCCGCGTGCGCAACGCATTCGCGCGGCTTTTCGAGCCGCTGGCGGAGCCCGGCCGCGGCACGTCGACCCGCATCCGCCGTGTCGTACTGCTCGCCGAGCCGCCGTCGCTCGATGTCGGGGAAATCACCGACAAAGGATCGATCAATCAGCGCGCGGTACTCGCCCATCGCGCGTCGTTGGTCGAGGCGCTCTACGCCGATCCGCCGCCGTCAAATGTGATTGTCGCCGGTGGCACGGCAACACCCGCAGCGCGCACCGGTTGATCATGGATATTCGCGGACATGCGGCCCTCGTTACCGGCGGCGCCTCCGGTCTCGGCGCGGCGACCGCGCGCATGCTCGCCGCCGCCGGCGCCAAAGTCACGATCCTCGATGTCAACACCAAGGCTGCCGCCGAGGTCGCGATCGACATCAACGGCATCGCCATTGACTGCGACGTAACCGACGACGCCGCCACGGAAGCGGCGATCGCCAAGGCGACCACCGACCACGGCCCGGCGCGGATCCTGGTCGGTTGCGCCGGCATCGGACCGGCCAAGCGCATTGTCGGCCGCGACGGACCGATGCCGCTCGCCGACTTCGAGCGCGTTATTCGCATAAACCTCGTCGGCACATTCAACGCGATGCGGCTCGCCGCCGCCGCCATGCAGGCGCTGGAGCCGCTGGCCGACGGCGAGCGCGGCATCATCGTCTGTACGGCCTCGGTCGCCGCTTATGAAGGACAAGTCGGCCAGGCCGCCTATGCCGCGTCGAAGGGCGGCGTGGTCAGTCTCGTCTTACCGGCGGCGCGCGAGTTTGCGCAGTTCGGAGTCCGCGTCAACGCCGTCGCTCCCGGCATATTTTTAACCCCGATGCTGCTTGGACTGCCGCCGCCGGCGCAAGAGAGCCTCGCCGCTTCACTGCCGTTCCCGAAAAAGCTCGGCGATCCGTCGCAATTCGCGGCACTGGTGCGCCACTTGATCGAGAACCGCTATCTCAACGGCACGGTCATTCGTCTTGATGCGGCGTTGCGCATGGCCCCGCGCTAGCAGACGACGGAATTTGGATGACTGACGACAGAGGCATCGACATCCGACCTCATGCTTAAGAACATTCGCAATGTGCGTATTCAATGGTGCGATTGCGATCCCGCCGGGATCATATTCTATCCGCGCTATTTTGAGATGTTTGACACCTCGACGACCACGCTCATCGAGCGGGCGCTCGGCATGAACAAGATCGATTATCTGAAAGCCTACGCCTTCGCCGGGCATCCGCTGGTGGAGGCGCGGGCGCGCTTTCGGCTGCCGACCCGGTTCGGCGACGACGTGGAAATCGAGACCGCGCTCGGCGGTTGCGGCCGCTCGAGCTTCAAAATCGAACATCGGCTTACCAAAGCCGGCGTGCTGGCGGTCGAGAGCTTCGAGACGCGGGTCTGGGTGGCGCGCTCCGCCGACGATCCAGCGCGCATAAAGTCGCAGCCGATCCCGGCCGAGGTGCTCGCGCGTTTTGGGCATGGCGCGGTTGCGTAACTGCTTGCTGCCACGCGCGGCGCCTGTGCTAAAAGCACGCAAAGATCAGGGAGAAACGCCCCATGCGCATCGACGCCTACACGCATTTTTTTCCGCAAAAATTCTTCGAGAAGCTCAATGAAGTCGCCGGCGACTATAAGGACATGGGCAAGCGCGTACGCTCGCTGCCGGCGCTGTATGATGTCGACGTGCGCAAGAAAATTGTGGACGGTCACAAGGATTATCAGCAGATCCTCTCTTACCCGCAGCCCACAATCGAAAACTTCGCCAAGACGCCGGCGCACATCGACGAGTTTTGCCGCATCATCAACGACGGTTTCGCGGAACTGTGCGCCAAGGAGAAGGATCATTTTCCCGGCTGGGTGGCGCAGGTCTCACTCGCCGCTTCCGACGCCGGCGTCGCCGAGGCGGAGCGAGCGGTCAAAGAGCTCGGCGCGCTCGGCGTGCAAATCCACACCAACATCGCCGGCAGGCCGCTCGACCGCCCGGAATTCCGGCCGTTTTGGCACAAGATGGACGAGCTCGGCATTCCGATCTTACCGAACAAAAGTCGCTTTACGAGATCTGGTGGACCTTCGGCTGGTCCTACGAAACCGCGACCGCCATGATCCGCCTGGTGTACTCGAAAATCATGGACACCCATCCTAATCTGAAAATCATCACCCATCATTTCGGCGGCATCGTGCCGATGCTTGAAGGCCGCATCGGCCCCGGTAACGATGTCATGGGCTCGCGCACCTCGGACGCCGATTACGTCACGCTGCGCAAGAGTCTGAAAAAGCGCGTGCTCGACTATTTCAAGGAGGATTTTTGGGCCGACACCGCCGTTTTCACCGCGGCGCCGGCGACCAGGCTCGGCATGGAATTCTTCCCGCGCGACAAGATCGTGTTTGCGTCCGATTGCCCGTTCGATCCGGAGGGCGGCACGATGTATCCGCGCGAAACACTGCGGATTCTCGACGAGCTCAATCTGTCGAAAGCCGACCAAGACAAGATTTACTTCAAAAACCTCGAAGCGGTGACCGGCCGCAAGTTGGTGAAGTCGTAGCCGCCCGTTACGCGTTCGGAACGAGACACGATGACGTAGAAAGGCCGCCATCGTGGTAGAATGTCGAACAGTCGACGAGGGTCTAAAATGAGGCAGTTGCTCGCAGCTGTGCTGCTGACGGTGTTGACCGCGGCTACATGCGCTTTCGCGCAGGAGGCTCCGCCCATTTCGACGGCACAGTTTCACAAGATGCAAAAATATCTCGATACGATCGGCACGAAAGATACGTTTCCGGCACCGACAGCCGCGAGCCTGGGACTATCAAGCGACGTTGCTCAAGCCCTTCCTGTCGTCGTGGTGTGGAACAAGGAGCATACGATCTATTTCTGTCGCAGTAAGTTGGATCCTGCCGATTACATCGTTTGGACGCGTGTGGCGGGCGACAAAGCCGCGTCTTACATGTTTTCGACTCACGCCGATTTTAAATTGATGCGCGCGCTGTATTTGCACAGCGACCAGTTTCCTCAGCCTAAGGATATCCATTCGCCAGAGATCCAGGCCATCTACAAAAACGCGCTGACGGAATTGGCCAAAGTTATTGACAGCAGCCCGCCGCCCAAAGAATAGCGGCAAAACGGCGACGTTTCCTTGCTTCGCCGCCATCGACTTCATAAGGTTCAATAATGGGTATTTCGGCACCTCATTCCGGCGCGGACGGTGCGGTAACGGAAGATCTGTTCCGCCGGGTCATGGCTTCGTTCGCGACAGGCGTTACCGTCATCACCACGCAAGTGCGCGGCGAGATTCGCGGCATGACCGCAAATGCGTTCATGTCGGGCTCGCTCGATCCGCCGCTGTGCGTAATCTCGGTCGGCACCAAAGCGCGCATGCACGCGTTCCTGATGGAAGCCGGCCATTTCGGCGTGAATATTTTAGCGCGCGGCCAGGAAGCTTTGATCGGACATTTCGCCGGGCGGCCGGTGGAGGGGATCGACCCGGAATATGAATATGCCGGCGCAACACCCTTGTTCACGCACGCCAATGCGACGATTGCCGCCGAGGTGATGGCGCAACATCCCTGCGGCGACCATTCGCTTTTCATCGGTCGCATCGTTGCGCTGCGACACGACGAGGGTGTCGCTCCGATCGTGCTGCATGTCGGCCGGCTGGCATCGCTCATGCATTCACATGAACAAACAATTTGGCCGATTCTCGATTTTTGGTGAGCCGCCAAATTCTTAGTGAGCCGCCAAATTCTTAGTGAGCCGCCAAATTCTTAGTGAGCCGCCAAGACAAACGCGTCGAAATAATCCGGCGCGGCAGCGCTTATTCCGGATTGCTCCAGCCCGGTGGCGCCGCAGTGACGGCTCGTTGGTTTCACCGAATCGCCTCGGCGCTGGCTTGATTCGACTTGGGTAGTAGGCGATGATGGGCACCAACTCTGGCTAGAATTTTGGCGCTGTTTTGATGCTCGCCGAGCATCAAAAAATCGCGCCCGGCGGACTTTGATTAACCCTTTGATTTTCTCTCGATTATTGCAGCAAACGAGGTTCGCGCCGAGCGCGGTCGGCAACGTTTTGTTGCGTGATATTTTTGCAACTACCACAACATAAATGACATTCTCCCCTGCGCCAAAGCCCGCAAAGCATTGCATTCTTCATACGTTTGCACGACCCTGCGACGAGTTGGCAGGTCGTGCTGACGCGTCAAGCCCATGCGGAACTTCGTGCGCAGGGTGTTGGGGACAAACACGTGGAGGGGCAGATGACCCGACTGAGACAACTAGCATTGGGCGGCTTTGCCGCGGCGCTTATAGTTACTGGCGCAGCGACAAAGAGCTTCGCCACCGAGGGGTTTGATTTCGATAACCGCTTGTTTGGCGCGACTGAAGGTCTTCCCTTGGGTGCGGCTGCACCACCCGGTATTTATTCCGGCGCAGGCAGCATCATTACTCCGAATTTCAGGGCCTATGGAAACCAGAGTGGCGGAGGCTCTCCGTCGTTGCTGACCTTCCCGTCGGCCGGCATGGCCGTGCCGATCCTCTGGTCCACCGGCTATAATTTCCTCGGCGCCGCCTATTCAGTGTCGGTGGTGCAGGCCTTCTACGCGGCGGGATCGATCACCGGGTTGACGCCCGGGACGTTCGACTCGGGCACGGGCTGGTTCTGGGAAATCGCGAACACGATCTGGAACCCGATCAACTTGTCATGGAATCTCGGCAATGGCTTTTTTGTCAGCGCCGGCTTCGACTTCATGGCTCCGGATGGAGCGCGGTATCTGGGCAACCTCAACCCTGATTACTGGACCTTCGAACCAACCTTGGCGTTTTCCTACCTGAGCAAGAGCTGGATTCTGTCGGTGAATATGTTCTACGACATCAACACGGCCGCTCAGGGCGTGTGCTGCCTCGGTGGCAATGGCGTGCCCGGCACAGCCAATATGATCAACGGCAACCTGTTCTTTGCCGACTTCACCGCTCTGTATCAGATCGGCAAATGGCAGATTGGTCCGGTCGGCTTTATCAAAGCCCAGACTACAAATGACCAGCTCAGTGGCGGCTTCACCTGCACGTATGGTGTCGGCGGCACCTGCGGTAAGGAGCTTGCGATTGGCGCCGGCGGCCTCGTTGGTTACGATTTCGGCCCAGTGTCCTTTCAGGTTTGGGTGACCGACGGTTTCGTCAACAAGGACGACATCAACGGTCTCGCAGTGTGGTGGAGAACAGGCTTCCGCGTGTGGGCGCCCGAATCACCGAAGCCACTCGTCGCGAAGAACTAATCCCCTCACAACGGCTGACGTGTTCTGGGCCCCGCGGGCAAACCGCGGGGCCCTTTTTGTTGCGCCATGCCCGGAGTAAGATGCCTTGGGCTCTTGTCGCGCTCGTTTCCCCCTTTATGCTGTCGTTATGTCTTCCACCGAACCGCGGCCGACCGCCAACGGACCCATAGCACCGCATCGCCACGATTGGACCCGGGCGGAATTGCGTGCCCTGTTCGATCTGCCGCTGACGGAGTTGATCTTCCGCGCGCAAAGCGTGCATCGCGAACATTTCGATCCCTCGGCCGTGCAAATTTCAACGCTGCTCTCGATCAAGACCGGCGGCTGCCCGGAGGATTGCGCCTATTGTCCACAGAGCGCGCAATACGAAACCGGCGTGCGCGCCGAACGGCTCATGCCGCTCGATGCCGTGCTTGCCGAGGCCCGTGCCGCGCGCGACGCTGGCGCTAGTCGTTTCTGCATGGGCGCGGCGTGGCGTGCGCCGAAGGACCGCGACGTCGACTCCGTCTGTACCATGGTTGCCGGCGTCAAGGCGCTGGGGCTCGAAACTTGCGCTACGCTTGGCATGCTCACGGTCGGACAGGCGCGCAAGCTCAAGGATGCGGGGCTCGACTATTACAATCACAACCTCGATTCTTCGCCGGAGTTTTACGGCGAGATCATCACCACGCGCACTTATCAGGATCGTCTGGACACGCTTGAGCGCGTACGCGCCGCCGGCATCCACGTCTGCTGCGGCGGCATCGTCGGCATGGGCGAGACGCGCGAAGATCGGGTCGGCATGATCGCGACGCTCGCGAATCTGCCCGTGCATCCCGAATCGGTACCGATCAATATGCTGGTTCGCGTCGCCGGCACGCCGCTGGCGCGTGCGCCGGCACTCGACCCGATCGAGTTCGTGCGCACCATTGCTGTCGCCCGCATCGCCCTGCCGCGATCCGTGGTGCGGCTTTCCGCCGGCCGCGAAACCATGAGCGAAGAAACGCAAGCGCTGTGTTTCCTGGCCGGGGCTAATTCGATTTTCTATGGGCCGAAGTTGCTCACCACGGCGAACCCCGAGCAGAGCCGCGATCGTGCGCTGATGGATCGCCTCGGCCTGTCGCCAATGATCTGAGAGCGTGCTGGAGGTGCGGCATGCGCGGAATGCCAATGCCGACGGAACCTGGATCGGCAGCGCCCACGGGGCGCCGCGCGCGCCGGAAAAGCACGCAGCGAATTACCGCTTCGCCGCGCGCATGACGTGATAGCTGAGCGCGCCTGGATCGGTGAGATCCGGGACTTTCCAGCCGTCGAGGTCGTATTCGGCCATGCAATCCTCGGCGAAGCCCTTGAAGCGATCGGCGTTGCCAGAAGCCTGCGCACCGAACAGGCAATAGCGCCTAATCTCTTCCGTCGAGCCGCCGTAGTTGATTTCGTAGAGCTCGTGCCGGCCGCCGAATTCCGTCGCCAGGCAGTCCCACAAGAGCTTCATCAGCTTGACGCGTTCCTCCGCCTTGTAGCCGTTGGAGCCGCGCATGTAGCGGTCGAGGTAGGGGCGGATTTCGGAATTCTTAAAGTCGTTGGCGTGCGAGTTGAGATAGATGAGCCCGGACGCCACGGTCTGCTCGATGATGTATTTCACTTTGCTGTAGGCGATGGTGGCGATGATCTGATAGGCGTTGCCGGGGTCCATATTGGGCAGCACGTAATCGGCGATCCAGGGTTTCGGGTCGCGCACCATCGCATCGGATAACGCCCAGAAAAGGTTGCGCCAAGCGATCACCTCGCCGACATTAGCTTGCACCCCGCGATAGTCCTTGGTGCCCGC
>Ga0335073_10013208_pt1 | contig 11579 bp, 9 predicted proteins | sample Lox_Sample_22_FD_207093 | JGI IMG/M metagenome (GOLD analysis project Ga0335073, IMG submission 207093) | Soil microbial communities from Loxahatchee National Wildlife Refuge, Florida, United States - Lox_Sample_2.2 | ecosystem: Environmental > Terrestrial > Soil > Wetlands | place: USA: Florida... | reverse complement strand
GTGCAACGGTCATCGGCGGAGTTATGGGCTAGTTCTCGTACTTGCACGACTTCCTGGGAACGGTTTGTGGGTTTGGAGTGGCTGTCGTTTCTCGGTCGCTGAAAACTCAAGATCATTTTGCCTTGTTATGGCTCATCTGGGTTTGGCTCGGAGAATAGAATATTGAATCACTGGTGAAGCTGAAGGAATCAATCTGGTTGCATGGTGTTCGATATAATTACAAGCTTCATAGCTGAACAACGTTCCGCTAACTAGTGAGAGGCAAATCCACATTCATCTATGATATTGACCAACGTTGGCAACTGGAAGAAGGCATCTAAGTTTCGATTGGGTGGATTCGCCATTGTAACATCTATGAATTCAAGGCCATCAATATAAGCCAAAGACCATCAACGCTATCTAAAAATATGCGCTGTTCCAAATGTTCGCCGTACCAAATATTCGCCGAATGTGAAGTGTAGACGGGAAATCTACTTTGATGATGAATCAATCGTTCATCCTTTATTTCTCATTCCGCACATTGACCTCTTCAACTTGACTGTTGGAACTGCTAGGGGCTTCCCCTGGACTCTTATCGCCTTTCCTGAAATATCCCTCCCTGAAGCAGAATCCAGGGTGGAAAATATTCAACGACAGAACACCAGCAACAACAATGGCACCCTCCAGACCAATGAAGTACTTCTGCGTCGCCATCAAATGGCCACTCCAGCCCTCACTCAGCTCGGCAACACGATACACACTCCGCGTGAAGATGCACAGCGTCGCAAACGCCAGCGAGACGATAAACCCGCGGAACTTGAGGCTGGCGCGGAGCTTCGCGTGGGTGGGATCGAGGGCGCCGGCGGCACCAAGCTCGTTGACGCGGCGCCAGGTGCGGACGGCGAAGTCGGAGCTGAGGACGATGAAGACGAGCAACGTCGCGCACTGGAAGCTCAGGCCGGCGAGCATGATGTGGTTGCCGGGCTGCGGGTTCTTGCCCTGGTGCGTGGCCGTCGACGCCATGCCGCCGCCCAGCGCCTGCAGCACCAGCGAGAAGAAGTCGCACGGGATGAAGATCTGCGGGTAGCGTTGCGGCGCCAGCCGTGAGTTCGACGCCCCGAAGGTTCGCACGATCCGTGACAGGCAGAAGTACAGCCCTGCTGCGTAGAAGGCTGGTGCGATGGTCAGACACACGATCTGAATTAAGAAGCCATTCTGGAGAATTGTTAGTTTGAGGAGCTGGGAATCGAACTGATATGCTTGTGGTCAAGAGTTGGCAAGCGGCAGATACGACGCACCTCATTGAAGGGTTGATAACGCGACCAGATTCTTCCTGCGTAGCCGAGAATTTCAAGTACCGATCCCGATATCATGGCAATGCTGAATCCTAAGAAACGTCTTGAAAGCACAGCTTCGAGAACATAGGCAACGAAGGATATGCCAAAAAGAGCAGCAAAGAGGCTATTTGCGGCGAGAGATGGGAGATAGGCCCAAAATGACCAGTCTAGAGGACATGTTGCCAGCGTACAAGCTGCTCGACATGCCTTTCGGACGTAGAAGTTTTTAGAGTAGCAATCTGCTGGAGCTTCAGTCACGGTTATGGCCATTGTTGTCAAGATGCCGCGTCCAGGCAAATGCAATTCGGAGTCCAAGCGAAGGCTAAGGAAATCTAAATGATAGAGAGAAGACAATGGCAAGGAGAGAAGACCGAGATGAAAAGAGTACTATTTGTCAACCACCACTGAGGAGATATAGAAGAAATGGTTGAAAGGGAGAAACTGGGGCTGAGGGCGGTTAGTTAAACCGGTGAACCTGCATCCGACGCGTCGGTGTCGACTGATAATTTTGGCTCTGGGCTGAAAATTGGGGCAGTAGACTGGTCGTATCCGCACTGGAAGGCAGAAAAGGGAGCTGGATACAACGCAAATGCCAAGGGTTTCGCTCGTATTGAAGCTGCTATTGCGGTCGGCATTTGTAGTCCATCCGACTCCGAGTCGTTGTTTTGTGCCTTTGGTATTCAGCACCCCCCTGTAGCCTCCTCTACCCATGCAAGCCACGTCTTTTCGCTCCTATATCGTTACCATTAACAATTGGAACAGCTTCGATCAAGGTAACTACTCACTTTTTGTGAATAGCCGGAGTGTGGAGATGCAAGTGAAGTGGGCGAAGTCATTTCTTCACTTTAGGAAACCCTGCCTCGCGATGGTAGCATATTCTTCAGTTGTTCAGCTATTATCGACTATTCACGTAACGACACCCACTAAATTTACAGCGGATGCTTGGCCCTGGTATGCCTTAAATCGAATGAAACGGTCGGGCGTATTTTCATTGGTGTTATCCTCACTGCGACTCTGTTGTCGCCATCCAGTTATTAATTAGGAGCGAACACAAAGATGCCTCGTCTCTAAGCTCAGCCTTAACATGAGTGTGTACGCCTTGATTATTTTGGGAACGTCCCATGGCACCATGTAACAGCCTAGCATTTACTTTGCTCTCTCTTTTCCTTTGCGGCCTCCATTCGCAGCGATGGGAGCCACGTTCTTTGCCTTGCTCGCTGTTGTCGGAGCAGCATATGAAGGAGCACGGCGTTTCGATTGCGGCGCTTCTGCCTCGAAGTCGTCATCCACCTTTTCAGCCTTACGTTTTGGTGGAGAGATCTTGTCTGCTGGAAGAGCAGGTGGAGGCCACGGTTCCACAGCATTGGAACTTTGAGAAGGGTCAAGAACCTGCTGGAGAAGTGATTTTTCTTTTTTCGTCTCGCCGTCGTTAGTCACTTTGTCGGTGTCATCCGCCACGGGTTCGTCAGAGCTATGTGCTGCTTCAACTTGTTTGGAAACCCAATCCACAAGACCGCCCGAAGTTTCTTCTTCCTCACCACGTCCGAGCAGGTCATGGGCGAGTTCACCGACAATGTCGTCAGCATTCTCACCACCACCAGTAAACAGTCGTTCTGCAGAGCGCAATAAGGTCTGCTCATCGAGACCGTTTACTTTCAAGCCCATTGCAGATAACTGCTCCTTCAGAGCCCGTTTCAAAGCATCTGGATCAATGTGAAGGTCGCTCATTTCCTCATGTGGACCTTCATCTTGCGAGATCTCTGCTTCCTCCTGCCGGCGCTTGCCACGTGCATTCAGTGGATGTACATCCTTCTCATACAGCTCATCCGCAGCCTCTTCATCATCATCCACTACAACTTCGAGCTTTGTAGGAGACCCAACTTTCGGAAACCCATCCATATCTTTGTATCTCTCTCGCCAGTCCGGAATCAGGCTTACTGGTTCTCCAAAGTCTGCCATGATCTTACCACTGGAATTGTACTTGGCTGAGCGTTCGCTGAAGTTCATCCACAGTAGAGAAGGAAGGTCCAAGGTAGCTGTCGTACTCGCCTCACCCGTTTTGAACTTTAAGCGCTTGCTTGGAAGTTCTTGACGATGAGTTGCTTTTCTCTTGCGACCCACTAGAGCAGTCTTCGTTGTACCATCTGGTTTCTTTTCTCTCTTCTTTTTCTTCACCTCGTAATCATCGTACCCATCGCCGTTGTAATTGAGATCGTCCCAATAGTTCTCGAATCGTGAGGTCTCGTCCCAGGTGGCTTCGACGTCACCGGGCCCTGGAGAGGCTACAACGTGCTCTGCTAGGTCATCCTGTACATGAAAGTCAGCATATTACTCTTTTTAGGGTTTAGCAGAAGACTCAGAACATACAGCCAGCGGATACTCGTCTTCGACGTAGAAATAATTGAGATCATCGTCGAAGTCATCGTAGTCTCCGTAGTCCGACATTGTTCCGGCGTGCAATGATTGTTGACGCACGGAAGAGTATGGAAGATTTGAATGGGTGTAGATGTCATATACTTCTTGTCATCGTCTTGAACAGAAGAGAAATCGAGCAGAGCTGTTTAAGGCGAATAAACAGCAGCCAGGATGATGCTGATCACAAGCTTAGCGTAAAGTGTGTGCGGGCTTCGTTGAAAGCTACAACAGCACAATGTTCGACACTGAGTGAGTCGATATTGGTGAGCGAAGAATGAATTGTAGTCAAGAATTGCAGTTGGCTGCGGTGAGAAAGAAAACTCGAGGTAGGCAAGGTGGTGTTCAGCCGCGGGAAGCGGCAGGCAAGCGTGCTCACGTCAAGCCGCCCGCGACCCCCACAAATTCCCCAATGCAAATTCCCAGGGTCTGAGAATGCCGTTACCAAAAAGCAAACTACTACCAGGTACCTATTACATCGCTTCGGCTACGAGCGGCTCTTTTCTTTCCTCCGCAAAGTCTCTTATATCAGCTTCGAAGTCTCAATGTTGACCCATTGTTTGCACTATTAATCCCTTACCATCGCCATGTCGGCAATTCTCAGACTTCGAAAGCCTACCAATGCCTCTCAGCTTCTCCGTACTTCAACCGCTTTACAGAGACGATGGAGAAGTTCAACTTCTACACTTATTTCAGACGACATCAAGCCGCTCGAGTCCATATTAATAGCGAATCGCGGCGAAATCGCACTTCGAGTTGGACGCACCGCATCTAACCATGGTATCCGGATCACCACCATCTACACAAACCCAGACAAGCTCTCGCAGCATGCCCTATCCTCTCCATTCGCGATAAATCTCGGCGACCCATCTGCATATCTGGACGGCGACCGAATAATAAAGGTGGCCAAGGAAAATGACTGTCAGGCTATTCATCCGGGTTATGGCTTCCTTTCCGAGAATGCCGCCTTTGCTCGAGGTGTTGAGGAGGCAGGAATGGTGTTCATTGGACCGCCGTGGAAGGCAATTGAGAAGATGGGAAGCAAAAGCCGGGCAAAGAATATAATGACGGCTGCCGGAGTGCCTTGCATACCAGGATATCATGGCGAAAACCAGGACCCGGCCTTTCTGAAAGATAAGGCTGGAGAGATTGGGTACCCGGTTCTAATTAAAGCTGTCAAAGGAGGCGGAGGAAAGGGTATGAGAATTGTAAAGAGTCAAGAGGAGTTCGATAGTCAGCTTGAAAGTGCAAAGACTGAGGCGAGGAATAGCTTTGGAGATGACGTTATGCTGGTTGAGAAGTACATTACCACGCCGCGCCACATCGAAGTCCAGGTATTTGCAGACAAGCACGGAAACTGTGTTGCACTCGGTGAACGAGACTGCAGCGTACAAAGAAGACACCAGAAGATCTTAGAAGAAAGTCCTGCTCCTCATCTCGACGAAGCAATTCGACAAGATCTATGGGGAAAAGCACGTGCCGCCGCACTTGCCGTAGGCTATGAGGGTGCCGGAACGGTCGAGTTCATCTTTGACAATGACACCAACGAATTCTTTTTCATGGAGATGAACACACGGTTGCAGGTGGAACACCCAGTTACTGAGATGGTAACGGGAGAGGATCTAGTTCGATGGCAGCTAATCGTCGCAGCAGGAGGCAAGCTACCTTTGACGCAGGAAGAGGTCCACGAGAGAATAAAGAGCCATGGTCATGCCATTGAGGCTAGAATCTACGCCGAAAATCCAGATATGGGCTTCATACCGGATTCTGGAAAGTTACTTCATCTCAAGACGCCATCGATTTCTAGTACCGTCCGCGTTGATGCAGGCTTTGTAGAAGGCGACGAAGTTTCATCTTATTACGATCCAATGATTGCAAAGCTTATCGTACAAGGCGAGAATCGCACTGAAGCCTTACAAAAACTGAATGCTGCGCTGGCAGAGTATGAAATCGCCGGACCGATTACCAATATTGAGTTCTTGAGAAGAATGTGTGTTAGTCCGGACTTTGCCGCTGGTGATGTTGAGACAGGATATATACCGAAGCATCATGATGAACTCTTCACACGAAAGGATATCGCACCAGAAGTTTTTGCTCAGACAGCAATTGGACTACTCTTGGAAGAGCGTGGAGTCTCTAATGAGACCACCATGGCCAGCAACCCACAATGGATGACCGGCACACAATACCAAGAAAGAGCATATGCTCTCACAGGAATGTCGTTGGATGGGAAAGGCGAATCTTTTTCGACTACGGTCCGCGTTGCTGAAGTATCACCGAATACTTTCAACGTCACAGTTGGAGAGACTCAATTTTCCAACATTACGACAACCGGGACTGCAAAGTCCTTCACATCGTATCTACCCCAAGCTCGCCTTGAAACGACCGTTATCCGCGACGAAGATCGACTTATTATCTTCCAGCAAGGTCGTCAGTATCGCTTGCAGCTCACAGCACCTAAATGGGCAGAGAAGGCTCTCGGTATAAAGGACATCGCCAACAGCGTGCTGGCACCAATGCCATGCAAAGTTCTTCGCGTTGACGTCAAAGAAGGCGACCGTGTAAAGAAAGATCAACCGTTGGTGGTGATTGAAAGCATGAAGATGGAGACGGTCATTCGAGCACCGCACGACGGAGTGATAGCGAAGGTGGTTCACAACGAGGGCGACCTCTGCAAGGCTGGCACAGCACTGGTCGAATTCCAGGAAAAGGATACGACGTAGCAACGCACCAATAACGTTATGAAGCTGGGCTGAGCCAATCATTACTGAGGAATTCTTCCGAAACGTGTCCTTCGGCTCCAGCTAATTCCGAAACTAAAGAGCTTGGAATAATGATCACAGCAATCAACCTACAGAAACTGTCAAGTCTTCGGCATCTCTCGTATTTGATCTCAAAAGGATGTCGGTAGTCGGGAGTATCACAAAGCATCATCAAGAACGCTTGACCACATTTGAAGAAAGCGCCGGAGTTAGTGAGTGCTGGGATACTCTGCGACTCATTCGGTCGCGAGGCTGACGTCTCGCCAATCATGGTCTGACATTTTCAGAGAGACACGGCACGATATTCATCCCGAGGCCTACGGATAGTACCGTCGCAGATATCCATCTAAACTAGAGCATTATTAGACCATTCAATTATATGGAATTGTGCAATGTTGAGAAATGTATATAAAGCAAGGAAAGTAGAACCATTTGCTACTAGAGTAGCACGACAACAATCACAAACAATCCACACGAATTCAAGTCTCAGACATCAGTCTCAATGGCCAGCAGCAGTAAACCCACAGGGCTCATCGCCACCAAAGGTGTTGAGTTTCTATCCTTTGTGACACCTAATGGTATTACTTAGTCGTTCTCCATACTGTTCTATAGGCTCACGGTCTTCAGGATATAAGGTCTCGTGGGTCTTGGAAGAACTCAAAGAAGCCTATGGGATAGATGTTACCTCTCAAACGATTGATATTACGTCCCGTGTCCAGAAAGAGCCTTGGTATTTGAAGATCAGTCCAATCGGGAAGATTCCTGCTCTCGTAGATCATGACAATGGAGGACTGGCGTTATGGGAGAGCTCAAGTAAGTTCCATGTTATCCCGGCCGATATAAGGAGTCTTGCTTTCGATGTGCTAGCAGTATTCTTTGCTTGTCAGCAATGATTGCAGTTCTCTTCGAAGAACATTGCCACCACTCCTGCATGACCATTGCTTCTTCAGTTATACTCGTATGTCCGCTAATAGTTGCCAGTCATCATCATCTATCTCCTGAACAAGTACGACACGAAGCGCTTGCTATCCTACCCGCCCGGTACACCGGAGGGCTTCGAATTTGTCAATTGGCTGGAATATACCTCGTCCGATCTCGCACCTGCTCATGGGAATGCCGGTGACTACTATCGATTGCTTCCGGAGCGTGACGCTTTCGCCACGCAGAGGGAAGTCGGCGAGTTGGAGCGGTGCTACGGCGTTCTCAACACGCGACTCGAAAACCGCGACTACATGGTTGGCCCGGACAAAGGCCGGTTCACCGCCATAGACATTGCTGTCTGGTGTTACATCAACTACTCCGGCCTTGCCGGCGTCGGTTTGGACATTTCCAAGTGGCCGAACCTTCAAAGGCATTACCAGAAGATTGCAGCTGAGAAGAAGAGCACTATTGAGAAGGCATTTACGGTTCCCACGACTGCCATCGGAGTGAACGAAAAGCTGAAAGCGAAGTATGATAGCGACGAAGCGCTCCGAGCCAAAGAGGACGGTTTGCGGGAGGTGCTTCTGGAAGGCAGAAAGAAGTACGGGTACCAGTATCGGGCCAATTAGGTGGTGTTATTAGTTACCAATGGCTTGTTGAATGCTGCAGGCATGTGGGCCCTAGGTAAATCATTACTTCGTAGCTTGACGTAGTCCGTTTGGATGAAAAGAGAACCCTTCAATTGAATGGAAGCGACGCAACGCATACGCATTCCAACGAGAACCTTATGCCCATGGAACGGTAGTTGCTGCAGGATATCACTCAGGGGCCTGTGAGCAACATCATTTACGTCAAGGCCGCCATATCACAGAACGAAATCGCCAATACATGAGAGGAACTCGACGAAGCTTGGAGTCTTGACATTGCAATCGGGCGTCTTCACTAAGGCGGCGCCTTCCTATCTATTATTCGAACAACAAGTGTTATGGCATTCGAGGATCATGGGTGCACCTCCGTATTCCGTAGCTACCTAACTACTCCGTACTCTATACGGCATAATGTAAGCCTCGCCAGTGAACTTTCATCATGTGCCATTTGCTATAAAAACTTCTCCGTCTCAGCGAAACTTCCGGAATGCCAGCTACTGAGGATTGAGTTTTGAACAGTATCAATTATAAGTTTACGGAAGAGAGGTGCGAGGTGGGAGATGTTCGATTAGTCGACGTATCTACGGCACGTTGGGACTTCCATTGCGGTGGGATGGACGTTAGTCGAGTAGCAATTCGCGACAGTAGAGTAATCAGTAAAAGCGGCAAGATGCAAGGAACGAAGATACCAAGTTGGAGTAAACCATCACGCACTCGTTTGGTACAAAGTCAAATACAATTTCTAGTTAGCCTATTTAGCTGCCGGAGTTGCTGATACGTGCCGTCTTCACCTGTCTGTCGGCGTTGTAACCACACGTGAAGACTTTCAGCAGTAACGGTGCACTACGCGCTTTGTAGCTACAAATGAATTCCCGTAAAAGATGCCCACTCGTACCTACCTAGTTTCAGGACATTTCAATCCGCACCGAAACACCAGAAGACCATTCGATATGCTATTCTGAGGTGTTTCAGTTCGCAGACGCTGTATAAAAGGGGAGTCAAGCACTGGCATCCAATCATCCGTCGGCGGCGCTTCGTGATTGGGTCCGTGTGCCACCTACATCATCACTATCGCGCGCTGTCGCCCACTCGACCACATTCCGATCAAGGAAAATGAGAACGGCCTCCTCTCACTGAGATAGCGATACAGCTAACGTTCGAACTAGTTCATGGCCTACAAATTAACCTCCCCTCCCAAGCCATCATGTAGCTTCCAAATTCCTAGACGGTCTTTCCTCTCGTGATCATTGTCTCGCTGTTACTGATTGCACTCTATTGTAGACAATAGCGGTTGCTGTATTGAGTCGCATTCCATTGTTACCATAACTTCTCTCATATAAAAAGCTGTCGATTTTCATTCACCTTCCACCTCCGAGAACTTCTTTGTCAGAGAAGCCTTCACATAGCCCCGATCGCTTTGTCCACCACGACAAAGTCTTTCAATCTCACTACAATACAAAGGCAACTGGTCCTAATAAATCATCTCCTAGCTCCTTCCATCCTCGCAAATAAGCTCGACGTAAGTCCAAAACCATCAGCCATTCAAACACCGGATCTAACTTACTTACAGACTCGGCAAACAACCCCTTTCGAAATTTCTTCTACTCAGTAAGTCAAACCCACTGCTCACGTTTCAGTTCGTAGTTGAACTCACCAGCATCTCTACAGCGACCAGAACAATCTCCAACACTCTACGCCAATTGTCCACTGAGCAGCGATTCTTTGTTCGTCACTCAACCACTTCCCAACCAACAAGACCAAGTGCATCTCTACACTCTTCGCCAGCCGCAAGAACACGCTCCGAAAAGAAACTTCTCTTCGCATTTCACCATGGACTCTGAATTTGCCACCAAAGACTACGGATCTGGCGGCAAAGCCGGCGCATGGATCCGGATCGGGCTGCGGTTCCTGCAATTCGTGCTTGCGATCACGGTAGCGGGGATCTACGGCGCGGACCTGCACGCGGCGGCGCAGCATGGGGCCGCGGCGAACGCCTCGTGGGTGTTCGCGGTGACGGTGGCGGGCATGTCGGCGGTCACGGTCATGGTCTTCGTCGCGCCCATTGTCAAATCCCACGTCTTCTGGTTCTGGGATCTGATCTTGTTCATCTTCTGGGTGGCTGTCTTCGGCCGCTTCGCTTCCATCTACCTCCACTACAAGCCCGCGGTCGTCGATGGAAAGGTTTCCACCGGCCCGGGCCCGAATCCAACCATCATGCATCATGCTGTCTGGGTCGATCTGGTGAATATGCTGCTTTGGTTCATCACGGGAACGTGGGGTGCTGTCGTGTTTGCCACGCGTCGGAGACATACGTTGCATACTGGTCGCGCGAAGGTTTGAGCGTGGGGGCACCGACTTGTGGTCTACGGAGCAAATGTGGCTTCCTTATTGAGGTTGAACTTGCAGATATGGACAGCAGAAGTGGCCTTTGCTGTGCATGGCATTCTATGGTGTTTTGGCGTGGTTGATTGTTAGTGGTCTCGACTTTGTTTAATGTCTGTCTATGGGTCGCGAGACGAATTATATGGTACGATAGGTAGTTTCCGTCCCTGGATGGCGAGAAAGCCACCGTGCCGTAACGAATCCATTGTTTAGACAACTCAAGTCTCTCTTTCGCAAGTTTACAAAGTAATGGCCAATTTGTTACTGCTCTTCAGTTGCAACCCCTTCAAGTTGACGACCCTCCACTGAAAATAAGCACTCGTGGAGTCCGGCCATACGAAAGGGATTGCATGGAAGCTCACGTCTTTGCTGTGAGGATTTAGCGTATTCAGATCGTGCTGCATTGAAAGCTAGCTAACTAATGTCCGTCTATCTGCCCCGAGACGCACCCCGTAGCGATACAGGCCATAGGTACTTTGAATTCAAGTGAGTCTGACTCTGTGAGCGTATCGGATTTTCGCGTGATTCCGCCTTGGTGTTGTTGTGCGTCTATTCCTGAACACTCCCCGCCCCGCTGCTCCGAAAATTTCATTCACCCCGTCGCTGCCGCCGTGATTCCAAAGAGCCTGTTTTATGCTGTAGCAGGACGCCCTCAACCCGGCAGCACCACCATCGAGCTTTTTTCCTTTTTAATTTTATTGAACGATTTGATCTGAATTTCCGAGTCTTTCCCCCATGCTTGGCCGTCAAGTGTCAGCCCTGTGGCGGCCGTTGTGCGCTGAGACAGGCACTATCGCCACATCGATTGGTACCTTTGATCCAAGCGATCAAGGGTCCCTAGCCAGCCCGAGGCCGCTTGGCACATGTCACATGATAATTACATTGTATGAATCTTCCATATTGTAATCTGCCTGCCAAATGGCATGCAGCGCTGTGGCTGAGCACATCATCCCTTTCTTGCGGACAGGAAGCGCAACTGGTGCCGGGCTCCGGTTGCCAAAGGAGCCTTGAGGAACGAAGGAGAGAGGATGGAGACGTGTGATCATTGGGTACGGAGTACATTACGGTGTCTTGTAGACTCTTGGAGCTAAACTCCACATGACTTGATAAACATGAAAGGTTTAACCGGATCCAAGACT
>Ga0335073_10013207_pt1 | contig 11579 bp, 10 predicted proteins | sample Lox_Sample_22_FD_207093 | JGI IMG/M metagenome (GOLD analysis project Ga0335073, IMG submission 207093) | Soil microbial communities from Loxahatchee National Wildlife Refuge, Florida, United States - Lox_Sample_2.2 | ecosystem: Environmental > Terrestrial > Soil > Wetlands | place: USA... | reverse complement strand
CATGGGCGACTTTGTCGATCGCGGATTCTACTCCTTGGAAACGTTTCTTCTTCTCCTCTGTCTCAAAGTCCGCTATCCTGATCGCATCACACTGATAAGAGGCAATCATGAGTCGCGACAAATCACCACGGTTTATGGCTTCTACGATGAATGCGTGCGCAAATATGGCAACGCGACTGTATGGCGGTACTGCTGCGAGGTCTTCGACTACCTTGCTCTCGGCGCACTTGTGACAGGTGCAGCTACAAACCTGGAACCAACAATCGCTCCATTTGCGGGCGATCCTTCATCGCAAGCTACTATACCAGGAGAAGATGAAGAGATAGAGATGGAAATCTTGAACTCAGACGGCCAAGTCATAAACCGCTTTCCCCGCTCATTCACCGCACCTTCTGTCGAGAAGCCAGATGTCTTACCATCCTCGCCTCTCGGTGAACCCGCCGAATCTCCTTCTCAGTCACAGGCGTCGCGAACTGGTCCACCAGGTACAGGTGCATCCGGTGTGTCCAACGGCTCGGCCAACTATCACTCAGGTGCGGTGCTGTGTGTTCACGGAGGCCTTAGCCCGCTGATCGACACGATCGACAAGATCCGGCTGCTAGACCGCAAGCAAGAGGTGCCGCACGAAGGCGCGATGTGCGACCTGCTGTGGTCGGACCCGGACGAAATCGACGGGTGGGGGCTGTCGCCGCGCGGCGCAGGCTTCCTGTTCGGCTCGGACATCGTCAAGTGCTTCAACCACAAGAATGAGCTGTCGCTGATCGCGCGCGCCCACCAGCTCGTCATGGAGGGCTTCAAGGAGAACTTCGAGGGCTCCATCGTCACCGTCTGGAGCGCCCCCAACTACTGCTACCGCTGCGGCAACGTCGCCGCCATCCTTGAGCTTGGCGAGGATGGCGCGAGTCCCGTCGCCCGCAGCAATGGCGTCGTTAACGGCGGCTTTGGTGCCCCGCTCGCAGACTCCCACATCGTGGGGCCTGGCAGGCGCTATCGCATCTTTGAGGCTGCGCCTCAGGATGGCCGTGGCATGCCCGCGAAGAAGCCCGTCGGCGATTACTTCTTGTGAGAGTGGGAAGCTTCGCTTCGTATTTGGCTGCGAGAGCATTTGTGATACCCATGTTTACGGTTCATGTAAGGATGACGGAATCTCGGTGCGGTTACATCGGCTTAAGGCCTCTGTCTTGCTCCTTGTGGGATTGTAGCACTACGGACGGTGTTGATGCCCGACAGATCCACCTACGTGGCCCTGCGCCCGACATATCCACAATTCCTACATGGCACGCGGTTACGGTCAATGCGATGAGAACGAAAACGGAAGCCACGTAGGCCTTCTGCCTGGGAAAAATGTATCTCGAAGGACACGAGCAGGGAGGCAAGGCTGTGGCGCAGAAGAGGCTGTGCTTCAGGCTATCCAGGTACCGTCTACGATCGAAAGACCTCAGACGGAGATGATGGTTCCGGGTTACAAACATGAGACCAATCTAGTAGATTATTACACACCGCAAGCACATATTTTAAAGAATTTGCAATTCATCTCGACAAGGACACGATTTAGGTTATCTATCTTACGTCACGCATTGCCATGCTCGCAATATTTCCTCCCGAATCCCTATTCGCTGTTTCTCAAAAAGCCCGCAAATACTGGATCAAGAATTGCATCCCCCTGGCGTTCAGACAGTCAGCTAAAGCCTATCCCGGCATCACCGGTGTGCGAAGCCTGAGTTGAGGCAGAGAAATGCTCCGGGATGTAAGCTGCCAGGCTGTAGAACTTGAAGTCGAGCCACTACTTATCGATGCATCATCTAAACCAAAGAGTGTTCGCTCCAATGCCCAGATTAGGGCAACAATAAGTAGAAAAGCATTATGAGGCCTGGATTACGATTGATCCCTGATCGTATGGTACGTACGGAGACGAACGTACGAGAATGCAGTGGCTCAAATTTATCATGGGACGTACGTTCATCTCATTACCGCGGTCCGGTCAGAGTTTTACTACGAGGAGCACGGTAGATGAATGCGCTGAATCGGAATTTCGCGTCTTTCCTCTATCAGCCTTTCGGCGCGAGCTGACACACTGCTTAATAGGCCTTGTCGGAGGATTCTTGCACCATTATAGCCTTCGTAACGATGATCCTGACATAGCTGACATTGCAAAATCTTCCCTCTAAACCTGTTGGCTCGCGGAAAGCTAACTTGTCGAAGTATCAGCTTCTCGTTGTAGGAGTTACAGAAGCGTGATATATGAGCGTTTCAAGACAAACGGTCAATCAGATAATCCTTCGGCTAGATTTGCAGAAAGGTTTTAGTAGCTACTGGTTTGACTGCAGCTCGCCGGTTTCATGCAGGATCGGAGACGCTAACACTACACAGCCACCACATCGCCCCCCATGGATGTTTTGATGAATGGGCAGGATTGGCGGGCACTTCTTGAGCACGCGATGATCGCTTGGCACACCCGTTGGTGGTAAACAGAGCGCAAACGGAACCGTGATCGTGGCGGAAGCAAAATTTGCGAGTGAGCGGCTTGGAAAGAGCGTTGTTTGCTGTCAATGCAATTTAGACGAAACTTCCTCACTTCTAGGCATTCGAGATGACATTGCGCATTTGCGATGTCCAGCGTTGAATCCGTCCAATAGGAAAGAAATTGAATTAAAAAGCGTCGTGTACTTACCGACAAGACTTCTAGCGTCTTGTCAACGCAGCGAGGAGACGAAAGCCAAGCAAAGTAGCTTGATACAGCCAGCCCTCTCAGCGTCATACGTGTTAGGGGAGTGCGTAGAAAGGCTTGGGAGAAAGGGAGCTGAGTTCTTGCAATTTATTAATCTCTCCCATCGCGCTCTGTCCTCGCTCGTCCTTTGCGGTTGCTTTCTCTTATCATTCGACTACTTCTGTGGCCCTTTTTGGCAGTCCAGTGACCTCCCAACCTCGTCCGTCGTTCGCCCGCCTGCGGCATTTACGATACGCCTGACCTCGCTGAGCTGCGCCTCCAAGCTAAGGGCGCGCGTGTTGACCAGTTGAACTTTGGTACGTACGTGTCTGCCTTTCACCTTTCGACGATTGCGCACGAAAGCGACGACTGTTGGGTAGGCAACATCCAACAATCCCACTCTGTCGCGCGCAACCGACGTAGCTATTCGCTTTGGTCTAGCCTTCCATCCTGTAATCCAACACGACAATTTTCGTGGCTGTGCGTCTCACGTTGAAGGCAAAGGCTGATCAGAAGGTACTTGTCCAATAGGTCTCCCTACACGGCCCCGGCCGAAGGTTGCTGTTGCGTGGCCGCAAGGGAGTAATCGAGCAAAGCGAATTTATCATACAAAACCTGCGCGACGTTTGAAGTGCGGCACGGATCGATTTTTCAGATCTCGCCGCCAAAGTTACACTTTGCTGTCCCGAGCGCTGCAGGTGATCCACTCAGAAATGTGTTCGTCTCCCGCTCCTACTGCGCCTTCCATCATTGCCCACTCCCATTCTCACCACGACTACTCCACCTCGCAATGCCTTTATTGCAACCCTGGCCATTCAATGTCAAGTCTAACAATTGTCGGTATAGACAAAGTCAGGTCGAGAGCACATCGCGCTGGCTGGAAAGACGCAGGCTACAACCCGTTTGGCCGCGTGCGTAGCCACGAACAGGCCGATGATGTAGAGCGGCAACAAGACGAAGAAGAAGAAGAACAACATCGCCACGTTAACTTCGACTCTTCAGCGACGCGCCCGGTCGACGATGATGCCCCCAAGAGTCCAAAACGCACCGATACTGAGAAGGATGAAAACGTCTCAGGGAGCACGGATGTGGATGACGGCATAGATTCTACCGGCATATCAAAACGGAGCACCGGCAAAGAAAATGGAAATGCAGAGGCCGCGCCTCAGTTTGTTCCATTAACAGATTCACAGCGCGAGGAGGAAAGGAAGAGAGCGCGTCATGAGATGCTAAAGAGGAAAATTCCCGTCGTGCAACAGATCAAGACCGTACTGTTTCCACGTTGGTACTCAATCAACTGGTTACTCATATGCGCGCCTGTTGGCATCGCCCTAAATTATGTGAAGGGCATCAATCCATTAGCCATCTTCATCGTCAACTTCATCGCCATCATCCCGCTTGCTGGTATCCTCAGCTTTGCGACAGAAGAGTTGGCAATGCGAGTTGGCGAAACACTTGGGGGCCTGTTAAATGCAACTTTCGGGTACGTGGACCTACCTAACTCTATCCCCAATACGTTAGACACTAACAAGTTTGCAGAAATGCCGTCGAACTCATTGTCGGTATTGTTGCTCTTGCCCAACACAAGATCGTTATCGTGCAAACGTCCCTGATTGGCAGCATGCTTTCCAATCTCCTGATAGTCATGGGCATGTGCTTCTTCTTCGGCGGCCTCAATCGCGTAGAGCAGTTCTTTAACGTGACGGTCGCGCAGACCGCCGCCAGTCTACTCGCGCTGTCTGTCGGAAGTCTCCTCATTCCAACAGGCTTCACATGGAACAATGTCATTGACCCTTCGACCTCCAACATTGATGAGAAGGTCTCTCGCGGAACAGCCATCCTTCTACTCCTCGTCTACGCGGCCTACCTCTTCTTCCAGCTCAGATCGCACAAAGAGATGTACAATACTCCGAGCGAGAAGGCTCCCAAGCGACGGCAGTCTAAGAAGGAGGCTGGCGACACGTTCAAAGCGCTTGCTGGTATCGGAGGCAACGCAGCGGCGCTTTCTGGTGGCGAGGCAAATCAGCGAAGCGCTTTACAGGTTCCAGACGACGAACCCGAAGAGCCGTCTCTTTCGCTGATCGGTTCACTGCTGACGCTATGCCTGGCCACCGCTCTGATTGGCGTGAACGCAGAGTTTCTCGTTGACAGCATCAACGATGTTACGTGCCGATACAACGTGTCCGAGTACTTCGTTGGCTTGATCCTTCTTCCCATCGTCGGAAACGCTGCAGAGCATGCCACCGCCGTCACTGTCGCAATCAAAGACAAAATGGACCTGGCCATTGGCGTCGCCGTCGGCTCCAGCATGCAGATTAGTCTTTTGGTCCTGCCTTTGATGGTCATCATTGGTTGGATCATCCATTCCGATATGACTTTGGTCTTCGATAATTTCCAGATCGCCATCCTCTTCGTCGCCGTTATTCTGGTAAACTATTTGACCAACGACGGGCGTTCGAACTGGCTCGAAGGCGTTCTACTGATGTCGCTCTATCTCATAAGTACGTATGACCAGGCACAAATCCCGACTGCAAATCGGTCCTTCTCGCTTTCATCAGTCATATTGAGCATTCTAACGAACTGCCATCTTGATGACGGTTCAACCGGAATCTTTAACCGTTGAAGGCGAGAGAGCCGTATGCTGACAGATTATACCCATGTTTTCATTTCCCACACTCATCTCCTTCTCCACAATTATGTACACACGCTAACAATCTTCCGTCGTAACAGTCTCAACCAGCGCCTGGTTCTACCCGCTAAAGGCACCAGGACAATGTTCATAGACTTGACTTGAATCTGCCTCGCGGCAAGCTCGTCCGGCAACACGAACTCGAACACCACTTTGCTTCGGCGTTCACAGGTGCGGACATCTAAAAAAAAAAAAAAAAAAAAAAAGCCTGGTTAGCTTTGACACTTCTTTATTCGGTCAGTTTCGCAGCTGTTGATACCCCGATTCATCCTGGGACGACATTTCTTTATGGTCAAGGCGTTTACGCATCGGCTGTTTAGTTTCGCTTCGACTTGTACGATATTCACTACTTCTTTGTGACATACTTCTAAGAATGTCACTTGTTACATCATTAAAAGAGCAGATCAAGCTCTTCATGAGGCGTGGAGCAATACCGAATTGGAGCTTCGGTGCCTGAATCAATTCTGAGAATAAGGATAGACCGATGGCGGTTTTTGGAATCAATTTACATAACTCTAGCTACCTAGTTAAAATGGTAGTTTGCAAATCTAAAAGAGACATCTAGTTCATACATATTATGTCCTGCTATTGGGCTGGTTTTCCCGTGATGTCCTCATAGTGCCTCACAGCCCGATGGTTTCGCACCACAACGAACGTCCTGCTTCCAACTTTGTTGCATAAGGTGTGGGTGTCCACATCATCTTGGCACATTCAACAAGAGTCTTCGTCGCATCTATTTTCATCTATCTTAATCATTTGCTCCTATGGTCAGTTCTATGGCTGCGCTTCGGTGGTCTCATTACAGGTGTCGTGTCGATTGTGCCGTTCCTATACGGGGTTTGACTTTCAGGAGCCCCCGAATAGAAATTTACACTGCAAGAGCTCGGATTCATATGTGCGGTCATCCAAGAGTTGTTGCCATCTCATTTAAATTGAAAATGGAGTATTTAACTAGATTTACTTCGCCTTTGGAGAGAGTACTGCTCGCATCATGTCGTATCCCAATGTGCAGTTGCGCGGAGACCTTCAACACCAAAAACGAACATCCGTCGATACATGCAGGAGATCAACTTCGGTAGGATAAATCACTCACAATTCTCATAACTTCAGTCACCCTCAACTCACTACCTACTCTCCACTACCTACTTTTCACTACCTACTCCCCACTCGGTATCTACTCTCTACTATCAACTCTTCGCCTTCAACTATACATCCTCAACTATCCATCCTCAACCCTCCGTCCTCAACTATCTATCTTCAACTCTCCATCCTCATCTCTTTATCTTCAACTCCGTCTTCAACTCTCCATCGTCAACTCTCTATCTTCTACTCTATCTTCAACTCTGAATCTTCAACCCTCTATCTTCACCTCCGTCTTCAGCTCTCTGTTCTGAACTCTCCATCTCCACTTCTACGCTCTCCACTCTTCATCTCCAAAAGCCTTCGAAGGGTTTCTTTTAAAGTGAAGCATCACTCAATATCTTCATCGTGTCAACCTTCTGGCCTCTGAGGGTTCTGACGTAGGGAAGCCTGATCTCGGCAGTGTTTACCATTTACCAGATTCATCATCTACCAAGCCAAAAGGTCTCCAACTTGAAAGCATCATGGCCACGCCGGAACCTCGTGACGAAAGCCCTTCCGAGGCCTCAGTAATGACTGAGGTTCGAGAGACGCAAGACTTGGCTGCTGAAACCCCAGCTGAGAATCACGGTAGCAAGGACCATTCAATTGCTGGGGAAAGTTACAGGAAGAGCCTCCGAAATATTCAGCAGCAATTTTTGGCACAAATTAACAATAAACCTGATGAAATCGACAGCCCTGAGGTGATCATGGTCGACTCCGAAAACGAGTCAGTAGTCTCGGATGACGAAGAACGAGCAGCAAGAGAAGAGTATGGGTTTAATGAAGCCTTCGCAATATGCTGCTAACAAGGAATTAGGGTCAAATCACTGGAAGCGCGTTTGGCGATCAAACGAAATGAAGGAGTCCCGGTAACTATTGACGAAGAAATCCTACTGGAACGTCAAATGAGACAAGAAGCGATGCGCCGTCGGAGACGCCAACGAGAGCGTCAGGCACGAAATATCGAAGATTCGCTTTTCGTACCTGATTTCAGTAATGATGAATCGAAGGGAACGGCTCCTAGTTTCCAACCTTCCGGCAATGACTCTACCGATGTTTTCAGTCATGTAGAGACTCTCACAAGAAAGAGTGGCAGAGCAAATGTGAAAAGGAAACGATCGCCTGGATCGGCCATGAACCCAATAGAGGATGAGAATCCGCATCCTAGGAAGCGACCGGTTAAGACCGAGAAGCAATTCGAGAAGAAGGGCTTGCAGGTCCAATCTAATCTCAGCCGCCTAGTTTCATCTAATTTATTTGAAGACGTTGAAACTACACAGCACAAGCCTGGCCTCCCAGAACTTCCAGGGTCTCGACGACAAGAAACAATGTCGAAGTTCATTGCGTCATTACCACAAGCCCAAAAGAAGTCTGCGATGGAGGACAAGAAGACTCTGGACGAAGCATGCAAGATGTTCAAAAAGGGTACCTTGAAGAAAAATGAGAATGACGGCTCATTCAATTTAAGCGGCTTACGTGTCAGCTTAAAGCCTCACCAGGTGCGCTGAAGGACTACCCCTCTCATCATATTACAAGTTTAATCTTCGCGATAGGTCATTGGTGCTGGTTGGATGCGTCGGAGGGAACTTGAAGACATCGACACTCCCGGGTTAGTGACCAAACTTAGACCAGGACAGTTAACCGCTGAGCGTTTGCTAACTTCTCTTCAGAGGCATTTTGGCAGATGCAATGGGATTTGGCAGTGAGTGAACACTATTCTGCTTTTGGTCAATCCGGTTAACAAAGCTAGAAACGATTATGTCACTCTCCAACATATTGGATAGCAAAAGCTACAGGGGTCCTAGAAGCACGACGTTGATTGTGGCACCTGTAGCTTTGGCCTTGCAATGGTAAGTAAGATCGTGCTAAGAGATCTCCTTAGCTTTCGCTTTTTAAAGAGCGTTAGCTGACATCTCCATTCAACTTTAAGGTACGCCGAAATTCTAAAGCATTGTGTGCCGGAGAAAATTGGGCGTGTCTTGAAGTACTTCGGCACGAGCAGAATCTTGTCGACTGATCCCAGCATTCTGCTAGACTTTGACGTTGTCATTACGACGTATCCAGAAGTTCGGAAGTCGTATCCAAAAGGCGAAGTTCCACCTAACTTGCAGACAAGCCTTGAGAAGGATGAATGGTGGCGGGGGTTTTATGAAGAGGAAGCTGGCCTTCTTCACAAAATCGACTTTCACAGGATAATGTAAGTTTAACCCTGTCATAGCTGTGTGCGACTGCTTACGGAACGTAGCATCGACGAGTGCCAATTGATAAAGAACCATGAGTCTATCACCTCTATGGCCGTAAGAGCTTTGCGCGGGCGTCATCGCTGGGCGCTCTCAGGAACGCCTATCGCCAACAACATCCTCGAGCTTTACCCTCTGTTCCGGTTCTTGGGTGTTGATTATACTGGTACATTCAACACGTTTCGAAAGAACTATTTTGGCGTCTCAAAGCAGCCAACAACGCAAGCAATCGACAGGCTGCAAGTTCTGCTGAGCAAATACATGCTACGACGAACATTGAAGGATGAGTTGTTCGGATTCCCGCTACTCAAACTGCCGGAGTCACGCGTCAAAACTGTTTATATTCAGTTCAATCCTCTTGAGAGAGCATTATACGATATAGTCCTACAGAGAATGGTCGAAGGAATCAATAAGATGTCAACGAACGGCGATATCAGAAAACGTCGATCGAACATGTTGACGCAGCAGCTTCGGCTCCGCATGATGACCAGCCACGTCTTTCTTATCCAAGAGACGCTGGAAGACTCACTTCTGGAAGCTGAGGATTTTGAAAAGATTCGAGTTCTTACACAACTTAAAGCCAATGTAGTCAACTACCCGAATCAAGTTCAAAAGCTGAGAAAGCTCCTGGCAGAATACAACCCAAACCAGCAAACTGGACTTGGTGGCCACCATGGTGTCAGATCTCCTGAATCCGACCCGCTCTTAACTGGCCTGTGCAACGGACAGGCTTGGAAGCATGCTCAGACTCAAATGCAATGTTTCAAGTGTGGATCCAAGCCAGTTAGACCGTGGATTACTTCTTGTTATCATATTTACTGCGAGTCATGCCTAAAAGAAGTGCAAATATCCGCGGCACAGACGGGACTTGGTGATATGGCATCATGTCTGGCCTGCGGAGCAAAGTGGACAGACGCTCATGAGATTGAATCTGCCACTTTCGAAGCACCTCAAGGCCAAGAATACAATTACCGTACCCGGGGTTCAGACGGCGACGAGCCAGACATCAATCAACACCCTTACAAACGCCGAGGAAAGAAGAAGAAGAACGACGAAGATTGGATTGCTACAAGTGATGGTATTTTGCCGTCACCGAAGACGGTTGCGCTGAAAGCGCAAGTCTTGAATTGGATCCAGGAAGACAATTCGGTTAAGATTATTGTGTTCACGCAGTTCATTGACATGTAAGACGGGCTTTATCGAACTTGATGCTGAATTGGGCTCACCCTTCGCTAGGATACGCATCGTGGTCAAGCTATGCCAAGAAGAAGAAGGATGGCCATGCGTCACGTATCACGGAGGCAAGACCCAAGAGCAGAGAGCCGGGGCTCTCGAACGTTTCTCTACTGATCCGGGAGTTCGAATCCTCGTAGCTTCCTTAAAGGCCGGCGGAATCGGCCTCAACCTTACAGCAGCTTCTCGAGTAATTATACTTGAACCTTGGTTCAATGACACGGTGGACCATCAGGGTATGAAATGCTATTTCGGCCTTACAATGGCGAACTTGGCTGACACTGGACAGCATATTCTAGAATCTACAGAATTGGCCAGAACCGCGAAACACGGTTGGTGCGCTTCATCGTGGCGAATACGGTGGACGAAAAGTTGATGCAGATGCAAGAGCGCAAGCGCAAGACGATCGAAATTGTCATCGATGGTAAAAGAAAAGAGCTGACTGACGAAGAGCTCATGGGCTTGTTCGGAGATGCAGAGAAAGACGAACAAGGAAATACGTTCATTCACGTCGAGAAAAGAGATGTAAGGCTCAATCCTTGCGAGGATAGGAGTTTCGGAACATTCCACAATGAGATTTGAGTTTGAAACACAATTGATCGGAACAAGAATGCACTGGAGAAGAAAGATGAAGGTCTGAACATGATCGGGAAGGAATTACCAAAAGTAGAGCAGAATGTGGTAGACTGAAATCTAAATAAAAGTATAATAGAATACATATGAGATGGTCGCATTCATATGGCTGGAAGTACACTAAGACACAAGCCAGAACTCAAGCCACCGACCAGAGCGGAGGGGCCGGAATTACACCAAGAGCGTGGGGGAAAGTAGGCCAAGGGAGCGTCAAAGAATGATAGCGGCATACATAATTCCCTTAAATCGTCTTGCAAATCAGTCTTTTTGATGGTTCATGGAGTGAAGGCGAACTACTTTCCTGTTGCAAGGCTGATGATAAGGCTGAAGTTGACGGGAAGGAACTATTACAAAACAGGTTAGGACCCATGGCCTTACTCATCTTCGACGAAACTCTTGAAATATCGCGGGGTCTGCAAGATACGCTCGACTGAGAGTCTACGATGCCACGTTCTCTTGTGGATAAGAGATAGAATGCCTCCTCGCGATCGACACTAAAGCGTTTCCCTGTGTCTGATGTCGAAAAATGTTATCCAACCGGTCCTCGCAAACCTGACTGCACACCTTAGTCCCGCGGAGAAAGCCTTCTGAGCGCAAAGCCTCAAATGGATGTCCTACAGTCGCCGGAAGAGGCGGAAATCAAACAAGAAGGCTCGGCTGCAAAGCCTAAGCAGCGCAGTCGTATTAGGAAGACGCCTGGCGGAGGAAGTGATGAAACATCCAAAAGGCGAATTGTTGTGTCCAGCGCTTGCGTAGGTATGTTGGGCTCGATGATTGCATGCATATACGCAGTTTTGACCCTCCGTTTTTAGCCTGCAGGAAGCGAAAATCGAAATGCGATGGCGCACCTAATGGGTGTGCTGCATGCAAGAACGTATATTTCACACCTTGCGTATATGAACCCGGATCCGATCACAGACGAAAAGGAGTCTATAAGACGGACACTGACCACAAT